>Ga0208044_1000887_pt1 | contig 18642 bp, 19 predicted proteins | sample Sb_taG_8_FD_187712 | JGI IMG/M metagenome (GOLD analysis project Ga0208044, IMG submission 187712) | Peat soil microbial communities from Weissenstadt, Germany - Sb_50d_c_BC metaG (SPAdes) (version 2) | ecosystem: Environmental > Terrestrial > Soil > Wetlands > Peat | place: Germany... | reverse complement strand
TGAGCAAGGACTATGAATTCAACACAAGTACATCTGAGGCGATTATCCATCTGGCCATGATCAACATCATGATCAGGCGACTCGCCGTTGCCTAAGTTGCGCATGTTTCCAAACACGCTCTGAGACGCTCTTCCGCGCTACCGTTGGGCCGGAGCCCATGACCCCCGATGAAGTAGCCCAAGATTACGACGTGCCGGTAGAGGCTGTCCGGGAGGCCATACATTACTGCCTTCGCAATGCGGCGCTCCTGCAAAGGGAACGAGAGGAGGACTGGGCTGAAAGCGAATCCCGCGGCCTGGCCGCAGCTCCGCCACTCGCGTCCGGCGCTCGAGTCGAGCCATGAGGATCCAACTCGACGATGATTCCGCCTCTCGCCAGCTCTGCATGGTGCCACGCAAGGCTGGGCACGATGTCGCGACCCCGGCTGACCTGGAGATTTCCGGGGCGCCCGATCCTGTCCATCTGACCCAGGCGATCCGGGTCGGCCGGGTCCTCTTGACACGCAATGCTCGAGACTTCACCTTACTTCACGATCTGGTTCGAGCATCGGGAGGCGGCCATCCGGGGATCCTGGTGCTGCACTTCGACAACGATCCCACGCGCGACCTGAATTCCAGGAGTGTCGCGACCGCGATTGCCAAGCTCGAATCGTCCAGTGTTCCGATTTCGAATGAGCTGCATGTATTGAACCATTGGCGTTGATCGCCGAGTTCCGCAGCCGAAAGAACGAGGCATGACGCTCAACGTTGACTTGAGGAGTCCGAGGCGGGACACTCATAAGAAAGTCACAACTCGGGAGAGGAACATCGATGGCGTCCGCTGACCTGGAACAGAGACTCGCCGCTCTAGAGGCCGAGGTGGCCACGCTCAAGTTGAGGCTGGAAGCAGCGGGTGTGGAACAACAGCCATGGTGGAAGCACATTTCTGGTATCTTCGCTGATGACCCTGCCTTTGAAGAGGCTATGAAACTGGGCCGCGAGTGGCGGGAATCGTTTCGACCGAAACCACCCCGGAAAAAGAAGAACGATGGTCGTTCTCGACACCGATCACCTGAGCCTCCTCGAAAGACGGCAGTCCGCAGCAAGCCAAAGCCTTCAAACCCGGCTGGATCGTCTTGATGCCGGATCCTGGGCCACGACGATCGTCACCTATGAGGAGCAAACTCGAGGTTGGATGGCCTACATGGCTCGGGCGAAGACCGTCGCGCAAGAGATCGCTGCCTATGCAAGGCTCAAGACGCATATCCAGAGCTTTCGGTACATTGTCGTCCTCGATTTCGACGAGAGTGCCGCTGTGAAGTATCGAGAACTCAGCCAGTCCCGCCTCCGAATCGGTACGATGGACCTGAAGATCGCGGCGATTGTCTTCGCCCACGATGCAACCCTGCTTTCGAGAAACCTCTCCGACTTCCGAAAGATCCCAGGGCTGAAAGTCGAGGACTGGACGCTCCCGAGCGAGAGTTGATCAACCCATCAGATATCCTGGCTCGGGCCTTTCGGCGGTTTCCGGCTCTTTTCCCTCGAACCTCGCCTTGCGGGACGGGTGATGGGAGGAAGATTCCAAGGAATCGATCAAGTTCTTCTTTCCTGATCCTCGTTGACCCGCGTTCATCCGCGGCCCGGTTTTCTGGAAATCGAAGAATCGTTCTTTTCCTTCTGATCCGTGTGCATCTGTCTCCATCCGTGGCTCAATCTCTTCCAGCCGTCGGACCAGGAACGGCCTCTCCATGAACGTTCGAGACGGCCCGGTGTGGATTTTGACGTTGCCAGCCGGGGGAAGGCATGCCAAACTCTCGGCCACGGGCAATTCAGGGTTCCGGGATCGAGGTCGACGGTCCGGATGAGGCAGATCACCTTGATGCCTTGATGGAGGGTTACGACCCACGTCGAGGTGCCCGGTCAATCGACTCCAGGGATGGGGGAAGGTCGATGGAACGACGCGGTCAGAACATCCGTAAGGGGTTTCTCAAAGGGATCTTGCCGTTCATCCGCTGGCTGCCGCTGACCACGGCGTCGGGGCTGCTTTCGGGATTCGGTAAGGTCGAGTACAGGCTGCACAAGCCCCTGCGCAAGGCGTTCCAGGAGGCCGTCAGCGAGGCGCGGGAGACGCTCGATTGCGACTGGGATGTTCCCGCGATCAGCCAGGAGCTGGCTGGCAACCAGATTCTCTGGCGGACCCGCGACATGCTCCTCGACGGCGTGTCCGATCGGCGGGCCGAGGGAATGTTCAGCATCAGGGGCAGGGAACACCTGGATGCGGCGCTTGCCGAGGGGAAGGGCTGCATCATCCTGACCAGCCACTTTGGTGCCCACATGCTGCCAGCGCACTGGCTCTATCGCCACAACTACCCTCTCCGGCTGTACATGGAGCGGCCCCACAGCGTCTCCCGGTTCATGTCCCGGCGGTTCGTCTCGGAAGGGCCGCTCAGCCAGGACAAGCTGTTCATCTCGCGCAAGGGGGGTTCCAAGGACGCCGCGAGCTCGATTCTGCGCGCGTCACGAGCGCTCAGGGCCGGCTTGCTCCTCTTCCTTGCCGGCGACGTCCGCTGGTCGGGCCAGATGACCGAGCAGGCAAAGTTTCTCGGCCGGACCTTGCGGTTTTCCACCACGTGGATCGTCCTGGCCTCGCTGAGCGAAGCTCCCCTCGTCATCGTCTACTGCCGGATCGGCCCGGACCGGCGCTATCACATCGACTTCCATCCGCCCTTCCACGTTCCCAAAGACGCCCAGCAGCAAGGCCAAACCGGCTACTGGGTGCAGCACTTCATGGATGTTCTCGAGCAGCAGATCCGTCTGCACCCCACCAATAGCAACGACTACCTGTTCTGGAGCAAGAACGAGGACTAGGTGGCGTGAACTTTCGGGGCATGCGGATTCCCGCCAGCAAGGGAGCGACCGCTTTTTCCTGGGCAGCGACGTGCCTTGCGAGACCGAACTCGGCTATAATTCAATGTCCCGTACTTCGCCGGCAGCGCAGCGGCGCCGACAAGGCCGCTCGATGTCTCCCGCTGCGGCGTTCGTGGTGATGGACATTGGTCCGGTGCTGAAGGCGTCGTGAGTGTCGCGACCGGACCGAACCCTGATCGTGCCCGGACTGTCTACCAGTCCAGGCGCAGAGAGCCCGCAGGTCGAGCATCGAGGGCCTTGAAAGACCCAGGTTGACCACCTTCCTGATGCTCGAAACCGGGCGAGACCTGCCGCACCAGGCGGCTTGAGGATTGCATGCAAACCGAGCTTGACACCATGTCAGGGGTCGCTAGAGTACTCCGTGTCTCTGGGGGATTGCCCTCCTTGAATCAGCTACCGCGAACGAAGACGCTGCGGATTCCACTCAGCAAGGCCGCCATCCGAACAAGTCCTCCCTCGATCACCAACCTGATGCAGACGGCCCTGGAGAATCCCGGTATCGTCTCCCTCGCGGCCGGATTCGTGGATCAGCAATCACTGCCGGTGGACGTCTCGGCCCGGTCGGTTTCCGCCATGTTCGCCAGCGAGGCGGATGGGCGAAAGTCGCTTCAGTACGGGACCACCATCGGCCACGCCGGGTTGCGAGCCCTACTGATCGAGCGGCTCGAGCGGACCGAGGGAGTGGCCGGGGGGACGTATCAGGAGGCAATCGCCCGCACCGTCGTGACCACGGGTTCCGCCCAGTTGATCTATTTGATCTGCGAGGCCTTGCTCGATCCCGGCGATATCGTCCTGGTGGAGTCGCCGACCTATTTCGTGTTTCTCGGGCCGGTCGAGACCCGAGGCGCCCGGGCGGTCCGGGTGCCGATCGACGACGGAGGGCTGCGGATCGACGCCCTGGAACGGACGCTCGTCCAGATCCGCGACGACGGGCAGCTTGACCGGGTCAAACTGATCTATACGATTCCCGAGCATGCCAACCCCACCGGAATCAGCCTGGCGGCGGAACGACGCAAGCCCCTGGTCGACCTGGTGCGGCGATGGTCCGACGCGGCGAACCGCCGCATCTTCGTGCTCGAGGATGCCGCTTATCACGGTTTGTCTTACGGTGTCCAGGAGCCCCATAGCCTGTGGAGCCTGGATCCCGACGACGAGACGGTGATCCTGGCCCGCTCGTTCAGCAAGACCTTCAGCCCCGGAGTCAAGATCGGCTACGGGGTTTTACCCAGGGGCCTGATCGATCCGATCTTGAGACTGAAAGGGAATCATGACTTCGGGTCGGCGAACTTCAACCAGCAGTTGCTCGAGCGGGCGCTGGCCAGCGGCGACTACGATCGTCATGTCGCGCGATTGCGCGAGTTGTATGGGAAGAAGCGGGACGTGTTCGTGGCAGCGCTCCAGCACCATCTCGCACCCGTTCAAGCGAACGTGCGCTGGACCCACCCCAACGGGGGACTGTTCGTCTGGATGACTGTTCCGGAGGAGGTCGATACCGGATTCGAAGGGCCGCTTTTCCCGCGGTGCTTGCAAGAGGGAGTCCTCTATGTGCCGGGAGAGTATGCGTTCGCTCCCGAGCCGGGACCCGTTCCCCGCAACCACCTTCGGTTGACCTTCGGGGTTCCCTCGGAACCCGAGCTCGAGGAAGGGGCCCGGCGACTGGGCGCGGCACTGAGAGGAGCTCTTGGCGCGGCCGGCTGATGTCGTGGGCAGGAGCGCGAGAGTTCGGCGAACCTGGCTGCCGCGGCAGCACATCGAGTCAGGGCGGTTGACCTGGGGCAAGGATGCAATTCTGGGGAGGCCGTGGTCTTGAACATCCTGCAGCGGTACGTTTCGGGAGAAGTGCTCCGCGCCTTCTTGCTGTCACTGCTGACCATGACGGCGATCTTTGTCCTGTTCATGATCGCGGCCGAGGCCTTGAGGAGCCGCTTGCTAGCTCCCCAGGACATCGCCCATCTCATTCCCTATGTCATTCCCAGCACCCTACCTTACACGATGCCCGTCTCGCTGCTTTTCGCCGTGACTGTGGTCTACGGGCGGATCGCCGGCGACAACGAGATCATCGCGGTCAAGTCGGCCGGCCTGAGCGTCATGACCGTGATCTGGCCCACCCTCTTTCTGGCCATCATCCTGAGCGGGTTCTTGCTCTACGTCAGCCGCGGCTGGATTCCCCGCAGCGCTCATCAAGCCAAGCTTGTCCTGTTCAAGGACCTCGAGGACACGTTCTACAAGTTTCTCAAGCGGGACCGCGAGTTCAACAACCCGCGCTGGCCCTTCTTGATCAAGGTGCGCGACGTCGAGGGCAAGGACATGATCGACGCCACCTTCAACAAGCGGGCCAAGAACAAGGACAACAGCGATACTTACAGCGCCACAATCTGCGCCAAGCGCGCGCAACTTCATTTCTTTGAAAAGGAAAAGCTGGTTCGCGTCCATCTCGACCAGGCCGAACTCCAGAATTACGGCCCGGATGACGACGTGGCGCTCATCAACCGGAACATCCTGGAGATCCCGATCCCCCAGGACGGCCAGTTCAACATGGAGAAGTCCATCCAGGAATACCCCAACGAGGAGATCGAGAAAGAGCTGATCAAGGCGCGGCAGAAGATCGCAACTGACCGCAAGCAGCAGGCGATCACCGTGGGTTTGCAGTTCGCCGCCGGCCGGTTGGACGACGTCAAGTGGACCGAGGTCCAGAGGGCTTTCATCGAGCACACCTACTGGCAGTCACGGGTCGACCAGTTCGAGACCGAGAAACAGCTTCGCACCTCGATGGCCTTCGGCAGCTTGCTGTTCGTGATCCTCGGGGCCCCGGTGGGAATTCTCTTCGCCAAGCGCGACTTCCTGAGCGCCTTCATGTCATGCTTCGTGCCGATCATCACGCTTTACTATCCCCTCATGCTCTTCGGAGTCAACCTTGGCAAGGAGGGCTCGATGGAGCCGACCAAGGCGCTCTGGATTGGCAACCTCGTGCTCGCCGTGCTGTCAGTGTGGGTTTATCCCAAGATCATCAAGCATTGAAGCGAGGTCCGTCGGGTCGGAAATGAAAACGAATCTCCTCGCGGTGGGAGTAGAGATATGCGAATCCTCGATCGCCAGCGGTTCTGGGCGTTTTTCAAGGCCTACTTCACCTGTTATGTCTCGCTGGTCGGCCTTTACATCGTGATCGACGCATTCAGTAATCTCGACGAGTTTATGAAGCGCGCCGAGGGTTTCGTCGAGCTCATCAAGGTGATGGGCCGGTATTACCTGTTGCACCAGGCCCTCTATTTCGACCAGCTTGGCGGTGTGATCGGCATGATGGCGGCGATCTTCACGGTGACCTGGATGCAGCGGAACAACGAGCACCTGGCGATCCTGGCGGCCGGGATCAGCACGCACCGGGCCATCCGGCCGGTGCTCTTCTCATCGGTGATCGTCAGCGGGCTGTCGGTGGCCAACCAGGAGATCGTCATTCCGCGCTTTGCCGAAGAGATCCAGAAATCGCACGACGACGATGGCATGGTCAAGGTTCAGGTTCCCAGCCGCTACGACTCGCGCGGGATCATGGTGGATGGAAGCTGGGCCGACCGGGCTACCCGGACAATCATCAACCGGTTCAATGCCACGATTCCGTACGCGGTGTTCGGCGCGATCCGGAAAATCGAGGCCCGGCAAGCCACGTACGTACCGGCCGATCATCCCACGGCTCCGATCAAGGGCGGGTGGCTGATCCGCGCGGCCTCGGTCAACCCGCCGGTTGACCCGGCCTTGCTCGAGCCTGGCGCATCAATCCTCACCAAGGTGAAAGACACGACCGGATTTCCGCCGCCGTGCGGCGACCCGGCACTGGTGGCGGGCGACGTTTACTTCCTCAAGTCGAGCCTGTCGTTCAAGGCCATGACGAGGAAACCGAACTGGTACCAGTACGCCACGATGGGCGAATTGCTCGACGGCGTGGCCGACCCGTCCAGCGATCGCACGGAACTGGCCGACATCACGATGTACATTCACGTTCGCCTGATGCGGCCAATCCTTGCCATGACCCTTCTGTGCATGAGCCTGCCCCTGGTGCTTGGGGGTTACGGCCGCAACATGTTCATCAATCTGGGCTTCGCCCTGGGCAACTCGGCCATGTTCTATGGCGCGGTAATGCTCTGCCAGTACCTCGGCAGCACCGCGGTGCTCGTCCCGTCGCTGGCCGCCTGGCTGCCGCTCTTCATTTTCGCACTGCTCGCCTCCTGGCGGTGGGACCGGATCCGGACGTGAATCGTTTTTCTCTCGGGATCCTGTGATTTCAGTGTTCCACCTGCGCCACGATGGCGAAGTCAAGCCGCACGCAGGTTAGGTCGGTGGACATGGTGAGTTCCTGGATCCGCACCTGCTGCAAGACGGCCGCGCCGGCGAAGCGGCTGAAGGGGCGGATCAGCTCCTGGCGCGTCAGCAGCTCGCGGATCTTGTCGCGGATGGTCTGGCCGTCGGGTTTGAACGTGGTCTCGGCCCAGTCGGGGATGTTCAGGATGTTGGGCACGCCAGGGACGATCTCGTAGCAGATCTCCACCTCCGGCAAAGGCGCGCCGGGGTTGTCGAGGCGGAAGCGAATCAGGCCCGGAACGTCCACCTTGCCGCTGATCGCGGCGATCTTCTTCCAGCCGATGACCGGCAGGCGCTGGTGGAGCTCGACGCGATACTTCGGCTGCGACTTGAAGTGAATCTCGTTACCTTCGTAATTGAGCTCGACTCCGCGGAGGTTGGAGACCAGGCCGGTGATCCGCTGGCCGAGGCCGAACTCCATCGCCGGAAACGCGAACCGCTCGGGCATCATCCGGCGGGTCAGCTCCGTGCAGTCTTCCCTGGGGATCGCCACCTGGATTCGCGGCACGTCAAAGTCCACCTGGCCGCCGGCAATGGTGACCCGGGCGTCCTGGATTGACACCGTGACCCGGGCTGTGAGCCCCTCGATGGCTGCCATGAGTCTCTCCTACAGAAGATGCCGCGATCCACGAGCGGAGCGATCCGATTCGGGCTCCGTCAGCCCCGCGACATGTTCCAGACTAGCCAGATGCTGAGAACCATACCGAATGCGAACCCCGAGTAGGCCAGCGACGTCGCGCCGACCCGTAACATCAGGGACGAGGCGACGAGCAGGCCGGCGATCACGATGCCGATGGCCAGTGTGTTGCTGGCCCGAGTCAACTGGCGCACCAGGCGCTCGAAGCCCTGGAGGTCGAAACGAACATTCAGCTCCCCGCGCTTGATCGACTCGAGCGACTGGCTGAGCAGGTCGGGCAAGAGCGTGCCGATCCGCTGAAGGTTCTCCACGGTCTGCGTGGTCTGGTTGAGCAGACGGTAGGGATGGAACCGGCGCAGCGCGAGCTCGCGGAGAAACGGCTCGAGCTGGCGCGCGATGTCGAAGTGGGGGTCCAGGTGGCGGCCCACGCTCTCGATGGTCACCAGGGAACGGATCAGGAGCACAAGGTCCGGGGGAATATGGAGTTGGTGCGTCCGGATGAAGGCAATCAGCTCGCGGAGCAGGAGACCGAGGTTGATGTGGTCGAGCGTCAGCTCGGAATAGGTGTGAACCAGCTCGCTGACGTCGCGGCGGAGGGCCTTGGGATCGACCTGGTCGCCGCGCACGTCGAGCGCCGCGAGGGCGCCGAGAACGCGATCGGGGTCCTGGGCGATCAGCCCGGCCAGGAGATCGGCGATCCGCTCGCGCGTCCTGCTGTCGAGCTGCCCGAACATGCCGTAGTCGAGCGGCGCGACGACACCGCCTGCGAGGACGCGGAGGTTTCCCGGGTGGGGATCGGCGTGGAAGAAGCCGAACTGGAAGATCTGGCGAAGCAGGATCCGGGCTCCGGTCACGGCCACCTCCGCGGGGTCGGCGCCCAGCGCTCGGATCCCCTCGAGGTCATCCACGCCGACTCCCTTGATGAACTCCATCGCGATCACGCGGGGCGTGGAAAAGGCCTCGATCGCGCAGGGAATGTGTGCCGTGGGATCGCTGGCAAACTGGCTCTGGCACCGCTGCATGGTGCGGCGCTCGATCGTGAAGTCGAGCTCGCGCTTGAGGCTGCGCTCGAACTCCCGGGCCAGGGCCAGGGGCTTGTACGGAGCCAGGAAGGGAAGCCGCCGCTCGGCAAGCTGGGCGAGGTTCTTGAGGATATCGAGATCGGCCTGCACGATCTTGGTGATGCCCGGGCGGCGGATCTTCAGGGCAACGGTCCTGCCGTCGCGGAGGACCGCGCGATGAACCTGGGAGATCGAGGCCGAGGCGACCGGCTGAGGATCGAGCGAGAGGAAAACCTCGGCCAGCGGCGCGTGGTAATCCTCGGTCAGGATCTTTTCGACCTGGATGAACGCAAAGGGCCGCACGTCGTCGCGCAGCGCGGCGAGCTCGATGGTGTAGGCTTCGGGAATGATGTCGGGCCGGGTGCTGAGCACCTGGCCGAGCTTGACGAAAGTCGGCCCGAGCTCCTCGCAGACCAGCCTCAGCCTGCGCGGCCGATCCTGGGGTGCCGTGTCCACACCCATCGTCACCCGCTCGATCGGCCGGACGATCCCTTCAAGATGGAGCGCGGCGACCACGTCATGGTAGCCGTACCGGACCAGGGTCGTGAGGATCTGTCGGTAGCGGGGAAGGTCTCGGAGATGGCCGACCGTTTCTCGTAGCAAGGCGTCACGACCTTCGCGCTGGATGAAGAAGACCGACAGGGCACCGTCCTCGCCCTGTCTTGCGTTTCCCCGCCAAATCGGTTAGACTTCTTTTATAGAAGATGTCGCGACCCCGTGGTGATGGGAACAATTTAATGCCGATTCAGGAACAGACTGTGATTCGTCCCCTCGAGTCAGCCGAGGACCTTTGGGAGACGCGTCTGGAGGCCATCGGATTCATCTTTCACGGTACCCTGAACGTCGCCAAGAGCAAGGGGCAACCTTCCGGGGCTTCCAATCTGCTGCATTTCGCTCGCTGTCCGAAGCTCGAGAAAATCGGTGAAAGCGAGACCAAGATCTGGTTTCGCAGCGTCCGTATTGCACATAAGCATCTCGACGAACTTCTGGGCGCCAAGCGATGGAAGTGGTGCAAGATATGTGAGCGTGGGATCACCCAGCGCGTTCTCGACGAGTGCTGAGCTCGAGCCGAGTCTCGAAGTGAAACCCTTCGGCTCAAGTCACTCGAACGGTCGAAGTGGACCGTGCGACGGCTGCAATTTCATGCCCCCCGCCCATTTCTTACTGCGCCGTCGGTGATCCTGATCCAGCACGAGGTCGGCGGAAGGGTACGCGCTGTGCTTGGTTGCGCACCGCCTTCTGTGTGCTGTCACTTGCGCGGCGCCGGGTCCATCAACAGACGATCGAAATCCGGGTTGCCGCGGAGCTGGTGGAAGTCCGGCTCATCGGCCAGGCGATTGCGCAGGTCGGGCTCCAACTCCAGCGCCGAGCGCAGCTCATCCATGGCCCGGCCCAGGTTGCCGGCCAAGCTCCAGTAGCAGGCCAGGTTATAGTGCAGCAGGGGGTTGTCGGGATGATTCTTGCGAGCCGCCTCGAGCGAGTCGATGGCCTGTGCAAGGCGGTTGGTGCGCTTGTAACACCAGCCCAGCGCAAGGGCGACGCCGCTGTCGCTGGGCCGCAGGCTGGCAGCAGTTTCCAGCGGCCCGATGGCTTCGCGGAAGCGATTCAGCCGGCGTAGAGCTTCGCCCTTGATCAGGCATGCCTCGAACTGCAAACCCGGCCAATCGGTCCTGCTTTCGAGAATACGCAGGGAATGCCGGGGAAGGTCGAGATCCAGGTAACCTTCGGCCTCGTGCAGTTTCTTGCGGATCCGATCGCCGATGCTCCGACTCATCGCTGGACGGCCTCCCCAAGGGCCGAGGTCGCGGGGGTGCGGTCAAGAGGCCAGCTCGCGGCGAAAGGTCGGGAGCACCAGCCGGCCCTCGACCCGGTGAAGAGCGGGCACATCCCGATCCACCAAGAGTAACGCTCCACGAAGAGCCTACCTCAAAACGTTCCCTGGGGAAAGAGCAGCGCTTGCATGATGACTGGTCGCTTGGGCCATGCCGAGGCCCTGCGGCAGCAAGAGGCGACGAGTGGCGAGGCCAGGAGGGTTCAGATGACTTGGTTGGCACCCCTATCGCCCCCGTTGCGGGAGAAAGACCCGTGCTGCTCGAGGTAGGACTCTTCCTTGCGGCCGAGCTCCTGCTCGGTGGCAATCAGGTCGGGGATGTCCAGACCGTGGGCCGACCGCTGGGCGAGTGCGCTGGCCCTGGCATCGATGCCGGCGCGATTCTGGAGACCGTCGAGCCAGCGTCTGGGTATCTGTCCAATTCCGTAGTACGCACCCGCGAGGGCACCCAGGATGGCTCCCGCGGTGTCCGCGTCGGCACCCAGGTTGATGACGTCGGTGAGCGCCTCCTCGAAGCTGTCGGTCGTGAGCAGGAGGTAAAGGCAGGTCGGGATGCAAGCCGGCGGGAAGCCCATTGTCGGGCGCTTGCAGGCGGGCTCGGCACCGTGCCGGTTGGCTTCCTCGACCACGGCTGCCAGGGCGCGTTCGCGTGACAGGTCGAGTATGGACTCGACGTGAGCGATCGCCCGCGAGAGGGCCCGCGCATGGCGGTCGTAGGAGATCATGACGTCGCCGTATTCCTCGGCGATGCGTTCCTCGTCGCGTGCCACGTCGGCGGCGACCCAGAGTAGCAAGCTGGGATCGCGGGGTTCGCCGGCCACCAGTCGGCGGACGGCATGCGCCACCAGAAGTGCGCCGCTCAAGCTGCGCACATCGCGATGGGTCATGATGCTGGCGGCCATTGCCGACTCGAACATCCCGTCGCGATCGTCGCCAAAGTAGAGCGGGACCGGGGCAATCCTCATCGCCGCGCCGATGCCGGCGGTTTTTTGACCGCTGCGGCGGGGCGGAACTCCGCGCTCCAGGTCGATCAGGACCTGCCGGAAACTCCGACCGATCCCTCGGTGGGCACCCACGAACGACCCTTTAGGCGTTGCCAGTGCCAGGTAAAGCTCCGCCAGACGCTGCTGCTCGATCCGGCGATGATCGATCAGGACATCGCAGAGGGCCAGGGCCTGCTGCGTGTCGTCGGAATAGAGCCCTCTCAATCGCCATCGATAGGGCTTGCGTTTCCAGGCCTGAACGCCGTCGACGTAATTTTTCACCCGACCGTAGTGTGTCTTGATCTGCTGCGTTGTCAGGCCTTCCAGCGGAGCGCCCAGCGCGTCGCCGATCGCCAACCCCAGCAGACACCCTCGGACACGGTCGATTCGGGACAGATGAGGCATCGTGGCAATGCTCCTCGGATGCCGAATCGCTTACCGGTAACTCCGGCAGCACCCCTCGTCCGGACGATGGCAGGATACCCGCCTGGACGAACCTAGCCAACCGAATTCTCTTCGACACCGCCCCCAAGTGTGCCAGTTGCGACGTCGCTATGGCATCACCGGAGCGTGGCTTCCACATTACTTAGGATCGCTCGCGGCCACCGATAAAATTTTTTCCTCCCAGGCCGCTTTTTTGTTGAAAACCCACCAATCGGGCGGCCCATGAGGATTCAAGGAGAGCACTTTGACGTTCACGTGAACAGTATGGTGAGCGCAGGGAGCGGTCATTCGCCATGCGACGACCTTGGAGCGTTGCACCGGAACGTTCCCCCCACGGCGACCGCAAGCCAGAGACATCTCTGCTGCTCCCCTCGAGGCGTCACAGACAAGATATCGGCTGTCGGGGCGACACCACACAGTCACAGACCGCGGAAATTGCCGGCCACACTCGTCGGCCATGTCCAATCGCATCAATCAGCGCGATTGGCGAAATCGCATTGTCTCGAGTTCACCCCCGTTAGCCGAAAGATGGTGCCTTCTCAAAACGCTCGAATCCCCACGAAGAGGTTCATTAAGGGACACATCCTTCTGGCGACGAATCCATCCGTCGCGAGACCAGCGCGCAAAGCGTCTTCGAGGTCGGACGGGCAGAAGAGCCAGGAGCTTGACCGGGCGGCTCACTTTTTCAGAAGCCCGCTGATATGGAATTCGGCGACGGATTTCCCGGCGATGTTGCTGGGAACAATCTCGGTGTAGATGTTCGCCTTCCGGCCATCGCTGAGGACCAGCTTGTAGCACGTCTCGCGGTTGAGGACCTTGAGTTCCTCGGTTGACATCTCGAAGTAGCCATAAAAGGTCTTGCGACCCTTGTGCTCGTGGCAGGCGAGATAGCCATCGACTGCATCCAGGACCGTCTGGTCGCCTGCGAGAATCTTGCCGCGGATGTGTTCCATCCGTTCCATCGGTCGCCTCCGGGGATGAATCGAGGTCATCCCGCTCACGCTTGGGATCAAGAGAGGCCACGCGAGTCCGATTGCACCACGCACGGCTCTGACGCAGCCGCGCCGGTTCATTCCGATGTCATTGACCGCCAAGAGAAAGAGCCGCGCCCGTCGAGACAGGTGACAAATCTGCGCCCGCCTCATGACGCCCCGGTGATCTTAACTTGCTTTCATCATTGACGCAACTGGGTGATTTCTACCAGCCTCCGGTTGCAGCCGGTTGGAAATCAACACTTCGGAGACGTTCGGATCAGCTCGTAGAGCGATTGTGAGCGAACGATCGCGCACTCGTCCGGAAAGGTATGAAACGACTGGACCGACAATCCGCGGACGCGGGCCTCGACATGAACATGAGTCAGGGCGGGAGGCGCCAGCCGGTTGGATGACCCGAAGCGATGAACAAGGGCATGACGCGAACCATCGGCGATCATTTCGTCGCAGAGATGCCGAAAAACTTCGCGATCGACGCGCTCGACCTCGAAACAGGTCTGGTATTCGACGATTCCACCCGGGTGCAAACTGGCGGACCGTTCCGTCCTGATGGCCGAGTGAAACAGTAGTCCCGGTTCCGGTAAAGGAGTCTCGGGACCGGAAAGCACCTCGGTCAAGCGGATCGGCCCGGTCCCGAAGATAATTGCATGGCCGCCCTCGATGATCCTGACGTCGGCCTCCCAACGCTCCTGGGGGATCCGGCGGTAAACTCGGGTTGCAAACCAGTCGGGATGGACTGCACGGTTGAAAACCTGAAAAGCGAGGTCGGCAACCCGAGCTCGACCGGAACTCACTCCCATGTGCAGGACCTCTTCCTGTGCTGATGCCCCGACGCGGTTGGCAACTCTCGAGAAACTGGAGTCGCACTCCAGGTCCGCTCTATTATAAGAATCACGCCCTGGACGGGTAAACCCGGCTCATTTCCGGGCCAGGTCGTCGAGGGCCACTTGAACCGCCGAGAAATCAGAGTCGCGGTTCGCCGAAAATCAGAACGTTGTTGGTCCCGCCGAACCCGAACGATGCGCTCATCACCCTCGCGAGGCGAGCTGGCCTGGCATGATCGGGGACGTAATCGAGGTCGAGCTCCGGGTCCTGCCGGTAGTTGATGGTCGGCGGGATCGACTGGTCGCGGATCGCCCGGACGCAGACGGCCGCCTCGATCGCCGCGGCCGCGCCAAGGCTGTGTCCCAATGCCCCCTTGATCGAACTGACGGGCAGGCGGTGGGCGTGATCGCCGAAAACGGTCTTGATCACCCGGGTCTCGACCTGGTCGTTGAGCGCAGTGCTCGTGCCGTGAGCATTGTAGTAGTCAATCGCACCCGGCGCGATGCGTGCGCGGGCCAGGGCCGCGGTCACGCACTCGGTGATTCGCTCCTGACTGGGCATGGCCATGTGATAGCCGTCGGAGTTCATGGCATGGCCAAGCAACTCGGCCTGCGGCACGAGGCCGAGCCGGCGGACCGCGGCTTCGGTGGCCAGCACGAGCATCGCGGCGCCCTCGGCCATCACGAACCCGGCGCGGTCGATGCTGAACGGCCGGCTCGCCTGCGCGGGATCGGCCTGGGAACGGTCCCCGGGCTTGCTTTGCAGCAGGGCTTTCATGCTGGAAAACCCGTTGACGATCGCCGGCATGAACGCGCTCTCGCTGGCCCCGCACAGCGCGAGATCGGCATCACCGGACCAGAGATACATCGCGCCCAGGATGATGGCGTGCCCTCCCGACGCGCAGGCATTGCTCGGCGCCACGCTCGGGCCGAAGAGCCGCAGATGCTGCGAGACCTGCCCGGCGGCCTGATTGATCAGCAGGCCCGGCACGAGGAACGGGCTGACTGACAGGTCCTGGCGTTTTCTCATCCGGGCCTGCTGCGCTTCCAGGAAGTCCACTCCTCCGAATGCCGACCCGACCACGACGGCAACTCGGTTGGGGTCGACCGGGCCGCCGCAACGATCGATCCCGGAGTCGGCCCAGGCATCACGTGCCGCCTTCAAGGAGAGCTGAAGAAACCGGGCCGAAAGCTTATGCAGGGTGCGATCGCCGGTCCCGGCATCGGGCTCCAGGTTCTCGACAATCCCCGCGATGTCTTGAAGAAACGCCTCGGCACCCAGCGCGGCGAGGCGGCGAATCCCCGACCGGCCGGAGAGCAGCCCTTGCCAGGTCGAGTCCATGTTCCGACCCAGACAGGTCACCGCGCCGTGCCCGACGATGAAGATCCGCTGAGGCATGACCATCTCCTGGACAGCTCAAGGAAAGGCGGCCGAGTCGCCGGCTGACCTTTGCCATGCTAGAGGAAGTGGTGAGATGACAGAACCGGACCACGCCCGTTATCTTGCCACTGGATCCGTTCGACTTTATAAGCTGAGCCCCGCCCCCTCATGTCCGGTCAGGCTCGCGAGATTCCAACTCACTGGGAAGGCCCGAGCATGCGTCTGATCAAGTTCACAACCGATTCCGACTCGACTCCCCAGGTGGGCCTGATCGAGGGAGAACAGGTCGTTCCTCTTGCCTCCGGGCCCCAGGCCCTCTCCGCGATTCTGCACGCGGAGGACGCTTTGCACAAGATCCAGGCGCGTCTGGCCGCCTCGCGACAGCGGTTGGACCTCGCGTCGATCCAGGTGAACGCACCCATCGACAGTCAAGAAGTCTGGGGCGCGGGGGTCACGTATGAGCGCAGCAAGTTGGCACGCCAGGAGGAGTCAGAGCAGGGGGGTTCGTTCTACGACCAGGTTTATCGTGCTGCCCGCCCCGAGCTATTCTTCAAGGCCACCCCCAGTCGGGTGGTGGGGCACGGCCAGCCGATCCGGGTTCGCGGCGATAGTCGATGGTGCGTTCCCGAGCCGGAGCTTGCCCTGGTGATTTCACCCGGGTTGAAGCTGGTCGGCTTCACGATCGGCAACGACGTCAGCGCTCGTGACATCGAGGGCGAGAACCCCTTGTATCTTCCCCAGGCGAAGGTTTACGACGGTTGCTGCGCCCTGGGGCCGGGTATCACTCTGGCCTCGTTCATGCCGGCGGTGACAGACATCGAGATCCGCCTGGAAATCGACCGCGGGGGAACGGCGATCTACGCGGGCGACACCTCTGCCGGCCGGATGGTCCGCTCCTTTGGGGAATTGATCGAATGGCTGGGACGGGACAATCACTTCCCAGGCGGCCTGATCCTTCTGACCGGCACCGGCATCGTGCCTCCTGATGATTTCAGCCTCCAGGCGGGCGACCTGGTCCGGATCACGATCGACGGCATAGGCACGCTGGAGAACCCGGTCGTCCAGGGGCGCGGCACCTGAGAGTCCAGCTTTGCGGAAAGGTGCCTCTGAAGCAACGAAACAGGCCGCGCTCCCCGTGGGAACGCGGCCTGGTTGGATACGTAGCCGGTTCTAGGAATTGAGCTCGCCGCGGCGAGCCGAGCTCGACCGCGGGAGATCGGTGTCACTTCGGTTTTTCGGGTTCCTTCGCCGGAGTGACGGCGGCAGGCGGGGCCTTCGTCTCCATCTTGCCCGGTGCTGTCTTGGTGACGGCCGGACCCGGGGGAGGAGTGACCGGCTTGGCCGGTTCCTCAGGATTGCAGCCGCTGATCAGGGCCGCACACAGACCCATGCTTGCAACCAGCGCCAGCGCTTGGAATCTCAACGTCTTAGTCACGATGTTGCTCCTTCGAGGGGTCTCAGACGGGCAAGGCCATCCGAAAGTAATGTGAAAACCGAAGGCCCGTGCCCCCGGTCCGCACGCGAAAACAACCGTGCGAGCGATGACCTGCCACACCTGTACGGCCGCCTATTATAGTTGCTTTTCGCGTTATCATCAACGCACCAGTGCGTTTTCCGGCCGAAAAACAGCCGCCGCCTCATGAGGTCCGGCAAGAGCCCGCGTCCTCGGGACTCCAGGCGCAGATCAGGAGATTGTCTTATCGGCGTCAATGAACCCCTCGCCACTGGCATGTCCGCAAGGCCATTTCGCCCGTGGAGCCGGGGGACCGTCTTTGCCGATCGTGCTTGACAGAATCGCAAAAAAAACTGAAGTTCTGCGAATCGATCGACCGAAGATCTCAAGTGCAATGGCAGTTCGTTTTCTCGCGGCCATCTTCCATCTCTCGGTTTTCTTCCCTGCGTGGATGGCCCCGGCCTGTTCCAATTCCTCGGCCGACGCAACGACTTTTGGATCATGGCATTAGAAGCTGGCCTGTTCCCGTTCCCAAACGAGGCGGTCCATGATGAGTTCCTTGAAAACAGTGGAATCGTCCAGCGAGCTCTTTCCGGTTGTCGTCGGTCTGATCCATGCCGTCTCCGCCAAGTCCAAGCATTCGGAGATCACTCCACAAACATTGCTTCTCGAGGAACTCGCGCTCGACTCGCTGGACCTGGTCCGCGTTATCATGCTGATCGAGGACCGTTACCACGTCGCCATCGACCTTGACGAAGTTCCCAAGATGAAGCGCGTCAACGACCTGACCGCGTTACTCGGCCGCGAGCTGAGGGCAGCCGCTTGATTCGCCGGGTCGAGGATTGCGGAACGGCGCTGCCGGCCGGGAGCGGCAGGGCCGTTTCATTTTCGGAGCGGGATTGGCAGTGTCTCTTGTTACCTCCCTTGCTGAAGCTGAGGGCGTCGGGCTGGCGCTGCCCGGCGGGAAACTCCTCGATTTACCGCTATGCAAGCAGAACCCGGAAAGCTTGCCCGCCGTGAACCACTGCCCCCGATGCTCATCGCGCCATCGCCGCGCAAACGCGTGCATCTCGTCCAGGTTGGCATACGGCACGTTCTCCACTGGTTGCGGTGGCGACGCATAGTTCGACATCGGCCCGACCAGTCCCATGCCCATCCCATGTCTATCCCCTCTCCCTTTTTCCCCTTTCGCGTCTTTCGTGTTTTTCGTGGTTAAATCCGAATCCATCTCCGCCAGCGCGGTGAGCTGATTCAGCCACCCGTCGGTCACCACTGCGTCGTTGTTCAGCAGAACCAGGCAGTCTCCCCGCGCCACCTTCAGGCCCTCGTTGATGGCGGCGGGAAAGCCAAGGTTCTGGGCGTTGCTCACGGCCGTCACGGGCACCGGGGCGACATCCTGGACGCCGGCGAGATAAATCCCCGTCCCGTCCGTCGAGCCGTTATCGATGAGGATCAGCTCCCACGGCGGTCGCGTGTGCCGCACCAGCGCGGGTAGACAAAATCGCGTAAACTCGAGTTGGTTCCAGCAGGGGATGATGAAAGAAGCCATGCCATCATGTGCCGGTAAGTTCGTCACAGGAGATTTCCTCGCCCAGGCCTTGTTCGGCGAGGGTCTCGACCTTGCCGAAGCGAACGGACAATCGCCTCGCCGCTCGCCACCCCACACTGTTTTTTTTCACCGCCCTCTGCCTCTGAACCGGTGTACAATGTTGGTGCGGATCGTCTCCGAGTAGGATGGTGCGGTGGGTCCGCGTCACACGGAGAGCGACCATGGCGACGA
>Ga0208044_1000885_pt1 | contig 18649 bp, 20 predicted proteins | sample Sb_taG_8_FD_187712 | JGI IMG/M metagenome (GOLD analysis project Ga0208044, IMG submission 187712) | Peat soil microbial communities from Weissenstadt, Germany - Sb_50d_c_BC metaG (SPAdes) (version 2) | ecosystem: Environmental > Terrestrial > Soil > Wetlands > Peat | place: Germany... | reverse complement strand
AACAGCGGCAGGGCCAGCAGGCCGCCGACCTCGAGCAGCGAGAACGCGGTCAGGCCGCCGACGGCGGTGTCGGTGTCGAACCCCGCCGTGGTGAGCATCCTGAACTGGACGGCGGCGCCCGCCGCGTCGCCGCCAGGCAGGGTGTTGGTGACCGCGTTGCCGGCCAACCCGGCGGTGACCACGGGGAACCAGTCCTTCGTGCGCAGCGCCAGCCGCTGCAAGGCGAAGTTGCAGGTGAACGAAACCAGCTCGGCAGCCAGGCAGACCGTGAACCAGACCGGGTTCAGCGTCGACAGCCGCGGCCAGGCCCCCAGCACCGCGATGAGCTTGGGCAGCACCAGGTAGATGGCCGCGCCGGCCACCGCGACGGCCAGGGCCCGCCTGACGACGGTCTTCCAGGTCAGCGGGCGCGCCTGAGCGGCGTCGATCGCGGCGGCCTTCGCCGCGACCGAAACAGACTTCCCGGCGTCGGCGGGCTCCCCGCCGGGGTGCTGACCATGCCTGCGAGCCGTCACGTCATACATCCTTCTCGGTAGCCGGGACTGGAAACCAACGGCAGCTTTCTCTCCGGCAGGCTCCGGCGTACATGAGACAACCGGCGCCCGATCCCCGGGTGCGGGCTTGGCCGTTCACGGCTACCGTTCTTGCACTGCGCTGGCGATGACCGTGGTCATCAGCTTGCGGATGGCGCCGACAGAGCTAGCGGTGACCGAGGGTGACCAGGAGATAGACGTGCAGGTCGGGGTGGACATGGAGTGCCTCGTAGACCACGACGGTTTCCAGGAAGTACGCCATTACGTATCGTCCACGCTGATCGCCTCGTAGGTGTGCAATTGAAGGCGAAGCCCGGACGGATCGGTCACATCCAGCGCCCAGCCGAGGTGAGCCTGGCGTGGGCTGGAGTACTGGGCCGCAGGTTCTCCCATACCGGCCTGCTGGCCACCTCGCCCGCTTGCCGGACGGGACCTTAGTCCCTACCCAGGGAGCGGGTGAAGACTAGCGTGGGGACTCGTCCATCGGATAACCCGACCGGGGAGATGCCATGGCTGAGAAAAAACAGCTGGTGGTCTATGCCGCAGCGTACGAGACTGTCGAAGCCGCGCTGGCGGACCTGGACGCCATCGAGCAGCTGCACAAGGACGAGATGATCGGCCAGTACGACGCGGCTGTGATCGATAAGGAGAACGGCAAGCCCCACGTGGTCAAGCGGATGGACCGGCCGCACGTCCGCGTCATCCCGGAGTGGTTCGGGGGCGGGACCCTGCCCCGCAAGGAGCTCCACGAGGCCGCCGAGCAGCTCACCGCTAACCAGGCAGGGCTCATCGCGGTTGGCGAGCCGACCATCGAACAAGGGCTCGACAAGGCGCTTACCAAGGCCGCCAAAGTCGTGAAGCGCACGGTGGAGGCCACGACCGACGAAATCACCAGCGAACTTCAGGAAGCGCTTAAGAGCTGACAATGCCGCAGCCGCCTTCGGCGGCTTCGGTGCGGTGGCTCTGAAGTTGGCTTCTTCTAAAACGAATTCCCATCAGAGCCGCCGCGTCGATCTGGCGCTCGACCCCGCCGGTGAACGCGTCAAGCGCGCCGGTCACGTCGTACCGGTCCACGCCCACGTCGAGCGCGATGTGGTTGCGCGTCCCGGCCGGGACGCACACGACCTGGCACGAGGAATAATCGGTAAGACATCCCGGGGTTGCCGTCGGCCGGGTCGGCGGCGGCCATCCCGCGCCGGTCTGGAGGAGGCCGCGATGGAGGAGACCTTTGTATGGATGACAACGCGCCGGATCAAGCCAGGTACGCTGGCTGACTTCGAGCGGCTCTGGCGGCCCGAGCGTCATCCCGACGGGATGCTACACGCGTACGCATACTGGTCTGACGACGAGCAGGAGATCATCGCCGTGTCGTCGTGGGTCTCCCGGGAGGCATGTGATGAATGGCGGGCATCGTGGGAGGAAACACGTCGGCGTGCGGCGATGGCTCCGTACGTCCTGAGCGAGCAGGAGGGGTTCTACCGCGGCCGCGAGCTGATCGTGCCGGAGCAGCCGTGATCAGCCAGGCGGGGTTCACCGCCATCGATGACCTAGTGCACGGCTTCGGCGGCGGCTACCTGCCGCCGGTCATGCCCGCAGCGGGCCAAAAAGCACGCGGCCACCGCGTCAATGGCGGCCCTCCCGGCAGCCGCACGCGATCAGCACTCGATCGGCCACATCGACCCGGCGACCACTCACACAAACAGATTCGGCGGCTACGCGGAAGGACGGGTTGAACAGTCTTACGGTCCAGTCACTGTTCCGGATCTGTTACTGCAGTTCCTCCGGTCTTCCCACACGAAACCGGCCACAGCTCCAGGGATAATCACTGCTCCGATAGCTATAAACCAGGTCAAGATGCCGAAGATCGCCCCGACTGTTCCGTACGTCTTGCTGTCAGAGACGATTCCTTGGAAATCCAGCCCAGCAGCAATCTTGATCACTAGGGCCTGATGTCCGGCGCGGAGGTTCAGCGGCAAGCACTTGAGCCAGCAGCCGATCCGGCGCTGTGCGGGGGGATGGCGCTGAACGCCGGAGAGCCAGCTATGACGAGCGCGGAGCAGCCAGCAAAACCATGATTCTTTCACGGCACTTTTGATCGGTGCTTGACCTGCAGTGCAAAGCGCTGGCTGGTCACTGCCCGGCCTTTCTGCTCAGGTCGCTCAGGACTTCTGCGATTGACGGGGCCGCGCCGTGGCGGCGCATTATCACATCGCCGATAAGGCCGGTCCAGCCGGTCTGGTGGAAGGCGCCGAGCGCGGCGCCGTTGTCGCCGTGGAAATACTCGCCGAAGATCAGGTTGTCATGCCAGGCGGGGTCGGTCTGCATGCGCTCGGTCCCGCCGAAGCAGGGCCGCCGCCCGTTCGCGTCGGTGGTGAACAGCGAGATCAGCCGGTCCTGGAGGTCGGCGGCGATCAGGTCGAGGGTGAGCCGCTTCCCCGAGCCGGTCGGGTACTCGATCTCGAAGTCACGGCCGTAGAACTGGTGGTAGCGCTCGAGCATGGCGATCACCAGGTAGTTGAGCGGGAACCAGACCGGGCCGCGCCAGTTGGAGTTGCCGCCGAACATGGGCGTGGTCGACTCGGCCGGCTGATAGTCGATGGACGCCCGGTAGCCCCCGGCGTCGAACACGTAAGGGTGGTCCCGGTGGTAGGCCGACAGCGCGCGCAGGCCATGCGGGGACAAGAACTCGGCCTCATCGAACAGCTTGGCGAACAGCCGCTCCAGCTGGCCAGGCCGGGCCACCGACAGCAGCAGCCGCTCGTGGCCCGGCTCGCCGCGCAGCTGCGGGGTCTCGGCCAGCTTTTGCATGTTCCCGAAACCCTCATGTTCCAGGAAACCCATGAATCCCTTGTTCAGGGTCATCGCGCGTCGCAGCATGTCGCCGTCGATGACCGCTGCCGCCAGGGCCGGGATGATCCCGACCATGGACCGGACCTTGACCGGGACAGCGTTCCCGGACGGGGTGAGCAGCCGGTCGTAGTAGAGCCCGTCGGCCTCATCCCACAGGCCCTGAATGACGAGGGCCTCCCGGATGCCCGCGAAATGCTCCAGGAACTTCAGCACCAGACCCTGAGCCTGGCGCTGGCCCGACCCGGCGAGGACGGCCGCGATGGACCCCATCGTCAGCGCGTAGGCGCCCATCCAGCCCGTCGCGTCGGACTGCTCCAGGGTGTAGCCCGCCGGCAGGTGCGAACGGTCGACCGGGCCGATGTTGTCCAGGCCGAGGAACCCGCCCTCGAAGACGTTCTTGTCGCGGGCGTCCTGGCGGTTGACCCACCAGGTGAAGTTGACCAGGAGCTTGTCGAAGACCCCGCTCAGGAAGTCGATGTCGCGGCCGCCGTCGATGGCGAAGACCTCCAGCGCCGCCCAGGCGTGCACCGGCGGATTCACATCGCCGAAATCCCATTCGTAGGCCGGCAGCGCCCCGTTCGGGTGCTGGTACCACTCCCGGCACATCATGATCAGCTGGTACTTGGCGAAGGCCGGGTCCAGGTGGGCCAGGGTCACCGTGTGGAAGCCCAGGTCCCAGGCGGCGAACCAGGGATACTCCCACTTATCCGGCATCGAGATGATGTCGAACCCGTTCAGGTTACGCCACCTGGCGTTCCGCCCGTCCTTGCGCTCAGGCGGCGGTTCGGGCTGGGCCGGATCGCCGTCCAGCCACCGGGAAACGGCGTAGTAGTACAACTGCTTGCCCCACAGCAGGCCGGCACACGCCTGCCGCAGCACCATCGCCTCCTCCGCGCTGGCGCCGGCCGGGGTCAGCTCGGCATAGAACTCGTCGGCCTCGGCCCGCCTGGTGGCCATGACCTGGTCGAAGCCGGCGCCGAGGGCGGCTGCCGCCCCGGCCGCGGAACTGGCCCCCCCGGAACCGGCCCGGCCGGAGGGAGCGGGCCGCAGCCGGAGCCGGAGTTCGGCGGTCTGCCCGGGAAGGACGGTGAGCCGGTACCAGAACGCGCATTTGGTGCCGGTGCGGTCCGGGTTGACGGTGCCGGCGCCGCTGACGACATGGTCGTTGATGCCGTCCTTCGGATAGGGCGTGACCGGGTCGGCGCCGTACAGCCGGGTGACATTGGTCTCGTTCTCGCAGAACAGCAGCTGCGGGCCGGTGCCGTCAGGTGCGGCGGCGGCGGTGAGTTCCAGGGTGCCGAGGAACGGGTGGTCGATGGTAACCGACTGGTCGCCAGAGGCCCGCATCGCCACCCCGGGCTCGGTGGCGTCCCAGGACCAGGTGTTGCGGAACCAGGCGGTGGGCAGCACATGCAGCGTGTCGGCCTCCGGGCCGGCGTTGGTGACCTGGATCGCCATCAGCAGGTCATCCGGGCCGGCCTTGGCGTAGTGCACCTCGGTGATCCAGTACCGGTTGCCGTCGAACACGCCGGTATCGAGCAGCTCGTACTCGAACTGGTACTGGTCGCGGGCGGCGTTGACATCGATCAGGTCCTGGTAGGGGAACGCAGCCTGCGGGTAGTGGTAGCGCCACCGGTTCCAGGCATGACTGGGCACCGCGTCCAGGTACCACCAGTACTCCTTGACATCCTCGCCGTGATTACCCTGCGGGTTCGTGAGGCCGAAAGCCCGCTCCTTCAGGATCGGGTCCCGCCCGTTCCACAGCGCCAGGGCCAGGCACAGCCGCTGCTGGATATCGCAGAACCCGGCCAGGCCGTCCTCACCCCACCGGTAGGCCCGTGACCGGGCGTGGTCGTGCGGCAGGTAGTCCCACGCGTTGCCGTCCGCGCTGTAGTCCTCCCGGACCGTGCCCCACTGCCGCTCGCTGACGTACGGCCCCCACCGGTACCACTCCCCGGCCTGCAGCAGCCCGTCCTCCAGCCGGCCGAATCCGGCGACCCGCTCGCGTTCTGCGCTCATCGCCACTCCTAGCCGCACGGCGCCCGCTACATGGTGCCACGCTAGCTGAACGGTGCCACGGTGCGGCGATGCGCGCTCGCCCGCTTCTAGAAGGCGCCTTGCCTGCGCCGGGGCAGAGCCAGCGGTGACCCGGGGGTGACCAGGAGATAGACGTGCAGGTCGGGGTGGGCGTGGAGCGCCTCGTAGGCCACGACGGTTCCCAGGAAGTGCGCCATCACGCGGGTGGGTAGCCCGGGAGGCGGAGACGCGCTGATGGCGAGGCGCCCGGGTGGCGCGGGCAGATCCAGACCCGCAGCGCCGCCGGCCGGGTAGCGAACCGCAGCGGCGGGCTGAGGTCCACCGCCTCGCCATCGACCCCGGCGTGCACCGGTGCCGGGGCATTCACCTCCAGCCGCAGCGCGGTCCAGGCTTGCCCTGGAGAGTGCGGGCTGTCGCCGGGTGCGTCGAGGACGACGATGCCGAGCTGGCCGCTGTCCATCGCCGGACGGGTGCCTCCGACCAGCGGGCGATCGAGCGCGTAGGGGTTGTTCGACACGAGCACGACGGCGAGATGACGGTGCTCGCGCCCCTGGTCGTCGGTCAGGCACATCGCAGGCGCCTCCGCGCTCGGTCCCATCACCTCAGCCGCGATCTTCAGGAGCGTACGCGTCTTGGCGTCGCGATAGGCCGGGCTGCGGACCGCCTCGCCGTAGATGCCAAGCGAGACGTTGTTGAGAAACAAGCGGCCGTTCACCTCTGCCGTGTCGATCTGGCGCTCGACCCCGCCGGTGAGCGCGTCGAGTGCGCCGGCCAGGTCGTGCCGGTCCACGCCGACGTCGAGCGCGAAGTGGTTGCGCGTCCCGGCCGGGACGCACACGAACGGGATCCCGTGCGCGGCCGCTGCCGCGGCCACGACCGCCAGCGACCCGTCGCCGCCGGCCATCCCGAGCGCGTCCGCGCCGGCCGTCACGGCCTCGCGGGCCAGCGCGGCCAGGTCCTGGCCCGGGGCGAGGATGACGGCCTCGAACCCCTTTGCGCGCGCCCGCTCGGCCAGCCCGGCGCGTGCGGCCTTGCCGTCACCCGACCTCGGGTTGACGAACAACACCGGCCGGCGCGGCGGATCGGCGGGCCGCCAGCCATAACGTGACAGCTGTGGCCTGGACGGGTTTATCGCGGGCGTGGGGAGCATGGACGAATCACGACGCTAGGTCGGGTGCAGGCCAAGGTTGTCTCCGCGCCTGGTATCCCTCGGGCCTGCGCTCCGCGCGGCGACCCCGGGGTTGCTGACGGGACGCGGCCGGCAGCATCGTGGCGGCTGTTGTTACCACGTGCCGGTGTCCGGGAGGGGGAGGGCGGCGAGGCGGGCGGCTTCGGGTGCGGGGACGCCGAGCATGCGCAGATCGGCCTCGGCGAGCTGGTCGACGGTGGTCTCCGTGACGCGTTCCGGGTGCCGCTGGCGCATCCGCAACAGCCCGAGCATGCCGCCGGTCGCGGCGCTGAGCGCGATCTCGGCATCGGCAACCGTGAACCGGCCCGTGGCCTGCCCGGCCTCGATGTCGCGGAGGGCGCGCGGCGCCAGGCCGGTGGGGATGTCCAGGACATCCAGGCCGGACCCGACCAGGAACCCGGCGATGTCGGGGTGGGTCCAGCCGAGCCGCCCGGTGATCCGCGTGCCCACGGCAAACAGCTCCGCCGGGTCGGTGAGGCCGGCGCTGGCGCGGTCGATCAGCTGCCCCCAGCGTTCCAGCACCTCCTCCGAGGCGGTCTGGAACAGCTGCTCCTTGCTGTCGAAGTGGTTGTAGAACGACCCGAAGCCGATGTCGGCCTCCTCGGTGATCTCGGCGATGCTCGCCCGGTCCCCGCGGCCCTCGGCGATCAGCCGCACCGCGGCGTCGATGAGGGCCTGCCGGGTGCGGGCCTTACGCCGGTCCAGCCGCGACACCCTCGGCGTGCCGGCTGCCGATGCCACCTCTGCCATCACTGCTCCTCCCGTCGTTCCGCCTAGCACATTAGCGGCCGCGGTTCCCGGCCTAGCCAGTCCGCGGCCGCCGCTGCCGGGCGGTGCTCAGCGCTCATCCAGATGATATTTGTAATCAATGCTGATAACTTATGACAATTTTGATCCTACCAGTTACGAGGCCGATGCGCATCTCCGCTTCCGGGTCCTGTGTCTCCGGCGTGGCGAGGGAAGGATCCCGCGGGGCTACGCAATGGAGCGCTCTAGCTCCTGGGGTGCGACTTGTCCCGCCCGGGCCAGGAGCCACGTCACCAGCAGGCCGAAGACGAACCCGCCGACGTGCGCGAAGAACGCGACGCCGCCCCCGTTCGCCGAGGCGCTGAACAGCCCGAAGCTCGCCTCGATCAGCTGGTACAAGAACCACGCTCCGAGGAAGACCCAGGCCGGGATCCGGACCAGGAAGACCGGGAAGATCCACGTCCGGATCCGCGAGCCCGGGTAGAGCAGGAAGTAGGCGCCCAGCACGGCGGCGATGGCGCCGCTGGCGCCCAGCTCCGGCACCCGCGCCTCAGCGGCCGTGCCGAACAGCAGCGTCATCGCGGTCTGCAGCATCATCGCGGCGAAGCCGCCGGCGAAGTAGAAGCCGAGGTACAGCAGCGGCCCGAAGGCGTCCTCGACGTTCTTGCCGAAGATCGCCAGGAACAGCATGTTGCCGAGGATGTGGTCCCAGCCGCCGTGCAGGAACATGGCGGTGATCCAGCTCACTCCCCACGGCTCTGGCCCCCGGCAGGCGTTGTCGGCGGTGCACGGGTAGAACGAGGCGTGGTAGACCGCCGAGTTGAGGTTGGGCATCGTCGGCACCCACTGGGACAGGAACGCGTCGGCCTGGGCCAGCCCGCCCGGGGCGCCGGTGACGCACGGCGCGTCGTGGCCGTCGTTGCACAGGTCCGGCGCGATGAAGGAGAACGCCGGGGTGGCGGCGGCCCGGGCCAGGTCGCCCGGCAGCGGCCGGAACGACAGGATGTGCGCGGCGCAGAAGGCCTGGCTGGCGGTGACCGAGGCGAAGAACGTGAACCCGTCGTGGCGGGCGGCGTACTGGTCGCCTTTCTCGGCCTTCTGGGTGTGGTCGACGGCCCAGGTGGCGGGGTGGCCGCAGGCGGGCCCGCGGGCGGTGGCGACCGTGCGGTCCCGGCCCGGGTCGTTGCCCATGTCCTGCAGGTAGGCGGCCCAGCTGCGCCCCGCGGCGGACAGCTGACTGCCGAGCGGGACCGCCGCCGGGTAGACGCAGCCCTCGCCGAGGACCTGGCGGTACGGCCCGGCGATGACCTGGCCGGGGAAAGGTGTCCAGAGCGGGCAGTCGATCTGGGTGGCGATGTCCGGGGCCTGCCCGGAGACCTGCGCGATGTAGTTGGCCGCGCTGCTGTGGCCGATGGCGTAGTAGTTCTCCAGCAGGGCCCCCGTCCGCGGCAGCGTGGTGGCCAGGTACGGGTCGGCGGACGGGGTGCCGAAGCTTTGCGCGTACCCCTGGTTCTCCAGCTCGATGACCCACACGTGCCGGACCGCCCTCAGGCCGCCAGGCCCCGCGGAGCCGGACCCGGCCGCCGTGCCGGTCGTGCCGGTCCCGGGACCCGGGCGGCCGGCCGTGCTCGTGCACGCGGCGAGGATCAGCGGGAGTACCGCGGCGGCGAGCAGCCACCGCCGCTTCTTCACCATCAGCACGCCTGCCTCCAGCTACGTGACAGTGAACCACGCTGGTGGCGGGCTCGCCCTAGGCCGGGGTCTTTTCCCGCGCGGCGGGGTCCAGCGTCTCGCCGGCGCGGCGCAGCTCGATGCCCTGGACGAGCATCCAGATCCCGGCGATCAGGCTGAACAGGCCGAACAGCAGCGCGAGGGTGACCGCGCCGATGCCGGGGCGGGCGCACAGCACCACGCCGAACGCGACCGTGATCAGCCCGCCGAGGATGAACAGCGCCCGGGTCCCGGCGGCCTCGCCGTGACCGAAGGCGGCGGCGATCTCCGCCAGGCCGGCGACGATCGCCCAGACGCCCACGATCAGCACCAGGACCAGCGCGGTGGGCCCCGGCCAGGCCAGCGCGACGACCCCGGCGGCCAGGTCGACCAGCCCGAGCAGCAGGTGCCCGAACACCGGCCCGGCCTTGCGGCTGCTGAACGCCCGCGCGGCCTGCAGGCCGGCGGCCATGAACGCGTACACGGCAAACAAGATGACCAGCGCCAGGACCGTGACCGAGGGCCAGGCCACCGCGATGATCCCGACGACCACGGCCAGGATGCCGCGCACGATCAGGGACGTGCTCAGTGACTTGAGCATGACAGTTCCTTTCGCTTCGCTGCCCTGGTCACCCGGAGTACCTGACTCCGCCAGGCCAGCTCTTGACACCATCGTAATCATAATTGATGGTAGATTACAAGACTGATCAAAAGATTCAGTACTGAGAGTGAAGGGGCCGATCATGACGGCGCAGCCGAGCCCGGCCCACGAGGCTGCCGGCGACGAAAAGCTGCTCGTGCACAACTGGCGGGTGGCACGGCTCACCGGGCTAGGCATCCCCGGGGCGCTGGCCGAGGTCGACGCCGACCTCCTTGACTGGCACCAGGTCGCCCGGCTGGTGCAGCTCGGCTGCCCCCCGCGGCTGGCCCTGCGCATCGCCCGCTGATGAGCGGACCCGACGGCGCATTCCGGCAGCGGTACCAGGCCGAGAACCAGCGGCTGGGCGAGCAGGGCCTGCGGGTGATCGCGATCGCGCGCAAGGACTTCGACCCGGCCGCCTTCGACCCCGCCGCCGACCTGCTCGGTCTGGTCACCGGGCTGGAACTGCTCGCCCTGGTCGGCATCGTCGACCCGCCCCGCCCTGCCGCCAGGGCATCGATCGCCACGGCGACCAAGGCCGGCATCCGGGTCCGGATGATCACCGGCGACTACGCGGTCACCGCGGCCACGGTCGCCGGCCAGCTCGGCATCGACGGCACCGTGCTCACCGGCGCCGAATTCGCCGTCATGAGCGAGCAGGAGGCACTGGCCAAGGTCGCGTCAACGACGCGCCGGCGGTGAAGAAGGCCGACATCGGGATCGCGATGGGCACCGGCACCGAGGTGACCAAGGAGGCCGCGGTGATGATCCTGACCGACGACAACTTCTCCACCATCGTCTTCTCCACCATCGTCAAGGCCGTCGAACTGGGCCGCGGCCTGTATGACAACCTCGCCCGGTACATCCGGTTCCAGATCGGCGGCCTGTTCGGCTACATCGCCACGTTCCTCGGCGCCAGCATCTTCAACGTCGCCGAGGGCATACCACTGCTCCCGCTGCAGACGTTGTGGGTGAGCTTCACCATGCTGTCCATCCAGTCGGTCGGGCTCGGCTACAGCAAACCCGCTGCCGGGCTGATGGAACGCCCGCCGCTGCCGCCCGCCCGGCCGATCCTGACCCGCGCGCTCATCGCCTGGCTCGCCTTCGCCGGCCTGCTGATGGCGATCGGCACCCTCAGCGTGATCAGCTGGGCGGACCAGGCGCACGGGCTCGACACCGCCCGGACCATGGGCATGGTCACATTCGCGCTGTTCACCCTGTTCTTCTCAATCGAGTCCAAAGACGAACGGGACTCGGCGTTCTCCCTCGACACGTTCTCCGACAAGACGTTCGTCATCACCACCAGCGGATCCTTCGTCCTGCTGATCCTGTCCACCGTCCTGGGCATCTTCCAGGCCGTGCTGAAGACCGTCGGGCTCGACGTCCGGCAGTGGCTGATCTGCACCGCCGTGGCCCTGCCGATCGTGGTGGCCGCCGAGATCCGCAAAGCGGTCCTGCGGCGGTCCGCCGCGCCGCCGGGGATGCAGGTCAGCCGGTGACCTCGAGGTCGTCGCGGATGTCGACCACCCCGCGGGCCATCAACGCGGCGCCGACCACCGCGTCGTGTTCGGCCCAGGTGCGGACATGACCGGTCAGCGTGATGACGCCGTCCTTGGTGTCCGCCTTCACGTCGCTGCCGTCGGGGACCACCGCGGAGCGGTCCAGTGCCTCCTGGACGTGCAGGTCGACGTCGACCGGATCGATGACGTAGCTGATCTCGATGTCGTTGATGACGTTGCGGACACCGGTCACGCCGGCCACGGCCGCCTCGGCGGCAGCGCGCTCCGTGCCGTAGGACGCGGTCCCGGTCAGGGTGATGTCACCGTCGTACGCGGTCGCCTCCACGCTGTCCGGCACGGTGACGTTCTGGGCGAGGGCGTTGTTCGCCGCGGTGGCCAGCTTCACGTCATCGCGGTAGTCGCCTTCCGGCAGCACCACCTCCAGCTGGTTGTGCACGCCGGTTACCCCTGCGACCCGCCGCGCGGCGGCGGCCGCCTCCAGGTACTGGGGGTAGCTGGGCACGGTGCCGGTGAGCGTGACATCGCCGACGATGTTCCTGACTGCGATGTGCGTGGCGTCGACCCCCGGGTCGAAGCCGAGCTCCTTTTCGACCGCCGCGCGGACGTCCTTCGTCTTGCTCACTGGGTCCTTGTTCACTTGCCTGAATCCTTCCCAGGGCGATTGAGGCTTGCCGCTCGTTCGGCAGCCGACGCTATTACCTCACCCGGCGGGCCGTAAGGGACTAAGGGCCCTGGCTGACGGGGACCGATAGTCCTAGCCTTCCTGATCGCAGATGAAGATGGTGGACTTCGATTTGAAGAGGCCTCCGGGCAGCACCGCGTGCCGCGCGGGTCACCGGCGTGAGAGCGCTCGCAGACGGCGGCTCGCTGAGCAGCAGCATCATGGTCCAGGGCCAAGCAGGTGCGCTCGTTGAGGCTCCGAAGCCAGGAGACGGTCGTGAGCGAACATCCCAGGCGCGAGTCGCCGACGAAGGCCGCAAGGGCCCAGGCGGAGGCAAGGACCCAGGCGAGGGCCGCAAGGGCCCAGGCGGAGGCCGAACAGGCCCAGGCCGAGCTGGCCGAGGCTAAGGTGAAGGTGGCTAAGGAGCAGGACGCGGCCATCGCTAGGGCCTTGCAGGAGGATGATGAGGCACGCCGGGAAGCGGACCTGAAGGAGGTTGCTGAGAAAGAGGCCGAGGCCGTGCCGGACTGGCCACCCGACCCACCGGCCGGGCGAGGATCTGGCTGAGCGCGGCAGCAAGGACGGCCCGGGGGTCGCTGGCGCCGGCCGGGTGCCGCCAGGCGATGAACCGGTCCGGGCGCACCAGGACCGCGCCGTCGCTGGCGATCTGCCGGTGGCGCTGCCAGGCGCAGCGCGGGTCGTGGTAGTCGCCGTCGAGGTGGCCGATCCGCACCGCGTCGAGCGGGAGGCCGGTCTCCGCGGCGAGGTGCCTGGCCGCCTGGCACCAGGCCTGGCCGTCCTCGCCGGCGATGAGCAGGAACCGTCCCGGCGCGAGGAGGTCCTTGACCGGGCGGCGGTTGCCGTCCTCGTCATCGATCCAGGCGTGCGGCAGGGGGGCACCCGGGCGGGTGGACGGCTGATACACGCGGATGTCGTCGGCCGGCATGGGCGCGGCACTGCCGTCGGGCACGACGGCCGCGGATTGGTAGCGGTAGCCGTATTCGACGTTGAGCTCGCTGAACTCCATCGACTGCGCGCGCATCGCCCGCAGCACGCCCGAGCGGTGCGCGGCGTCCTCGGGCCGGCCGCTCCACATCCGGCGCAGCTGCTCCATGTTCTGCTCGGGCGTGCTCTCGTGGGAGATGCCGAGCGCTGCGCCGATCGCGAAATGGTTGACCGCGTTCTCCAGTGAGCGCTGCGCGTTGCGCTCATCGACCGGGCGCCGTTCGGCTTGGTAGGTGTCCAGCAGGGCTGGTGACGCGTGGCCGGCGAGAACCAGCGCCAGCTTCCAGCACAGGTTCTGCGCGTCGTGGATCGCGCTGGTCAGTCCCAGCCCGCCGGTGGGCGGGTGGCGGTGCGCCGCGTCCCCCACCAGGAACACCCGGCCGGCCCGGAACGCGGAGGCCATCACCGCCTCGACCGACCAGCGCGTGATCTTGTGGATCTTCATCGGCAGGTCCGGGACGCCCAGCGCCTGGCGGGCGTCGGCCTCGACCTGCGCGTCGGACTGGGCCCGGGGATCACCGGCCGGGTAGTTCAGGTGTATCACCCACTCCTCGGAGGCAGGGCCCCACCGCTGCGGCCCCATCGGGACCATCACCACCAGGACACCGGCCTGCGGCGAGAAGATCCAGCGGATCAGCACGTCCGGATCCTTCGCCCAGGGCGAGAAGTCGGCGGACACGTGCAGCGTCGCGGTCTGCGTCACCACGCCGAGCCCCTCGTACCCGACGCCGGTCAGGCCGGCCACCCGCCGTCCTCCGTCCGCTCCGAGCAGGTACTGGCAGCGCACCACGTAGTGGCGGCCGGAGGCGTTGTCGCGGATCGCGGCCCGCACGCCGTCGCCGTCTTGGTCGAGGCCGGTCAGCTCGTGGCCGAAGCGGATCCGCCCCGGCGAGAGCTCCTCCGCGCGGGCCTTCAGCAGCGGCTCGAGGCGGATCTGCGGCAGGTTCTGCTGCCGCCACTGGCTCGCCGCCCGCCAGCTGTCATCGGCCCCGCCGGCGCCCCAGGACTCCAGCCGGGCCAGGCGGCGCCCGTAGTCGGGGGCGGGGCCGGCGAAGCCCGCGTAGAACGCCGTGGCCGCCATCTGCTCCGGCGGCGTGCTGCGCTCCGCGATCGCGCCGGCCACGCCCGCATCGTCCAGCACCTCCATCGCCCGCTGGTTCAGCACATGGGCTTTGGGCAGATCAGAGGTCTGCGGCCGTGCGCTGACCAGCAGGTGCTCCACGCCCAGGCGCGCCAGCAGCATCGAGCTGGTCAGGCCGGCACCGCTGCCGCCCACGATCAGGACCGGGACTTCTTCTTCCTCGGCACCTGCGGTGACACGCATGGCGCCTCCTCTCGCTAGAACTGGAGTGAACACTACAATAGTGGAATTGGAGTGTCAACTCCAATACTTGCGCTATCCTGAACGCATGGCAGTACGCGCAGAAGTGATGCCCAACCGCCGGGGCGTGAAGTCCCGCGAACTGGTGCTGGACGCCGCCGAGCGGGTCATGGCCGAGCACGGCTTCGAAGCCGCGACGCTGGCCCGCGTGGTGACCGAAGCCGGCATCCCGATGAGCTCCGTCTACCATTACTTCGGCTCCAAGGACGGAATCCTGCTCGCCGTCATGGAACGCGGCGCCGATCGCTTCTTCGCCGACCTGCCCGACCTGACCCGGCGGCCCGGGCGTCCCGCGCAGCACCTGGCCAGGGTGGTGTCGGCTGCCGTCGGCACGCTCCAGCGCCACCCGGACTTCCTCCGGCTGCTGATCGTCTTCGCCGCGCAGCCCCCCACCGCGGGTGAGGGAGAGATCCAGGCTGTCGTCTGCCGGGTACGCGAGCACGCGCTCGAACTCCTGCGGGAACGGATCGCGGTCGCGTTCGGCGACGATCCGCAGAGCCCGGTCACCGACCAGCTCGCGCGCTTCGCGCTGGCCGCCATCGACGGGGCGTTCGTGGCCAGTCAGACCGACCGCGGCGCCACGCTCGAGCAGCTGCTCCAGCCGCTCGCGCCCTCGCTCGTGGCGTCCCGCCGGGCCCTGCTGGCCGGAAGCTGAGCAGGCCGCCCGGTGTCCGTGGCCGGCCGCCGTGTCAAGCCCCGGGCCGGCCGGGGAACCCCCGCTCATTCGGGGGAAAGATTGTTCCGGAACGGCTGCCTGCCTTGTCGGGCTCGCTCTGCCCCCGGATAACCGGCGGTCCGGGTAGATCACACGCATCGCAGCGCCACCCTGGCTAGCCGGTGATCACCAGAGCTCCCGCCGCCAGATGAGCCGGCGGTGACCAGGGACGTCACTTCTCACATGTCGATGATTGGGCGCTCGGGCGTGCCCGCCAGCCGCGATGCCCCAGATGCCGGCGCCCGGCAGTGCGGCATTCACCCGTGCCATCGCTCTTGACAATCATCCGATCATGTCTGATAATCTATTACAAAACTGATGAACCCTGACAATAGGTTGGGGCGTAAAGGAGCTGATCATGATGAAACAGGACAGCCAGACGGAGGTCCTGGCCGGCGTGGGACAGGCCCAGGACCCGCACCGCTCGCTGCACAGCGAGGCCGGGGCGCGGCCCGGGGAGCATCCGGGGCGGTCGGGCAATCCCCTGGTCAAGGTGGCCGGGCTGGCCTGGCTGGAGTTCGAGAAGCCGGACCTGGACCGCGCCGGGCGGTTCGGCACCGACTTCGGCTTCACCATCGCCGACCGGACCCCCGAGACGCTGCTGCTGCGCGGCCGGCAGGCGGCTGCCGCGTGCCTGGTGGTCCGCCGCGGTCCGCAGGCCCGCTTCGTGGCGCCGACGTTTGCCGCGGCCGCCCGGGATGACCTGGACCGGCTGGCCCGCGGTACCGGCGGGACGGTCACCGCGCACCGGGGCGGCCACGCCGTCCTGCTCCGTGACCCGAGCGGGTTCCCGGTGCGGGTGGTGCACGGCGTCCCGGAGTTCCCCGCGCTACCCGGGCGCGCCCCGCTGCCGCTGAACTTCGGCTCGGAGCCGGTGCGGGTCAACGCCACCCAGCGGCCGGCCCGGCGGCCGGCCGAGATCCAGCGGCTGGGCCACGTGGTGCTGGGCACCACCCGGTTCCGCGCGGCGCTGGACTGGTACCTGGACACCCTCGGGCTGATCGTCAGCGACTTCCTGTACCTGGACGGGCAGCGCGACCGGGGGCCGGCGATGGCGTTCATCCGCTGCGACCTGGGCAGCGTCCCCGCCGACCACCACACCCTGGCCATGGCCCTGCAGCCGCACACCGGCTACGTGCACTCGGCCTACGAGCTCACCGACCTGGACGAGGTGGCCGCCAGCGGGGAGTACCTGCGCGAGCGCGGCTACCGGCACGCGTGGGGCCTGGGCCGGCACATCCTGGGCAGCCAGATCTTCGACTACTGGCGCGACGCGGACCGGGCGATGTTCGAGCACTACACCGACGGCGACGTGTTCGACGCCGCGATGGAGGCCGGCTGGGCCCCGCTGTCGGTCAGCGGGCTGTCCCAGTGGGGCCCGAGGGCGACGGCGGAGTTCACCGGCACCAACGACCCGCGGGTCGTCGTCGCGGCGATCAAGGCCCTGCGCGAGGCGGGCAACGAGATTGACCTGCGCGCGCTGCGCGGGCTGATCAAGGCGATGGGCAAATGAGCGCCCGCCTGGCCCGCACCGCGGACGGCTGGTGGGCGGTGACGCCGGCCGGGCTGGCCCGGCTGGACCTGCCCGCAGCCACGACCGCCGGGCTGCTCGCCGACCGCACAGCCCTGGCCGCGGCCATCGAGGCCGCTCAGGCCACCGCGGCCGCCGCGCCGCAGGACGCGGTGCCCGCGGAGTCGCTGGACCTGCTCAGCCCGGTGACCGCTCCGGCCCGGGTGGTCGCCCAGGCGGTGAACTACCGGTCGCACGCGATCGACTCCGGGTTCGACCCGGACACCGTCCCGCCGGCCTTCTTCCGCAAGGCCTCGCACTCCATCACCGGCCCGGCCGGGGACATCATCCGACCTGAGGGGACCGGGTTCCTGGACTACGAGGTCGAACTCGGCCTGGTCATCGGGGCCGACCTGCCGGCCGGCACCACGGTGACCGAGGCCGACCTGGGCCGCTACGTCGCCGCGCTCGTGGTCGCCGACGACGTCAGCGCCCGGCAGATCCAGCTGGTCAAGACCCAGTTCTACGAGTCCAAGTCCTACCCCACCTTCACCCCGGTGGGCCCCTGGCTGACCCTGGTGGACGCGGCGGACCTGGCCCGGCTGAGCTCGCTGCGGCTGACGCTGTCGGTGAACGGGCAGGTGCGGCAGGACAACACCGCGGCGGACATGATCGTCCGTCCGGCGCAGGCGCTGACCCTGCTGTCCCGGTTCCAGCCGATGGCCCCCGGCGACCTGCTGCTGACCGGCACGCCCGGCGGCACCGCGCTGAAGGCACCGGCCAAGCTGGCCGGGACGATCGCCGGGCTGCTGCCGCCCGCCACCCGATGGAGGCTGTTCTTCACGCGGCAGGCGGCCAACCCCCGCTACCTGCACGACGGCGACGTCATCACCGCGACGATCGCCTCGCCCGACGGCCGGCTCGACCTCGGCACCCAGCGCAACACCGTTGTCGGGAAGGCGTCATGAGCGCCGCCCAGGTCCTGCTGCCGCGGCCGGAGTCGACCCACCAGCTGCTGCTGGACGCGGCCGGCGCCTGGCCCGACGGCATCGCCACCCAGTGGATCCCCGACCCGGCCGATCACACCCGCTGCCTGGCCTGGACCTACGCCGAGCTGGCGGAAACGGTGACGCGCATTGCCAACGCGCTGACCGCCCTGGGGGTGCGGCGCGAGGACGCGGTGACGCTGGCCAGCGTCAACACCTCGATGCTGTACGCCGCCACGCTGGCCGCGCAGGCGGTCGGGATCGCCGCCCCGGTCAACCCCGCGCTCAGCGGCGAGCGGATCGCCGAGCTGATCCGCCGGACGGGATCCCGCGTCCTGGTCGCGGCCGGGCCGGAGCTGGACCCGCAGCTGTGGCAGCGGCTGCTCGGGGTGGCCCGCCAGGCGGGGATGACCGCCGTCCTCGCGCTGCGGCCCGACGGCGCGCACAGCGACCCGCCTCCCCTGATCGGTGACGCGCCTGCCGGCGGGACCCTGAACGGCCGCGGGCCGGTCGTGGCCTACCTGGACGACGTGATCGCCGGGCAGCCGACCGACCGCCTGGCCGGCGCGGAACCGCCGGCGGCGGAAGACCTCGCCGCGTTCGTGCACACCGGAGGGACCACCGGCGCCCCGAAGATCGCCGCGCACACCCACGCCAACCAGCTCGCCTGCGGCCGGGGGATCGCCTTGTGCAGCGGGCTAGCACCCGGGGAGGGGGTGCTGGGCGGGCTGCCGCTGTTCCACGTCAACGCGCTGATCGTCACCGGCATCGCCCCGATGTTCAGCGGCACCCGGGTGGTGTGGCCGGGCCCGGCGGGCTACCGCGACAAGGCCCTGTACACAAGGTTCTGGAAGATCGTCGAGCGCTACCGGATCGCGGCGATGTCCGCCGTACCCACCGTCTACGGCACGCTGGCCCAGGTCCCGGTCGACGCCGATATCAGCTCGCTGCGGCTGCCGATCGCAGGCGCGTCCCCGCTGCCGTCATCGGTGCGCGAGGCCTTCGCCGCTCACACCGGGCGGCGCCTGCTGGAAGGCTACGGGCTCACCGAGGCGACCTGCGCCAGCACCTGGACCAGGCCGGGTGAGGAACGGCCCGGATCGGTCGGCCGCGCCCTGCCCGGGCAGCAGGTCAAAGCCGTCCGGATAGCCGACGACGGGTCCTG
>Ga0208044_1000876_pt1 | contig 18812 bp, 21 predicted proteins | sample Sb_taG_8_FD_187712 | JGI IMG/M metagenome (GOLD analysis project Ga0208044, IMG submission 187712) | Peat soil microbial communities from Weissenstadt, Germany - Sb_50d_c_BC metaG (SPAdes) (version 2) | ecosystem: Environmental > Terrestrial > Soil > Wetlands > Peat | place: Germany... | reverse complement strand
GCTTGAGCGAGCCGCGATCGAATTGCCCGGGTGGCGGCGGGTGCGCAGCCGGGGGATTCGCCACTGCCTGGTATATCAATGATGGTAAACTTTATGCATTGGACGATATCTTTGGAGACCCGATGAGCAGGACCGTGATCGACCTCGACGACGACTTGGTCGCCGAGGTCGCCCAGGCGCTGGGCACCCGCACGAAGAAGGAGACGGTCAACACGGCGCTGCGGGAGGTGCTGGAGAACCGGCGCCGGGCGATGGCCCTGACCCGGCTGCGCGAGGCGACCGCGGACGGCGCCTTCGACCTCACGCTGCTGGCGGATAAGCAGAACTACCGCCGGTGACCGCGGCGCAGTTCCTGATCGACACGAGCGCGCTGGCCAGGCTGCTGCGGCCGGGCGCGGAGTCCTTCGGATGGGACCAGGCCGCGGCGGCGGGCCTGATCGCGGTGTGCCCGGTCACCGAGCTGGAGTTCTTCTACAGCGCGCGTTCAGCAGCTGATCGTGAGCGGGGAATCCAGGACGTGCGGTCCCTGTTCGGCTGGGTGCCGGTCCAGGACCGCGCCTTCGCCCGCGCGTGGGAGGTTCAAGGCGACCTGACCGGCCAGGGCCAGCACCTGAGCGCGGGCCCGGTGGACCTGGTCGTCGCCGCGACCGCGGAGCTGCACGGCCTGACGCTGCTGCATCATGACCGCGACTTCGACGTCGTCGCGCGGGTCACCGGGCAACCCCTGCGCTGGTATGGATCAGACTGATCAGTTGACATCCTCCCCCGCCTGAGGGCGGGGGATTCCAGCTACTACGCCGATTGGAGCAGCAGTTGAGGTTCGCGGTTCACGGGCCGGGTAACCCCGTCGCCTCCCCGCGCAGTCACGGCGTGCCCCGCCGCGATGTTCTTAGCCGCGTTCACATCAGCATGGCAGGCGAAACCGCAGGCAGTACACCGGAAGACGGCTTGACTCTCACGCGAGTCCCGGTCCACCTGCCCGCACGCCGAGCACCGCTGGCTCGTCAACGCGGGTCTGACCTTCTCCACCCGGCCCGGGGCCTTGTCCTCCAGCCGGCGCACCAGCAGACCCCACCCGGAACCCAGGATGCCCCGGTTCAGCCCGGCCTTCTGGCGGACGTTCCGGCCCGGCGTTTGGGCGGTTCCCTTCGAGGATCGGGTCATGTTACCGATCTTCAGGTTCTCGACGCGGATCACGTCGAACCGCCGCGCGATGTCCGTGGAGACCTTCTCGGCCCAGTCCTTGCGCCGGTCCGTCTCGCGGGCCCTCAGCCGGGCGATCGCGTGCCTGACCCGGCCGCGGCGGTTCGATCCCCGCTTCGCGCGGGCGAGCCTGCGCTGCATTCGCCGCAGCCTGATCCGCTCCCGCCCGGTCAGGGCGGGACAGTGCAGCAACTCGCCCGTGGACAGCGCCGCGGAGACCGCCACCCCCCGGTCGATCCCCACGACCTCGCCGGTGCCCGGTGCCGGGACCGGACCGGGAACGGCCGCGAAGGCGACATGCCAGCGCCCAGCGCGATCCATCGTCACCCGGTAGGACCTCACCCCCGCGGGCACCGCGCGGGACCAGCGGAACCTTACCCACCCGGCCTTCGGCACCCGCACCTCGCCGACGTGGCGGGACACGCGGCGCACGTCCCACTGCCGCCCGCGCCGCCCGGTGATCCGGAACCCCTCATCCCGCCCCGCCTTGCGCCAGGACGGCCGCCCGGCCGGGTTCGCCGGGTCGAAGAACGCGGCCATCGCCCGGGCGAAGTCGCGCAGTGCCTGCTGCTGCACCGTCTGGGAGCCCGCGGCCAGCCACGGGAACTCCGCCCGCGCCTGGGTGAGCTGCCGGCACTGCTCCAGGTAGCCCGGAGCGTTCCTGCGGCCCGGGCGCCAGTGCGAGTGCTGCTCGACGGCGAGGTTCCACACGTACCGGGCGTGGCCGCAGTGGTCCCGCAGCACCGCTTCCTGGGCGGGGGTGGGGTGCAGCCGGTACCTAGACATGCGAACATACTATCTAATACCACTGACATTTCCCGGGAGGTGACGCGGCGTTTCCACCCCGGCCTGAAGGCCGGGGTCTCCACGCCGCGATACTGATGACGGACAAGCCTAGCCCGAAGGCGGCGGCCCGGATCCTGGCCGACCGGGACCCGGTCATCGACCGGCTGCTCTTCCTGACCGGGCCGCCCGAGCTGGCGCCGCCGGTGGAGGGGAACTTCGCCGCGCTGGTCCGGGCCATCGTCTACCAGCAGCTGGCCGGGCGCGCGGCGGCCGCTATCCACGGCCGGCTGATGGACGCGCTCGACGGCGACGTGCGCCCCGAGCCGCTGATCGCCCTGTCCGACGAGACGCTGCGCGCGGTCGGTCTGTCCAGGAACAAGATGGCGTCGCTGCGGGACCTGGCGGCCAAGGTGCTCGACGAGACGGTCATCCTGTCGACGCGAGGGCTGGCGGCAGAAGGCGACGACGAGATCGTCGCGCGGCTGTCTAAGGTGCGCGGCATCGGGCCCTGGACGGCCGAGATGTTCCTGCTCTTCCAGCTGCGCCGCCTGGACGTCTGGCCGGTCGCGACCTCGGCGTCCGCCGCGGCTACGGGCTTGCCTGGCAGGTCCCGACGCCGACCGCGCGGGAGCTCCAGCCGCTCGGCGACCCGTTCCGGCCCTACCGGTCGGTGGCGGCCTGGTACTGCTGGCGGGCCGCGGAACTTTACGCGAGAACGGCCGACAGCGCGCTGACCCGGTAGCCTCCCAGTCATGGTCCACATCGACGAGGAGGCGCTGCGGTCAAGCCTGCAGCGGTTGCGTCAGGCGGCCTTCGACGCCGATGTGGTCGCCGTCCTGAAGCGGACGGTCAACGCGGTAGATGAGGTGTTCGACTACAGCGGCGCCGGGATCATGTTCGTCACCGAGTCGGGACATCTGGCCTACGTGGCCGCATCGGACGAGGGCGGCCGGCAGCTCGAAGAGGCTCAGGCGGAGGCCGGGCAAGGCCACCGTGCTGACCGTCTCCCAGCTGCCTAGGACCGCGTTGGCGTTGCGGCCGGCGAACCGGCAGCCGAGGGCCGGGCCGGCGACCCCGTCCAGCCAGGCCACCTCTTGCAGCTCGCCGCTCAGCCCCGGCATCAGGAAGATGTCGCTCACCAGGGGCCACACCCGCTCCGGCGGGGCCTCGATGTAGGTCTGGGCCGCCACCGCCGGGCAGTCGGCGTAAACCTGTCCCGTCCACTCCATTACGCCAGGTTACGGCGACCGCAGCCCGACCGGTAGCCGCATTGCGGGTCCCGGCTGAACCGTGGTACAACGAGCCGAATGATGACGGTTCCGGGCCCCGCGCAGCCCGCCGCTGCAGGTGATACGGGCGCTGCCATCCAGGTCGCCGACCTGCGCAAGCGGTACGGCGATGTGGTCGCGCTGGCCGGCGTCGACCTCGTCGTGCGGGCCGGTGAGTTCTTCACCCTGCTCGGGCCGTCCGGGTCGGGGAAGACCACGCTGCTGCGGCTGATCGCCGGGTTCGAGCGGCCGGACGGCGGGCGGATCGAACTCGGCGGCCGCGACGTCACGCAGGTGCCGCCGTACGCCAGGAACGTCAACACCGTGTTCCAGGACTACGCGCTGTTCCCGCACATGACGGTGGCCCAGAACATCGAGTACGGACTGCGCGTGCGGCACGTGCCCAAGGCGGAGCGGCGCGAGAAGGTCGGCCGGGCGCTGGAGATGGTCCGGCTGCCCGCGCTCGGCAGCCGGACAACCCGATCCAGATCGCGGACGCGGCGCTGTACCTCAAGACCCACCAGCCGTCGCTGGGCATCACCGACCCGTACGAGCTGACCCAGCCGCAGTTCCAGGCGGCGGTGAGCCTGCTGGCCGGGCAGCGCCCGCTGATCGAGAAGTACTGGGACCTGGCCTCCCAGGAGATCTTCGACTTCAAGAACGGCAACGCGATCGTCGGCGCCGGGTGGCCCTACCAGGTCAGCACGCTGAAGGCAGACCACTTCACGATCGGCGCCGCGATCCCGAGTGAGGGCGCGACCGGCTGGGCCGACACCTGGATGCTCGCGGCCAAGGCGCCCCACCCGAACTGCGCCTACATGTGGATGCAGTACATCAGCACGCCGAAGGTCCAGGCCGAGCAGGCCGTCAACTACGGCGAGACGCCGGACAACAAGCTCGCCTGCGGGTACATGAACCAGATCCAGGCCGGCTCGTGCGAGGAGTACCACGCCAACGCTCCGCTGAGCTACTTCAACTCGATCAGCCTGTGGAAGACGCCGATCGCGACCTGTGACAACGGCCAGTCCGACTGCGTGCCCTACGCCCAGTGGGTGTCCGCGTGGAACACGCAGGTCAAGTAGGAGTGACGAGGCCGGCCCGCGTCCCCGCGGGCCGCCTCTCGTCAGCGCTGTGGCGCCGGCCGTGGGCGCGGGCCACCATCTTGCTCACCCCGCCGCTGGCCTGGTTCGTCCTGCTCTACCTGGCCGCGCTGGTCGTCCTGCTGATCACGGCCTTCTGGCAGATCAACCCGTTCACCACCAACATCGAGCGGGTCTGGAGCCTGGACAACTTCAGCACGATCTTCACCAGCGCGGCCTACCGGGGCATCATCGTGCGGACGGTCGGGATGGCGGCGGCGGTCACCGTGACCGACGCCGTCGTCGCCTTCCCGTTCGCCTACTTCATGGCCCGGATCGCGGCCCCCAGGACCAGGACGGCCCTGTTCGTGGCGATCCTGCTGCCGCTGTGGGCGAGCTACCTGGCCAAGGTGTACTCCTGGCTGCTGATCTTCACGCACGGCGGGCTCCTGGACTGGACCCTGGGCCGCCTCGGCGCTGGCCAGGTCCACCTGATCTACACCAACTGGGCCGTGTTCACCGTGTTCTGCTACCTGTGGCTGCCGTTCATGATCATCCCGGTGTACGCGGCGCTTGAGCGCATCCCGGCCTCGCAGATCGAGGCGTCGCAGGACCTGGGCGCGCGGACCTGGCGGACCACCCGGCTGGTGCTGCTGCCGCTCGCCCTGCCGGGGATCGTGGCCGGGTCGATCTTCACCTTCTCGCTGACCCTCGGGGACTACATCACGCCGCTGCTGGTCGGCGGGACGAGCGCGACCTTCATCGGCAACATCATCTACTCCAACATCGGGATCGCGAACAACGTGCCGTTCGCCGCCGCGATGGCGTGTGTCCCCATCGTGATCATGGCCGTCTACCTGCTCAGCGCCCGGGCGCTCGGCGCGTTCGAGGCGATCTAGGCCATGGAATCGAAGGGCCTGCGGGTCGCGCTGCGGATCTGGGTGGTCGGCGTGCTGGCGTTCCTGTTCGTCCCGATCGCGCTCATCGTGCTGTACGCGTTCAACTCCTCGAACATCGAGAGCTGGCCGATCGCGGGCTTCTCGCTGCACTGGTTCGGCGTGGCGTGGCACGACCCCCAGGTGCGCAGCGCGTTCCTGCTGTCGGTCCGGGTGGGGCTGCTGGCCACCGCGCTGGCCCTGCTGCTCGGCTCGGCCGTGGCGTACGCGCTGCACACGTTCGCGTTCTTCGGCCGCGAGGCCATCTCGCTCCTGCTCGTGCTGCCGCTCGCGCTGCCCGGCATCATCACCGGGATCGCGCTGAACTCCTTCTTCTCGTTCACCGGGATCCAGCTCGGCACCGTGACCATCGTCATCGGGCACACCACGTTCTGCATCGTGGTGGTGTTCAACAACCTGATCGCCAGGCTCCGCCGGACGCCGGGATCGCTGGCTGAGGCGTCCATGGACCTGGGCGCGCGCGGCTGGCAGACGCTGCGCTACGTCACGCTGCCGCTGACGGCGACCGCGCTGGTCTCCGGGGCGCTGCTCGCGTTCGGGCTGTCCTTCGACGAGGTCATCGTCACGGTGTTCACCGCGGGCGCGCAGAACACCCTGCCGCTGTGGATCTTCGGCGCGATCCGGCTCGGCCAGCAGCTGCCGGAGGTGAACGCGGTGGTGTCCATCATCATCCTGCTGACGATTGTTCCGGTGGTCCTCGCGGCACGGCTGGCGGGCGCCGGCTCGATCACCAGGTCGGCCCGGATCGTCGGCGAGCCCGGCCTTTAAAAGGCCGTACTCGCCGACGATCCGGCGAGTTTCCCGGCCCGGCTGACCGCGCGCAGCCGATGCTCGGTCTGCCCGCCGGGCCGCCCACGGCAGGGGACGAACAGCCCGATCTGGGCGAGCCAGCCGATTCCCTCCGCGAAGCCGCGGGTGGCCGGACCATGCGGCAGCCTCGTGCAGCCAAGACCATCGAGCGGCGAGGAGGATGGAATCAGTGCGGCGTGCCCTGAGGCGATGTGCGGTGATCATCTCCCTCGGTGCTGCGCCGTGCCGTGACGAGAGCCGTGACCGTGCTAGCGCGAATCGGCCGCCCGAGTCGTTCATAAATGGCCTCGTATTCACGCTCAAGGGCTTGACGTTGGTCCGGTGAAAGCCGAGCGTAAAACGACATCGTACGAACGAGCGCATTGAGCTCGTCAGGAGTGTGCTCGATGAGCTTTGGCATGACTGCCACCTGAACATCACCGAACAAGCGGCCGGCATAATCTTGCCCTATGTCGTAGCTGCCGAGCCAGGCCCATACCTCTGAGACGTTGCCACGGCGTTGCTCCATCCCAGCGAGCGTGGCGTCCAGATCCCTGTAGGTCGGCCAATTAGCGGCAATGTCCGGGGCGACCTTTCTCATGGCAGCGAGTGCTGCTTCCTGATCTCGCTTGCTACGCGGCTCCTCAAGTCCGCAGTATTGCACGAGGGCGAGCGTTCCACCGGGAACAAGTACGTCAGCGGTCTTCTGCCAGCTAACCTTAGGGTCAACCCAGTGAAACGCGGACGCAGAGAACACGGCCTGAAACTGCTCGCGGGGAAGCAATGCATCCTCAAACTGAGCATTCACAAATTCCACCTCGCCAGCACCTTCCAGGTTCTGCCTGGCCAGTGCTATGAGGCTCTTGCCGGGTTCGAGTGCTGTGACGTGCAGGCCCCGAGCGACAAGGCCGCGCGTCAGTTGGCCGCTTCCACATCCGACCTCAAGCACATGATCACCGCTCCCGATCCCTGCGACCCGGCAAGCTTGGTCGACGAGTTCGTCAGGATAAGCCGGACGGTGGCGGTCGTACTCAGCCGCTATCTCATCAAAAACCTTGCCGTAACGACGTGCAGTAGATTCTGGTAGCCGTGTCATTCATTGGCCTCGGTTCATGCTCGTTACTGTGATCGCCCCGTCATGGTCGTCGTTTCCTATGTCGTAGGAACCGTGCATCTGGTTCATCCGCCGCACCGCGGCGCGGCCTTCCGGGCTGGCCAGCCCGTGCTCCAGGACGGTCAGCTCCCCGCGAGGTGGCGCATGTTGCGCAGGGCTACGGCCATGATGGTGTTCGTCGGGTTGTGCGCGCCAGAGGTGACGAAGACAGAGCCGTCGGCCACGTAGACGTTGTCCAGGCCGTGCACCCGGCCGTAGGTGTCGGTCACGCTGGTGGCCGGGTCGGCGCCCATCATCATGCCGCCCATGACGTGGTTGCCTGTGGGCAGGCCGCCGCTGTTCTCCGTGGCGGGCACCGCCAGGGCCACGCTTGCTCCGGCGCTGGTCATCATCTTCTTCAGCTGCGGTATCCAGAACTGCTGGGCCACCTGCTCGTGCTTGCCGTAGCTCCAGGTGACCTGGGCCACGGGCAGCCCGAAGACGTCCCTGACCGCGGGGTCGAGGGTCACCGCGTGGCCGAGGTAGGGCAGGTCGTGGCCGATAATCTGGCAGCCGGCCAGCCGGTCGCGCAGGATCGAGGAGCGCATGAGCGCCTTGAAGTCCGTGCCGAACGGCCTGGCCGGGCGGAGGAAGCCGAGCAGGGTCTGGTAGGACTGCGCCTCGCTGATCGGGTCCTGGCTGCCGCCGAGCTCCATGAGGCCGCCGCGGATGTAAGGCAGGCCGTTGGCCTTGGCGAAGGCCCGGGCGCCGGGGAAGTCGGGGTCGACGGCGTCCTCCGCGCACTGCGTGATCGACCGGCCGCGGTAGGCGTGCATCCGCTCGTCGAGGAAGATCGCGGTGCCGTCCACGAACGCGTGCAGCATCAGCCTCCGGCCTAGCTTGCCGCTTTGGTCCGGGAAGTCGGAAAGCAGCGCCAGGCGGACCGTCTCGATGGCCGACGCCGCCATCACGACCACGTCGGCGGTCTCGGTGCCTGTCACCAGCCCTCGTTCGGTCATCTTGATCCAGCGCACACCGGTCGCCTGCCCTGCCCCGGTGAGCAGGACCTTGGTGACCATGGTCTCCGGGACCAGCTGCACCCGCCCGGTCCGCAGCGCCCGCCGCAGCGGGATGAGCGCGGCCGGCCTGGCCACCACCGGGCAGCCGAAGTTGCTGCAGAACCCGCAGTTGTTGCAGACGTGCTGGTCGTTGTAGGGCTGCGAGTTGATCGCCATCGGGAACGGGAACGGGTGCAGGCCGATGGCCGTGGCACCCGCGGCCACCGCGATCGAGGAGCGCATCTGGGGGCCGGGCGGCATCGGGTACTGCCCTCGGCGGGGCGCGTGCTTCTTGACGATGTCGGGGAAGGCCTGGGTGTCGCCCTGCGCGCCGATCAGCTGCTCCACCTCGTCGTAGAAGGGCGCGATCTCGGCGTAGCTGAACGGCCAGTCGGCCAGGTCCGCGCCCGGCACCGGCCCGAGCGCGGAAAGCTGCTGGAAGTCGATGTCCCAGAACCTCGGCACCTTGGCGTCCCAGTGCACGGTCCCGCCGCCGACGACCTGGGGCAGTTCGTCGACGCTGCCGGTGTACTGGACGGTCGAGGCCTGGTTCGGCCGCCAGGTGCGCGGGAACACCTCCGGGTCGGGCCCGGGAAAATTGCGCACCACCATGGCCAGGCTGTCGTTGGCGAACACCGTGCCGATCGGTCCCTCGCCGCCGAGGTTGGAGAAGCGATTCGGCCCCTTCTCGTAGACCACGACCTCCCATCCGGCCTGCGCGAGCTCCATCGCTGCGAAAGACCCGCCGGCCCCGCTGCCTATCACCACCGCCTTTCTCATGGCCTACACCGCTCTCATGGTCTACACCGCTCTCATGGCCTACACCGCTCTCATGGCTTACACCGCGCGGAGGAACTTCAGCACGTCGGCCACGATGCCGGTGTCGTCGACCGGATCGTGCCCGTCAGAACGCTCGACCTCGTCGCTGGTGTAGCCGCGCGGCTGGATGTCGCCGGGGAAGCTGATGTCCTTCCAGCCGGCCAGGCCCCGGTTGCCGCCGTACTCGGGGGCGGCGTACAGGCCCTCGATCGTGTGCTCGAACAGCAGCGCGGTGAACGTGCTCACCGACTGCGTGGCCAGGATCTTGTCCTGGTCACTGGCGGTCGCCTCGGTGAAATCGCCGCCCGCAAGCTTGTCCAGCGCGGCGATGCCGCGGGTGTACTGCTGCTGCCAGCCGGCCAGGCGCTTGCGCCAGGCGATCGCGGCGACCGGATCGAGCGGGACGAAGCGGCCCATCAGGTCAGGCCCGGAGGTGTGCCGGTTGCTCCACGGGCCGCCCGCGAAGATCATCGGCGGCGGGTTATCGCCCCGCAGCGCGCCGAGGGCGCCGAGCATCGTATCGATGTAGCCGGTCACGTCGGCTTCGCGGGCTCCTGGCCCTTCGCCGGGGGCGTCCTGCGGGCCGGGGGCGATCCGCGCGGTCGCGTCCTCGACGACGGCAGCCTGGTGACCGGTGAAGAAGCGGAGCACCCTGGCGTCGGCCCGGGGCGGTGACGTGCAGCCCGCTAGCACCACTGCGGAGGCGACGGGGATCGCCGCGATGACGGCCCGGCGTCGCGGCCCTGGGGGCGCTGGCTGACTGGCTGGCACCACTGCCCCCTGTCTGAGACGTATGGGAAAGATCATCACGTGCGGGTCAGGCAGGCGCAAGGGGCGTGATCGAACCGTATGTCGCCGGAGTCCTCCTAGACAGCTGCCTCCTAGACAGCTGCCTCCTAGACAGGGGCTCGGTACCGGGCCGAGACTGGGCTCATGGTGACCACGACCGAGTTCGATCAGCTGCTTGAGGTGCTGCGGGACTTCATCCGCAGCGAGGTGATGCCGGCCGAGGCCGGCATCGACGAGTCCGACGAGATCCCGGCCCGGCTGATCGCGCAGGCCAAGGAGATGGGCCTGTACGGCTACGCCCTCCCGGCCGAGTACGGCGGCCTGGGCCTGTCGGTCGAGCAGCAGGTCCGGGTGACCATCGAACTCGGCTACACCAGTCCGGCGTTCCGGTCGCTGTTCGGCACGAACAACGGGATCGCCGGGCAGGTGATCGTCCTAGCCGGCACCGAGGAGCAGCGCAAGCAGTGGCTGCCGCGGCTGGCCTCCGGCGAGGTGGTCGCGTCGTTCGCGCTGACCGAGCCGGACGCGGGGTCCGACCCGAGCCGCCTGGTGACGTCCGCGACGCCGGACGGCGACGGCTGGATCATCGACGGCCTCAAGCGCTACATCACCAACGCCCCGGCGGCCGACGTCTTCATGGTGTTCGCGCGCACCGACCCGCAGGCGCCGCCCGGCAAGGGCATCGGGGTGTTCGTCGTGCCGGCCAGCACCGAAGGGGTGGCGGTCGCGGCGCGAGACCACAAGATGGGCCAGGCCGGCGCGTGGACCGCCGATGTCGCCTTCACCGGCGTGCGGGTCCCCGGCGACGCGCTGATCGGCGAGGCGGCTCAGGCCGGCTACGCCACCGCCATGCGGAGCCTGGCGCACGGCCGGCTGGTCATCGCCGCCATGTGCGTGGGGGTGGCGGCGAGGCTGATCGACGAGAGCGTCGCCTACGCCAGGGAACGCTCCCAGGGCGGTCACCCGATCGGCGAATACCAGCTGGTCCAGGCCATGCTCGCGGACTCGCAGACCGAATACCTCGCGGCCAGGGCCCTGGTGCTCGACGCCGCGCTGCGGTACGACGCGGGCACCGACCGGCGGCTGGCCCCCTCGGCGGCGAAGTACTTCGCCAGCGAGGCGGTCGGCCGGATCGCCGACCGCGCGGTCCAGATCCACGGCGGCTCCGGGTACATCCGCGGCGTCCCGGTCGAGCGGCTGTACCGCGACGTCCGGCTGTTCCGGATCTACGAGGGCACCAGCCAGATCCAGCAGCTCGTCATCGCCCGGGAGATGCTCAGGAGCTGACCCAGGGGCTTCAGGTCCTGATATGTAGGGACTTACGTCCCTGCCGTTCCGGGACCGCCGACAGGTGAAATGCAAAGGTGTTCGTTGGCGATGGGGTGCGGCTGGATGTCGGTTTCGCGGTCGCACGGGAGAGGCTGACGCGGCTCGGCGAGAGCGGTGCGCTGTCCGAGACATCGGAAGACGCCTACGGCCCTGGCCTGACCCGCGTGGGCGTAGCTGGCTTCTCCAAGCTGGTCCGGGTGCAGGTCCGCGAGCTGACCTGCACCGACCGATCGGCCGGCCTGGCGCTGCGGTGGGAGGCCACCGGCCCGGGCGGCGGGTTGTTCCCGGTGCTGGACGCCGACCTCAGGCTCGCTCCGGACGGGGATGGGAACACGATGCTGACGTTGGCCGGCTCCTACCGGCCGCCGCTCGGACCGCTGGGCGAGGCGCTCGACCGGACGATACTGAGCCGCGTCGCGGCCGCGACCATCCGGAGCTTTGTCGCCCGGGTGGCGGCTCAGATCACCGGGCATCCGGTCCCTAACGGCGCCGGGTCCGCCCTGCCGCCGTCGCCGCCGGAGGTGAACGCGTAGTCCCTGATCTCGCGGATCACGTCGTCTAGCTGATCCAGCGCGTCGGCGAGGCGCGCGCGCACCACGTCGGCGGGCAGGCTGGCCGCGGTCTGCAAGCTATGCCCGACCTGGAACAGGTGATGAACCACCCGGTCGAGCAGATCGCTGGTGATATGCGCCTGACCGGCCGCGGCGTCCCGGGCCAGGTCCGCGAGGTCATTCCGCTGCTGGGTCTCGGTGGCGTCGCGGATCACCGCGAGGACGAAGTTCTCCGAGGCGGTCGGCACCGGGCTCAGGCTGATCTCGACCGGCAGCGTGGCTCCGTCCTTACGCAACCCGACCAGCCGGGCTCGTTCGGCCATAATCCGGGCCTGCGGCGCCTGGTGGTAGCCGGCCCGGTAGCCCTGATGAGCGGCCCGCACCTCGGACGGGACCAGCGCGTCGACCGGCAGGCCGATCAGTTCCTCCCGCTTGTAGCCGAACATCTCCGCGCACCGCTGGTTGACCAGGGCGATCTTCCCCTCGTGATCGGTCAGCGCCAGGCCGTCGCCGAGGGCATCGATCAGCTGCCACAGGACGGCCGGCGTGATGGTTCTCGCGGCCTTGATGCCGTTGGGTGGCAGCCTGGACGGCTGTCGCCCTATCGCCGCCGCCAGCGAGGGATAGATGGGAACCAGCCGGTCCAGTCCCTCGATGCTGAGCACGCGCCGGACGACCGGAGCGGTGACCACCAGCCTGACCTGCGTCCCGCTGATCGTCGCCCGATGGCAGGCCCGCGCGATGGCGTCCACCACCGAGTGATCGCACGACGCGGTGTCTGTCATGTCCATGATCAAGACGGAGGGTCCGCGGTTGATCACGGAAAGCAGCCGGTCCCGGAGCTGGCCGACGTTAGAGACGTCGACATGACCGGGGAAGGCGACGATGGCCTGGCGGCCCGTCCATTCCACCGGGAAGGGGTCATCACCCATGGCGGCACTCCCCCTTTCGGCCGGGTGCAGCCCGATCTTACGGCGAATCATTCCCCCGCGGGTGTCTGGCGTGGGGTTGACCGGCAACGCGGCGGCCCGGGTGTCATCGGGAGACTCCCTGATTACACCCGGGCCTTATCGGTTGCCGCGGGGGGCGGTGCTACTTCTGCCCGGCGGGTTCGGGCTTGGGTCCGGCTTCTTGCTGTCCTGTGGGTCCGGCCGCTTCCTGCTGGTTCCAGGTCCGCCAGACGAGCCGGTGCAGCGGTATCCACCTCGGGATGTCCCGCAGGCCCGGGATGAACGGGATGAGCAGCAGCAGGATGGTGGCCAGGCCAGTCATGTAGATGGCGATCAGGTCGATGTTGTCGGAGTTACTCCAGCCATGAACGTGGTACCACATCTGGAACAGCCACAGCCAGGGCTGGCCGGGATAACTACCGGTCTCGTTCATCACGCCCCACGCGTCACCGGTAAGGTGCCTGGCGGTCGCAAGGTTGGCGTAGTAAGCGCCGTCATTCAGGAACAGCAGCGGCTTGGTGAAGTCGGTGCCGTAGAACTGCCGCTGGGCAAGCAGGTCGGTGTCGATCGCGCCGCTGCGGCCCAGCGCCAGCTCGGTGGCAAGCATGGCCGGGACCGGACCGTAGTTGCCCGCGGGGACCACCGGCGTTCCGTTGACGAACTTCACCTTGGCGAGGGCGTTCAGGTAGTTGGTGGCCCACTTGTTCTGCTGGGTGGGGGACGCGGCGTTGTAGGTGGCCAGGGCCGCGGCGAGCGCCGGGTTGGTCGGAGTCACCGTGGACAGCGGCTGCAGGACGAAGGTCTGTGCCGCGTCGATGGGCTGCCGCACGCCGGCCCAGTTTGCCGGGGCGAACAACAGGCTTTGCGGGGTTCCGTTGGTGTTGTACGGCGGGCCGTAGCTCGCAGTCAGGCTGGTGCCGTTCAGTTCGCTGGCGGCGGTGGCTAGGAAGTCAGCGGGGGCGACCTGGGTCCAGCTGCGGACCGTGACCGCCGGCTCGTCGGGGGAGGACAGCAGGGCGGACAAGCCAACGGTGAGCACCAGGATCACCACGGTCGCGATGGTGCCTTCCTTCAGGATGTCGTAGCGCCTGGTCGGGCCGCGCCACGCGGCCCGGTCGGCGGCCCAGGCGGCCTTCCTGGCGGCCAGCCCGCGGGGCCTTTTGACGGGCAGCGGGTGGCTGACGCCGCGCATGCGGACCAGCAGCACGTGCGCGCCGACGATCGCGATCAGGATGATCGGGAGAAGCACGATGTGCCACATCAGCATCTGGCCGAAGTTCATCAGGTTGAAGAACGCCCCGATCCCGACCGCGTTGAACGCGTCCTTGCCGTTGGTGGCGATCCATTGGGAGTCGAAGTTCTGCTGGGACAGGTACCCGGTAAAGCACTCCACGACGGACGCGACGAAGGCGACGATGCCGGTGATCCAGGTCAGGGCACGGCGGCCGCGCCAGGCGGCCATCCAGAACTTGCCCCACAGGTGGATGACCAGCAGCGCCATGAACAGCTCGACGCTCCACATGTGCAAGCTGTTGAAGAAGTGCCCAACCGGGTTGGTGTGCCACCAGTCGGGGCCGCCAAGCGCGAGGGCGAAGCCGCTCACGATGACTATGGCGAGTGCGGCGATAGACGCGACGCCGAACACATACACCCAGGAGGCGACGTACGCGGGCTGGCGATCGGGCATCATCTTGTTCGGCGGGAGCGAGGTCATCGCCCGGCGGCGCACCCGAGCCGTCCACATCCGCTCATCTCCCGGGGCCGCTTCGTAGGCGGCAGCCCCGTCCGGTTCCGGCGCTTCCGGCGCTTCCTGCACCGAGCCGCCATGACGGCTGTGGCGCCCGGGGAACGGCAGCAGCAGCGCGGCGCCGAAGATGGCCACCATCACCGCTATCAGCACGAGGTTCGCCACAGAAATCGTGAAGATGTTCCAGTTCAGGTAAGTACCTGGCTGGTTCAGATCGATGGCGGCGGGAGCGTTTCCCGCCAGAGCGATGGTACTCAACGGAGCCCTCCAGGTTGGCCGCCGACCGGGCCGCACGGCAAACGATTGTTGGGATGAGTTTCGTCTCCCGTCGAACGCGCCTGTAGTGATGAGCGTCATCTGGATTAGGGACTAAGGTCCCCGGCAAAAGGTCGGAGAGTATTACATTTTGAGAACCAAACGTGGTGACCATGATGCCGGATCACCAACAGGCCGCAATGTCAACACATTGCGGCGATTGGAACACTTAGCGTGCTGGAGTGCCTGAGAGCCCGGATGCGTTCCCGGCTACGCCGGGCATCATGATGGAGGCTGATCCGCCTTCGCGTTTCGCCGGCCTCCTGACGGGCAGGCCAGGTCCGGCGATGATCTGCCCGGCGTCATCCGTGAAGTGCGGTTCCGCGGGCGCATACCGACTATCACGTCGCCACGCCCGCGGGCCCCTGCCGATCAGGGAGGCCGGGCCGCCCCGGGCCGGGTGCGGCCTGGCCTACCGGTCCCTGCTCAGGGCCAGGCTAACGCCCGGGAACACCCCGGCTGAACCGCATCGAATTGTGAGCGTCTCGTTTCAATGAAATTAGTCTGAAGGGTGATGCGGCGGACGTCTTCTGGGGGGACAATAAGGACGTTCATCGCGCGGTGAAGCGGTGCGGCTAGCTCTGGATCGGTCGATCGGAAGGGCGTGCAGGATGATCCATCAGTTGTGGGGTCCACTGTTCGACCTGGTGGGGGACGGTGGCTACAACGCCTTCACCTTCAGCTGGTTCTTCCTTAAGGTCGCCAATGTCATCGAGATGATCCTGGTGGTGGTGATCTTCGTGGCCGGGATGTTCATTAACCTTCCTGGCGGGAAGACGGAGACGCGGGGGGACCGGCGATGACCGGCCGGGCCCGCTGCTTCCGCGCCGGAACCGGGCGAGGTGCCCGGTGAGTGCCCAGGGCGCGGCTCCGGTGCCGCGGGAACCGGATCCGGTCACCAACGCCACCGGGGCCGAGCCGTTCTCGCTGGCGCGGCCCAGCCCGTGGCTGCGTGGCTACCTGCTCCGAAACTACCCGTTGGGCAAGCTGCTCCCTGACACTGAGCCGGCGTACGTCTCCTCGGTGCTCTACAGCATGGGCGTGCTGACCCTCGCGGCGCTCATCGTCGCGATCATCAGCGGTGCGATCATCGCGCTCGGCGGGGTCTCGTTCTGGCACACGAACTCCTTCGGCGCCTTCATGAACAGCATTCATTTCTGGAGCGTGCAGGCCATGTTCCTGTTCATGGCCGTGCATTTCATCACCAATTTCTTCACCATGGGCTGGCGTGGCGGGCGCGGCTGGACCTGGGTCACGGGAGTGATCGCGTTCATCGTGGCCATCCTGACCTCCTTTACCGGCTTCCTGATGATGACCAACTGGGACAGCCAGTGGATCGGCCAGCAGGCCAAGGACGCGTTCAACGCGCTCGGCATCGGCGCGATCTGGAACATGATGAACGCGGGTCAGCAGTTCACCATGCATGTGGTGTTCACGACGGCCTTGCTGCTGTTCATCGTGTCGGTTCACATCGGCCTGATCCGGCGCCGGGGCGTGGCCCCGCCGCCCGGCGCGGAGGCGCTTGAGGTCCCCGAGGGCGAGCCGGGCTATCCGGCCAGCGCGAGCTGAGGAGGCGGAGATGGCCACGCGCACCAAGCGGCACCCGCTGCGCACCTGGCAGGGTCCCGAGCGCCGGTACGACCTGATTACCGAGGGCACGATCGCGGTCATCTTCGTGGCCCTGCTGTGCATCCTGGCCGCCAGCCTGTGGGCGTCCCCCAACGGGGGCCTCACCTACCCGGGCGCGCCGAAATCCCCGGCCGGGCAGGCGTTCAGCGCTAAGTACTGGGATGTGAACGACCCGTCGGACCTGGCCCAGACGGCGGTGCAGGAGCTGGCCGCCGGGACCACGACGGCCGGGTACGGCCCGCCGTTCAACCAGACCACCGGGGCGTCGCAGGAGTTCATCGGGATCCAGCCGGCCGAGATCGCCAAGTTCATCTTCGGCCTGACCCTTCCGATCAACACCGCGAACGACTTCGTCCTGGCCCCGGTCTCCCAGCTCGCCGCGCCCTTCAGCCCGGCCGTCGCGGCGGCGGTGACCCTGTACAAGGCGGCCGGCGGCGACCTTTCGCCCGGCGCGGCGGCCTCCCAGGTCGCCTCGTCCCAGCAGACGACCTGGCTGAACAACTATGCGAAGGCGCTGGCCGCCTCCAGCGCGAAGTTCACGCCCACCTCGATCACGGTGAAGGCGGGCAACTACGGGCCGGTCCCGGTGATCATCACGGCCGAACTCGCCATCGCGAACAACGGGAGCCTGGACGGTTATTTCCAGGGCAGCCAGCAGCAGCTGAGCACGAACACCACCATGGCGACGATGTTCTTCAGCGACGGCACGATGTGGGAGAGCATCGCGGAGGCCCAGGGCGTAGCCGGCGACCAATGGGGCGTCATGAACGAGCTCTGGAACTACCCCGGCCAGGTCTGGCTGTGGCTGTACTCGGGAATGTACCAGATCCCCGCGCTGAACCCGTCGAACAACGCAAACCTTGACCTGGACGTCGGCCTGCTCATGATCCTGTTCGGGTTCCTGCTGCCGATGTTCGCGCCGTGGATCCCTATCATCAACCGCATCCCCCGGTGGATCCCCCTCTACAAGATCATCTACCGCCAGTACTACGCGAGCATGGCGGGCGGGCCGCCGCCCGCCGAGGTCTCAAGCGAGCCATCACCGCCATCACCGCCATCACCGCCATCACCGCCACCACCGCCACCACCGGCGCCGCGAGACGGATCGTCGGCGCCCAGATGACGTTGACAATTCCCTCGTGGGCCTGAACGGCCAAACTCTCCACTCGGAGCCGCAAAGCGCGATCGCAAGGGGCGACTGTGGACATCACCCAGCTGATCCTCGATGACCATCACGAGCAGCGGCGGCAGTTCGCGATCCTGGAGCAGATCGACCGCGCAGATACCGGGGTGTTGTCGGCGGTGTGGAGTCGGCTAGCCGTATTCCTCGAGCTGCACGCGGCGGCCGAGGAGGAGATCTTCTACCCCGCCCTGCTGCAGGTGGGCCTGGCGGCACACCGGACGGCCGGGGTGGAGGGAGAGACCCTCGACGCCATCCACGACCACAACGAGATCAGGGACGCGATCGCGGAAGTCGCGCGCCATCAGGTCGGCACCGACGAGTGGTTCGCCGCCGTGGGCGCGGCGAACCTGGCCAACAGCGATCACATGGCCGAGGAGGAACGCGAGGGCCTGACCGACTTCCGCCGCCTGGCCGGGTTGCAGCGCCGCCATCAGCTCGCCGTCGCCTTCGCCGCCTTCGAGGCGCGGAACTTCGCCGGCGTTCCTGTAGTGGACAAAGACCCGGTCGCCTACGTGCGCGAGGTGGAGGATCAGGCACCCCGCGGCGGATCCCTCAGCATCGGCAGCCTCAAGCGACGCTGATCCGGCTGGGGTTGACTGCACGTGGCCTCTTTGGCCTAGGGTCGAGGGCGCGCGCGGATACACCGACGCCATGGCGTTAACGGGTCGGGTTCGCGCATCGTGTCCAGAGTGGCGCTGGCAGGCGCCGCGCCTTTGCGCTCGTCCACAGCAGGTCTTGCCCAATCACAGACCTAACCTCTCTGAATCATGTGCCCCGGGTACACCCGGGGGGTGTCACCCCGGCCGGACGGGTGGGCTGTGGCTGTGGAGCACCTTCGTCTTGCCGGGGTTCCAGGCGGTGGTGGTGCCGTCGGGGTTCAGGACGAGCGTCCAGCCCCACCTGTGGATGACAACCTGGTAGTGGAACCAGCATTATGCCGATATCGGCATAAGACGCACAGCCGGACCAGGTCCTCCAGGGCAGCAGGGTTGACCTCCCCGGTGACGAACGGGGCCATCGCCGCGTCACACGCGATCGCCTCGGCGGCGTCGCCGTCCAGCCACGCCCCGCCGTCGCTGCCACCCGCCGAAGCGGCGGCCCGGTGCCCGGCCCACTGCGCCCGGACCCGCGCCGTCCACTCCTCCAGCAGCGCCGAGCTGCCCTCCAGCACCATCAGGTCCGCCAGGGAGATGTGAACCCACGCCTTGACGGGCTGCCCGGCCCGCTCGGGCAGCAGCCCGGCCGCGACGAGGCGCCGCATGCGTCAG
>Ga0208044_1000862_pt1 | contig 19050 bp, 10 predicted proteins | sample Sb_taG_8_FD_187712 | JGI IMG/M metagenome (GOLD analysis project Ga0208044, IMG submission 187712) | Peat soil microbial communities from Weissenstadt, Germany - Sb_50d_c_BC metaG (SPAdes) (version 2) | ecosystem: Environmental > Terrestrial > Soil > Wetlands > Peat | place: Germany... | reverse complement strand
GTCTTCGTCAATCTCCAGGAGCAGACTCGCGGCATGACTGTAGAAGTCCACGATGTACGGTCCGATCACCACCTGCCGACGAAACTTGCAACGCGCCAGGCGACGGTCGCGGAGAGCGTACCAGATTAGCCGCTCCGGCGCGGTCATGTGGCGGCGCAGTTGTCGAGCACGACGGATCAACTCGTGATCGGCCGATTGTGGTCTGACCGACATGTTCGAAGCCCACTCACATCATCGCGATGCGATTGAGGCCAAGCTTCAATCAAAACCCTCACCCGGCCTTCGGCCACCCTCACCCGGCGGGAGAGGGACAAAATCCCTTCTCCCGCCGGGAGAAGGTGCCGCGCAGCGGCGGATGAGGGGGGTGAGCGCCTCGGCCAGTACCACCCCTCACCCGGCCTTCGGCCGGGTGAGGGGTAGGCTGATGCGAAGTTGGCCCTGACAGCCAAATTGGCAGACAACCGTTCATCTCGCTTTGGTTTTTGTTACCGGCGCGCCGCGTCACTGGAGGAAAGACGACTTCCACCATCACAATATCGCCCTTTTTGCCGCAATCCGGTCCGAATGCCTGTGCCCAGCGTAACGAAACCGGATCACCCGAAACGACCTCTAAAACCTTGTCAATAGCAACTTCGCATCAGCCTAGGCGAACCCCACCAGTTCGGCCGGCGCGCGGCGATCTCGGCAGCCAGAACACGGGCGGCCGAGAGATCCTTGGTTTTGCCCCGCCGAGCCCGGTCGAGCAGCAAGGCAGCCTGACCGAACCGCCAGGTCGTCCCCTCGTTGCCTTCCACCGTGCGGATCTTAATAATCGACCACGGCCAAAGGCCGTGGTATTAAGCAGACCCCCCGAGGGGGTCTTTTGCGTGTGGTTGCCCCCGTTGGGGGCGTGGAATCGGAGCGGTCTGAGCTTCCTCACGCCTCTCAGCATAGGCTTCTCCGGAGACCACGAATCTTCGGCATTCCTCTATCACAGGAGACCCTCCCAGAGCTGGTACCGGTTGAGAAAGAAGCACGCCGGATCGCTCGAAGCGCTTAGGGTCACACGGCCAGAGGCCGTGGATTCAGTGAGTATTGAACAGGGGGTGTCGATTTCGCCTGGTTGGTTCGTCCCGAGGCCGGCGCTCCGTGTTCCATTCGCGCCAGGCGTTGCATCTGCACAACGATCGGGGTCGGACCCCGTGAGGTTGACGACTCGTCTTCAAGGGAGCGCCGAGGAGCCAATCGGGTTGCACGCTTCACTCAGGTGAGGCTGGACCGGCGCGGTCAGGAAACTCGCCACCGTCGCCGCGGACGATTCCGCCGCCCGCTGACTCGATATCCGGGGAAACCCGAAAATCCGTGCGATCTTCTCCTCCGGGACGCGGAAAACATGCGGCACGGTGGCCAGGAGAATCCGAAAATCGAGCCAGAAACCGGCGTGATCGATATAGTAAAGATCCAGGGATAGCTTGCGGCCCACCATGCTCAGGTTGGTGTCGGGAGGTTGCAGCACCTGCGCCAAACCCGTGACGCCGGGACGCACGTTCAGCCGCCGCCGGTACTCAGGGTAAACCCGCTCGAGCTGCGCAACGATTTCCGGGCGCTCGGGACGGGGCCCGACCAGGCTCATCTTGCCCTGGAGGATGTTGATCAATTGCGGCAGCTCGTCGACGTGGCTCCAGCGGAGCAGCCGGCCGACCGGCGTGATTCTGGGGTCTCCCGGCACAGACCACCGCGCGCCGTTGGGCTCGCTGTCGCGGTACATCGTGCGGATCTTGTAGATCGTGAAGACCCGCCCCCCACGTCCCAGCCGGTTTTGCGCGTAGATGACCGGTCCACGCGAGGTCGCTCGAACCAGGACGAGAGCAATGAGTATGATCGGCATCGACACCACCAGGATCAGCAGGGCGAGCACGAATTCGATGAAGATTCGAATCTGCTCGGCCGGCTGGGCCATGGACCGGTCCAGTCCGTGATAGTGTGCATCACCGCTCAGAAGGCCTTGGGTTGCTACAGCCACGAGGAGAGTCTTCTCTTTATTCATTCATTACCTTGCGCGAGCCAGGCGATGAGATCTTGCCCAGCTAACCAAGTTGGGTCGCTCGGGCAAAACGTCGCGAGTTTCTGCAAAAGCCGGCCCGGTCAATCCTGTTGCGGAAATCAAAGATTGAAGTCTGTTAGGCTACGGTTCGATTCACCCTGCCTCGGCTCAGCCTGAGCGACCCCACAAGCTACTCGAGACACATGATTTGATGCAGGCCCTTGCTGATGCACACGGGAAGAGCTGATGGAGCGTGCCCTTGGATGCCATCTGGAGCCACTCAACCGAAGCGGATTGAAACAGCACGCTGCATTGACTTGATCAGGCAATCTGCAATCCCAATGGGAGTAGCATGCATCCCCTTGGCTCGCATTCATCAGAGTCCGTGGCGAGGTTCATTCCATGATCGCAGTCTATCGCACCATGGTACACTAATGCAGAGTACCAACTACCCATGGCTTTTCAAGAGTCTCTTTGCGGATGCAAACCCTCGTTGAAAAAAAAGTGCATGCTGGGAAACAAGAGTGTCCGCTTCTTGGCCGTTCGCACAACAGGTCCGCGTCTATGCAGTCAATGAGCATAGCGATCTCGAAATGTGAAAAACAGTCCGAAGTTCGATGAATTTCTTTTAATTTTGGCTTTTATTTGGCACGTTCTGATCCTTCGTCCAGGAGCCTAGCAGGTAACTAAAGGCGCAAAACAGAGTATTTCAAATCCTTTTCTTTCCGACACTCATTGAGCGGATCTTTCGCCCCAATGCGGGTTTGCAGAACGGGTTGCAGCCATGCGACTGCGCAGCCTGAGCTCCATGGCATACACAATCTCGCCTTGTTACACGAGCACAAGCTTCCTTGCTTAGCCTGATGCAGGGTCGGAAACACGGCTTATATGACGCGATGGGCGTATTGGGGCACCAGAATATGTTCTGATAAATAAACAGTCCGGAGGCAATGATCTGTCCCCATCGGGACGTTCCGGTAACTCTCTCGATCCACAAGGCGCGAAGTGAGCGGACATTTCCTCGCTGCGTGACCGCAACTGCAAGAAGTGAAGGTCTGCGACCTATTGATTGACTGACTGCATCGCCTGGGCGTTATACCGGTCGCCCGTAGCGGCGCCCGCGGGCAGGATCCTGTCAATTTGCTCAAGCTCTTCCGGCGTCAGTCTGACACGCAGGGCACCGAGGTTTTCGTCGAGGTACCTGGCACGCTTCGTACCGGGGATCGGCACGATGTCCTCCCCGTGAGCGAGGACCCACGCAAGCGCCAGTTGACTCGGAGTGCAGCCCTTGGTCATGGCAAGCTGCTCGATCCTCGTCACGAGATCGAGGTTTTTCTGGAAGTTCTCGCCCTGAAACCGTGGCGCGTGGCGGCGAAAGTCTTCGGGCGCCAGGTCATCGATCGACTTGAACCGTCCGGTCAGGAAACCGCGACCCAGCGGGCTGTAGGCGACGAACCCGATGCCCAGTTCGCGCACGGCCGGCAAGACCTCGGCCTCGGGCTCGCGGCTCCAGAGGGAGTATTCCGTCTGCAACGCAGCGATCGGGTGAACCGTTGCGGCCCGGCGAATCGTCGCGGGTGCAGCCTCCGACAGCCCGAGGTAACGCACCTTTCCAGCCTTCACCAGGTCCGCCATCGCCCCGACCGTCTCCTCGATTGGCGTGTTGGGATCGACCCTGTGCTGGTAGTAGAGGTCGATCACTTCGACGTCCAGCCGCTGGAGGCTGGCGTCACAGCACTCCCTGACATACTTCGAGTCGCCCCGGACCCCGAGGAATTCCCCATTCGTACCGCGGACGTTGCCGAACTTGGTTGCCAGCACCACCCGCGCGCGGCGGCCCTGGATCGCCTTGCCGACGAGGACCTCGTTTCGTCCCAGTCCATAGATGTCGGCCGTGTCGAGCAAGCTCCCGCCGGCGTCCAGGTAGCGATGGATGACGCGGATCGACTCCGCGTCGTCCATCTGCTTCGGGTCGTAGAACTCGCTCATTCCCATGCAGCCGAGGCCGACCGCGGATACGCGAAGACCACTCTTGCCAAGTGCACGCTCGATCATGGTGTTTCTCCTCAAGGATGTTGCCGTGAGCGCCAAGCTGTTCTACGCGGCAGGTCCACAGGCTGAGTCCCAGTGGCGCGCCTTGGTTCCAGAAGGTTCCCGGGTTTCGCGAGCTTCGACGCGGGACGAGAGTGACCCGGTCGAGAAATCATACCCGGAAACACGCCCCGGCGACCGGGAAATCCGATGGATTTGTCCGCCCCGGGAGGCCAGAATACCTATTATGCAGTTATTGTGTGTCACGTGATGATTGAAGGCGCGTAGACTTCTGGCCAAATCCCCATGAGCCTATCAGCGGATCATGGGCGGTGAGCACATCGAAATCGATCTGAACATAATACCTAGCCCGCGGGTTTTCTACTTCGTGCACCCCGACTTGATCGTTGTTTTGCGGTTTTGCGATCTCTGCGTTCATGGTTCGGCCTCCAGGGAGACGTCCATGATTTCAAGGCGGATAGGATGGACCGGAGCCGGCGGTCTGTGGGGTTTCAAGTTCCTCGTCTTATCGATGGCTTTGCTCGTGGTCATGGGTGCCGGTCAGAAACTGGCCGCGGCGGACCGTCCCAGACCGACCTGGCACCGAGAAGAGCAAGAGCGAGGGGCGCGCTGGTTTCATCGACCGGCTGCTGGAAAGTTCCTGGAAGAAAGCGGGTGTGAATCCGGCGAAACCGGCGACCGACGAGGAATACTTGAGACGAGCCTACCTTGACCTGCTGGGCCGGATTCCCGACGTCCAGGAGGCCCGGGCGTTTCTCCAGACCAGGGAGACCGACAAGCGGGAGAAGCTGGTCGATTTTCTGCTCGAGCACGCGGACTATCCCAAGAACTCCTTCCGGCCGATCGACACCTCGGCGCCGGGAGTGAAGATCTGCGAGCACATGCCCAGCATGGCCAAGCAGAAGCATCACATGAACATCATCCGTTCGCTCGACTCCAAGGAGGGCAATCACGATCGCGGCACCTACCTGATGCATTCGGGATACGCGCCCAACCCGACGGTCATCCATCCCGGCTGGGGGTCGATCGCCGCCTACGAGCTGGGCGAACAGCTCAAGAACTTCGATCTGCCCCACTGCGTCGCCATCAACGAGCCCGGGATGGGAGCCGGATTCCTGGGTGATTGGCGGCGGCGGCATCAAGGCCGGTCAAACCGTGGGGGCGACCGACAAGGACGGCGTGGACATCACCGACCGGCCGGTCGGCGTCATGGATCTGATCGCGACCATGACCAAGTCCATGGGGATCAACATCGACACCCAATACACGACCCCGCGGGGCCGTCCGATGAAGGTCGTCGATGGCGGCCAGCCGATTGGCGAGCTGATCGGCTGAGAGCGGGTGCGACGACTGGCCGGGCCGGCAAGCCAGGCTCCAGCCTGTAGGGTCGTCTGCGAGAGCCCAACTAGGATTGAAAACAGAATGGCAGATGGCAGATGGCAGATGGCAGATGGCAGATGGCAGATGGCAAATGGCAGATGGCAGACGTCAGATGCCGGATGTCAGATGCCGGATGCCGGATGTCAGATGCCGGATGCCAGATGGCAGATGCCAGATGCTATGTGTTATGTGCCATTTGCCATCTGCCATTTGCCATGCGTTATCTGCCATATGCCAGATGGCAAGAATCGCCGCGAAACGCTCGACCCTGGCGTGTGTCATCTGTCATTTGCCACTTGTCATCTGTCATCCCGGACTGTACAAGCTAGAGGGCGGAGAAGCACCTGGCAGGGGGAGCTGGTGACGGGGCTGATAAGCCCATCCGCCGGCGGCCAGAGCCAGCCCAGCCGCCGCGGCAGCCGGGCCGCCCACGAACCCAAGCATCCCGAGAAAACCAATCAGGATCAGGAAGCTTGACGCGGCGGGGCGACGACGCGCGAGGGCTGTCAGGCCCAACGCCGCCAATAGACCCAGCATGAGCGTCGAGCGGGCGCGGTCGGGCGTCTCGTTCTCGGTGGAGCTCGCGTTCTCGAACGAGCCGTTGATTTTCGTCGGCTGCTCGTTCAAGCCGGAGGACAGGCCGATCAAGAACGATGGCCGGCCCAGGTTACGGAGTCGATCCGGGCCAGCGGGTTCCGGCACGGCAACGAGGGTCCCGGCGGCCGATTTCCTGGAAAGTCCAAAGTAGTTCTGGGCCGCATCGATCTCATCGTCCATGGCGGCGGCGCGAAGCGTCTCGAGCAGAGCCTTCCGGGTTGACTGGATCACCTCCAGGTCGCGCTCGGCACGCGCTTTTCGCGTGCGGTCACCAACCCGGGCGCTCCATCGTAACGATCGTTCCGCGCTGCGGAGCGACATCTCGTGCGCGATCAACAGCGAGGTGGCGCGTTCTCGATCGCGACCGGAGCTGCGGTCGATCTGTGCGATGAACTCGTTGATTTGCCGAGCGATGCGATCCGCGCGCTCCAGTTCCATCCGGTCGGGCACAGTGAGTTCCAACCCGGCGAGCGACGGCTTGATCGTCAGGTGATCGGGCAGGTGAAGCGTCACAAGCGTGGAGACTCGTCCCACTCCGGCGCTGGGCAGGACCAGTGACCACGCCGAACCGGTTGATCCCACGACCGGATCCGTTGCGCTCCAGAAGAGGCTAACGCGGCAAGGCCCCTGCTCGCCCAGGGGAATGAGCCAGCGGCCCTCACTGGAGCGGAGTGGCGCTATGGGGCTCTGGTCCACGGTTGTCCAGAGCAAGGTGCTGTCGGGAGGAAGCTCGGCGACGAGGAACCGGCCGGTACGTGCCTGGGTCTCGTAGACTGCGTGGCCTTGTAGCGAGCGGTCCGGCAACATGGTCACGTTCACGTCCGCGGACACCACCCGGGCTGATTCTTTCGCGGCCCCCCCGGCGTCGTCCGTGGCCGGGGGAATCTGGACTTTCAACGACCAGTTGTCCCGCTCGACATGAAACGCCCGGGAGTTGGTTCCGGGAACGTCGCCAAACTCCTCGTCCTTGAACCGGTTGGCGTGGCGGATCTCGTGCAGTCCACTCGAGCCCGCAGTCGTGAGCGTCGAGCCCGTCGCGTAGACGAGGCCGAGGTAAGTATCGGCGACCCCGCGCCCCAAGGGCGCGATCTCGGGAAGCTGGAGTTCCTGGCCGGGTAAGAGCGGGAGTGCCGAGCGCAGCACCACGCGCTGAGACCCCCAGACCGCACGCTCCAGACTGATCGTCCAGATCATGAACGGACCGAGCGGGTCGGACTTTTGATTGTAGACGCCTCCGGCCAGGTCAACCTCGGCTTTCGTGGCCCAGGTGGTGGGGAGCTTGAGATGGATCGAATCGAGCGCACCGCCCGCGACGTCGTAGCGGAGGACCGCCACCCATTCCGCCGAATCGGGATGGATCGTGATCTGGCTCTCGATCAGGACGTTGACCCGCGGGGGAGCCGAGCTCCACTGAAGGAAGCCGAGTTTCGCGGGGTCGTCAACGCGAAAGATCTGGCGAGCTCGCGTAACGCTTCCGCCTGCCGCGAGGGTCGGCCCCGCGGGCAGGGGTGTGAGCCCCGCAGGCGGGAGTGTCAGCCCTGGTGCGCTCTTCGCCTGAAGCCTGGAGGCCGACGAGATGATCAAAAAGGCGGAAACGGTCTCCATTCCGGTGACTTCCAGCCACGGGGTGGGCACTTGCAACTGCTGGATGCCGATCTTCAGCGGGTCTTCGAGAACCGGAATCCAGCCCGTGATTCTGAGCCGCCTGCGCGACCGGGGAAAGGCGCGATCGTAGCGCAGCAGAAGCTGGCGCGGATCGGGTCGGCTCCAGTCCGTCAGGGCGTCGGATTCGACGCTCAGCAGGACGAGGTCATGGGGCAGAGCGAGTGCGAGATGGTTCAGTGATCCGGCGACATCGTCGAGGTCGGCGTCGAGCTGGACATCGATGCGTCCCGCATCGATCCCGAGCTGGAGGACCGGCTTGACCTTGATCCGCGCAACCGCCGGCCCGGTCTGGAGGCTGGGAGATCCGTCGCGAATGAGCCGGGTGGTGCCCGCGAGCGTGAGCCGATCATCGGGCAACGGCCCCCAGGATTTGACGAAGCTCTCGTCGCTCAGGGGATCAGTGCCCGAGAGCGGCTCGAGACGGCCCGTCCAGTGTCCCGGCCGTCGTAGACCGAGCAGTCCCGAATAGCGCTCGACGCCCAGGGGTTCAAGGCGGGGAAACCGCCGCGTCGATTCGCCGGCGGGGCGGTCATCCGAGGAGCTGGTCGTCTTGCCGCCCTTCGAGGGCTGAACGGGTCGCCACAGGTCCAGCAGGAGGACGGCGCCTTCCTGCAAGGGAGGGTCCATCCTCGCGGTCCAGATCGGTCGTTCGGCGGTACCTCCCCAGGAGGAATCGATCAATCCCGGAATTTCGACCGACCGGGTCATGAGCCCGGGATCCATCTGAAAACTCAGAGTCGAGAGCCGCCGCGGTCCCCGGTAAGTGAACCTGCCGCGAAGGCGGTCCCCGGCAGGCTCGATATCCCAGAGCAGCATGCTCTCGATGATCGAGCCGGCGACCTGCGAGCCGGCGGCATCGGCATCTTCCCAGCGGATCTCGACGTGGTCAACCGGCCCAAGCTCTGCCGCCAACGACTGATCACCGGCGGCTGTCAGCTTGCCTCGAGCATTCAATAACCGCACTGGCCGGGGGCGGGATGGCCGGTCCAGAATCAACCGGGCCGAGGGCATGGGATTGACCGGGAAGTCAAGCAACTCCGCCAGACGGTCCGTTGCCACGGTTGCGGCCCGCCGAACCTGGAGCTTGAAGCTGCCTGCTCCCGGGATGGTGATCGCCGCCTGCTGACCGCCGGCCTCGATGAACACCGGGACCTCGCGGCCGTCAAGAGTGGCGGTAATGTCGTGGGCTCCGGCGATGGGGACTTTCCACGTCGCTGCCGCGCCGGCTGTCGATCGGAGCTCGAGATCGCTCACGAGGGAGACTTCCTGATCGCCGGACCAGGCGACATGATGGACTGCCCCGGTCAGGAGCAGGGGCCCCTTGTCCGCGGGCGGCTGGGGTTGTGCAAGCTCCTGCAGGCACTGGTAGTCACTCTGGCGCAGGATGACACGCTCCGGAACCTGCCCCGGCTGGAACGTCCCCTCGTAGGGCATCAGCACGGGGATCGGCTGCTCTCCGTCGCGCCTGGCCTCCGCGCGATCTTGCGGTATCACAAGTACTGCCAGAAGAAGCGGAGCGGCTCGAAGTGGACTTCGGAAGGGTGTGGCGGTCGTCATACCTGACCGGATAGGGACCGGGCGCTCCCCTGGACGCTGCGCGGTGAGTTGACTTCCGAGCCGGTACAGCAGGCTGGCCATCGCCCCGACAAAGAGGCCCGCACTGAAGCTGGCGCGGTCGTCGCCCTGCCAGAGATGGAGCAGGACCGCCAGGAAGACGATGGCGATCGGCACGAGGATCGCCCACCGCGGCGACGGGCTGCGCAACCAGCTCAGACCGAGGGCGACCAGAAGCGCGACCGTCCAGCCCGCGACGAGGCCCGATCGCTCATCGCGCAGCTCGACGCGACTTGCCTCGCCCGGCCAGGTCGCGCCGGTGAAGCGCCAGGTTGACCAGCCGGGAAGCGCTCGCAGGGGCTCGGCCGAGCCGCCCAGGGGAGCGTCCCTGGGAGTGATCTCGCCGCGCCATCGGGCCGCGGTCTGGAACCGGTCGGATCGATCGGAGCCCCAGAGGAGTGCCTCGCCGATCGCTCTCTTCCAGTTGTCCGCCTGGTCAGACCGCGCTGCTTCGCCCTGGGATGTGATCACCAATCCGGGATCGAGGCGCAAGAGGGTAAGCCCGTATTGCTGAAGGGTCTTCAGGGAGAGGGGCCCTCCCCTGGGGTCCACGCGAATCGGGATGCACCGGGACCTGGGCCCGTGACCGGCAGCACCGAGGGCCAGGCGGTCGATGAGCAGCGGCGTCGTCCCCGAATCCCACCGGGTAAACCACTCGGCGAAGGTCAGCTCCTCGGACGACGTGCTGGCCAAGGTTTCGTCGAGCCGGCGAAGGGTTTCGTCGGAGACCGTGCGCGGGCCTGGTTCCCGGCCGGGCCAGCGCAGTTCCGGAACCCCCAGGGAACCAAAGGGCCAACTCGGTGCAGCTCCAGGATCGCCCGGTAGCAGGCCGGGCCCGTACGACCTGGCCTGCCAGCACGGTGGCGTGACCAGCTCCCAGCAGAACGAGAGGCAAGGCATGCCGATCCGCGGCAGCACAGGCCTCAATTCGGCACCCGGCTTGACGGTCCGGCCGCTCGTCTCGTAGTCGAGATCCACGGTCTTGTACCGCAGGCCCGGACTGCTCCGCTGGAGCGAGACGACCATCCGTCCGTGATCGAGCGTTGGCACCACGTCCGCCCCGTCAAGCTGAACCCGGACCAGCTTGCTGTCCGCGGGCATGGTGAATTCCAGGTCGGCAAGCTGCTCGGCATGCAAGAGCAGCCGCAGTCGGTTCAGCCAGGGACCGCTCGGGTGCAAGATCGTGGTCAAGCAGACGTCGCGGATGATGCCGGCCTCGAGGCTCTGGAGTAGCTCCTCCGTGCTCAGCACCAGCTTGCCTCCCGGCTCCGAATAAGTGAAAGCATGAGCAACCAGGTAGGCCCGCTCCGGGGCGCCCTGTCCAGCCGGGTCCGGCCTGGGCTCCGGCTGCCAGGAGGCCGCGAGCCGCTCGGCCATCGTGGTCTCGAGCCGGCGTAACCCAGTTGTCTGGACATCGGAACGCATCCGGGACGGCACCTCGAGCAGGACCGTGCTCCGCGGTAAGAACTGCCGGGGAGGCGATATCAAGGGAATGGGACCGCGCTGGTTCCAGGGAAGCCGAGCCTTGAAGTGAACCCGATTCTCTCCCGGCTCGGGCGAGCTGAGAGCAAGGTTCCAGGCCAGGCCGGTCGCGGGAAACTTGAGACCAGACCGCGCTGCATCGTCCAGGGGGTGCTTGATGAGCTCTTGCTTTTCGGGGCCGGCGCGAAAAGACCAGTCCTGGGAGCCGCCGGCCGGCTGGCTGATCCAGACCGGCAGAACATCCAGAGGATTGCTGCCCGGCTTGATCAGGATCTGGCCTGCGACGGCAAGGTGCTTCCCGTCCTGTTCGATTCTCGAGCGGTACTGGATCTCGGCCCTGGGCTTTTGCTCGGCCCGTTCTCGGTCCACGCGGGCTGTCGCGTTCTCGCCATTCCAGCGCCAGGCCAGGGCGGCATGAACGTCCGGACTCACGGCAGACCTGGAGCCGATCGCTCCGTCCACGCGAGCAGGATCGATCCAGACGAGGCCTTGTGCCGAGATGGGAGTGAGGATCATCGTCCTGTCCACCATGGCCACCCAGGTCTCGTCGACGATGGCCAGACCGGAGGGACGAACTCGCGGCAGGACAAGCGGTCCCCGGCCTCCCGCGGCCGTGGAGGTCGCTGCGACCTCGAGGGCCCGGCCCTCCGGGGCACCCTCGCCGCCCTTAAGGAGCACGTGCAGCCGGGTGCTGCCATCCGCCTGAATGGTCGGATGCCAGGCTATCGATTCGTCCGCGCCGCTCCAGCGCACGCGATCGGGAACCCAGGTCGGTGGCAACTCGATGCTCAGCTCCCTTGCGGGGCCGTGGCCGCCGACCCCGATCAGTTGACATTCCAGTTCCGGCGCCGCCTGGCCGACCAGCAACCGGCCACGTACCTGGCACGCCGGCTGAGCCTGGGTCTGACGGAACACGAGGTCCGCGACCGGATCGGCCGATCTGGCCTCGAAGACAAGCACGTTCGCATCTGCCGGCTCGTCTCCCTGTGCCGGCACGCGCCGGCCGGCGCGTTCCTGGCAGTCCTGGATCACGCGCAAGGGGTCGGCAACCACTGTCGTGGTGCCACCTGTCCAGATCGCATCGAGGGGACGCATGGCGGGTACGGTCCATCGCCCCTCGAGGGGCACCCGGGCGTGAGCCTCGAAATGGAGGGGAGCCGGCAGCCGGCTGATGCCCGTAAGGGTGACACGGACCCGGGTGACCTCGCCCTCATGATCCGCCTGGTATTCCTTGACCTCGGGCCCGGACACCGCGATGAACTCCAGTCCTGGGCCCAGCTCCACCGTGAATCGCATCAATCCTCGTCGATCGGGTTGGACGGTCCAGTCCGTTTTCCAGTTCGCGGACCGGGCGTCGCGGCTCTCGGTCGAGCCCAGCGTGATGCGGGTCGGTCCGCTCACCCAGATCAGGGCCTCCTCACCGGGGGGTAACGGCCTGCGGCCGTCGAGCAACCGGAGATTGATCAACTCCGGACGGCCGTGGAAACACCACGATTGAAAGCCGGTCTGGGATGAGGGCAGGGGCCCCTCTCGAAGACCTTCCGGACCCAGCGGTAACCAGCCCGCCGGCAGTTCGAGGGTCAACTCCGTGGTCTCGTCTCCGGGAAGACCCAGCGCGAAGCTGCGTCCCTCGGAATCGGGGCGGGCACGCAGTTCCCAGTCCAGGGTGACGGCTGGGTTGCCGCCGGCCGAGGCCGACGGCTCGATCAAGAGGACCGTTTTTCCGGATTCGAGTGCCCCCACCGACGGCAGATTCCGGGGACGTGCAAGAATCATCGGCGTCCATGGATCGAGCACCAGGGCCGTGGGTCCCGAATCGGGGATTACCGCGGCCAGCCGGGATTCACCGGTCAGTACTCCCGCATTCCAGCGGGCGTGGTGGCGCGCCCGGATCAAACGTGGCGGGCTCGCGTTCTTGGTCGGGGACGTTCCCCGGATCGCCGAATCAAGCAGCGATTCAAACCGATCGGGAGCCATCATCCGCAACGGGGTTCCGGCGGGAAACCAGCCCGCGGCCTGAGCGTCGGGAATGTGGACACGGATGATCTCAGGCGGAGCAGCCCCGACCGCTGGAAAGAGGGCGGACAGGGCAAAGAGCATCGCCCCGCAAAGCCTACCGGCCGCCCCACGCTGGCCCCGAACAACTGCAACACCCTTGGTCATTACGACTCTTTTCTGGCTACGAACTCGAATGCCGGATGGACCTGACCCCTGATCGCCGCGGAGCGGCCCGCCGAGTGATTCACCCCGACTGCCCCACACGCGAACTCCGGGCAGAATCCTGCTCGGGCGCCAGCGACAAGGGCTGTGGAGCGTAATCCATCGTCGCAGAGGCGCGGGCGCGGATCGCCGTGGAGTCATCGGAGCCCACCCCGTCAGGCCCGATCTGCGAAGCTCCCGAGCCCGTCTGTCCCGGGCCGGCTGATGGTATCGGGATGGCCGGGGCACCGGACGACCTGGCTCGCTCGATCAGCCTTTGAATCAAGAAGCCGAGCAAGGTGAGGATGACTCCGCTGAGAGCCGATTGAGTGACCAGCAGCAGCACGCTCGGGTGCGCCAGGGCCGAAGGCAGCAAGCAGAGCCCCGCCGCCACAATCCAGATCGCTCGGCAGCGGGCTCGGGAAAACATCAGGAGGAAACCCAGCAGGAGCACGCTGCCCGAGCAAACGGCGATGATTCCCGCGCGGTTCGCCACCCAGAGATTCATGGCAACCGGCTTGCCCGAGCGGCCGAAGAGATAGCTGTGCGAGCTGTCCTGTTCCTCTCCAAGCAGATCGTCCAGGCTGGCGGTCTGTGCCGGCGCCCCGGCAACCCATCCCACCAGCTTCGAGAACGGCTTCCAGGGCCGCCGTTTCCAGACATAAAAGTCCCAGTGCCAATCATTCTCGTCAGCCCATCCCTGCGGCACCCCGATGAGAGCCTGGCTCCAGGGTATCTGGACCTCCCAGAGTGTCTGCAAGACCACGGCTTCCGCTGGCAGCTCCGGGGCCGCGCAGACCTGGTCAGCCCAGTTGCCCGAAAGCTGGTATTCCAGCTCGATCAGTACGGGCTTGGACTGCGATTCGGGAGGCAGGCTCAGACGATAGAACCCGCCGGACGGTTCGTGTTCCACCTGATCGGCGGCCCGGCCGTCAATCCGGGCACGGATCCACTGGGCGCGATCCGGCAGGCTGAACGAAACGCTGGCCGGATGAGATTCGATCCAGTACCAGGCATGAGTTCTCGACTCATTGTCAACGCCAAGCACGGTGCGCAGAAGTGAGCGAGGCACAACCACGGGAGGCAGCGAAACCTGGTCCATCAACCTGGCCGAGAACGTGAAGCCTGCGTTCTCCGGCACCGGCTTGCTCAAGCGATAGTGCCGTGGCCGGTTGCCCCCGCTCTGGTCTTCGTCGTCAAGGGCAGATCCGGTCCATGCCGTGTCATCGACCGCCGTCTTGATTCCCGGGGCCGCCGCCAGCTCGACCGTGGTGGACGCCGACATGCCTTCCTCGACGCCAATCCAGGGGATGGTCGTCTTCACCGGGTCGCCGTTTGCCATGGCCCCTTCCACCGGGACCTGGAATCGGAAGGTCAACAGCGAGCTCTCCAGGATCGGCGGATCGAAGACGAGCCGATAGCGCCGTGAATCGCCGGCCTTCTGGTCCAGCTCTTCGCGCTTGATCGTCTCCTTGCCCTGGACCTGCCACGCTTGTGACCGCGACAGCGGTACCCGGACCGTCAGAGAGCTGATCGACCCATGACGAACCAGCAGCTCGGTGTCCTGCCGCACATCGATCGAGCGCCGGGACAGATGAGCGGAGATTCTGGTGTCGTGAGCGATCGACAGGGGGTGGCGGGTCAAGCGGCCGCGCAGCCAGGTCGGGTTCTGGTTACTCTTGAGCACGGCGATCGGGGATCGTTCTCCCAGAGCGGCAGCCAGGCTGGCCGCCGCAGACTCCCCGGGAGGCTGAAGCCGGAACGCGCCAGTGCTTGCCTCGTCCCGCCGTGCGGGCTCGTCGCCGGGCTCGAAGGTCACCTCGCGGTCGGCGAACAGGGAAACGGTGCTGGCGGTGGAAACTCCGTCGCGGGCGGCGAATAGACCGAGCTTCACCGCTCCCTCGGGGCCGATTCGCTGCTGGCCCCGGAGTTGCAGAGAAAATGATTTCCGGTCGCGACCCAGGGGCGTGAGCTGAATCTTCAGCACCTGTGCTGTTTCCCGAGGCCGGTCGCTCCCGGTCGCCAGGGTCTGGGCCACGATCGGAATCGCCGACTCCACCAGGTCGGCAGGTCCGACCGAAATCATTTGCAAACCGGGGGGAACCACGATCTCGATCTCGAAGAGCCGGCCGCGCACGCGCTGGACCTGAACGGTGGTATCCACCTGCGCCGTCTGAGCATCGAGAACCATGCGGGTGATCGACTCCGAGCGGTACAACGGAGGAGAACTTTCGATGCCCAGCGCCAGCTTGTACGGCTGATCGAGAAACTGGTAAGCAGTGCCGATCCCCGGACGCGAGCGGAGCTCGGTCGGTAACTCCCGCGGGTCGATACGGTGCAAGCCCTGGGCCGTTGTCACGTTGATCCAAAGATTGACAGGCTGCGTGATCCCGATCGCACCGGATTGCTCGACGGCATTGGACAGGCGAAAGCCGGAGAACGCGCAAGTCTTGGGGGCGTTGGGCGGAAATGTTCGTCGCGTCTCCATGACGACGTGGCGCGTCTCTCCCGGCCGCATCGCCTCACCGAGTGGAATCGTCAGCAAGTTACGCTCGATCCCCGCCACGAGAAACTGGTCGTCAAGTTTCAAGATCTGCACGACGTCCTGCTCGTCAAGCCGGATCTCAAGCTTGCGGGCGATCCCGCGAACGCAACGGATCACCCAGGACGAGCGCGTGGTGACAGCCTCGAGGTCGGCGTCGATCGCGATCTCCACCTGGGCCGCCAGTAGCGGGGGCGGAGGGGACCCGGAGTTCGCCTCGTCGGTCCAGTCCAGGATCAGTCGCGATCGCGGCGAAAGGTGAGCGCTGAGACGGGTGCCCTTGCCGTCGGCGATGATCGTCTTGCCCACCGACCCGCCCGAGGCAACATCGACCTCCTGCACCGGACGGGGAACCTCCAGCTCGAAGTAGGTTGAAGGTGCTTCCGGTATGGCCATTGTCAAGTGCTTCCGATCAAGGCTCACATTGACCGGAGCCTTGAGCTCGAACCGAAGACGGTGCTGACCGGCCCCCTCAAGCCGGACTTCCCATTGACCTCGCTCCGTGCTGCGCAATTCAAGCTCTTTTTCGCCCTCGCGCGCGGACCCTATGATCGGGCTGTCGATTCCGAGCGGAACCCACGCCTCTCCCGGCGCCAGCAGGCTCAGGTCGATTTCGAGCTGAAGATTGGCCATGTCGTCAACGACCCGGCCGCGGATCTTGACCGCACTGACCACCTGATCGCGGGGCCGCGAGCTGGCTGCCGCCGGGGTCGCGGGTGCCGGTGGACCGCTGGGAGTGCTGGGTTTGATGAGAATCAGATCAGGCTGCTTGAGCTTCTTCCAGAACTCGCCGATGTCGCTGCCGTTGTTGAGGATGATCACCTCGCGGGGCAAACCGCCAGGACGGGGAGTTGTCTGGGATTGCGCACGGTCTTCCGCTGGCGCAGGCGCTGGCGACTGCGCGCGTGCCCCCATCCCCGGGGAGAGAAGGATCGCTCCCATTCCAGCGATGAGCAATGCGCTGCGGTTCAAGGTGCGAAACCCTATGCAAGAATCCGACGGGCCAGACCCGAAGCCGCACATCCCCGTGACCAGAGATCGGCGCCGAGCTACGTATGGAAGCCTGGGAAAGATAGGTGAAAGATCTTCGGGGCCGCACTGAATCATACCATGAACGCGGGGCCGTATCCAACGACCGCAACGACGACGCGTGCGCGCTCCAGCCGAATCGTGGAGCACGCACGCGGGAAACTTCAGTCCACAGTTGCTCTGATTGGTCCGGGGCGAACGCTCCAGCCCGTCCTGGTGCGGTTTGCTCTCAGGCCCATCAACCGGCGTCCTAGCGCTTCGGAGCCGGCTTGATTTCATCCTTGTTCAGCAGCGACTTCCATGCGTTGTAACCCCTTTCATCCGGGTTTTCGGGATCATAGCCCTGATCTTCTCGACCGGTGATGTTCTTCAGATTGTCCAGCGCGAGCTCGCGCAAGGCCAGCGATTGATTACGCGGCGAAAGCAGCTCGATCAATCGCTGGTGCGTTTCCTTCCGCGCGGCCTCGTCGGGAGAATAGCCGATCAACAGTTTCTCGACGACCTGGCTGGCCTGGTCGCCGAACTCTTCCCCGAGGCTCGCTCGTAATTGCTTGGCGGCCAAGGGTCCCCTGGAGAGGAATGCGCGGAGCGCCGCGGTTGTGCTCTGGCGGGCGCTGCGGTCGCCCGCGCGGGACAAGATGGGAGTCACAAAGGAGAGATCTCCCAGCGCCTTGACCGCCAGGATCGCCAGCTTCTTGGTGACGGGCGATTCGCTCTCGGTGGCCAGAACGGTGTCCTCCATCACCGAGCGATCCTTGGAGAATTGCTCGAGGAACTGCTCGCCCAGCTTCTGGTCCTTGAGTGATTGCTCGGCTTCGGTCATCCAGGCCGGCAGGTCCTTCTTGGTCCTGGGCTGAAACCGGCCGCCGGGATCCGCGACGATCGTGCCGGGGCCAGCCAGGGTTTCTTTGCTCCCATCCAGGGCAAGACTGAGCTCGCCATCCAGAACATGGATGGCCAGCGGGGGGAGCTGGGTCGGCGGCTGCCCGTAATGCCACAGGTTGATTCGTTCGAGTCCCACGGCGCCGTGCGTGGGCCGGTCTATGGACGCCGTAAGGCCGGCGAAACCGATCTTCAGGCTTCCCGACGGAGCGGAGCCATCGATCAGGGCTCGGCCATCGGTCAGCTCGAAGGCGGGCGGTTCCTCCGCGGTCTTGCTCGTCAATTGCACCTGAGTTTCACCGATCAGCGTGATGGGTGTCTTGGCAACGACGATCCGAGCCCGGAAGGGCTCCAGGCAGAGCAAGCGGTCCGATGTGGCCAGCGTCGTTCCCTCGGCGATCCGTTCCCATTCGCGTTTGTCGGTGTTGAAGCGAAGCAGGACGCCGTTCACTTTATCAACGACGCCCAGCGAGCCAGCCGGAACGGCACGCGCCGGCGGGGTTGCCGCTGGCTCATTCTTGGGCTTGGCGGAGTCGTCCGCCGTCTTCGATGCTGCTGCTGCCGTGTCCGTGGCCGCCTCGGACTCAGTCGCTTTCGCTGCGACCGGCGCATCCTTGGACTCTCCGGTGTTGGCTGCCCCGGCGATCGCTCCAGCGGCCGCGGGCTGCTGGTTCCCCGCGGGGAGATTCGTCGCACCGGGCTCGGCCGAACCCTCGGCGACCGGGGCGGCACCTGCCGGGGGCCGCTGGGGAACCGCGGGCGACTGTGTTCCGGGTGGCGGTGGTGTCAGGCTCTGGTAGGCCGACCAGCACAGCACGGCAACCAGGGCCAGGCAGCCGGCGACGGGGCCAAACCGCTCCAGCCAGTGCCGGGCCGGAGGCGCGGGCGCGACCCAGGGCTGAATTGGCTCTGTGACAGGCACACGAACCACCGGCTTGACTCCGTCACCCCGGGGCACGGGAGTCGATTCCCGCCCCTTGACGAGCTGGTACATCCGGGTCTTGGCCTCGGCGGGAACGTGGACCTTCTGACCGAGCAGGCTGAGAATCTGATGCACGCAGGAAACTTCCGCCAGGTTGACGTCCGAGCTCAGACACTTTTTTTCATACTCCCCGACCTGTTCGGCATCGAGATCATTGTCGACGTAGCCGGCAACGATATTGGGATCGCTGCCCTCGGGGCCGGACTTGCCCGGAACCGTCAATCGCCGCTGGCGTGTCACGCGATGAATTCGCTCCACCAGCTCCTGCGCATAAGCGCTTTCGGAGACTTGTATTCCGATCTCGCGGACTTGTGTGGGGGGAAGTGTGTCATCAAGCCAGGCGAGAAGTGTCCTGAGGGTCAATCGCATCCCGTGGTTCTCCCAGGTGTGAGATCATCGATGTAGTGTGCGCCAGTTTCTGGCCGGCTTCGCCGCAACGCTTTTCTCTAATATCTGTGCCTTCTCGCGTGGCAATCCGTGGGAATTTCTTGAAAAAAAATCGATCGTGCCGCGCGGCAAGAAGAGGCACTGCTAGCACGTTCAGGACGACCCGCGCAACCGGTAAAGCCGAAAGAAGGGATCTTTCTGCTTGGGTCCATAGAG
>Ga0208044_1000860_pt1 | contig 19066 bp, 18 predicted proteins | sample Sb_taG_8_FD_187712 | JGI IMG/M metagenome (GOLD analysis project Ga0208044, IMG submission 187712) | Peat soil microbial communities from Weissenstadt, Germany - Sb_50d_c_BC metaG (SPAdes) (version 2) | ecosystem: Environmental > Terrestrial > Soil > Wetlands > Peat | place: Germany... | reverse complement strand
TCCTCGACGACCTTCAGCGCCGGGCCGACCTCGGCACGGGCTCCGCAGCCGTCGAACTTGCGGCGGGCATCCTGCTCGGCCTCTACAACTGCCGCCACGGCAACTCCGAGACGCTGCTGGAGTACTTGCCGGACTACGCGGCCGAGCGCGCATCAGGTGTGGTGAGCGACTGCGCGAAGCTCGGCATCGAGCTACCCGGTGCCGAACTCCTCGACCGCATGCCCGAGTGGAGCGCCCTGCTGCATTGAACCCGTGATCAACCCGGTGCCCCGGCGGACCATGCGGGAGGCCATAGGGCAGGCAGGCGCTTCGGCGGAGCGGGCGCGCTGATAATGGCCTGGCTTACCACACCGCCCGGGCCTGCGCACCAGGGTCGAGTTCTGCTCAATCGGGCTCAGGCCTGGCGAAGGGTGAATAGCGGCTGGGCGGGCAGTCTGGCCGAGGGACCAATTCGCAGCCGGTTGACGCCGACAGCGATCAGCGTGCTGGTAGCCAGGGCGTCGAGTGCCACCTCATCGAAGCCGACTGCGGTGAACCGGCACCCGGCGGGGCGGGTCCAGATGACAGTGGCACCCGCCGAGCATAAACCAGGTGCTGCCATCACGGTGCGCTCGATGTCAGCGGCGCTGACGTTGCCGAAGATGCCGCACAGCATTCGTGCTCTCAGCACGAGGCCGCTATGACGCAACTAGGACGCCTGGGCTATTCGGCGGGGTGTTGTTCGTGCCGCACAACTGCCCGTTCTGAGAGAACGAGAACTTGATCGAGGCTGTGCTCGAGTATCCGTCCGAGCGCTGCCGGTGAAAGCCAGCGCGGCGACGGTAAAGCCGGCGCTCAAGGTCGACGCGGTCGTGGTCTTCTTTGTAAACGTGTCCCCGGTGTGCTCAGGCGTGCAGTGCGTCGCGCCTGGCGCTCCGGACGGGTGAACGTAATTTGTCCCCCCGTTCCACTGGTAGGGCATCGTCAGGTAATAGTCTAGCTGCGGGCAGCTATTGTAAACCTTGTACTTGCCCTGCTCGAAGTACGTCTGGAACTGATTAAACGATCTTCCGTGCTGCGGGGCGAATCCCTGGCTGTCCGTTGTGGAGACGCTCGTGGTCCCGGAGGCCGAGAACGACCCCTTGCCGCCCGACGAAGAGACACCCACGCCGAGGCTGGACGACTGACCAGACCCGCAGGTGAACGTCTGAGTCATGCCAGAAATCGCGGAATACGACTGCAATACGGTCGTGGCCGACGAGCCCTCGTCAGCGATGAACTGAGGTGGCTACTCTGATACGACTCGATCTCAAGGAGCCCAGGTGATGCCAGGCAGCCTCGAACGCCGGGTCGCGGCGGCGGCGAGTGCCGCGCTGGACCGCAACCGGTTCGTCGCACCGATCGACGTGCTGGCCGGACTCGGCTGGCTCCACGCGGAACACGCCGAAGCCTGGAGGCGCGGACGTGTCCCTTACCTTGAGCGGGTCACTGTGGCAAGCCTCGGCAAGCTGAGCAGAGCGCTGCGCATCCTGCGGCGCTGGGCGGAACTCGGCGGGCTCCAGCCACGCGAGACCGTCTACATCTCATGGACCAGAAGCCGCCACCGGCTGCGCTTCACCAAGACCGGCGACGAGAACCTGGAGCGCGCCTACCGCACGCACTGGATCTCACCCGAACTGGTGGCAGCCAAACGACGCCAACCGGCAGAGAGATCGCAACATCCAGGCGCACCGGAACTCGTCGGGGAAGGGCCGCAGGGCGCGGACCACGCATGCGGCTGACTGGTTGGCAGCAAGGTCGAGCCTTCGTCAGCCTGGACCAGCTATGAGTCGGGGGCGGCGATATCCTCGCTCGTCTCCAGATCAGGGTCCTCCCGGTAGTCGGATGAGATGTCGATCACTTCGGTCTCCGGCCGGTCGGAGGGGTCGAGCCGCAGGAGATCCCATTCGTTGATCCAGGTGCGGACATGCTGGCGCATCCGGGTAGCGCCGAGCCGCTCAAGACCGCTGACATCGGGTGGTAGCCACCCGAATACCTCGCCGTGCAGCTCCTTCAGCCGGGTGTACGCCGCACCGAGCTCAGCCTCGTCCGGTGGCGTGAGTAGCTGCATCTCCCTGTCGATGATGCGCATGCCCTGCGCCGCCGCCGCCGCGAGTGCCGTCGCCTCCGGCGTCTGCTTGGCGCGCAGCTTCTCGGGCACCAGCTCGCGGTCGTTTCGTCCGGTGATGACGGCGGCCTCGAAGTCGTCGGTCATTGCGAGCACCGCCGCGATCGGCACTCCTGGGCCGCCGTGCTCGCCGCGCACCCAGCAGGCGATCTCCGCATAGGACCTGGCGCGTTGCAGGAGCGAGTAGCGTCCGATCAGCTCGACCTCGTCAAAGAAGATCACCCAGCCCGCGGAGCCAGCCGCGGCGAGCAGTTTCGCGGCGAACCGGAGCCGCTGCGCGCCCAGCTGCCGCGCTGTGATCGGAGGCAGCGAGGGCCGCGCCTCGCCGATCTCCTTGAGGCGCCGGCGAAGCTCCGGCGTGGCGATCGGATCACCGGACCAGAACCGCACGATCGTGTTCGCGAAAGCGGCGTCACGCTCGCGCACCTGAGCGAAGAGCGCCAGCGTCGCGGCGAACCGTTCGTTGAGGCCCGAGCCGGCCGACGTCGCCCAGCGCAGCAGCTCGGCGTACCCCCGGCCGTCAGGGTCGATCGCCGCCGACGCCTCGACGATGGCCGGCCGCGGGCGACCGGCCATTACGGCGGACTCGGCCGCGGCGGCGAAAACCTTCGCCGGGTCATGGAGCGGGGTCTCCTTGCTGATCACCACCCGGCTAACGGTGAAGCCGGCCTCGATGGCGAGCCGTGCGAGGTGCTCAAGGAGATGGCTCTTACCCGCACCGAACCCCCCGCCGAGCAGCAAGCCGGCCGGGCTGCCGGACGCCGCTGCTTCGCGGAGCGAGGTAAAGCGGTCCTCGATCGTGGCCTGGCCGCTGCCGGTGAAGGCGACCGCGTCCCGGCAGGGCACGCCGGCCCGCAGGGCCTCAAGCGCGCGGCGTCCTGCCACGGCTGGGTCCGTACCTACGACCATGGACGTCATGCCAGCACCTCCGGATGCGTGCCGATTCGGACCAGGGTCGAGTAGGGGTTGACCCGGCGGCGGTCGCGGACCTCGTCGACGACCCGCATGCGGAGCGCCGTGTAGGCCGGCAGCCCGCGCCCCTCGTCGTTGACCAGTTCCGGTGGGAGCAGCACGGCCACGAACAGCCCCTCGAACTCGTCGGTGCCGTCGATCAGCTGGCGAAGAAGCTCGTACGCGTCGAGCGTGGCGGCCTTGGAGTAGTAGTAGCCGTCCCGCAGTCCCGCGGGCGGGCGGTGGATCACCGCCAGGCGCGTCAGATCCATCCGCAGCACCAGGCCGGCGTGGCCTGCCACGCGCAGCCAGCGGGTCGACGAGAGCAGGAGCGATCTGGCGTTGTGTCTGGCCACCTTGACATGCAGCGATAGCTTGCGCAGCTCCCCCGCGGGCACCCGCTCACCGCGGAGCCATCCAATTACCGTTTCCCGCTCGGCCACGGTGACATCACCGCGGCCGAGGCGCTCCTGGCACAGCCGCAGCATCGCCACCCGGAACTCATGGCTGAGCTGGGCGTCCTTCAGCACGATATGCTCGACCGCCCGCCGCACGCTCCGATAGAGCTCGGCACCGTCCACCTGGTGGTATCTTGCCACCGCCGCGATGCTCAGGTCGGGGTCGGGCTGGCCCGTACCGGGCGCTGGCGGGAACCCGCACTGATCGAAGGCGGCACGCACTACCGAACTCGCCAGCGCGACCCAGTCCAGCTGGCGCGCCACTGCGGCGAACACCTGGTCGACCATGTGGACACGGGTCGTGGCCGCGTCAACCGCCGCGTGCTGGAATCCGTCGCCGATGCTGGCCAGCCCAACGGCGAGTTCCTTCGCCGCGGACTCGTCCGAGGCCGCCAGCAGCTTGACGGCGGCACCGCCACGTCCGACGTAGGGTGCGAGGTACTCCTTGTCGACGAAGTCCAGGTATGTTGACGCGTCGAGCAGGGCCGACACGTTGGATGGCGCCACGACTACCGCGCTACGGTGTCGTCGACAGTGAACGAGACGCCCCAGTAGTGCTGACGCTGGCCGCTGCGGGCCACGGTGACCAGCACGCCGGTGCCCTTCGTCCCGGTGCTAGCCGACCACCGCAGCTCGCGCGAACTCCGCGCGGTCCGCGTGACGCCGCTCTGGTCAAGCAGGTAGAGATCGCGCGCGAACTCCTGCTTGGAGTATTGACCACGCTGCCCGGGCAGCATCGTCAGCACCGACCAGATGTCGACCAGCCGGATCACCCCGTCGTCTTTCTTGCCCTGGCTGGCGACGACCAGTTCGTAGCCCGCGCGCAGGCTGTCCAGGAATGCCTCGGCCCTGAACCGCGGCGGCCGGTCCTGGGTCCTGGCGAGCAGGTCGACCAGCACGGATGGGCGGATCCGGCGTTCCCGCACCCGGTCGATCTCGACGGCGGAGTCAGCGGGGAGCACCCGGAGCAGTGATGGGTAGCAGAGCAGCCGGTCCTCCTCCTCGAATATCGTGACGCCGCGGACCGCGGCAGCCGCCAGCAGTTCCTTCACGTAGCCACCGGAGGCCAGGTATGCCTGTTCATCGGGATCGAACCCGTCGGACAGCGCCCGCGTTTCATCGACCAGGCTGGTGGTCGCGGCGTGCGCGCCTGCCAGTGCCTTACGGGCCTCACGGACCTGCCCGTTCCTCGCGCCGGCCAGCGCCTTGCGCAGCTCGCGGGTGACCACGGCGGCGGATCTCAGCGCGCTGTCCACCGCCCGCTCCGTCGCGGCCAGCGTCTCCTCCAGGGTGCCGGCACCGCCGTCGGCTGACTCGTCCACACCGATCTCGCCGTTAATGCTCCCGCTGATCTGCGCCACCGCACTCAACCCCTTCTCGTCGGACAGCTAGGTACAGTACAGCCGCCGGCCGACAGCCGTCGGGCACGCGACAGGATCGGTGGTTCGAGCATGGATCCACGACCAGGGCTACCGCCGACGGCTACAGTCGGGCCGTGAGCCGACAGCGCCAATGGGTATCACCAGGACAGTCCGCCCGCGTCGCCGGATACGACATCCCCGGCGGTTTGATCTACATCGGGCAGCATCTGCGGTCGGCCGTCGGCACCATCGAGCCGGCGCTGATCAATCCCGCGCTACCCCTCGGCAGCCATGAGCCGGACCGGCCCGGCCACGTTCTTGACCCGGCACCGTCCTACCACCTGATCTCGCCGGACAGCAGGGCCGCCTATCTTGCCTGGCTGGCCGGGGGACGTGACCGCACAGACGTGCCGACCGGCTTCGTGTCGCTATTCTTCTCCGGCCTGGAGCGGCGCGTGCTGGTGGATGCGGCGGACGACCCGGCCGTACGGCACGAGCTACCCGCCATCGCCGCAGAGGTACGCCGGCTCCGGGCCGTCCACTGCCCGGGCGGCAACTCCTTCAACTCCTACGCCAGCGCATTCCTCGACGTGCTCGATCTCCTCTGCGCCCCCAGCTGGCCGCGGGGCGGTGCCCCGCCTTCCGGTGCGCCTCCAGCACCCGGCCAGGACCGCTGGCCGGTACCGATGGCGCTGCGTGTGGCCCTCGCCGGGTTCGCGGTCACCGGCACTCCGGTGCCCGCCGACTGGGCCAGGTCATGGGCCTGGTACCACCCGTCGCTGTTTCCGCGGACACCGCAGACGCGTTGCCCGCAGGAGTTCGAGCAGTTGTTCGCGGTGCGCTACACCCGACGATTCGCGGCCGGGCTGGTCCCGCAGCCTGCCGCCAGGCCACCGATCCGGATCGGCTACGCCCCGGCCAGCCCTGGCATCGAGGCGCTGGTGCTTGACCGCCCCGACCTGCCGGATGTATTGGAGGAGCCGAGGGCCACCCGTGAGCTGGGCGCCCTGGTCGACTCCGTCACCGACGCGCTCACGCCATACAGCCGCTGGCTCGCCCGTACCCCGGGTGGCCACGGCTCGCTCGCCTCGGCCGCGCTGCTGCCCGCGGACCTGCTCGATCTGCACCCGGGTCCGCTCCGGCAGCTCCTGGCCTGGGCGAACGCCCGCCTCGACGGGCAGTTCGCCGCGGTTATCGACGCATCGGAGTTCGGCGCCTTCTGGTCGACCGCCGACCCGGCCGGGATGTCCAGGGACGAGGCCGCGTCGCTGGCCCTCATCCTCGCCCGCGCCGGTCTCGGTGTGGAACCGGATGTACGATTCGGCGGCCCCGCCCTCGCCCCCGGGCCGGCGGTGCTGTTCCGCCTCGACCGGGACGCCGCGGACGCCCCGTCCTCCGACTACCTCGCTGCGACCACCATGCTGCAGCTGGCCGCCCCCGTCGCGCTCGCAGCCGGGCAGGGCAGCACGCCGACCGGCCGGACTGAGATCCGCCGGGAACGCCGGAGTCGCGTAAATTCAGAGGCCAGCACGGCCAACGGCGCCAGGTCCGATCACGATGACAGCGCGAACGCGATCATCACCGGGCTGGCGGCCGAAGTGCGACTATCCGTCACCGAGCGGTCCCGGCTCGCCGCGCGGCTGCGCTGGCTGTTCGCCTCCGGTGCCGCCCTGCCCAGGCCCGACCGCCGGATCTCCGCGCTGACCGCGCCAGAGCGGGAGGCGGCAGGGTACTTCCTGGTCTCGGTTGCCACCGCCGGTCCGGCCCTCGCGCCGGAGACGGTGACGGCATTGACCAAGGCGTACCGGCTACTCGGCCTCGACCCCGACCTGGCCTATCGCCGCCTGCACCAGCACAGCGTCGGCCAGAGCGGCGCGGAGCCGTCCGGACACCGCGTGGCGTCGGCAGACGGTCCGATCATGGTACGCCGGCCGCGCGCCGGCCCGCCGGGCCACCAGCTACCGCGCACCGCACCTGGTTCGGGCACCGCACCCACCGATGGCACACCGGGCGCCCGGGCGGATGCCGGATCGGGAGTTCAGCTCAGCCAAGAGGTGATTTCCAGGAAAATGATCGAAGCAGCGGCCGTGTCGACCCTGCTCGCGAGCATCTTCACCGACGAAGCGCCGACCGCGAGCGCACCAGCGTCCCCCTGCAACGAAGCCGGCCAGGGCCGTCCCGGCGGCCTCGACCAGGCGCACAGTAGGCTGCTCGGCGAGCTCGCCACCCGGTCGTCGTGGTCACGCGCCGACTTCGCGGAATTGGCGGCCAAACATGGTGTCATGCCGTCCGGTGCGCTGGACGTGATCAACGAGGTGGCGATGGAGACCGCGGGCGAACCGGTTGTGGAGGGAGACGACGAGCTTACGGTCAATGACGACGCGCTGCAGGAGCTACTGACATGACCAGGCTCTTTTCCCCGGAGGAGGAGGCAGCGGCCGGGCGCCACGAGGCCATCGCCTGGCTCTGCCCGGCAACAGGCCACGCCGCCCGCGACCGCGGCCAGGATCCGCCGTGAGCGATCCGACCACGTCCGTGCCGTCCGGTCGGATCCGCCCGCGCGAGAGGGATTCGATCGTGGCGTCGCTGCGGGCCGGGGTCGTCCCCGGCGTCGGGCAGCAGCACGTGCAGGTCGGCAGGATCGCCGAGGTGCAAGCCGTGGTCGTCGACATCACGCGGATCGCCGAGGGCGGGGCGAGCAGCCGTTTCGTCATCGGCGAGTACGGTTCGGGAAAGACTTTCTTCCTGCACCTCGCGCGGTCGGTGGCGTTGGAGAAGCGCCTCGTCACAATGCACGCCGATCTGTCTCCCGATCGGCGGCTGCACGCCAGCGCCGGAAAGGCCCGCGCGTTGTACGCCGAATTGACCCACAACCTGGCGACCCGTGCGCGGCCGGAGGGTGGCGCGCTGACTAGCGTCGTCGAACGGTTCGTCACACAGGCGCTCGCCCAGGCGCGCACGACGGGCCTGGACCCGGAGGCTATCATCCAGACTCGGTTGGCGGCGCTGACGGAGTCGACGGGTGGCTACGACTTCGCCCACGTCATCGCGCGGTACTGGCAGGGGCACGACGGCGACGACGAGCGGCTCAAGACCGATGCCGTGCGTTGGTTGCGCGGCGAGTTCACCACCCGTGCCGACGCCCGCCAGGCCCTCGGCGTCCGGACCATCGTCGATGACGCCACCTGGTATGACCACATCAAGCTGATGTCCAGGTTCGTGCGCATGGCCGGCTACGACGGGCTACTTGTCTGCCTCGACGAGATGGTCAACCTCGCTCAGCTGACCAACGCCCAGGCTCGCGCCGCCAACTACGAACAGATCCTGCGGATCCTCAATGACAGCCTGCAGGGCTCCGCGGCCTATCTGGGGTTCCTGCTCGGCGGTACGCCAGACTTCCTGCTCGACACCCGGCGCGGACTGTTCTCCTATCCCGCACTGGCCGCCCGGCTCGCGGAGAACAGATTCGCCACCGACAAGCTGGTCGACCACTCAGGACCGGTGCTGCGGCTGGGCAACCTGTCGCCGGAGGATATCTACGTCCTGCTGACCAAACTGCGTCACGTGTACGCCTCCGGCGACCCGACCGCGTACCTCGTTCCAGACGATGCGCTCATCGGCTACATGCGACACTGCGCATCGCGGATCGGCGACGCCTACTTCCGTACCCCGCGCGAGACCATCAAGGGCTTCCTCGACGTGCTCGCACTGCTCGACCAGAACCCGGGTCTGGACTGGAGATCAGTTATCGACGCCGTCAACCTCGCACCCGAGCCCGATCCTGCCTTCATCCTGCCCCCCTCCGGCGGGGACACCGAAACCGGGAATGGTCATGGCGCCGACCCCCGTAACGCTAGCTCAGCCGACGATGACGAACTCAGCTCATTCCAGCTCTGACCGGGTCCCGGGAGCGCCAGCACCCGCCGCACCTGACCGGGGCGCCGCAACACCGTCCGCGGCGTACGAGCTTTATCATCCGAGCGTCCAGCGGTGGATCTACGACTCTGGCTGGGAGCGGCTGCGTGACGCCCAGGAGCGGGCAGCCGCCCCGATCCTCGCCGGCGACCATGACATGATCATCGCCGCCGCGACCGCGAGCGGCAAGACCGAGGCCGCCTGGTTGCCGATCTGCTCGGCGCTGGTCAGGCGGCGTGCGGCTGGCGAGGCCGGGCCAGGCGTTCAGGCGCTGTTCATAAGCCCGCTGAAAGCCTTGATTAACGATCAGTACGACCGGATGACCCGGCTCTGCGAACGGTTGGACATCCCGGTGCACCGATGGCACGGTGACGTGGCGGTGTCCCGCAAGTCGCTGGTCATGCGCGCCCCCGACGGCGTCCTGCTGATCACCCCTGAGTCGATAGAAGCGATGTTCGTCAACCACGGGGACCGCATCGGCCGCGTCCTTGGCGACCTGCGCTACGTGGTCATTGACGAACTGCACTCATTCATCGGCACGGAGCGTGGTGCGCAGCTCCAGTCCCTGCTGCACCGGGTCGAACTCTGCGTTCGCCGCGGCGTTCCCCGGATCGCGCTCTCCGCGACACTGGGCGACTTCACCGCGGCGGCGGACTTTCTGCGCCCCGGCAAAGGCTCATCGGTGGAGGTTGTCTCCTCCGGCGACGACGCCGGCGAGATCCGCCTCCAGTTGCGCGGCTACCGCATCGGCGCCCCGCCACGGACCGGCTCGCCGACGACCGGTCCGTCGGCCGGCAACCCGCCCGGACCGCCGGGCACCGATCCTGGGGACAACGTTGAGACCCACGACATCGCCCCGATCGCCGATCACCTGTTCCGTACCCTGCGCGAGCACGACAACCTGATCTTCGCCAACTCCAGGGCCGCGGTCGAGACGTATGCCGACATGCTGAATCGCCGCAGCCGCGCTACCAAGATCCGCACAGAGTTCCTGGCTCACCACGGCAGCCTCGCCAAGGAGATCCGCGAATACGTCGAGGAACGGCTGAAGGACCCCTCGACCCCGGTCACCGCTATCTGCACGTCCACCTTGGAAATGGGGATCGACGTTGGCAGCGTCGACTCGATCGCCCAGATCGGAGCTCCACCGACCGTCTCAAGCCTCCGCCAGCGCCTGGGCCGCTCCGGACGGCGCGAGGACCAGCCAGCCGTGATCCGCATCTACGTCTCCGAATGCGAACTGAACGATCGGACGCCGCCGCCAGACGCCCTGCGCGATGAACTGTTCCAGACCATCGCGATGATCGAGCTCCTGCTGGCGTCCTGGTACGAGCCGCCGCACGCCGCCGGGCTGCACCTGTCCACGCTCATCCAGCAGATTCTGTCTGTCCTCGCCCAGCACGGCGCCGCCAAAGTCGCCGAAGTCCATCAGGTCCTCTGCGGTCAGGGCCCGTTCACCCACGTCGGGAAGTCCACGTTCGGCATGCTCCTGCGGGACATGGGCCGCCACGATCTGATCAGGCAGGACTCCCGTGGGTTCCTGCTTCCTGGCGGCCAGGGCGACCGGCTGGTCAACCACTACAGCTTCTACGCCGCGTTCCACACCTCACAGGACTACCGGCTCGTCGCGGACGGCCGAACCCTCGGCTCTCTCCCCGTGGAGCGCCCGATACTCCCTGGCACCCTGCTCATCTTCGCCGGACGTCGGTGGCGGGTCCTAGGGGTCGACATCGCGCAGCGGGTGATCGAGCTCACCGGCTCCGGCGACGGCCAGCCGCCGACTTTCCCTGGCAGCGGAGGCGAGGTGGCTGACAAGGTCCGCCGCACGATGCGCGCCCTCTACCAGTCGCAGGAGATCCCGCGCTATCTCGACAGCACCGGACGGACTCTGCTTAGTGAGGGCCGGGAGGTCTTCCGCCGTTTCGGTCATGCTGACCAGAGCATCTTCGGCTGGGGCAACGAAACCCTGCTCTTCCCGTGGCGGGGAGACCGGATCATGAATACGCTGCTGGTCACGCTCGCCGGCCAGGGACTCAACGTCGGCCAGGACGGAGTCTGCCTCACCGTGAAAGGCACCACGCCGACCCGACTGTGGACACTTATCCACGAGCTGGCAGCGGCACCGCAACCCGACCCGCTAGCCCTCGCGGACAGCGTCCGCACTAAGGCCCGCGACAAGTACGACCGGTACCTCGGAGAGGATTTGCTCAACCTGTCCTACGCCGCCCGCGCCCTCGACATCCCCGCCGCGTGGGCCACCCTCGCCGACCTAGCGAACTTGCCCCGCCCCCACGACCCACCCGGCACGGCCTGGCAGGACGACGGCGAACGATCGGAGTTCTCGGACTTCGTCCTCTGACGCGCAGCGGCTACTCAGCGACCAGCGGCCGAACCTGTCGGTGGTGCGGTGCCGCAGACGGGTCGAGCACCATGCCGCCCGGCTTGCACCCGGCCTGGATGCACCGCAGCGGGATCTTTAAGGGATACGCAGCAAGTGCGGGCCGCGGTAGGGCCGGGATCGGCCACACGTCACCGGGTTGCGGCCGTTGGGGGGTCCGCAGTCATGCGCGAGCGGATCGAGAGTTGAAAGTACCGAAGTATGCTTCGGTCAACTATACTTCGGTCATGCACACTTCGGGTTGCGGCACGGCCAAGCCCGCCCACCTGTTCGACCGGGACGCTGAGTGGGAAGGCCTGGTCTCCTTCGCCGCCGATGCCCGTCCCGGCGCCACGCTGGGCGTGGTGAGCGGGCGCCGCCGGCAGGGCAAGAGCTACCTCCTCCAGGCACTGACCGCTGCCGTGGGCGGAATCTATTTCCCGGCCCTGGAACTGACCGAAGCGGTCTCGCTACGGCTGTTCGCCGACGAGCTCATCCGCTTCAGCGGATCGCCGGTCCCGCCGTTCCGGGACTGGCTTGAGGCCATCCCCTACCTGTTCAGGCTGGCCGGGGACCGTGCCGTCCCGGTGGTGATCGATGAGTTCCCCTTCCTGGTCAAGGCATCACCCGCCCTGCCATCGATCATCCAGCGGGAGCTTGGCCCTGCAGGGAGCGGATCCGCGAGCCGGGTCCGGCTCCTGCTGTGCGGCTCGGCCATGTCAGTGATGGGCAGCCTGCTGTCCGGGCGGGCACCGCTTCGCGGGCGGGCAGGTCTTGAGCTGATCGTCCACCCCTTCGGTTACCGCGACGCCGCCCGGTTCTGGGAGATCTCCGATCCCAGGCTGGCCGTGCTCGTGCACGCGGTGGTAGGCGGAACTCCCGCGTACCGCCGGGAGCTTCTGCGGGAGGACACCCCTGCGGACCTCGCCGACTTTGACGCCTGGGTGATCCGGACCGTGCTGAATCCGCAGACCCCGCTATTCCGGGAAGCCCGCTACCTCCTCGCCGAGGAGACCGAGATACGCGACCCGTCGCTGTACCACTCGGTGCTCGCCGCCGTCGCCGAGGGAAACAACACCTCCGGCGGAATCGCCAGCTACATCGGCCGGAAATCCAACGAGATAGCGCATCCGCTCCGCGTCCTCGAGGACTGCAGGCTGCTGATCAAAGAGCCCGACCTGTTCAGGTCGGGACGGGCGAGGTACCGCATCGCCGAGCCGCTTGTCACCTTCTATCAGGCCATCATGAGCAGGGCATGGGCACGCCTCGAACTCGGCGGCGGGCCGGTGTTCTGGCCAGGAGCCCGCGCGCGCTTCCTGTCGCAGGTAACAGGGCCGCATTTCGAAGCGATCTGCCGCGACTACGCGATCGCGGCCGATCCCGGCGTCTTCGGCGGCCCGCCGGGCGAGGTGGGATCCGGGGTCGTCGCGGACCCCGCGAACCGGACCCAGATCGAGGTTGACGTCGTGGTGCTCGCGCCGGCCGAGCCTGGGCGCCCGCGCAAGATCCTGTCCCTGGGCGAGGCGAAATGGGACCGGGTCATGGACCTCCGCCACATCGAACGCCTACGCCGGGCGCGGAATATACTCGCGGTTAAGGGATTCGACACCCGGGACACGGTGCTCAGCTGCTACTCCGGTGCAGGCTTCAGCCGTGAACTGCAAGCCGCTCCAAGCCACGACATCCATCTCGCCGGCCTCGACCAGGTCTACGCAGACTAATTCAGTGACCCCAGCGCGGACGGAAACCCCGCCAGCCGCGGACATGATTGAAATATAATGACCTCAAGCATCAGATCGGGGGATGCCGCCAGCGCGGCGGATAAGGAATCCTGTCACCATGGACGACCTGGCCCGCCGCCACCAGCAGATCCAGGCCGAGCTCGCCCAGATCGGCATCGCCCTGCCCGGCTCCCTCACCAGCCGCACCACCCGCTGCCAGCGCCCCGGCTGCCACTGCCACGCCACCCCGCCCATCCTGCACGGCCCCTACCCCACCTGGACCCGCAAAGCCGGCGCCCGCTCCATCACCAGGACCCTCACCCCCCAGGACGCCGAACGGCTCCGCCCCTACTTCGCCGCCCACCGCCGCCTGCGCCAGCTCATCACCGAACTCGAAGCCATCTCCATCCAGCTCGCCGAACAGCCCGCAGCACCCAGAACGCCGGGAGATCAGCGGCCTTAAGCCGGGACCAGCCACCGGCGAACACCCCGTAACCGCTGATCAGCAGGGTTTTGTCGTTGGCCCACGAAGTCTCCGCAGGTCAGCAGTTCGGCGTTCCTTCGGAGCGCGCCATGGCGCGTGAAGATCCGGCGCCGTTCGCCGCTTGCGCTGGTGCTGTGGCCGGGACGCTGGCAGTGTTCGCCGCGGCAGAATCCCGGAGCCTGTGTGGTGCCTATGAGCCCGCAGGTCGGCATGGTGGAGGAGGGCTTCCGCGGGAACCCTGGGCTGGTGCCCCGGGCCCGCGCGTCAGGCTCTGGCTTTCTCCTGCCCTCCCCGTGGCGGGCACGCCGGTTCAGTCACGGGAAGGGGCAGGGGATGGGCGTGGCGCGCGCCCGGTGCGCGGGGCTGGACATCTCGGAGAAGGACGCCAGGGTCTGCGTCCGGATCGCGGGCGCCGGGCGCCGTAAGGCGACCGGGACGGTGACGGCCTGGGGATCGATGACCGGCCAGATCCTGGCCCTGCGCGATCACCTGATCGCCCGGCAGGTGACATGGGTGGTGCCGGAGGCGGCGGGCGGTTACCGGAAGCCGTTCTGCTGCCTGCTCGGGGACATCCCCGGAGCAGAGATCATGCTGGTCAGCGCCCGGCACGTGAAGAACCTGCCCGGCCGCAAGACGTCGCCGGCTCCGCCTGGCTGGCGCGGCCCGGCGCCGGTGGCCTGGTGCGCGGCTCCTTCGTCCCGCCCGGGCCGGTCCGGCAGCTGAGGGACCTGACCCGGGCCCGGACCGCGATCACCCGGGAACGCTCACGTGAGGCCCGGCGGCTGGGGAAGCTGCCCGGGGACGCCGGCATCAAGCTGTCCGCGGTCGCCCCGGGCATCCACGGGGTATCAGGCCGCGCGATGCCGGAGGCGCTGATCGCCGGCGTCATCGCCGCCGGAACCGGAGCTGGCATGGTTCCCCGCCGCCGGCCACCTCGCCTCATGGGCCGGCACCACGCCCCCGGGAGCAGCGAGTCCGCCGGGAAGGCCAGACCGAGCCGCACCCGGCCCGGCAACCCCTGCCCGCACGGCGCCCTGGGCGCCGCCGCCATGGCCTGCGCCCAGAACCCCGGCACCTGCCCCGGCGCGAAGTACCGCCGGATCGCCGCCCGCCGGGGACCGCAGAAGGCCAGCGTCGCCGTCCAGCACGCCATGCTCATCGCCATCTGGAACACGGGCACCAACGGCGCCTTCTGCGACGACCCCGGTGCCGGTCACCTCACCCGGCTCAACCCCGACCGGGCACGCAACCGCGCCCTGCGCCAGCTCCACGCCATGGGCTGCCACGTCACCCTGGAAAGAGCATCATGACCACCAGCGGCTCAGGCTGACGCCAGACCCCGCCCCGGTGAATCTTCGCGTCAGAGCCTCGGAACTATGATCCATCTGGCTCTCTGATACTGGTTTGATACTTGTCATGGCTCAGGCCGCCTCTTCGATCATGGCCGCGAACCGGCCGGCTGTCTCACGCTGGTTGCCTGGCATCACGTGCGAGTAGACGGACAAGGTGACGACGACACTGGCGTGCCCGAGCCGCTCGTTGACGACCTTGATGTTCTCCCCGGCTGGCCAGCAAGATCGTTGCGTGCGTGTGGCGGAGGTCATGAAGCCGGATCTCCGGCAGCGCTCCGTCGCCGAGTGCCTTGCGGCACCGGGTGAGAGTGGTCTTGAACCCGCGGGAGAACCGCTATGGGTGCAGGTGCCTCCCTTCCTCGTCTGCGAAGACGATCTCGTCATGGGTGGCGAGCTGGAGCGCCAGGGCATGACGATCGCGCCACCACGCCCGCAGGACGGCCACGGTCACGGGATCGATATCGATCACCCGCGGCTTGTTCGTCTTGGTTGGCCCTTCCTTCAGCGTGGCGCCCTGGCCCTTGTTCCGGACGATCCCTGCTGACCGCCGGACTGTGATCGTGCCAGCCTTCAGGTCGATATCGCGCCAGCGCAGCGCCAGCAGCTCACCGCGCCTCATGCCGGTGTAGGCCAGCAGCCACCACGCCGCGAACAGCGGGCTGTTCTCCCGCGACCAGTCCAGGAACGTGCGCAGTTGGGCCGCAGTCCACGGGTGCATCTCGGGTGCCTTGGCCTGCTGTGCGGTCGGCGGCTTGGACTGCTTCGGGTCGGCCGCCGGGTTCTCCGCCAGCAGCCCGGCGGACACGGCCGCCGACAGAGCCGCGCCGATGATGGTGTGGATATAGCGGACGGTGCGGGCCGACAGCCCTTCCCCCTCGCGGTAGTCCTTGCGACCGGATGCCTCCAGCACCCGGTAATGCGCGGCGAGCTTCGCCGGAGTCAGCGCTGCCAGCGGGACCTGCGCGAGCGGGTAGCCCTGGACGTGCAGCCTGACGTTCTTGCGGTAGGACGAGAGGCGGTCGCCGGGCAGGAAGCGACAGCCGCCCGGCCGGCCGGCTGGCTGCCCGGTCACGGCGCGGCCTGCGCGAGCCGGTGCACAGCCTGCTCGTACTCGGTCGTGCGGGCTGGCCGGCCGACCAGCACTCGCGGCTGTACGGCAGGTAGGTAGCGAACGGCCGCCTGGCCCACGGCTACCCTGGATCGTGACCGTTCGCTGAGGCGATCATCACGGTGGCTTATAGGCCGGGAGGCCACGAGGGGAAGAAAGGCGGCGTGACGGGCCGGATGCGGGAGCAGTGGCGGGCCGGGCTTGCCGCTGCGCTGGCGGCTGGCGGAGCCGGGCTTCGGCGACGAGTTGGATAAAACTGAGTTCAGAGCGAATCTGCTCGACCGAGCGGTAGCCGGCCGGTGAATGCGCAAGCCGAGATGAACGCCTTTCGACGGGATTGCCTAGACAGGCTAGCGCAAAGGCAACCGGCCGGAGCCGGTTGCCCATTCGTTGGCGCTACGCCGAGCGCCTGGCCCACATCGAGTGCGGCTCGCCCTCGCGCCCCTCGGCGGCGAGGATGTCGCTGAACCACACCCGCCCGAAAGTAACCGTCTCCCCGTAGGCGAACCGGACGGTGAAATTGACCAGCCCCTTGAGCCCGCCCTTCGGGATGAAGTGCGTGCCACGCGGAAGCTCGGCCACCACGCCGCCCTTGCCGAGCACGAGGATGCGCTCGCTCGTCACCGCGAACGTCCGCTGCTGAAACTTGTTCACATTCAGCACGTGACGGTCCCCCATCGCGTGCTGGCTCACCACGTCGCCGGCGAACACCTGCTGCAGCGTCTCGCTGGGCCGCAGGTGCGGCTCAGCCTCCTTTCGCAGCTTGGCGTGGCTCGGCTTGATCAGTGCTGGCATCTTCGACGCCTCCTCTCATCGCGTCCGGTTCAGGATGCAGGCTGACCAGCACTCCTCCGCAGCGGTCATCCCGATCCTGCGGGCGGCATGCTGCACCGTGCTCATTGCCTGCTCACCTGCCTTGCCTCTCGCCTCCATGAGAAGCCGTGACCGGGCACCCGCCGCAGAGGCTGATGTCCCCAACTTCCGGGACGTTCGCCAGCGCGAGCGCGCTACCAGGTCAGCCGTGCCCATTGCTTCCGGCAATCACCTCCCTCGCGAGCACGGCCGCCCGCGATCTCGGCATGCCGAACCGCCGCGCGATCTCTGGCATTTATGCACGATGACGAGGCTCCATATAGGGCCATTGACGCTCACCCCGTCCTGGTTCCACGGGCAGGCATAATGACCCAGGAGGCTGGTGCCGTGGTCGTTGATGATCTCGTATATGCCATTGTTGTATGCGTCCACCACCACAACTCCGAGGAATTGCCATTGCAGTAATCCTCGCGGACGTAGTAAACGACAGCCGGTGTGCCGCCGCAGCGGTGGCGGTCGGGCGGCGAGGCCGGCGAGCGAGGGTCTGCCGCGCAGCGGTACGTACCGCACAGCGCTCGCAGTTCAGTCTCCGCGCGCTCAGGCCGGGTCGCCGGGTTCAGCCATGTGGCAACCACGCTTTCATCGGCGAACGGCCGGAACTAGCGTGTGCTGAGCCGTGCCGCTTACTACGAGCTAGGGGTGATAGGCCATGCTGACAACTTTTGGATCCGGCCCGGTACGCCGCCGATGGCTCATTCTGGCGGCCGGGATTGCGGCCGTCGTCGGCTGGTCTGTGCCGATAAGCGGGACCATCGCCTACGCTGCGAGCGGCAACGGCGTGCCGCAGTGGGCGGCCACGATCAGGCCGAGTGCGACCGCCAGCACTCAAGCGCTGCTCGGGGTGGCTGCTGTTTCGGCCCGCAACGTCTGGGCGGTAGGAACGCTGATCGTGCACTGGAACGGGCGCAAGTGGAGCGTCGTGGCTGGCGCGAAGACCCGCAAATGCCACGCGGAACTGCAGGGCATCAGCGCAGCCTCATCGTCGGAGATATGGGCTGTCGGCGTGTGCGTCAATGCCCAGAACCAGACTAAGCCGATCATCGAGCGATGGAACGGACGGCACTGGGTACTGCAGGCGAGCCCACGCGTGGGCACCGCCGGCATCAGCGAGCTGTTCGCGGTTAAGGCGATCTCCGCATCGGACGCCTGGGCTGTGGGCCAGTCCAAGTCGGGCAGTTCCTTCAGGACCCTGATCGAGCACTGGAACGGGCACGCCTGGAAGGTGGTCGCGAGCATAGGCCCAGGGCCGCACGGGACAACTCTTCAGGGGGTCACCGCGGTCTCGGCCCGCAGTGCCTGGGCCGTCGGGTTCTCCGTGACCTCGCAAACCACGACCTCAACGCTGATCGAGCACTGGAACGGGCACGCCTGGAAGGTTCAGCCCAGCTTCAGCCCCGGCCAGGCTAACGCGCTCCTCGGAGTTACCGCGGTATCCGGCTCGGACGCCTGGACGTCCGGGGTATATGCGTCCGCATCTGTGCCTAGCACGCTGGTGGAGAACTGGAATGGTCAGTCATGGCTGGTCCAGTCCACCGAGAATCCCGCACTGGGAAACTTCCTGACCGGCATTGCCGCAAAGTCAGCGTCGGACGTATGGGCCGTCGGGATCCAGATTCAGTCCGTCCAACTTGCCGACACGCTGATCGAGCACTGGGACGGGAATACCTGGGCGATCACGCCGAGTCCTAATGTGGCAACCAAGCAGAGCGTCCTTGAGGGGGTCGCGGTAGCTGGCTCAAAGGCGTGGGCCGTCGGTTACAGCAGCAATCTGCACGTGGAACGGACCCTCATCGAGTACTGGAACGGCCACTCGTGGAAGATCCAGGCCAGTCCAAACTAGCCGCGCCCTAGCCTAGGTGTTGCGTGCCGAGGCAGGCGGCGGTGTTGCGTGCCGAGGCGGGCGTCCATCTCTCCCCGACCGCAAAGGGCGGCGGCCATAACGGACGCCGGGCCCGGACGTGGACTTGACAGCGGCCACGGTTAACCGGATCCCAGCCTGCCACGCACGTCCGGCAACGCGATTGCGATGCCCGCTGCTGCCGCTGTTCTTGCCGTCCCCTCCGCGCGTCGGCAAGGCACATCCGGCCCACAGGTACCGCGACACCAGGTAGACGCCTGGGAGGGCGATCAGGATCACAGCCTCTCCGCTAGTCCGTTGACGGACAGGTCACAACGGGATGACCGGTCACGCGGTCGGAACCGAGTGACCGGTCATCGTGACCGAAGGACTCAGGCGTAGTAGCTAGTCAGAGCCCGGACTGGGTGGCGTTGGTGTTCAGGCGTCCTCCAACACGCCGCCGTCTCCGCCGCCGCCGTCGCC
>Ga0208044_1000859_pt1 | contig 19083 bp, 20 predicted proteins | sample Sb_taG_8_FD_187712 | JGI IMG/M metagenome (GOLD analysis project Ga0208044, IMG submission 187712) | Peat soil microbial communities from Weissenstadt, Germany - Sb_50d_c_BC metaG (SPAdes) (version 2) | ecosystem: Environmental > Terrestrial > Soil > Wetlands > Peat | place: Germany... | reverse complement strand
GCGACATCAGCGCTGATGCCGTCATCATCGCGGTCAGCCAGGGCCCGGATGGCCCGCTGCTCGCCCCCGGCGCGCAGGATGTCGACGCGGCCCTCGACGGCAGCCTGATCCCAACCCTGACCGCACTGCAGGCCACCGGCCGGCTAGAGGAGGTCACCAAGCTCGCGTCCGGTGGCAGGCTGGCCGCACCGCTGATCGCCGCGGTCGGCATCGGCCCGGCCGACGGCTCGGCCGCCGACCCCGAGCGGCTGCGCCGTGCGGCCGGTGCGGCGGTCCGCTCGTTCTCGTCAGCCAAGATCAGCAAGATCGCCCTCGCGCTGCCAGCCGGCGACGCCGCGGCCGCTGAGGCGGTGGCTCTGGGAGCCATCCTCGGCAGCTACTCCTTCGGCCGGTACCACAGCAACGGCCGGCCCGATCCGGAGCTGACGCTGCTGGCAACCGGCGAGCATGTCACGGCTGCCGCGACTCGCGCGGAGATCCTCGGCGCAGCGGTCACGCTGGTGCGCGACCTGATCAATACCAGCCCGTCCCATATGTACCCGGAGATCCTCGCGGCCGAGGCGGGCAAGGTCGCAGCCGAGTCCGGGCTGCGGATTGAGGTCCTTGACGATGCGGCCCTGTCGGCCGGCGGCTACGGCGGCATATCAGGGGTGGGCCAGGGCTCGGTACACCCGCCGCGGCTGGTCCGGCTGAGCTACCAGCACCCGGCTGCCACCAAGACCGTCGTCTTCGCTGGGAAGGGCATCACCTTCGACTCGGGCGGGATCTCGCTCAAGCCGGCCAAGGGGATGGACGCCATGAAGTCGGACATGGGCGGTGCCGCTGCGGTGCTCGCCGCCCTTCAGGCGATCGCCGCCCTGGGGCCTGCCGTGAATGTCATCGGCTACCTGCCGCTGGCGGAGAACATGCCGGGCAGTACCGCGCAGCGGCCCTCCGACGTGATCACCATCTACGGCGGCACCACCGTCGAGGTGCTCAACACCGACGCCGAAGGCCGGCTTGTCCTCGCTGACGTGCTGGCCAGATCGGAGGCAGACGCCCCCGATCTGCTGATCGACGTGGCGACCCTGACCGGTGCCCAGGTGGTCGCGCTCGGCAAGCGGGTCTCCGGCGTGATGGCCAACGATGACGCAGTGCGCGACGGCGTGATCGCAGCGGCCGGGCGGGCCGGCGAGGCGATGTGGCCGATGCCGCTGCCGGAGGAGTTGCGCAAAGGACTTGACTCGAAGGTGGCCGATCTGGCCAACGTGTCCGGCGAGCGAGACGGCGGCATGCTGACCGCCGGGATCTTCCTGAAGGAGTTCGTGCCTGACGGGGTCCGGTGGGCACACCTGGATATCGCCGGTCCGGCGTACAACGAGGGCGAGCCCTACGGCTACACCCCCAAGGGCGGTACCGGCGTCGCGGTTCGTACCCTGGTCCAGGTCGCCGAGGATGTGGCAGCGGGGCGGTTCTAAGCCGGGCTCGGATCAGCGGGACGGCGGCCAGGCTTGCCGCGGCTAGGAGCCAGCGCGAGCTGATTGATAAGCAAGGAGCGATGGGTGACCCAGACCGATAGCTACGACATCGTGATCCTCGGCGGCGGCAGCGGCGGCTACGCCTGCGCGCTGCGGGCCGCCGAGCTGGGCAAGCGGGTCGTGCTGATCGAGCAGGACAAGGTCGGTGGCACTTGCCTGCACCGGGGCTGCATTCCCACCAAGGCACTGCTGCACGCTGCCGAGATCGCCGATCATGCCAGGGACGCCGCCTCGGTCGGCGTCCTGGCCACCCTGGACGGCATCGACATGGCCGCCGTCAACGCATACAAGGACAAGGTTGTCGACCGGCTGTGGAAGGGCCTGCAGGGGACCATCGCCAGCCGGAAGGTCGAGGTCGTCTACGGCCACGGCCGGCTCGTCTCGCCAACACGGGTCGCGGTCGGTGACGCGGTCTACGAAGGCGCTCACGTTGTCCTCGCCACGGGCTCGGAACCGCGCAGCCTGCCGGGCCTGCAGATCGATGGCGTGCGGGTGATCACCAGCGATCAGGCCCTGGTGCTCGACCGGGTGCCAGCCTCGGCGGTGATCCTGGGCGGCGGCGTGATCGGCGTGGAGTTCGCTAGCGTCTGGCGATCCTTCGGTGCCGAGGTCACCATCGTGGAGATGCTGCCGCACCTGCTGCCGCCAGAGGAGGAGTCGAGTTCGAAGCTGCTTGAGCGCGCCTTCAGAAAGCGCGGCATCGGCTATCACCTCGGCGTCAGGTTCGCCGACGTGAAGGAGACGGCCACCGGGGTCAGCGTGACGCTGGAGAACGGGCAGACGCTGGACGCGGAGCTGCTGCTGGTCGCGGTAGGCCGCGGCCCGGTCTCGGCCGACCTGGGTTATCAGGAGGCCGGCGTGACGATGGATCGCGGGTTCGTCCTGGTGGACGAGTACTGGCAGACGTCGGTCCCGACGATCTCCGCGGTCGGCGATCTCACCCCAGGTCTGCAGCTTGCTCATGTCGGCTTTGCCGAGGGCATCGGCGTGGCCGAGCGACTGGCCGGGCTGCCGGTCACTCCGATCGACTACGACGGGGTGCCGCGAGTGACCTACAGCGACCCTGAAGTCGCCTCGGTGGGGATCACCTCGGCGACGGCGGCTGAGCGCGGCATCGAGGTCAGCGAGATCACCTACAACCTGGGCGGCAATGGCAAGAGCGTGATTCTGCAGACCCAGGGCGCGGCTAAGGTCATCGCGGCAGCGAACGGGGGGCCCGTGCTCGGGATACACCTGGTGGGTGCCAGGGTCGGCGAGCTGATTGCCGAAGGGCAGCTCATCTACAACTGGGAGGCGCTGCCCGCTGAGGTGGCGCAGCTCATCCATCCGCACCCGACCCAATCCGAGGCGATCGGCGAGGCGCACCTCGCGCTGGCCGGGAAACCACTGCACTTCCACTCCTGACCTGCTCAGGACGAGCCAGGACAGGCCAGCCGCACCAGCTAGAGTGAACTGAGCGAAGGAGTCACCCGAAGCCATGTCGGTTTCCGTATCCATGCCGCAGCTCGGCGAGAGCGTCACCGAGGGCACCGTCACCCGCTGGCTGAAGCGGGAGGGTGACCACGTCTCCGCGGATGAGCCACTGCTTGAAGTGTCCACCGACAAGGTGGACACCGAGATCCCGTCTCCGGTGTCCGGGATCCTGCGCGGGATCACCGTGGCCGAGGACGAGACGGTGGCGGTTGGTGCCGAGCTCGCCGTGATCGACGAGGACGGAGCCGGCGACGCCACCGCCGGGTCGGATGTCAGCACCGAGCAGGCAATGCCGGCCGGGTCGGATGTCGCCGCCGGGCAGCCAGTCTCCTTTGAGCAGCCACTCTCCTTCGAGCAGCCGGCGGCCTACCGGCAGCCTTACGCGGAGCCAGCCGAGCCGCCCGCGTATCGGCCACCCGGCTACGCCGAGCCGCCGGCCCAGCAGCCCGCGGCCTACCAGGCCCAGGCCTACGCAGCACCGCCCGCGCCAGCCGCACCCGGCTACGCCGAGCCACCGGCGAGTCAGCCTTCGGCCTACGCCGAGCCACCGGCAGATCAGCCTTCGGCCTACGCCGAGCCCACGGCGAGTCAGCCTTCGGCCTACGCCGAGCCACCGGCGGATCGGCTTTCGGCCTACGCCGAGCCCACGGCGAGTCAGCCTTCGGCCTACGCAGCACCGCCGACGCCGGCCGTACCCGGTTACGCCGGGCCGCCCGGTTACCAGCCCCCGGCCTTCCCTGCGGCGCCCGCCCCGCCGGCACCTGGCCACCCCGAGGCGCCCGGTTACCAGCCCCCGGACTACCCGCACCCACCGGCACCGGCTCCGGCGGCACCGGCCTACGCCGAGCCGCCCGGCTATCAGCTGCCGGAGCGAGCCGAGCACGGCGAGCAGGCCGGGCTGCAGGCACCGCACGCGGATGCGGCGCAGGCAACCACAGGGACTGGCCCGGCGCAGGCCGAGGGCGCGGAGAGCCCGTACGTGACTCCGCTGGTTCGCAAGCTGGCGGCGGAGCACGGCATCGATCTCGGGTCCGTGGTCGGCACCGGCGTCGGCGGGCGGATCCGCAAGCAGGACGTGCTTGACGCGGCGCGGGACCTGCGCGGTGCCGCAATGCCCGGGCCGGCTCCGGCCCTGCCGGTCCCGCAGGCCGCATTGGCACCCGTCCCGGCCGCATTCCACGCTGAGCCGGTCGGTATCGGCGGACAGCAGCCGACGGCGCCGCCAGCCGAGGCCAGCCGACCGTCAGCCACACCAGTATCAAGCGCTGCCGCAGTATCAGGCCCTGCCGCGCAGCGACCGCCGGGCCGGCAGGAGGTCACGCCGTCCAGCCTGCGCGGCACCACCGAGCGGCTGTCCCGCGCCCGCCAGGTCATCGCGCAGCGCATGGTTGAGTCACTGCAGACCTCAGCGCAGCTGACTACCGTGGTGGAGGCGGATGTCACGTCGATCGCCAGGCTGCGGGACCGGGCCAGAGCCGCCTTCGAGGCGACCGAGGGCGTGAAGCTCTCGTTCCTCCCGTTCTTCGCCCAGGCCACGGTAGAGGCCCTGAAGGTCCATCCGAAGCTGAACGCGGTGGTCGACATCGCCAACGGAACGGTCACTTACTACGACGCCGAGCACCTGGGTATCGCGGTGGACACCGACCGCGGGCTGATGGTGCCGGTCATCCGCAACGCCGGCGACCTGAACATCGGCGGCCTGGCGCGCAAGATCGCCGATCTGGCGCAGCGCACCAGGGCCGGCCAGGTGAGCCCGGACGACCTGACCGGCGGTACCTTCACCCTGACTAACACCGGCAGCCGGGGCGCGCTGTTCGACACCCCGATCATCAATCTGCCCCAGGTCGGCATCCTCGGCACCGGGACCGTGAACAAGCGCGCCGTTGTGGTGGATGATCCGGCGCTCGGCGAGGTGATCACGGTACGCTCGGTGGTCTACCTGGCGCTCACTTACGATCACCGGCTGGTGGACGGGGCGGACGCGGCCAGGTTCCTGGTCACCATCAAGAACCGCCTCGAAGAAGGCGCATTCGAAGCCGAGCTCGGGCTTTAGGCCGACCTGATGCGGATCGCGGTCAGCGGAGCGTCCGGGCTGATCGGCAGCGCGCTGACCAGCGAGCTGACGGCTGCCGGGCGCGATGTCGTCCGCCTGGTCCGCCGCGCCGCGCACGGATCCGATGAGATCGGCTGGGATCCGCAGGCGACGGCCGGCGGCATCGGCCCGACGGCGCTGTCCGGCATCGACGCGGTCGTGCACCTGTCCGGCGCTCCGATCGCCAGCGGCCGCTGGACGCAGGCTAGGAAGGCGGTGCTGCGGGCCAGCCGGGTCCAGGCCACCACGGCGCTGGTGACGGCAATGACGGCGGCTCAATCCGGCCCGCGCGTGCTGATCTGCGGCTCAGCCATCGGCTACTACGGCGACACCGGCGACCGGGTGGTGGATGAGTCCGCGCCACTCGGCTCCGGATTCCTGGCCGAACTGGTCCGGGACTGGGAGGCTGCGGCGGCGGCTGGGACCGCAGCCGGTATCAGGGTGGTTCAGTTGCGGTCTGGTGTGGTGCTCGCGGCAGCTGGCGGCATGCTGGGCAGACTTATCCTGCCGTTCAAGCTGGGTCTGGGTGCCAGGCTGGGATCAGGGGGGCAGTACCTCAGCTGGATCAGCCTGGATGACGAGGTCCGGGCGATCAGGTTCCTGCTCGATGACCCTGGCCTGAGCGGACCGTTCAACCTGACCTCGCCGAACCCGGTAACCAATGCGGTGTTCACGGCGGCGCTGGCGAAGGCGCTGGGTCGGCCCGCGATCTTGCGGGTGCCGGCCGGCCTGCTGACGGTCGGCCTCGGCGAGGTCGCCAGCGAACTGCTGGCAAGCGCACGCGTCGTGCCGCATAAGTTGCTCGAGGCCGGCTTCAGCTTCCATGATCCGGACATCGGCACCGCGCTGGCCAGCGTTCTGACCTCCGGCGCCTAGGCAGGCGGCGAGTCGCTCGAACCCGGCGCGGCCGGGTTCGAGGGACCCGCCGTGGCCGCACCGGCGGTCACCCGCTGCCTCGCCCGGGCGGCCATCAGGCGGCGCAGCGGGCTGCCGGTGCTCGGGCCGAGCAGCGGAATCTGCCACAGCGGAGGCACCGGCTCGGTCAAGCCCTCGTACCGCATCATCTGGCCGATCGCCATCCGCAGCAGGCGCCTGGCGAACACCACAGCGAGCAGCGCCAATGGCAGCTCCACCAGTAGCGCCGAGGCCACACTGGTCGGGAATCCAGGAGTGTGCTCGTCCAGCATGACATCGAACCATGCGTCGCAGATCAGCAGTGTGGCCAGCACGACCAGGCTGACGATCAGGAGTTGACGCCGCCGCCAGGCGGCCCACCCGGTGGCCAGGAAGGCGATCAGCTCACCGATGTCGAAACCCACCCAGGTGCCGCGCCACCCTCCGGCCCGGTAATGCGGCGGCAGCGTGACCGCGAGCAACCCGATCCAGACGCCGAGGGCGACGCAGCATCCGACCATCGCGACCAGCGCCGCGTCCCACTTCCAGCTGCTGCCTGGAACCGGCTCGGTTTCGCGGTCCAGGTCGATGAGCGCGCGCATCAGCTGACGCCGTTCCGCCTTGCTCAGCGTCCTGAGCGATTCAGCGTCAAACATTCCCGACCATCACATGCCGAGCGTAACGGACCCAGAGCAGCCGATTTGTTTCGAGGTGCGCAGCCTGGCGAAAGCACCGGATCCGGTCGGGCAGCCCGCAAACGGGCAGCCCCACGGAAGCTAGCTGGTCAGCATCCGCATACCCTGGCAGCGTGGATCGCGAGCTTGTCTTCGTCCGGGCTGGTTTCGGCACCGGGGCACTGCCGTATGACCAGGCGCTGGAGCTGCAGCGGCTGCTGCATGGCCTCCGGGCCAGTACGCAGATCCCGGACACCTGCCTGCTGCTCGAGCACCAGCCGGTGTACACCGCGGGACGGCGGACCAGCCCGCTTGACCGGCCAGTCGGCGACCCGGGCGCCCCCGTCATCGAGGTGGACCGGGGTGGCAAGATCACCTGGCACGGCCCTGGTCAGCTTGTCGGATACCCGATCCTGGCCCTGGACGAGCCGATCGACGTGATCAGCTACGTCCGCGCGGTCGAGGAGGCACTGATCCGCAGCTGCGCGGACTTCGGCCTGCAGACCACGCGGATACCCGGACGCAGCGGAGTCTGGGTTCGGGCCAACCAGGACAGCACGGGCGGCCAGCCAGCCGATGGTACAGCGGCCGACCAGCTGGCCGATGGCACGGCGGCGGCCCGGCCCGGCGATGGCATCGCGGTAGGCCAGGACCGTAAGGTCGGGGCCATCGGGATCAGGGTCGCGCGCGGTGTGACTATGCACGGATTCGCCCTGAACTGCGACAACGATCTGTCCTGGTTCGATCGGATCGTGCCCTGCGGGATCGCGGACGCGACGGTCACCTCCCTGTCGGCGGAGATCGGCCGTCGCATCCCGGTTTCTGCCGTGCTCGACCCGGTCGAGCAGCACCTGGCCGAGGTACTCGGTGCCGGGGTGGTCCGGCACGCGCTCAGCGTCGCCGAGCTGGTGCCCAGCCCGGTTAGCTGACTTGGTGCGGTAGGTAAATCGTCGTGCCCGCCGCCAGCGCCTCTAGCGCAGCGGTGACTCGCCGCAGGCCATAAGGCGGCAGGTAGTCGGGCAGCTCGTCCGGCGCGGTGAACCGGTACCCGTCGAGTTCCGATTCCTGGACCACGATGCCGGCCGGGTCGGCCAGCCGGCCGCCATCGAAGATGAAGTGCATCATGGGCCTGGCCTGCATTCCGCGCGGCTGTCCCCAGTCAGTCACCAGCAGCCGGCCCACCCCGATGGCCAGGCCGAGTTCCTCGGTCAGCTCGCGGCCGCAGCCAGCCTGCGGCGGCTCGCCGAACTCGCAGATTCCCCCGGGCAGCGACCACAGCTCGCGGTAGTTCGGCTTCACCAGCAGCACCCGGCCCCGCTCGTCGGTGATTACCGCGCCCGCCGCGACAATCACGCCGGGCAGGCCGGCATACCAGGTGTCTGGGTCACTGAAGGTGACGCCGGTCATCGGCAGCTACTCCTAGGTCGCTGGCGGGGTGTTACCCACCGCCGCAGCCCCGGCGGCGGTCATCCGGCCGACGTCGTTCCGGCCGACGTCGTTCCGGCCAGGGTGGTCCCGGCGGCGCTGGCCAGGTAGCCGGTGAGCTCGGCGGCTGGCACCGGCGTCTGCTCCCCGGTGGTCATATCGCGCACGGTCACCGTGCCAGCCGCGCGCTCCGCGCTGCCGTACAGGACGCACCAGCGGGCACCCTGGTCAGCCGCCCAGCGGAGCTGCTTGCCCAGCTTGCCTGAGGAACCCAGATACACGCTGGCCCGCAACCCGGCCGCGCGGGACGCCACAGCGAAGGAGTAGGCGTCCCTGGCGTACTGCTCGTCGAGCACAGCCACTGCCACATCGAGTCGGCGCAGCGGACCCGCCTCCTGGCCGGGAAGCATCAGGATCCGCTCGATTCCAAGCGAGGCACCCGTGGCAGGCACATCGGGGCCGCCAAGCTGCGCGATCAGGTGGTCGTACCGGCCGCCGCCGCCCAGCGAACCGGGAATCCCTGGCGCGACGTGCTCCCAGATCGGCCCGGTGTAGTAGCTAAGGCCACGCACCATCCTCGGGGCGAAAACGATCCGGCCCGGCGGCAGCTCTGTCGACACCAGCGCCAGCAGATCGTCCAGCACGGCCAGACCCGCTTCACCCTGCTCGCTCGGCTTGAGCGCCACCCGGATCCGGTCGCTTGAATCCGCCGCGGTGAGCGCGCGGACCAGATCACCGGCTTCCTCGCCAAGACCCAGGTCCTGCAGTTCGGCCACGACCGCGGCGGGCGAGAGCTTGTCGAGCTTGTCCAGGACGATCAGCACACGCGGCCCGATCTGGTCCGGGATGTGGTACGCCTCAAGCAGACCAGCCAGCACCTGCCTGGAGTTGAGCAGGATGGTGAAATCGGTCACCCCCAGCGCTACCAGGGCATCGTGCTGGGCGCAGAGGACCTCGGCGTCCGCGAGCGGAGAGGCTGATCCGAGCGTGTCCAGGTCGCATTGCACGAATTCCCGGTACCGGCCCTTGCCCGGGCGGTCGGCACGCCACACCGGCCCGATCGCGTAGCGCTTGTACGGAGACGGGAGCTGGCTTCCGTATGCGGCGGCCACCCGGGCAAGCGGAACCGTCAGGTCATACCGCAGCGCCAGGTCCGCCTCGCCCGAAGCCTCCTGTTCTCCGCGCCGCAAGATCTTGAAGATCAGCTTGTCGCTGTCGTCGCCGTACTTCCCCATCAGGACCTCAAGGCGCTCGAACGCCGGGGTCTGCAGTGGCTCGAATCCGTAGCGGCCATAGACGGACCGGATGACGGCGAACGCTTGCTCCCGCCGCTCAAACTCCTGGGCCAGCAGGTCGCGGGTGCCGGACGGCGGATCGAACTGGGTAGGCATCCTGCCATGATCCCCGATTCGGCTAGCCGGCGTCATCTCAGTTCCGCTGCGGCGCGCCGACCTTAGCGCTTAGCGGCCTCCCCCGGCGCCGCTGGTCTGCGTTCGGCCATAATCTAGAGCACGTGGTACTCGCACCTGGCGAACGCAGGCTGCTGCGCATCGAAGCGCGCAACAGCCAGACCCCGATCGAGCGCAAGCCGCCGTGGATCAAGACCCGGCTGCGCACCGGGCCGGAGTACACCGAACTGCGGCAGCTGGTCAGGCGCGAGGGCCTGCACACGGTCTGCGAGGAAGCGGCCTGCCCAAACATCTTCGAGTGCTGGGAAGACCGCGAGGCTACCTTCCTGATCGGCGGGGACCAGTGCACCAGGCGGTGCGACTTCTGCCAGATCGCCACCGGCAAGCCTGGGCCGCTGGATACCGATGAGCCACGCCGGGTCGCCGCTTCGGTCGCGGCCATGGGCCTGCGGTACGCCACCGTCACCGGGGTGGCCCGCGATGACCTGGCCGATGGCGGTGCCTGGCTCTACGCGCAGACCTGTGCCGAGATCCACCGACAGGTTCCCGGCTGCGGCGTGGAACTGCTGATCCCCGACTTCAACGCCGAGCCGACCCGGCTCGCCGAGGTGTTCGCCGTGCGCCCGGAGGTGCTTGCCCACAACATCGAGACGGTACGCAGGATCTTCCGGCAGATCAGGCCGGGATTCCGGTACGACCGATCACTCGAGGTCCTCAGCGCGGCCAAGGCCGCTGGCCTGGTCACCAAGTCCAATCTGATTCTCGGGATGGGCGAGCGGCGCGACGAGATCAGCCAGGCGATGGCCGACCTGCGGGCCGCCGGGTGTGATCTGCTGACCATCACGCAGTATCTGCGGCCCTCGGCCCGCCACCACCCAGTGCACCGGTGGGTCACCCCGGAAGAGTTTGACGACCTGGGCAGCCAGGCGCTCGGCCTTGGTTTCGCCGGAGTCATGTCCGGCCCGCTGGTCCGGTCCTCCTACCGCGCGGGCAGGCTGTACCGCCAGGCGCTGGCGCAGCCGACCGCGGAACCGCAGGCCAGCCCGGTCGGCCAGGCGACAGGATGACCGCGTTTCGCGTACGCCTGCCAGTGCTCGTATCCTCACCTGCATGGTGAAGAAGCCCGGCGGCGCTGCGGCGCAGGCGCCGAACAAGGCGGCGAAGAAGACGTCGACAGATGAGGCGACCCCTGGCCGCCTCAAGCAGATCCGCATGGTGGCCGGCGTCATCCGCAAATCGAACCGGTGGGCACTGCCGATCGTGTTCGGAGTCGGCATCGGCGTCATCGCGCTATTCGTGCTGATCGGCCTGCTGGTCGGAGCGGTGTCGTTGCTCGTCCCGCTCGGTGTGCTGCTCGGGCTCGCCAGCGCCATGATCCTCTTCGGCCGGTACGCGCAGTCGGCGCAGTATTCGGCCATCGCCGGCCAGCCAGGTGCGGCCGCCGCGATCGTGCAGTCCATGCGCGGGAACTGGACCGTGACGCCTGCCATCGCGGCCAACCGGAACATGGATATCGTGCACCGGGTGGTCGGCAAGCCTGGCGTCATCCTGCTCGGCGAGGGCACGCCGACCGGGCTGGCCAGTCTGCTGACCGCCGAGAAGAAGAAACTCGGCCGGGTCGCCTACGGAGTGCCGGTCCACGAACTGCAGGTCGGTGACGAGACCGGCCAGATCCCGCTCCGCAAGCTGCAGCGCAAGCTGATGGGCCTGCCGCGTTCGCTCAAGCCGGCCGCGGTGACGGACCTCAATAACCGGATGAAGGCGCTGCCGTCATCGTTGCAGATGCCCAGAGGGCCGCTGCCGAAGACCGGCCGGATGCCCAAGCCGCCGCGGCCCAGGGTCCGATAGCGGTCAGATCCTGACCACGGCGGTGTTCGACGCCCGGTCGTGCTGCCCGCGCAGGTCGTGGTCCTGGATCAGCGGCGGGACGACCGTGAGCATCAGCGCGGTGCGGACCAGTGCCCAGCCGAGCCCGACCATCCGACCGTTCAGCCTGACTACCCGCATCCGCAGCAATCGCTTGCCTACCGTGACCCCGATCAGACCGGTCAGGACGATGTCCTGTACCACGAAGACAAGCAACGTCCAGTACTGGACCTGCCAGTACGGCGGCCGGATGGCGGCCACGACGACCAAGGTGCACAGCAGCCAGTCGATGAACAGGGCGGCCACTCGGCTCCCCTGGCCGACGACCGAGCCCGGGCCGGTCTCGGGAAAGCCCAGATCCTGGCCCGGATACCCGGGCTGGGAGACGGCGCCACGCTGGGCGGCCGGCGGTCTGTCCCGACGCTGTTCGGTCACGCACCTACAGTACCCAGCCGGCCGGCCGGCCCCGAACCGTTCGGCCGGTCGGGTTGCCCGGCGGTCCGGTGGTTCGGCAGGCCTCGCCTGGGCAGGGTAGCTGGATCGGGCGTAACGCGGCCGAAACATCGGGGATACGGGCAGGAAACGGCGGGGCGCTAACGTCATGCCAACTCAGCCGGCCGCCGCGGCCCGGGATTCTGCCTGGAACAGCCACGGGCAGCGCGGGGGGATCGCAGGGCGTCCGGCCCTGACGATGCACGGCAAGGCGAGTTAACAAGCAAGGGAGAGCCGATGTTCGCAAGCGGTGACGAGGTCCTGCGGTACCTCGCGGATTCGGACGTCCAGTTCGTTGATGTCAGGTTCTGCGACCTGCCGGGAACGATGCAGCACTTCACCGTTCCCGCCGCAGTGTTCGATGAGCGGATCTTCACCGACGGGCTGATGTTCGATGGCTCATCGATCCGCGGCTTCCAGCAGATCCACGAGTCGGACATGCTGCTGCTGCCGGACCCGACGACGGCCGTGGTCGACCCGTTCCGCACCCACAAGACGCTGAACATGACGTTCTTCGTGCACGACCCGCTGACCGGCGAGCCCTACACCCGCGACCCAAGGAACGTGGCCCGCAAGGCGGAGGAATACCTGCGCGGCAGCGGCATCGCTGACACCGTGTTCTTCGGCCCCGAGGCTGAGTTCTACATTTTCGACTCGGCCAGGTTCGAGACGTCGGCGGCCTCCGGCTACTACTTCATCGACTCGGTCGAGGGTGCCTGGAACACCGGGCGGGACGAGGCCGGAGGCAACCTGGCCTACAAGCCTAGGTACAAGGGCGGCTACTTCCCGGTCACGCCGGCTGACCACTTCGCCGACCTGCGGGCCGAGATGGCCAAGACGCTGATGGACTGCGGCATCACCGTGGAGATGCAGCACCACGAGGTGGGAACCGGCGGCCAGTCCGAGATCAACATCAGGTTCGCCAGCCTGCTGGCGATGGCCGACAACCTGATGCTGTTCAAGTACGTGATCAAGAACGTGGCCCGGGCGGCCGGCAAGACCGTCACCTTCATGCCCAAGCCGCTGTTCGGCGACAACGGCTCAGGCATGCACTGCCACCAGAGCCTGTGGAAGGACGAGGCGCCGCTCTTCTACGACGAGGTCGGCTACGCCGGGCTGTCCGACATGGGCCGCTACTACATCGGCGGCCTGCTCAAGCACGCCCCGTCGCTGCTCGCCTTCACCAACCCGACGGTCAACTCCTACCACCGGCTGGTGCCCGGCTTCGAGGCGCCAGTCAACCTGGTCTACTCGCAGCGGAACAGGTCGGCATGCGTGCGGATCCCGATCACCGGCTCCAGTCCGAAGGCGAAGCGGCTTGAGTTCCGGGTCCCCGACCCGTCCTGCAACCCCTACCTGGCGTTCTCGGCGATGATGATGGCCGGCCTGGACGGGATCAAGAACAAGTTCGAGCCCCCTGAGCCGGTCGACAAGGACCTGTACGAACTGCCGCCGGACGAGGCCCGGTCCATCCCGCAGGTTCCCGGCTCGCTGGACAAGGTGCTGGAGAGCCTGGAGGCCGACCACGAGTTCCTGCTCGACGGCGGCGTCTTCACCCCGGACCTGATCTCGATCTGGCTGGACTACAAGCGTTCGCACGAGCTTGACCCGATCCGGCTGCGCCCGCACCCGCACGAGTTCGAGATGTACTTCGACTGCTAACCGGATACCGCATCTGACCTGGCCAGACGCTCATCGCGCACTGCCCTGGGCCCGTGGCGGGGCCGCCAGCCTCGCCGCTGAGCATGCCATCGACGGCCTTGCGCATGCGGTCGGATGCGGTCGGCATCAGGTGAGCATAGACACGGAGGGTGAACCCAGGGTCGGTGTGCCCGAGGTACTCGGCCAGTGCGCGGATATCCACCCCGTCGTGCAGCAGGGCGCTCGCGAAGAAGTGCCGCAGCGCGTGGAACCCGTCTTCCCGCGTGGCCGGCACGTCGGCCTTCTGCAGGGCTGGCCTCCACAGGTAGGTGTTGACGTAGTTGCGGTTCAGCGCGGCATGCTCACGTGAGGTGAAGATCAGCCGCGCCGTCACCGGCTTCCCGCCCGGTACCTTCCACGGCAGCGTCACGGCGACCGGCGGGACCGCGTCGCGCTGCGCCCAGGCGCAGCGCGACCGAGTCAGGCAGGGGGACGTCCCGCTCCTTGCCGCCCTTGGGCGGGGCGAGCACCAGCCGGGCGCTCACCATGCGGACCTGGTGGCGGACATGCACGACCCGGCGCAGAAAGTCGACGTCATCGAGTGCCAGCCCGAACACCTCCCCCTGGCGCAGACCGAGCCCGGCTGGCGGGGCGCTCCCAGCGTTTGACAAGACTGAGGCCCGAGCGAACGCTGAACGCATGGTGATCGTGGTCGAGCGGCGCCGGGACGGCAAGCTGCATCCCGTTGGCGGCCGTTTGCGCGGAGTTGAGTGGAACCGGGCTGTCAACCTGGCGCACCAGCTGCACTGCCGGGATGGCCTGAGCTACCGCAAGACGGCCGCCGCGATGCTGGAGAATCTCGGCATCAGGAGGTCGGTCGGCCAGGTGTTCGCCGACATCGCCAGCTTCACATGCGACTACTGTCGCCAGGACGCCGCGGATGGCTGACTCGAAGCCGTCAACGGCCGAGGCGCGGTCGGTGTGGGCGGCGCTGGAGGAGGCCGACGCGTCGGTCACCGCGATGGTGGCCTGGCTGCCGGACGGGGCTGGATCCGCGACGCATTGAGCGCTGCCTCGGCCCGCTGAACGTCGGGACGTGGACGGGCTGGCTTACATCCGGTACCGGTTCAGTGCTGATCCGGCGACCTGGCGGCGGCACGTACGGACCCGTCCGCCGGACGCCGCCTGAGCCGTGCCCGCAGATCCCACTACCAGCGGATCCCTAGATGATCGATTCCAAGGGGTCAGTGGTCATAAGCCAGGAGCGAGCGCTTGACGGGCTGGCCGGCTTGATCGTTGTGCCAGATGGCGGCGGTCAGGGCGAGGATGCGCTGCAGGACCCGGACGGTTACTCCGCCGGCGGTGCGGCCGCCGTGCTGTTCGAGGTCGAGCTGGCCCTTGAAGGTGTCATTGATTCACTCGACGATCTGGCGCAGCGGCTTGAAGAACGGGGCACCTGCTCGTTCCGGCTCGCCCTTGCGGGCCGGGCGCAGCAGCCTGATCCCGGCGCCCGCGATGGCAGCCTCGAAGCCGGCGCCGAAGTAGTTCTTGTCGCCGATCAGGGTCTGGCCTGGGCGGGTGGCGAGCAAGTCGGGCCCGGTGGTGAACATGGCCAGCAGCACGTCGCGCTCGTCGGCCTTGGCGCCGGTCAGGGCGAAGGCGATGGGCAGGCCGCCCAGGGTGCACACCAGGTGCAGGCGAAGGCCCCAGAAGTAGCGGGAGTGACTGGCGCAGTAGCCGTCTTCGGCCCATCCGGCCAGATCAGAGCGCTTGGCGGTCTCCCGGGAACGGCCGCATTCGACCGGGGTGGAATCCACCACCCACACATCGCCGGTCCACACGGTGGTGCCGGCCGCCAGGACGCGGATGCAGTGCCGGATCAGCCCGGCGGCGGCGCGCAGGCGCTTGTTATAGCCGGGCTGCTGAGGCAGGTACGGGAACAGGTGCCGCAGGTGAGCGCTGGCGTGCCGCAGCCAGCGGGCCTCGGAGGTGTGAACCCCGGCAGGGCCTGCATCACCGCCAGCGTGACCAGCTCAGCGTCGCTCAGCGAAGGGCCGATGCCCACCTCCGGCCGCCACGGTGCGAGCTGCGGCGATTCCTTCAGCAGGTCATCGGTCTTCACATACAGTGCGGTGGCGAGGGTGTCCAGGTCGGCGTCCACGAGGGCCTCCAGGTTCGACGTCGGATCGCAACGTGGTGCGCGCCGGGCGCCGACAGCAGCCTTGAAGAAGCTCGGCCCGGTCGCCGGCACCGCGGCACGCTACTCGATTCCGAAGTGCGGCGACCCGCGCGGCTCACCTTGTCTGAGTCGACGACTAGCTGGTCCGCAGCGCTGCGACAGACTGCACCAGGCCAGATCTGTCAAGTTCGGTCAGCACATCGCGAATGGTCGCTGGGTGCCGCTTCCGCGAGTCCACGATCTGCTGAATGCAGGCGAAAACGACCTTGTCATCGATATGGATCTGGTCGAGGACGAAGTCGTCAGGCGACTTCGCCTCCACGTTCCACGGGCTCAAGTCCCCCGCCGGGAAGTCCTTGAGGTTGGCGGTGACGATCACCTGAGCGCCCGCCTTGATCGCTGCGGCGAGGACATGACGATCGTCAGGGTCAGGAAGCTTAAGGCTGTCGATCAAAGGCTCGTAACCCGTGACCAGGCAATCGGGTACAGATCCATTGATCAGGCCCTTCAGGCGCTCCAACCTCTCGTCCGGTATGTCGGGAAAGCTACGAGCCAGAGCCACGCCAAGGTCGTCGATGATTCTTTGAGTCCACTTGGCCTGAACCAGCCCGGTCATGCCGATCCGGATGAGCAGGTCCCGCTGGCTGTTCGGAAACAGCGCATCGGTGTCGTACAGCGCTACGAAGGGCATCGTCAGTTCCGGCCGATCTCCTCGCCTAGCTCCGCCAGCTCGTCAAGCACCGCGCGGCGACGTTGGTCGTCCTGCCGCTTGTAATCGAGCAGGTCCTTGAAGGCGATCCGCCTGTGAGTACCGACCATCTGATAAGGCATCGCGCTGTCCTGCAGCAGCCCGATTAGATAGGGCCGGGACACGTTCAGCAAGTCAGCTGCCTGCTGGGTCGTGAGCATGGCGTTGTCCGGAATGAGCTGGACGCCCTGCCCGCTCGCCAGGAAGCTCAGCACCTGGGCGAGCAACGACGCAACGGCCCGCGGCACGACCAGCGCCTCATCTTCGCCAACCTCCCCTATGACCTCGATCTGCTCTGCCTCGGGGTTGCTTGCCAAGTACTCTCTGATGCGCCGCATGGCACGCCCTGCAAGATCCGCGTCGACCTCTCCGGGCCGGATGCCGATGACGTTGTTGCCGCTCAATTGGTCCACCTCCCAACCGCAGTATCTGCAACAAGCGAAGTTATCGCAATCATTCCCCAGAAGCTTCTGGGAGAAGTTGACTCTGATTTGACCGTCAACTGATCTAGATTCCGGACACCGGCAGTGGCCTGCGGCGCGAAGTAGGCGCGGGCCTTGTCCGTCTTCCCCGCCGGACGGCCGGGCATGTGCGGGACCCGCAGCTTCGGTGCCGTTTGGCGGGTGCGGGTTAGCCGCCGAGCAGGGTGAGTGCCTTGGTGATGTCGGGGTCGTGTCCGTTCGTCATGGTGCTAGCATTTCTAGTACCAAGGCGGACACCGACCAGCGGTGAGGGCCCGGACGCGGGTGTGCGTGATCGAGCGTGAATACAACCGTTGAGCAGGCAGCGACTTGCGGGCCAAGTTCGCCCGCCCGGTATGCCAGCGGTGACGCTGAAGCGCTGATCAAAGAGGCTCGCCGACGTGGCAGGCGACGAAGGCTGATCGGCACTGCCGTCGTGTTGGCCCTGCTGGTCGCGACGGCCGGCGTCGTAGTGGCCGTCCACGGCGGGTCACGTCACTCGGCGGCCAGCCGGGTTCCATCCGCTGATAGGCAGCAGACGGAGACGGCGCACTGGCCACCAGAGATCGTGGTCGTGACGGGCCTTTCCCGGATCGAGGTGCTTTCTTCCCGCACGCTTCGGGTCATCCGCACTCTCGCGACGAACTCCGGGTTGTTCAGCGGAAGTCAGACCTTGGCCCCGTCATCCTCCGGGTTGCTCTTCTTCGACAGCTCTACTAAGGGTCCGAGCGAGAAGGTTTTCAGCGTGCCGCTCAAGGGTGGAGCCGTGCGAACGATCGCCTATGGCCGGACGCCGGCCATCAGCCCTGACGGCAAGCTGCTGGCCTATGTGGCCGAGACCAGGATCGTTCCCAGGCCAACGGGCATCGTCGTGCGCAACCTGGCAACGGGCTCGCAGCGAACCTGGCTCCTGGCTAACCCGGATATTTATATCCCAGCGATGACGTGGTCGCCGGACGACCGCCACCTATCGGTCACCACATCAGTCGCCGTAAGTCCCACCACCTGGGTGCTTGACACCAGAGCACCCGGCCGCACCTTCCGCGCCGCTCGCCGCATGCCGTTGCCGCCCGGCGTCAGCTGGGCCGGGTACCTCAGCGCGCGCAGGGGTGTCGGCGTTGTCTCGGCTTCAGGCCGGACCAGCCTCGTGGAGGTCGACGTGCGGACCGGCAAGGTGATCCGGCCGCTCACTTCGCTGCGACAAGGGCTATTCAGTGATAGCTCCGTCAGCGGGCCGGAAGGGACGGTCCAGCCTGATTCCACTGGTCGCTACTTCCTGATCGTCGGCTCCGGACCGCTCAGGCAGATCCCGGGTGAGACACCAGGGACGTTCGGCGAAGTCTTCCTGTGGACATTCGGAATGCGCCACCCGGTGCCGATCCTGAACGGGGATGTCCTGGCCATCTGGGCAGGCCCGCACGCCGGCTGACTGTTCACGTCGTTGTTACACGGGTGAAGCACGTCGGCAACTGGGTGGCGGCACTGTCGGGAGTGTCGAACGAGCAGACCGCGAGGTACCGATGTCCCTGTGGAGAATCAAGCTCGCAATTCCCGATGATCCGCGCAGCCTTGAGCTGTTCACCGAGGCGCTGGCTGGCCAGCCGGTGAGCCTGGTCCGGTTGGCACCGGACGGCATCGATCCCGACGGCGGCGTCGCGGGCATGACCGGAGAGGTCGTGGTCGACCTGAGCCACGACGAAGGCTTGGCCGCCATGCTCAGCGCGCTCCATGGGCTGAGCCCGCAGGTCTTCGTCAGCCGGGCGGATCCGGCCGACCTACCCGCTCGCGCCATTCGCCCGGTCGTGACGAGCGTGCCGCAGCGACGGCCAGCCGGGCCGGCCCGGTCACGCAAGCGCGAGATGGCAGAGCGTCACTTAAGCCAGGTCGTGAACCGGTAGCCAGCCGAGCGTGCGGCACCAAGGACCGCGCGCTGAGTCCGGACTCAGAGTCCGAACTCCAGGTACCAACTCAAGGTCCGAACTCCAGGACCGCACCCGGCAGGCTGCGGCCACCCGGCGAACTGGCCTACCCGTTGCCGCCTTGCGCGGACGTCACCTTGGCGCCTGGCGGCAGCTGGAACGCCGAGGCCGGCGGCGACGCCGTGTACGACTTGATCTCGAAGACATTCGGGCTCGACGCCACCTTGACGTAACCGAGGATGTTCTGGGCGGTGGTGCAGATCGTGCTGGTGCCTTTGACCCCCGCCGCGACG
>Ga0208044_1000853_pt1 | contig 19160 bp, 17 predicted proteins | sample Sb_taG_8_FD_187712 | JGI IMG/M metagenome (GOLD analysis project Ga0208044, IMG submission 187712) | Peat soil microbial communities from Weissenstadt, Germany - Sb_50d_c_BC metaG (SPAdes) (version 2) | ecosystem: Environmental > Terrestrial > Soil > Wetlands > Peat | place: Germany... | reverse complement strand
CAAGGGCTACGTCTCGACCAACAACGATCCCGCGGGCCGGCCCCGGGTGATCGACTTGCTGCCCGAGGTCCCGGAGCGGGTCTACGCGGTCGGCCGGCTTGATGAGGACAGCATGGGGTTGATGATTCTGACCAACGACGGCGAGCTAGCCAACCGCCTGGCTCATCCGCGGTACGGGGTCGAAAAGACCTACCGCGCCTTGGTAGCAGGAACCCCCGGCCGCGAAATCCTGGACAAGCTGACCGAAGGAATCTGGCTTTCCGATGGCAAGCTTCGTGCCAAGCGGGCCAGGTTCGCCGGTAGCCAGGGTGAGGCGACCACGCTCGAGCTGGTGCTGGCCGAGGGCAAGAAGCGCGAGATCCGCCGGATGCTGGCCAAGCTTGGGCACAAGGTCATGAGCCTGACCCGGATCGCCATCGGTCCGGTGGTCCTCAAGGGACTCTCTTCCGGGGAGCATCGCCCCCTGTCTCGTAGCGAGATCGACCTGCTGCGAAAGGTTGCTGCGGGTATCGAGGTCTCGCCTCCGCGATCTTCGGAGCACCGCGGCCGCCGTCCGGCTTCGCCTGGGCCGCTTCGGTCCAGCGGCCGGCCCGAGAGCAGCGAGGATCGTGCTCCCCGCGCCCGGAGCCGCAACGAGGAGGAGCGTCCCCGCCGCGATCGCGCTCCGCGCGCCGCCCGGCCGCTTTCGTTACCGCCACGGCAGAAACCCAATCCAAGGGCCCCCACACCGGGTCAGCCGATGACCGGTAAACCCATGCCCGGTACGGTAATGCCGGGTAAGCCAATGCCGGGTAAGCCAATGCCGGGTAAGCCGGTCCAGGACCGTTCCGCGGGGGCAGGTCCCAAGGTCAAGCCAGGTCAGCCAGTGTCTCTACCTGGCCGCAACCCCGCGGCGACGGCCGCTGTGAAGCCTAAGCCTGTCTCCCCAATCCCGCCGCCTGGGCCCAGGGCGGATGCCGGCAAGCCGCCGAGTTCGGAGGCCAGGCCGGCGCGGAGGGTCATCGGTCTGGACCCGAAGATTGCGGAGGAAGCGGGTCTGTCGCTTTCAGGTCGGCCTGCGCGGCAGCGACCAGCGATCGCGCGGCGGCCGCCGCGCAAGATGCTCGGAGTCAAGCGATCTGGAGAAGGCGAGGATGAACGCTGAGCCCGACGCTCCCGCAAGGGCCTCCCAGCGGCTGGTGGCCGTCCTGGAAAACGTGGCGATTGCCCGCGATACCTACCGGTTGCGGCTGGACGATCCGATTCTGGCGCGGGCCATTCTTCCGGGCCAGTTTCTGATGATCCGGCCAGCCGCTGAGGGCGCCGATGATCCTTTGCTGGGACGGCCGTTCGCGCTCTATGATGTGGCCACCGACGCCGCAGGCGCTCCCACTGGCGTCGATGTCGTCTACCTCGTGGTCGGCCGCGGCACCGCCGCACTGGCTCAGCGCAGGCCGGGAGAGCGGCTATCGGTCTGGGGACCGCTAGGTAACGGCTTCGGCCCACCGCCGTCCGGCCCTGTCATCTTTGTCGCCGGCGGCATTGGCCAGACGCCGTTCCTGGCGCTGGGCCGCTGGTGGCTGGGCAAGACGTCTTATGGATTGCAATCGAAGGGTCTCGATCCGCCCTGCCCCGGTTCGGCGGCCGGGGTATCCTCCTCGGCGACCATGCTCTATGGCGTGCGCACCGCCGCGTTGCTGGCGGGGTTGAATGATTTCCGCCAGGTGGGAATTGACGTCGAGATTGCGACCGACGACGGTTCGGCCGGGTACCGCGGGTCCGTGACCGAACTCCTGGCTCGCCGGCTGAAGCAGGGAGAGCGCCCCGCGCGAATCGTTGGCTGCGGCCCTTCCCCCATGCTTGCGGCCCTGGCGCGTCTGGTCGAACCTTTCGAGATCCCCTGCGAGGTCTCGCTCGAGAACCACATGGCATGCGGCTTCGGGGCGTGTTTCAGTTGCGTCGCCCCGATCCGCCAACCGGATGGCACGATCGACCTCCGCCGCGTCTGCGTGGAAGGGCCTGTCTTCGCGGCATCGACCGTGGAGTGGCCGGCATCGGCGCACTGACCTTCGAGAAGTCGGAACTGCGAATGTCGCCGTGTGTGGCGATCTTGCTCACCGCCGCGCCCGCGTCTGGGCGCGGATCATGTCTCGGAGCCGTGCCGCCTGCTCGTAGTCTTCGCGAGCGACCGCCTCGTCGAGTTGCTCGCGCAAGGTCTTTTCGACCGCGTAGTTCTTGCGTACTTCCTGTTCGAAGAGGCGAAGTTGCTCGATGAGCGAGAGGTTGGGCGAATCGCTCGACTCGTTCTCTCGGTTGTCCCACCAGGTGCGTTGGTGGGCGGCCAGCTTTTCCATGCCCTCGCGGAGGGCGTCGATGGCTTCCTCGGGGCGCCTGCGTTCGATCGCGAGCAGGGCTTGGGCCTGAGTGCGATGGAACTGGACCAGGCCGCGAGACTGTTCGTGAGAGGTGATGTAGTCTTCGTCATTGCCATGGCGGCGAACGAAGTCCATGAGGGCCAGGGTATGGTCGGCGTCGAGCATTGCCTTGTCGTAGCGACGGAGCGAGAGCCAGGCCATCCGGCGATGAAAGAACTGAGTGAACTCGCGATCCGCCTCGTCGCGGTGTTCCTGGTCCATCGTCCAGGGAGGAGCCTTACCCCCTGGCGCCTGTCCGCGACTGGCGGCACTGTAGCGGAGATAATCGAGATAAGTCGCAAACCCATGCGGTCGTGCACCATCGGGACGCCCAGAGATCTCGAGTTGAAGCACGCCCAGTTCGACGCGAACCTGCAGCACGCTCCGTCCGTCGCGGGCACGTAACTCGCGTGCCAGCACCTCGCCCGGTTCCGGATCATAGGGCCAACCCTGGATCACATCATCCAAGTCCCGTCGCATCAGAGACTCCCGGACCGCCGAGTTGAGAAAACGCGAAACGAGCGTACGATCTGTTATCCGATTGTGAGCAGAAATCAAACCGACAACGACCTGACTGGGGAGGGCAAGATGTCCAGTCCGAAACTCAGCCGTCTTTCACCGATTCTAGCTCAAGAATTATAGCCCCGAGACTGTCCAAATCCTACAGCGCGATCGGACGGAGCATCGAAAATCCATGGTGTGTCCCATGAGTTCAAGACGTCCAGGCCCCCATCTCGAAGCGCGGCCACGTACCGTTATGGTGGCCCGACATACACCCACGATCTTGGCCACGTTCTGGCGCTTGACCGCGTTGTGCAACAACCAGGGCCCGAGCATCTTCTCCTGGATGCGTGGGTTGGGATGAACTGATGCTCTTGAAACCGCGTGCCTCGCCTGGCACAATGTTGTCTTCCTCGAAGACGACCGGCAAAGAAGCCCTCCTAGCTCAATTGGCAGAGCAGCTGACTCTTAATCAGCGGGTTGTAGGTTCGAGTCCTACGGGGGGCATTTCCGCCAGCAGCCGTCAAGACACGTCAAACTGCGTCAAGGCCAAGGGGTTACGTCAAGCCGCTTCTCCCTTTCAATCGAGTCGGCATGCGACTGAATCCGACATCACGAACAAAGGGGACATTCATAATTGTTGCGGCAAGATGCCCAGTCTGCGGAGAGGCGGTTTGTCTGGATCGTTCAACTTACCAAGAAAATTAGGAGTGTCCCCTTTGCCAAATCAATAATGGTACGACCAGCGAATGGACGCAGGAAATGTCACATAACGAATTTCATCATCTTTTGGACAGTGTGAACGCGCTGTCGCTGGAGCAGAAGCGTCAGCTACGCGACGAACTGGACAGCAAACTCGCCGCTTCTGCATCCGCCGGTCAACTCGATCTAACTCCTGAAGAATTGGCCGAACAGGAACTGCAACGCCGACTGGTCGCGGCCGGCCTGCTGAGCGAAATCAAGCCACCACCACGGTTCATGCCCCCACGCGAGCCTTTCACGCCAATTCCGATCGATGGTGAGCCGCTGTCCGAAACCATCATCCGCGAGCGGCGTTAACGGTGGCGGTCTATTTCCCGGACACCAGTGCAGCCGTCAAACGTTATGTCCAGGAGACAGGCTCCTCGTGGATCAGGAATCTCACCAACCCGGTGGCCGGGCATTTCCTTTATGTCGCCCGCATCACGGACGTCGAGATGACGGCGGCAATCGCCAGGCGGCGTCGCCTGGGCAGCCTGAGCATCGCCCAGGCCGGGGCCGCCTTGAAGCGCTGCGCCCGAGATTTCGCCCAGGAATACCGCATCGCGGAGATCACCATACCCTTAGATCACCATACCCTTACTGCGGCAGGCGGCACAGCTCGCCGATAAGCATGTGCTGCGGGCCTACGACGCCGTGCAGCTCGCCGCTGCCGTTGACCTGAACGCCCAATGGGTCGCCACTGGCATTGGAATCATCACGCTGGTTTCTGCCGGCCAGGAGCTAAACGACGACGACGCTGCCGAAGGACTGCCCATCGAAGACCCGAACCTGCATCCGTGATCCCCCCAGCAACAGCGAGAACTCGACGAGGACTCCCAGAGGACCCAAGAATTCTCTGGCCCGGACGAGAACGTCCAGGCACGGCCGCCAGGCTATCATTGTGGATCAGGCTCAGCTCTGAGGACAAACCTCGCGGGGGAGATTCTCGCGGCCAGTCACCACTACAACCCGGTCACGACCTTCCCGCTTCGCTTGATACAGGGCCTCATCGGCACGCTGGAGTACGGCGGCAACCCCCATCGTTTCGCCTTTGCCGGTGGTGGTGACCCCGAGGCTGATGGTGAATGAAATCTTCCCCATGGGGGTCGCCGCGGGGCCGCAAGCGATGCATTGACGTAAGCGTTCCGCAAGTGCCTGAGCGTCCGGCGCCTCGCACCCGGGCAGTACGACGAGGAACTCTTCCCCGCCGTAGCGGCCCAGCACATCGGACCGCCTCAACACGCGGGTCATCCGCTCCGCTGCCTCCTGGAGCACGGCATCCCCGGTGAGGTGTCCGTACGTGTCATTGACCCGTTTGAAGTGGTCCAGGTCGACCAGGACCACGCCGGTCGAGGTCTCTTCACGCTGTGCGCGGTCCAGTTCCCGCTGCAACATGTCGATGATCGCCCCGTGGTTCCAAGACCCGGTGAGGGCGTCATGGGTGGCCTGCACGCGCAAGGCCTCTTCGAGGTCGACGATTCGCTTCCCGGCACGAAGGCGGACTTTCAGTTCCTGAGCGTCGAAGGGCTTACTCAGGTAATCGTCCGCGCCGGCTTCCATACCTGCGACGATGTCCTCCTTGCCGACTCTCGAGGTGAGGAGCAGTACATAGACGTAGGCCCCCTTTCTCGACTGGCGGAGCTGCCGGCAAATCTCAGATCCGTCCAGGCCCGGCATCATCCAGTCAAGGATGGTCAAGCGGGGGGCATTTTCCTGCTGGAGGGCCTCCCAGGCCGAGATTCCATCTTCCACGGAGGTCACTTCGTATCCCCACTTGCTCAGCAAGGCTTCCAGCTTGCAGCGTGAAACCTCGTCGTCATCGGCGATCAAGATTCTCATGAGGTCCCACCCTTCGAGAATTCGGCCAGATCGTCCTGGAGACGGCAGATCTCCGTCTCCAGCACTACTGTCGCCTCCTCCGCGCCCACCAGGTCGCCATTGCGTCCCATCTCCTCCAGCCTCCGGGCCGCCTCGTAAGCATTTCGGGCACCAAAATGACTCACAGAGCCCTTGAGCTTGTGAGAACCGCGCTCGAGCATCGCGCTGTCTCGTTGACTGACGGATGACCGGATCTCGGAGAGTACCTTGGGGTACTGGTCGAGAAAGCGCCCGATCAGCTTCAGCAGGACTTTCCGATCGCCTTCGACTTCGGCAAGGGTGGTCGTCGGGTCCCAGACGGTCTCCGGAGTTTCACGACTGGCGGCCGGGATTCTCGATGCTGTCTTCCCCCCCGGCAGCAGGCCGTCAATCGCGGCGAAGATTTCTTGCGAACGAAGCGGCTTGGAGGCGTAGGCATCCATGCCTGCCGACAGACAGCGCTCCCGGTCACCCTTCATGACATGAGCCGTTAGAGCGATGATCGGCGTGTGCCTGCCGGTGGCAATTTCCCTTTGGCGGATGGCGGCCGTGGCGGCAAAGCCGTCCATCAGGGGCATCTGGACGTCCATCAAGATGATGTCGAACGTCCCCATCTCCCACTCGGCCAGGGCCTCCTGGCCGTTGTTTGCGACCACGACGGTGTGCCCCTGCCTCTGGAGCAACTCAATCGCATACTCCTGGTTGACCTCGTTGTCCTCGGCAAGCAGGATGCGCAGTGTACCGTGGTGACAAACGGGAGAGGGTCGAGGCGCGGTGATGTACCTGGTTTTCCTGGGGGCCTGGTGCAGTACGGTCAGAATGGCGTCCAGCAGCTCGGACTGCTTGATCGGCTTCCGCAAGAAGGCGGAGATGCCAAGTTCCTGGCAGCGGGCCATGTCGCCGGGCTTGTCGTCGGACGAGAGCAGTATGAGGATCACTTCGGGGAGATCGTGTCGCTGGCGAATTTCGCGGGCAACGTCGAGGCCCTCCAGGTCCGGCATCTGGGAATCGAGGAGCACCAGCCGGTAGGGAGCGCCCTGGGCGGCGGCGGCTTCCATTTCCGCCAGAGCTTCCCGCCCTCCGGTCACCCCTTTTGGCCTCATTCTCCAGTTGGAAAGCAGCTCTTCCAGGACAGCCAGGTTCGTTGCATTGTCGTCGACCACCAGTGCGCGCAGGCCCTCGAGAGCGATCGGCTCCGCGTGTTCTTCGACGATGGTTCGGAGCTGCCGGCCGAACCGCGCTGTGAAATGAAAACTGCAACCTTTTCCCACTTCGCTCTTGACCCCGATCGTTCCACCCATGAGGTCCACCAGGCGGGTGCAGATGGCAAGCCCCAGGCCGGTACCCCCGAACTGACGCGAGGTGGAGCTGTCCGCCTGGCTGAAGGCGTCAAAGATGAGCTGCTGCTTGTCAGGCGGGATACCGCAGCCCGTGTCGGTGACACAGAAATGCAGGCCCACCTGGCCATCGTCGCACGGCTCGGTCGTGATCTGGACGACCACCTCTCCGTGCTCCGTGAACTTGATCGCGTTACCCACCAGGTTCACGATCACTTGGCTCAAGCGCAGAGGGTCGCCGACCACCGCGGAGGGGACATCAGGGTGGACGTGGAGGATCAGCTCGAGCCCTTTCTTCTGAGCCCGCGCCGCCAGGGTCTTGACCGTATCGCCGATGGTTTCCCGGAGGTCGAATGCAGTCCGCTCCAGCTCCAGCTTGCCGGATTCGATCTTGGAGAAATCAAGGATGTCGTTGATGATCCCCAGGAGCGAGTCGGCCGACATCCTTGCCATTTCCACGTAATGTCTTTGCGTCCCCGTCAGGCCCGAATCCAGGGCCAGCTCGAGCATGCCCATCACCCCGTTCATCGGAGTTCGGATCTCATGACTCATGTTGGCGAGGAACTCGCTCTTGGCACGATTGGCAGCCTCCGCAGCCGCCTTGGCCCTCAGCAGTTCCTGCTCGTCGCGCTTGCGGTTGCTGATGTCTCGACCATTGATGAGACCACCACAGATCTGGCCCTGATGATCCAGGAGAGGATTGGCCACCACTTCAAACCAGAGGTACTGCCCATCGGCATGACGGCAGCGGAATTCTCCGCGCACGGGAACCCCGAGTTGCATCACCTCTGCAAATTTGGTCACTCCCTCATCGAAGTCATCCGGGTGAATGATGGAGAAAATGGACTTCCCCTGCAATTGGTCAGAAGAGTACCCCAGTAGCGCCAGGGATGAGGGCGCGACATACTCGTAAATACCTTCTGTCGTGACCTGAGCGACGAAATCCAGGACGTTGGTCATGATGCGACGGAAGCGTGTCTCGCTTTCGCGGAGGGCGGCCTCGATTCGCTTGGGCTCGGTGATGTCGCGGATGATGCCCAGGAAGCCGACGATTTTCCCGTTCGAGTCGCGCATCGCGGTGACGACCAGGCTCACGATCAGGTGAGACCCGTCCTTGCGGACGTAGGTACATTCCTGCTCCGCCACGTCGCCCAGGCGAGCCGGTTCAAGGAAAACATCCAAGCCCACGATGGGGCGACCCAGTACCCGCGTCAACTCCTCCCCACGCGCATTGAGCTCGGCTTCGAGGTGCATCATGGCCGGGGTCTGCCGCCCGATCATTTCCTCGGCGGCATAGCCGGACATGCGCTCGGCCCCGGTGTTGAAGACCGTGATGAGGCCGTTCGTATCGGTGGCGATGATTGCCACCTTCGTTGACCCATCGAGAACACCTTTCAAGAGGGCGTTCGAATCGGCCAGTGCCACTTCCGCACGCTTGCGCTCGATCCCCAGGGCGACCTCGTTCGCGATGGCTTCCAATGCCGCGATCGTCGAATCGGAAAGCGGCTTCCGGGTAAACAGGGCCATGACGCCGCACACCTGGCCTGCCAGGATGAGCGGATGCCCAGCGAAAGCGACCATCCCCTCCCTGAGGGCCCATTCCTGATCGCTAACACGTGGGTCGCCGATGACCCGATTGGTGAGGTGGGGCTTTCGCTCCTGGGCGATCAGCCCGATCTTGAACTTCCCGATAGGCACTCGGGCATGAGCACCGTCCAGGTGGGTGTACATGCCCGCGCTGGCCTGGAGTTCGAGCACGTCCCCATGGGGGTCAAGTGTCCAGATGCGCGCGAACGCCGCATCCAGATGCTGCACGATGGCCTCGGTGCAGCGCTGCAAGAGCCCCTGTAGGCTGCCCTGCCGGGTCAAGGCGATACCGACATCCGCCGTCAATGCGGCCAGGCGTGCTCGTTCTTTGATCAATCCCTCGGCGAGTTTGCGCTCACTGATGTCCTGGACCTGCTTGACGAACAGGAACGGCTTGCCCATCTCGTTATGCGACCGGGATACGCTGAGCAGAATCCACACGGATTGCCCGTCCTTGCGAAGGTAGCGTTTCTCCATGCAGAAAGAGGGAAGATCCCCGGCCAACATACCATGGGCGAAGTCGAGGTCGGCTTCCAGGTCATCGGGGTGAGTGATGTCCTGGAAGGTCCTCTCGAGCAATTCCTGCTCGGAGTATCCGGTGATCTCACAAAGGGCGTGGTTGACCTGGAGCCAGTGTCCCTCAGGCGACACCAAGGCCATGCCGATGGGAGCATGATCAAAGGCATTGCGGAAACGATCTTCGGTCTGGCGGAGTGATTCCTCGGCGCGGCGCCGTTCGGCAATTTCGTTCTCCAAGTGGCTGTTGGTGGTCTCCAGCTCCTGGGTTCTCTCGCATACCCGCGTTTCGAGGCGCGCTTCGTTGTCCCTCAAGGCTTGAAGGGTTCGGGCAAGTTCGGACGTGTGTTCCTCGATTTGATCCGCCATGGTGTTGAAGGCCCGGGCCAGGTCGGTGACCTCCACGATCCTGGATTCGCGCGCCCGATAAGAGAGATTTCCCACCGCCAGTTGGCGGGTCGAATCCTTCAGGCCGACGATGGGAACGACGATCCAGCGGGCCACGCCGAGAGCCGCAAGGAGGACCAGGCACGAGGCGAGCCCGGCGATGAAGAGCGCCGTGTTTCTCATCTGCACCAGGGGGGCGAAGGCCTCGTCCACGTCGACCTTGACCACCATGCCCCAGTGAAACCCGGGCAGGTACCTCCAGACGGCCCACACGTCATGGCCAAGGTAATCCTTGGCGGCACCTTCTCCGTTGACCCCTTGCACGGCAATCGCCAGCGGCTGGCGGGAAGAGTTGGTCAGGCGATATCGCCGGTGGAATGCTGCCCCGGGATCATGCCGGGTCGGGGTCAGGAGAACCGCCTCGTCGCCGATTCTCCGTCCCAAGACGATCTCCCCGGTCTGGCCAAGGCCCATATAGTCACCGGCAATGGCTGAGATCCGATCGATATCGAGCTGCGCCGCCAGGACTCCGATGATGGTCCCTTCCTTCTTCAAGGGTACCGCAATGAAGGCGGCTACCTTGTGGCTCGGTGGATAAATCTCGAAATCCGAGATCTCAGTTGTCAGTAACCTCGAGGCGTTGTCGAATGCCTGAGCAAGGGGTGAATCCTTGTACGGCCCGCTTCTGAGGTTGGTGCCCAGATCATCTTCCCGAGCCAGAGAGAAGATCACCTGGCCATCGGGCGAGAGCAGGAGCAGGTCGTGGAATTCCAGCTCCTCTTTTCGAAAGGCCAGGAAGGGTCTTATTTTCCGGTCGATCTCCGCATATTCTGGTGCATCCAGCCCTTTGTTCTTGAATACTTGTTCGAGCCGTCCCATCGTCGCCATGAGGGTCGGCGAGTATGCGAGGGCAGTGACAAGTTTCTTTTGCTCCAGGACGTAGGATTCCAGTTGCCGCGCTTTGGTGTCGGCAATGATCCGGAGCTCACTGGTGATTCCCTTGCTCAGCCGGCTCTGCGCCTGTGAGTAACTCAAGGCGGCAACGAGGGCTAACGGTCCCAGGGAGACCACCAGGAAGCAACCGATCAAGATTGTGGAGAGGCGTGTTTTCACAGCAACGTCCCTGGGGGAGCGGACGAGGTCAAGGCGGGGCGCCTCAGCTCTTCAAGAGCTCCGTGAGCAGCTTGCGGTTGAGCCCTTTCTGCCGTATTTTCCGAAGCAGCAGTTCCTGTACCTCTTTATCTTCTCCCAGTTCCGCCATCAGATCGTCGGTCTCCACCTCATGGCTTGATGCCTTGGGAGTGGGACATTCAGTCGGCGGGGGTACCGAGCAGATCTCCTGGATCAAGCGCGATAGAGTTTCCTCGTTTTGCTGGTCTTCGTCTGGGCTGGACCCCATACGGCGAGCCTGGGAGAGGAGGACATCCCGGCAGCTCTGGACAAAGACCGCGTCCCCGGCGTAGACGTGTCCACCTCGCACTTGAAGGATTCTGGAGATCAGGATGGCCGGACGGACGCTGGCGGTGCTGGTCTTGAGTCCCGCATCACGAAACGCCCGGATCAGGGCGATGATCTTTTCGACCTCCACCAGAGGTAATCCGGAGCGCTCCTGAGTGATGGCGGCCTCGGTCGCCTGGTCGAATCCTCTCACGAGTATCGTGACCATTCGGTCCAGGAGAGCGTCCTGGGCGCCGTGGACCCCCGCATACTCCGCGGGATTGCTGGTGAAGACGATTCGAAAATCGGGGTGAACGGGTATGCTCTTGCCACGCAAAGGCAGCACTCGCTCTTCCAGAACCGAAAGAAGCACATTGTTGGCCTCTGGCCGCGAACGCGTGAATTCGTCATAGACCACGGTGCAGCCGCTCTCGCAGGCCTCGGTGAGGGCCCTTCCCACCCACATGGGCTTCATCTCCTCGTCAACCTTCAACACCGTGTGAATGTAGTTGTCGTGCGTAAAACTACGCTTGTAGCCGCTCTCCTTACCTACCAGGTCGGCGGTGCCCATCTCGTCGTCCCCATGAATTAACACCACCGGACGACCTAGAAGCTGGGCCACGTGGAGGGCAAGGGTGGTCTTGCCGCTCCCCGCCGGACCACACAGATGAACGTGCAAACCATCCTTGATATAGGCCAGAGTGCGGTCCACCAGGTCCTTGACCGTGGGCGTCTCCACGAAGTCCGAGGGTGGAGCGGCTACCACCTGAACTGGCGGGTTTGGTGACGTTTCCTGCGCCTGAGCGGGATCGGGGGTATAGGTGAAGTCCTTTTGACACTTGGAGCATGTGTAGCGGCGCTCACGCCCGGCTTCCACCTTGACTTCTTTATGGCACCAGGGGCAGGTCTCTTTGAGCGTCTCCATCAGTTGCCTCCTTTTTCCGAAGCCTCTAGCTGCTCCTCGCCAGGTTGCGAAAGCGGGAGGACAGCCGTAACCTCCGTGCCCACGCCTGGATCGCTGTGGATCGAACATTCTCCATCCACGGCCTCAGCGTAGTCTTGCATTGTTCCCAGCCCCAGTCCGCAAGGGGGGTCTTCCACATCGAAGCCCTGGCCGTCGTCTCGCACCGCGAGACGCAACCAACCTTCCCGAGACGAGTCCAGGCGGACAGTTACCTTGCTGGCCTTCGCATGCTTGACCACGTTGGCCAGGGCTTCTTCGGCGATGCGGTACGCTGCCAGCCCCACCTGCTCTGGAAGCAAGTTGCGGTCGGCCTGCTCCTGTTTCACAAGCGCTTCATCCAGCTCTATCTCAATAGTCAGAGCCGCTTCAAACTGATCGCGAAAGGACTGAAAGGCCGGGACGAGCCCCTCGCTGAGAGTTGAAGGGTAGAGCTGACTGCTGAGAACGCCCACTTGTCGCTCGATCTTCCGGTCCAGCCTGTCGATCACATTGCAGAATAGCTGAGTTGCTTCCGACTTGGAGCTGATCCCTTTCAAAAGCTCTTGCAGGTGGCCCTTCAAGACAAATAGCCTTTCTTGCACATCCTCATGTAGTTGGGTCGCAATGTCCCGGCGCACCCGCTCATGCGCTGCGATCAGCCGCCGTCGCGAGCGTCGCAGCACTCCTGCCTTGGCGAGAGCGACCCCTTGCCCGATCAGCGCCTCGGCCACCGCCTTGCGCTCGATGGCATAGCGCATGGAGCGCGCCAGCAGCTTGCTATCCACTTGCCCCTTGACCAGATAGTCCTGCGCCCCCTCTTTGAGTGCCTGAGCGCCCAGCAATTCATCCTGGAAACCCGTGAGCACGACGATTGCCACATCGGGCGCTTGCGCCCGCGTCAGGACAAGGGTATCGATACCGTGACTGTCCGGAAGCCCCAGATCCAGCAGAACCACGTGGCAGGGCTCTTTCCAAAGGTATTCGAGCGCCTCGCTAAGCTGCCTGACGTGGGTCATCTGGAACTGCCCAGGCAGAGCTTCCTCCAGGTCCTCGTACAGCAGGCGCGCATCACCCAGATTGTCTTCAACCAGCAACACTCGAATGGATTCAGATGGCATGTCCTTCTCCTATTCCGGAGGCAGTTTCACTGTCGTGAACCAAAATGACTCGATGGATTTCACCACCGCGCTGAACTGGTCCAGATCAACTGGTTTCTTGATGTAGCAGTTCGCGTGGTGCTCATACGTGTTGAGGATGTCCTCTTCGGCGCTGGAGGTGGTCAGGATGACCACGGGGATGCGTTTCAACTGCTCATCGACCTTGATCTCCGTCAGCACCTCGCGGCCGTCTTTTCTCGGCAGATTCAGGTCCAGGAGGATGAGGTCCGGACGGGATGCGTTGACGTACTTGCCTTCGCGGCGCAGAAACGCCATGGCCTCGACCCCGTCGCCGACCACGCTCAGATGGTTGTGCACTTTGAAATCCTTCAGGGTTTCCTGGGTCAGGCGTACGTCACCGGGGTTGTCTTCCACCAGGAGAATCTCAAAAGGCCTGCCAAACGCTGTCTCGCTCATGGTCTTTTCCGGTTCTTATCCTCAACGGGTAAGTCAGAACTCTCGAGAACACTAGGGTCTGTGACGGGGTCGGGCGCGTTTCTCTACCCACACGCTTTGGAGAGGAGCCTTATTTCCTATGGGGATCGTGAAGTGGAATGTGGCACCGCTCCCGAGTTGCGACTCCAGCCAGATACGCCCACCGTGACGCTCCACGATCTTCTTGCAGATGGCCAGGCCGATGCCTGTCCCGGCGTATTCTTCTCTGTTGTGCAGGCGCTGGAAGATCACGAAGACGCGCTCGGCATATTGGGGATCGATGCCGATGCCGTTATCGCGGACGGAAAAAACCCATTCATCTCCCTTTTGCTCTGCCGAGACATGCACTCGGGGCGGCTCGGCACCGTGGTACTTGATGGCGTTGCCGATCAAGTTCTGAAGCAACTGGCCGATTTGCGATTTGTCGGCCATCATGGTTGGTAGCGGGCCGCAGGTCACCTCTGCGCCGCTCTCTCCGATCGTCGCCTTGAGATTGGCGATCGCCTGATCAAAGAAAGCCGCGCAATCGGTAGGCTCGAATTCCTTGCCACGCGTACCCACGCGGGAGTAAGCCAGTAGGTCGTTGATCAACCTCTGCATCCTGTAGGCGCCATCCACGGCGTAAGCGATGAAATCGTCGGCGTCGGCGTCCAATCGCCCTTTATAGCGCCGGGCCAGGAGCTGGGTATAGCTCGACACCATGCGCAGTGGTTCTTGCAGGTCATGTGAAGCGACGTAGGCGAACTGTTCCAGTTCCTTGTTGGAACGGTCCAGTTCGGCCAAGAGCTGTCTCGTCTCCTCCTCCACGCGCTTGCGCTCGGTGATGTCGTTGCCGATCGTCTGGATCGCAACGACATTCCCCTCCGAAAAGACGGCAGATCCTGTTGTCTCCACGAACACCCAGGTACCGTCTTTGTGCCGCAACCTGAACTCGGTTGGGTTTTTCTGATGACCGGTTTCCCGAATCTCCTGGATTGTTTTGAATGCTAGCGGAAGCTGATCCTCGCTCAGCAGCGAGGTAAGATCGAGGGAACGGAGTTCTTTCCTCGAATAGCCAAGCCGATGAAAGATTGCTTCATTCGCATCGATGACTCGCCCTTCGAAATCACAGATGTAAACGAGGGCGAGCGAACGTTCGAACAGAGCGCTGTATTGGTTTTTACTGTTGAGGAGTTCTTCCTCAGCCGCTGCTTGCTGAACAACCAGCGCAGCCGTGCTGCTGAGTCCATCGATCATCGCGTGTTCATCGGACGGAATGGGGTGCCCGCCGAAGAGGGCCAGGACCCCTACGGTTTTCCCGCCCAGAGCTCGAAGTTGGTATCCCGCGAACGACTCGAGCTCCAGGTTGCGTGCCCATTCGCGATCGTGAATGCGATGATCGTTCTGCACATCGTTGATTGTGACCTTGTGCTCATCCCCCGAGGCAAGTTGCCCGATTTCGTAGCAGCTTAACGGAACGCGGCGGTGGACTTTGCCGTCTGTGTGGGTGTACCGGTCCGAGCTCGACACCAGATGCAGGCAGCCGGTGCGGTCGCGGCACACTTGTGGCCCTTCCAATACCTCGGCATGTATGCAGCCCTTTTCGCACAGATCGCCGGGCCGAATCAGCCAGATCCGGCAGATATCAGCGTCGAAAAGCCTGACAACGGTATCGGTGATGCTCTTGAGTTTCTGGCCCAGCGGCGCTGGCGTGAGCAGCGACTGTTGAAGCAGGTTGATACTTTCCTGCCGCAGGAGTCTGGTCTCGCGCTCCGCCTCCGTCCGCTTCTCCAGGGTAATATCCCTGACCGTTGCCTGGAGAATCGTCTCTCCGGCGCACTCGATCCGGGTCAGGAGGATGGTGGCGGGAAACTCCGTGCCGTCGATATTGGCGCATGTCCACTCGATGCAGCGGCAGCCCTCCCGGACGGCCGTTTCGATAATTTCCCTGGCCAGTTCGGCGGAATCACGGCCGTTTGGCTGCCGCACAGACGAGTATTGCCACAGGGCTCGCGACACGAAGTCCGCTTCATCTCGGGCGCCGAACATCGCGATCGCGGACGGATTGGCGGAAGTGAACAGCCCTGAAGACGAATCGAGGGTCATGACGGCGTCGCGTGACTTCTCGTAGAAGGATCGGTATCGCATCTCGGCGACCCTTAGCCCTTCCTCCGCCTGCTTGCGCTCGGTGAACGTCTTCATGCACCACCACAATTCGTATGGGGCCGTCGCCCGGAACACGCGTGACACGGGCGATGGCCGGCGTTCACCAGAGAAAGCGACGCAAGCATCGATGCGTATCCATTTATATGAAATATAAATTCAGTGGAACTCAGAGAATCCACGATGACGACTGGTGGTCCAGCAACCAAAGGAGCGAGGGAAGCATGATGTTTTGAGCGAGCCGACGTTTTCGAGGAATTAGATATGACAGTTTCCACATTTCTCAGTCCCACCATGGATAATTCTCCGTCTCGAAACCGGCCTTGCCCGGGCTTTCCCGGATGATCGTTGGCCTCATCCTCCGCAACCTCGCCCGGGTCTCGTGAACAGGTATTGGGGCCAAATGCCTGTCCCCCCGGGGTTGATCGGAACGCGGTACCGTATTGCTCCGACCCTGTGTCCTGATGAGGCAAACCAAGGCTGACACAGGACGAGGTGTGCATCCTATCGGGGATACTCGGATTTCCCCCTGAAACTCTAGGGCACAAGTACCGGCGACACGCGTACACCAGGCATTTCCTGATGGCTACTAAGCGGGGGGTGGCCGCCGGGGTGGCCGCCTGGTTTGATCTGCCCGAGGCGATCAAGCCTGGCATCCTGGCGATTGTGAAGGCAGCTTCGCCAGAAAGGTAAGGGAATGAAGAGGCTCAAGCCGTCGCCGGACTTCTTGAACGATGCAGACCCTCAGGCCGTCGCCGAACGGGAAATAGGCGCAGCGTGGCAACCGCTTGACCAGGTCGCCGGCCCAGCGCTCGGGCAGGACGGCCTCGGGCTTGTCGTACCACCGCGGGTCGCGATGGACGAGATACTGAGTCAGGAAGAGCTGGGTGCCGCGGGGGACGAGGTAGCCGCCTAGCTCGCAGTCCTGAAGAGCTTCCCGGGCAATCGCCCAGGCAGGCGGGTAGAGCCGCATGGTCTCGCGGAAGACCCACTCGCTGTAGGGCAGGTTCGGGACGTCCGCGGCTGTTGGCGGGCGGCCGCCGAGAACGCGAGTCACCTCCTCGTCCAGCCGCGCCTGGACCTCGGGGTGCCCGGCAAGCAGGTAGAACGCGTAGAAAAGCGCGAGCGCAGTCGTCTCATGACCGGCCAGGAAGATTGTCACGGCCTCGTCTCTGAGCTGGGTGTCCGTCATGGCGCCGCCATCCTGGTCGCGGGCCTGGAGCAGGTGCGAGCGCAGGTCGTCATGATCGTGGGTGGTCTCACGGCGTTCGCGAATCAAGCGGTAGATAATCTCATCGATCCGCCGGATGGCACGCCAGTACTCGCGGGTGGAGGGCAGCGGCAGGTGCTCTCTGATCCGGAACCAACGCATCGGGTTGAAGAAGTAGTCCATCACGATCTGCAGCGAGGCCCCGACGACTTCGGCCTCGCTGGCAAGGTCGGCGTCGAACAGGGTCCTGGCCACGATCGACAGTGTCAGCCGGGAGAGCTCGGCATGAAGCTCGAGCTCCGCACCGTCGCTCCAGGTCTCGAGCATCCGTTGCGTCTGCTCGACCATCTGCGCCGCGTAGCGCTGGATTTAATGAAAGATTACAGGAATCGCGCGTGGTCTCCACCACGGAAGTCCGCGCCGCGTTCCCGGCGCTCGAGCGACGGCACGCGGGGGAGCACGCTCCCGGAACGGCTCTGGGAAGGTTGCGGCAGCATTCCCGGCGTCCGTTTATTCGGCCCGCCCCCAGGGGCGCCGCGGACGCCGACGATCTCGCTGGTCGTCGCCAAGATCCCCGCGACGGAGGTCGCCATCAGGCTGGCACGGCGAGGGATCTTCGCCTCCCATGGCAATTTCTACGCGCAGACCGTTGCGGAGCGCCTCGGTCAGGCGCGCGACGGGCTGCTCCGCCTGGGTTGTGCCTGTTACACGACAGAAAACGAGGTGGACCGAGTCGCCGAGAGCCTGCGGGCGATCGCCCAGGGTCACGATCGAGACGAGCTGCCTTGCAACCCCCCACTCTCAACCGCCGCAAGCATCGCGGCCAGGGGCGCGGGGTCGGCCAGGCGGTGATCGGTACCGACCATGCGGAGCGCCGACTGCGGCAGGCCGCTACGGATCAGCAGCTCGCGGCTGTCGGCGATCGGCACCACGTCGTCGGCCTCGGAGTGCAGGATCACCGTGCCCGGCTTGACCGTCGTGGCGCTGCCCCAGCGCTTCCAGGCGGGACAGAGCAGGACAAGCCGGGCCAACCCAGTCTGGATGTTCATGGCCACCGCTCCGCCGCGCGACGAGCCGACCACCGCATCGGGCTGGTGCCTGTCAAACTCTGCCTGGGCGATCTTGACGGCTGCCGCAAAGTCTTGATCCGGTAGCGCCGGGTTGACGACTGTGTGGCCACACCCGGCGAGATAGGCCGGCTTCACGCCGCCCGGCACCGACGTCCAGCCATGAAGAAAAAGCAGCTTCACGAGAACAACTCTCCGATTCCTCTTCGTCGTTCACGATCACCGGGCGTACTTGCCCATCAAATGCCCCTCGGCCAGGATGTGCCCTTCGATGGCCTTGAACACCGCCTTACGGGTCGCACCCGGCGCCAGCTCGGTTCGCTGATCGAGCGCGTAGAGGCGAAAGAAATAGCGATGGACTCCCCACGGTGGGCAGGGGCCTCCGTAACCGATCTTGCCGAAATCGTTCCTGCCCTGGCTGACGGTGAGCTTTGGCTGCTGGACGCCGGTCCTTGGCTCGAGCGTCGCCACGAGATCCGCCGCGACACCCTCTTCGAGAGACGTGATGCTGGGCGCCAGGTCGAAGAGTACCCAGTGCGACCAGGTTCCCAACGGTGCATCGGGATCGTCGCAGATCAAGACCAGCGAGCGGGCAGTTTGCGGAACGCCCGACCATTCCAAGGGCGGGGACCTGTCCGCGCCGTCGCAGGTGAACTCCCGGGGGATCATCCCTCCCTCGGTGAAAGCCGCGCTGGTCAGGCGGATCGTTGGGGCGGCCGGATTGACGGCGGGCAGCGCGGCGCCTCGATCACCACAGCCTGGCGACAAGCTGAGCACCAGGAAAATCGCCGCCGGCCTGATCCATAACATGGTAACACTATATCTTATGTTCATCATAGTGGCCTCATCGAGATCTGCCCCGTGCAATCCGGCGAGAGGATTGGTGCCAGAAAGCTCGGTCGCTTCCATCGGCTAAGGTTCCATTCTAGCACGGACGAAACCGCGGAACTCATCACAAGAAAGGAGACTCCTCGCTGAACTCCACCATTCCAGAGCTGCCAGGATCCGGGTGGCTGGCGGCGGAGCCGGAGGCGACGCCCCAGACGCACAGGCTTCGGCCCTGGGGCTTCCCTACGGTCGGCCCCAGCCTGGCATGCTGCAAAGTTGGTCTTGACCCTACTCGAGGGACGGTTTCGAGACGCGTGTTTTTGTTGCGCGCGATGGAATGACGTCGCCAGCGAGCGATCCCTTTCCCCCCCTTGCGAAGGGGGGGCAGGGGGGGTGATGCGGGAGCCTTGGAAATCGAAAACGATTGTTCTCGCCTCGCGAGAGGGATGCGAAAGGACTGAGAGGGAGAGAGCATGGGAAGACCTTGTGACTGGTCGTGCCGGGCCCACCCCCCCTAACCCCCCCTCAATAGTGTTCGGCACAGTTTCTGCTTGCTGCCCCTCCCTGCACATCCAAAGACTTCCTGTAAATCTGATATGTTTAATATTTATTTAACTTGCGC
>Ga0208044_1000850_pt1 | contig 19192 bp, 21 predicted proteins | sample Sb_taG_8_FD_187712 | JGI IMG/M metagenome (GOLD analysis project Ga0208044, IMG submission 187712) | Peat soil microbial communities from Weissenstadt, Germany - Sb_50d_c_BC metaG (SPAdes) (version 2) | ecosystem: Environmental > Terrestrial > Soil > Wetlands > Peat | place: Germany... | reverse complement strand
GCTAATGTCTGGGCGAGAGAAGCGACTCACCGATTACGCCAATTGCGCCGGGTGAGCAGGCAAGATCTCCCCGATGGGGATCGCGCAGGTCCTGCGCGCAGGTCCGCTCTTGCATCATGACCCGAACGTCCTGGTCGCGACCGAGACCATGGACGACGCGGGGGTGTATCGGCTTTCGAACGATCTTGCCCTGGTCCAGACGCTCGACTTTTTTCCACCGCTGGTGGATGATCCGTACACGTTCGGGCAGATCGCAGCGGCCAACGCCTTGTCGGATGTTTACGCGATGAACGGCCGTCCGATCACGGTGCTGAACATCGCGGCGTTCCCCGACGACGAGCTACCCATGGAGATCCTGGCGGCGATCCTCCGCGGCGCAGCCGAGCGGGTCGGCCTGGCCGGAGCGGCAACGCTCGGCGGGCACACCGTGCGCGACAAGGAAATCAAGTTCGGCCTGAGCGTGACCGGTCTGATTGACCCGGCCGAGCTGTTGACCAACGCCAGCGCCCGGATCGGCGATCTGCTCGTTCTCACCAAGCCGCTGGGCACCGGCTTCGTGACGACGGCGGCCAAGCGCCAGGAGTGTCCCCAGGCGGTTCTTGACCGCGCCATCGCCCAGATGATCGAGCTCAACGCCGTGGGCCGCGATGCCCTGCGTGCCGCCGGGGGCGTGCACGCCCTGACCGACGTGACGGGCTACGGCTTCGCCGGTCATGCCTGCGAGATGGCCGAGGGGGCGGGCCTCACGTTCGCGATCGAGGTGTGCAAGCTACCCGTGATCGAGGGAGCCGAGCCCCTGGCCGTTCCTCGTTATTACACCCGCGCCAGCAAGACCAATCGCGAATTCCTCCAGGGCCGCCTGCGGACCGAGCCCGGCATCGATCCCGTACGCCTCGAGTTCGCCTTCGACGCCCAGACTTCCGGTGGTCTCCTGATCGCCATCGCCGCCGACCGCGTCTCTCTTCTCATCCAGCAGCTCCGCGACCGCGGCGCCTCCGCGGCGGCCATCGTGGGACGCGTCGAGGAACGATCGGGAGACATCGCAATCCACTTGGTGTAACGATTGGGGGCGACACTCCTCTCAGGCCTCGATGACCTTGCAGCGGGGATAGGATCCCAGGATGTCGAGTCGTTCGCACCGCTTGCGGACGGCCTCGATCGCTTTCTGGACCGGGGGGTCGGACTCGTGGCCATCGATGTCCATGAAGAACAAGTACGAGGGGTCGTTCTCGCCCTGTGTGTTGGGGATTGGGAACGATTCGATCCAGGTCAGGTTGACCCCGAATTTTTCGAACGGCGAAATCGTTTTGACCAGCGAGCCCACCTGGTTGGGCAGCCTGAGCATGAGCGACGTCTTGTCGCGGCCGGTCCGCTGCTCGGCCACCTCGGCGATGACGGCGAAGCGGGTGACGTTATGCAGTTGGTCTTCAATATTCTCGGTCAGGATGTTGAGCCGGTATGCCTGGGCCGCGGCGCGGCTGGCGACCGCGGCGGCAAACTCCTCGCGCTGGGCGAGCTCGGCCGCGGCGGCCGTCGAGACCACCTCGACCTTGGTCGCTTGTGGTAGGTTCTTGCCCAGCCAGTTGCGACATTGCGACAGCGCCTGTGACTTCGAGTAGACCCGTCGTACCTGGCCCCACTCGCAACGTCCGAGCAAGCAATGGTGGATCCGCAGCCTCACCTCGGCACGGATCTTCACGTTGGGAAGCTTGATGAACATGTCGAGAGTATCGGCAATCCGTCCGTCCGTCGAGTTCTCCAGCGGGACAATGCCGAACTGCACGTGCCGCCGGTTGAGCTCTTCGAACACGGCGGCAATCGAGCCGACCGGGACGTGCTCCACGGCCTCGCCAAATTTTGCGACGGCCGCGAGGTAGCTGTAGCTGTACTTGGGTCCCAGACTGGCCACGCGCAAGCTGCGCTGAAGCGACCGAGAGCCACTCATCAACTCACGGAAGATCAGTCGCAAGGTCTCGATGGGCAGTGGACCTTGGCTGGCAGCCAGGGCGCGCGCGATCACCTCGTCCTCGCGGGCCGCGGACCAGATTTCCAGTCCCTGATGATGCTTGATCTGCCCGATCTGGGAGGCGATCTCGGCCCTGCGGTTGAGCAAGCTGACGAGGTCCTGATCGAGCTGATCAATCTCACCGCGCAAGGTCGTGAGCGTCGGAGCTCGCTTCGAGTCGGGCGACTCCGTATTCGATAGCTTGGCAGTCGGCGGGGTGCGAGTCGTTGGGGCGGGCTTACGGGCCATCGGTCCACTCGACGAGAGACAAAGCGAACGTAGAAACTCCTGGATCTCAGACGCAAGGTTCTGAGCGATAAGTAATTACAAGAAAAAACTGAGTCTGTCAAGCGTTTTCCCGCCGGCTCCCGCGGCAGAGTGATTCCCGCGTCGCTGAGGGCCGTGTATGATAATGACTGGCGAGGCTGGGTTGCCGGGGTTCAAGGCCTCTCAGGTTCGCTGGGTGTCATTTTTGCAGTCGCGGTTGAGGCGCCAATTTGACTCTGCCGTTTTGGCAGAACTTGCAGGACACTCGCTTTCCTGGGCCGAACCAATGATTTGCTGTAAGCGTCATAAAATTCAGGGCTTGGGTCCAAAATTCAGACGCTTTCGAGCTCTGGCATGTCGCTTGCTTATTCTTCATTCATCTTTTGAGTCACGGTGGCGCCAGGCGTTCCCGGCAAGTGGCTGTCGGTCATCAGTCCGGGCCGACTTGCCGGCCAAGGTTCATGTTCAAGCCGCCTGGGCGACGGGCCCGCGCGTGCTTCACATCGCCGCTCAACGTGGGAAAGGAGACTGGTCGTGGCTGAAGGTGAAAAACTCATCGGGATCGATCTGGGTACGACCAACAGCGTGGTCGCGGTGATGGAAGGTTCTGATGTGACGGTGATTCCCAACCAGGAGGGAAGCCGGCTCACGCCGTCGGTGGTCGCGTTCACGTCCAAGGGAGAAATTCTGGTCGGCGAGCCGGCGAAGCGCCAGGCGATCACCAATCCCCGGGGCACGGTCTACTCGATCAAGCGGTTCATGGGCCGCCGGCACGAGGAAGTCCGGACCGAGGAGAAGATGGTCCCCTACCAGGTGGTCGGCGGACCGAGCGACTTCGTCAAGGTGCACGTCAACAACAAAGATTATACGCCGCCGGAGATCTCGGCGCTCATCCTGCGGAAGCTCAAAGAGGCTGCGGAAAGCTACCTCGGCCACAAGGTTCGCAAGGCGGTGATCACCGTTCCGGCCTATTTCAACGATAGCCAGCGACAGGCCACCAAGGACGCCGGCCAGATTGCCGGCCTGGAGGTCGCCCGGATCATCAACGAGCCGACGGCCGCGGCGCTGGCGTACGGGCTCGAGAAGAAGAAGAACGAGAAGATCGCCGTCTTCGACCTGGGCGGCGGCACCTTCGACGTCTCGATCCTGGATGTCGCCGAGGGCGTCTTCGAGGTGCTCTCGACCCACGGTGACACTCACCTGGGCGGCGACGACTGGGACGAGGCCATGATCAACTACATCGCCGAGGAGTTCCGCAAGGAGCAGAGCATCGATCTGCGCAAGGATCAGATGGCCCTGCAGCGGCTCAAGGAGGCCGCCGAGAAGGCCAAGAAGGACCTCTCGTTCCAGGCCCAGGCGGACATCAACCTGCCATTCATCACGGCCGATGCCTCGGGCCCCAAGCACATGACCATGACCATCACCCGCTCCCAGTTCGAGAAGCTGACCGACAGCCTCTTCGAGCGGTGCCGCGGCCCGGTCATAAAGGCCCTCGAGGACGCCAAGCTCAAACCCGCTCAGATCGACGAGGTGGTTCTGGTCGGCGGCTCGACCCGCATGCCCCTGGTTCAGCAAATCGTCAAGGAAATCTTCGGCAAGGATCCACACAAGGGGGTCAACCCCGACGAGGTCGTCGCCGTGGGCGCGGCCATTCAGGGCGCGGTCCTGACCGGTGACGTCAAGCAGGTTCTCCTGCTCGACGTCACCCCGCTCTCCCTCGGGCTGGAAACCAAGGGCGGCGTGATGACCGTGCTGGTGCCGCGGAACACAACGATTCCCACTGAGAAGAAGGAAGTTTTCACCACGGCCGAGGACAACCAGATGGCCGTCACCATCAAGGTTTTCCAGGGCGAACGGCCGATGGCCGGCGACAACCGCTTCCTCCGCGACTTCAACCTCGAGGGAATTCCCCCGGCCCGGATGGGCGTGCCCAAGATCGAGGTCGCCTTCAACATCGACGCCAACGGCATCCTGAACGTCACGGCCCGCGACCAGGGTACCGGCAAGGAGCAGACCATCCGCATCGAATCGTCCAGCGGCCTGAGCAAGGACCAGATCGACCAGATGCAGCGGGACGCCGAGTCCCACGCCAGCGAGGACAAGAAGAAGCGTGAGCTGGTCGAGGCGCGAAACACCGCCGAGCAACGCGTTTACCAGCTCGAGAAACTGCTCGAGGAGCACAAGGACAAGCTCAGCGATTCCGACAAGACAGCGCTCCGGGCGGCCATCGACAAGGTCAACGAGGCCAAGAAAGCGGACGACGTCGCAGCGATCAACCGGGCCGTGGACGAGCTTTCCCGCGCCAGCCAGGCGATGGCCGAGCATCTCTACTCGGCCGGTGGACCCGGCGCCGGCGCCGGCGCTGGTCCCGGCCCCGGAACCGGACCAGGACCCTCTGCATCGCCCAACGGCGGCGACGGATCCCAGAAGCCCGAAGACGTCATCGATGTCGAGTTCGAGGAGAAAAAGTGATCGCCGGCCGCTAAACCCCGCCACGATCGCGGCTGCGTACTCTTTGGCCAGCTCCGGCCGACGGGACAGGCGCCTCGCTGTCGGCGAAGGCACTGTCCCATTTTTTCTGCACTGAAATGCCCTTCGCTTGCGCTTCAGGCTTGTTGCATGTGAAGTTTGTGTTGGCATTCATGACTCAGCCAACTGAGCGATCAGGCGGCGCCGTCTTGCGGCCGGCGCACGAGGCCGCTTCCCGGGGAGGTGGATCATGGCTTTCCGTTTCGACCGACTGACCTTGAAGAGCCAGGAGGCCGTCCAGGCGGCCCAGTCCCTGGCCCGCGACCGCGGCCACCAGCGGCTCGAGCCGATGCACCTCTTAGCCGCGCTTCTGGACCCCGAACAACAAGTCATCCGCACGTTGCTCTCGCAGCTTGGAGTGAACCCCGCGCAGGTGCTCAGGGCCGCCGAGGAAGGGCTCTCTGCACTGCCCAGGGGCAGCGGAGGCGAGCAGTCCCTGGGGCCCGACCTGGCGGCCGTTCTCGATGCGGCCCAAGCCGAGTCCGAGAGAATGAAGGATCAGTATGTCTCTGTCGAGCACTTGCTGCTGGGTCTAGTGAAGGTCAAGAGCAAGGCCCAGCAGTTGCTCGATGCCCTGGGCGTGAACGAGAAGGAGATCCTTCAGGCATTGCAGAAGGTCCGCGGCGGGCAGACCGTCACCGACCAGAATCCCGATGACAAGTACCAGGCGCTGGAACGCTACGGCCGCGACCTCGTCGAGCTGGCCCGCAGGGGCAAGATGGACCCGGTGATCGGCCGCGACGCGGAGATCCGCCGCGTGGTCCAGGTTCTCAGCCGGCGAACCAAGAACAACCCGGTCTTGATCGGCGAGCCCGGCGTGGGCAAGACCGCCATCGCTGAGGGCCTGGCCCAGCGCATCGTTTCGGGCGACGTTCCCAACAGCCTGCAAAACCGCAAGCTGATCGCGCTGGATATGGGCGCCTTGGTCGCGGGAACCAAGTTCCGGGGCGAGTTCGAGGAGCGTCTCAAGGCCGTTCTGAAGGAGGTCACCCAGTCCGAGGGGCGGATCATCCTGTTCATCGATGAGCTGCACCTGGTTGTCGGCGCAGGCAAGGCCGAGGGGTCGATGGACGCGGCCAACCTGCTCAAGCCGGCCCTGGCTCGCGGCGAGCTTCGCTGCATCGGCGCCACCACCCTGGACGAGTTCCGCGAGCACATCGAGAAGGACCCTGCACTCGAGCGGAGGTTCCAGCCGGTCTTCGTCGGCGAGCCGTCCATCGAAGACACGATCGCGATCCTCCGCGGCATCAAAGAGCGGTACGAGATTCACCACAAGGTCAAGATCAAGGACTCCGCGCTGGTGTCCGCGGCCAAGCTGTCGGCCCGCTACATCACCGACCGATTCCTTCCCGACAAGGCGATCGACCTGGTGGACGAGGCGGCAAGCCGGCTCTCCATGGAGCTTCAGTCCGTGCCGACCGAGATCGACGTGGTCCAGCGTCGATTGCTCCAGCTCCAGCTCGCCAAGCGGATGCTCGAGGCGGAAACCGAGGCCCATGCCAGGGAACGTCTCCTCGAAGTCGAGGAGAAGATCGCCGAGGACGAAAAGAAACTGCAGGACCTGCGCCGCCAGTGGGAGATGGAGAAGTCGGGCCTGGGCGACGTGCAGCAGATGCGTGAACGCCTGGCTGCCGTCCACGAAGCGTCGAAGCAGCTCAACGACGAGTTTAACAAGCGGATGAGCCGCGGCGAGGACTACCACGAGATCGCCCGCGACCCGAAGTTCCAGGAGGCGCCGCGGCTGGAACGCGAGCGGAAAGAACTGGAACGGAGAATCGCCGAGACCGAGCGGTCCACCGCGGAAGCAGACGGCGGCCCGGCCAGAGAGCAGCGCCGGCTGCTGAAGAAAGAGGTTGACTCCGAGGAGATCGCCGAGGTTGTCAGCCAGTGGACCGGCATACCCGTCTCACGCATGCTGACCACCGAGCGCGAAAAGCTGCTTCGGCTCGAGGAACAGATCCACCTCCGGATGGTGAACCAGAACGACGCCGTGCACGCCGTCGCCGACGCGGTTCGCCGCAGCCGCGCCGGACTGCAAGACCCCAACCGGCCGATCGGCTCATTCCTCTTCCTGGGTCCCACTGGTGTGGGCAAGACCGAGCTGGCCAGGGCCCTCGCAGAATACCTCTTCGACAGCGAGGCGGCAATGGTCCGCATCGACATGAGCGAGTACGGCGAGCGGCACAACGTTGCCCGCCTGATCGGCGCTCCTCCCGGCTACGTCGGCTACGAGGAAGGTGGGCGCCTCACCGAGGCTATCCGCCGCCGTCCCTACTCGGTCGTGCTCCTGGACGAGATCGAGAAGGCTCACCGCGACGTGTTCAACGTCCTGCTCCAGGTGCTCGATGACGGACGGTTGACCGACGGTCAGGGACGGACCGTCGATTTCCGCAACGCCGTCATCATCATGACCTCGAACCTGGGCAGCCAGATCATCGCCGACCTGTCCGGAGCCGGCAACGAGGCCGCAATGCGGGGCGAGATCCAGAACATGCTGCGCGGGGCGTTCCTTCCCGAGTTCCTGAACCGGATCGACGAGACGATCATCTTCCATCCGCTGGGCAGGAACGAAATCAAGCAGATTGTCGATATCCAGATCAGGCGTCTCCAGACACAGCTCGCCGAGGCCGAACTGACTCTGAAAATCAGCGCCGCGGCCAAGGAGCGGCTGGCCGAGGAAGGCTTCGATCCAGTTTATGGCGCCCGGCCGCTCAAGCGAATCATTCAGCAGCGGCTGGCCAATTCGCTGGCTACCGCGGTTCTGGAGCAGAAGGTCAACCCGTCCGATGTGGTCGAGATCGACTGGAACGGCCACGATTTCACGTTCAGGCCAGTCAAGCCGCAGCAGCCGGCGCCGAAGTGACGGAAAGTCTGTCCGTCCGCCGGGGCATCAATCAGGGTAAGCTGGGGGGCTCCAGCGACGCGGGAGAAGCCGCCTTGGACTTCGGGGTGGCTGCAGAGTCAGGGGTGGAGATGGGCCCGACTTGCTTCCGGGTGCTGCCCGATGAGGCGTTGATCCCGGCTGTGGCGGGCGTTTTCCTCTTTCGTCGCGGTGGCAAGGTCCCACCTTGCTGATCGTTCGCGCCGGCGCCGTTTTGTCGAATCGCGGCCGGCGCTGCGGCACGCCCGGCCCCCTTCCTGGCGGCCTGTTGCATTTGCCTCATCTGCATCTGCTGCTGTCTCATCATGAGCTGCTGCAGCGCCATCTTCTGTTCCATGAGCTGCTCGTAGACGAAGATATTACCGCCGGACATCCGTCATTCGGGCGAACGGGTGTCATACAGCGGGCCGTCGGGGCCATACACGACCCCGGACCGTGCATAGCGCCGGCCTTGTGCTTGCGAGGTGGACGGAATGGCCAGCAGCAGAACGCCGAGCACGCAAAAGAGTACGAGTCGCGAGTTCATGAATGATTCTTCTCGTGGTGATCAGGCTCGTCAAGCCCCTGATCATGAAACCCCGATCCCCGAGAAGTGTGTTGAAAGATCTGTCCAGCCGCCAACCAGTTCAGTGGCGTGGCGTGGTCTACTTGCGGCGTATGACTTTTCCCCCTTGGCCGTTGGCCCCCCCTCGCGAGACGTGCGGGGCATTGGGGCCGAACACTTCGCCCCGGACGGCCGGGTACCCGGAAATGGGCTTGCCCGCCATGTCGATCCTGCCAAACGAATGATCCTCGGCACCCGGAGTGGTTCGGGCCGAGCGACTGGAATGTGCTCGCGTGGAACCGGCCACCGGCGGGGGCGGCAGAGACGTCGATTGTTTCTTCTTGACCAGGTTCTTCTGGCTGTCGAGCGGGGTACCGATCCCCGTGCCGGTCCCCAGATTCAGAAGGCCGAGTTGGGCGCGGGCTGGCCGCGCCCAAGTCGAGGCGACAATCACCACCGCGGCAAGGAGGAACACGCGTTTCATGGCCGCTCCGGAACGATGAGAAAAAAGTCAGTCATCCCTGGTGGTATGCCGGACGAATAAACTCGACAGGAGTATTTTGCGATGCCGGCCTCAACTCCACAAGAGCCTGTCGCGAATGCCGCACTTTCCCGACACGTTCCACGGCGGCTTGTCGGGTCCTGAGTGCTCTTTTTTCAACATTCCGCAGTCGAATGAAAGGTGTTCAGAGGTCAGCGAGTGGCAAGCCGCGTTTCCGCGCGACAGTCATTCCGGGGGTTCGAGGCTCTTTTTCTTGCAAACACTTCGGGGGCGTTGCCGCACCTGGGTATTGTTCCTACGATTGGCGGGATGTGCACCCGAAGCGGTGATTGGTCAACTGCAGATTTTCTTGAGGACTCTTCATGCTCGAGATCGTGTTTTGCCAGGTTCAAACGGCTCCGGTCCCACCCTTGGGGGGTCCGTTGGACAGCCGCGCCGCGTCCCTGGCCGCGATGGTGGTTCTCGGGCTGCTCGGTCTGGCGGCTTTTGGGCTGATCTACTATCGCAAGCGCCGCCTTCAGCACACTGTGGAGGCACAGTTCAAAGACTTCCGCGAACGGGCCGTCGCCTTGATGGACCAGCTCGACGGGCTGCGGCAGCGACACAAGACGCTGCCTGCCACGGATCCCGACTTCACCGTGGCGATGTCGGGCGCGACGCTGGCCCTGTACAACGAGGTCAGCCGTGATCTCGACAGCCTCTGGGAGCGCTGGCTCAAGGTCATGGAGATCTGGGAACAGGCGCAATGGCGAATCCGCGCAGGTTCCGGCCTGGGAGTCAAGCCGACGGCAGAGGCCCGCAAGTTGCTCGGGGGAGGAGAGATCGATGAGCTCGTCCGCCAGTCCAGCTCGTGCAGGCGGCGGCTTGACCGCCTGAACCAGGGGCACGAACAGGCGCGTGAGCACCTGAAAGCCGCTCGCGAGGAGCTGGCGGCAATCCAGAGCGCGATCAGCAAAGGCACCGGGGTCCTGCTTCCCTCCGATCCTCACCACGGTGAGATCGAGGCCGCCGAGCAGGCGCTTGCCGAGGCCGAGCGGAGGATCGAAGCCGATCCGATCGGGGCCGGCGGGGCGATCGTCCGCACCCGCCGCGACCTGTCGGCCCTGAGCGGCCGACCCGACGGCCGGACGGGCTGGCGCAGCGAGTCGCCCTCTTCCTACACCATGATCGACGAACTGGCCGCCGCCGCCGAACGGCTGCGCGCTGCCGCGGCGAGGCTCCGACTGACTGACCTGCTGGGCCTTTTCGTCCGGGCCTGGGTCGCCGTCTGGGTGATCGGCATCCTCTTTGGCCTCCTCACGACATTGATTCCGCTGGTCATCTTCGTCGCCGGTTTCCTCATCATCCTCGTGGGCGCCTGGATGTTCTGGCGCGCCGTGGCGTCGTGGTTCTGGTTCGGCTTGCGGCGGTGAAAGTCGAGGTGAAGCGGCCGCCTCCATCACTTGGAGCAGAGTCACCGATTACCCGGGGCCCGGCTTGGCGTCCAGCAGGTCGATCGTTTCCTTGATTGCCGTGGCATGGACCGCAATGCCAAATCCCATCCGATGGCGGAACTTGCCGGTCTGGTAGATCATCTTGAACTCCTCATCGAGGAAATGCTGTCCGACCATCAATCCCAGGATCAGCCGCACCGGGCGGGGTTCGGTCTTGCCGGCGACGAGCCGGTGATCGTCCACGAGGTACACAGGCGCTCCGCTGTCGCCCTCGAAGGTGTTCAAATCGAGCAAGAGAGTCTTGGTCTTCCGGGTTGGTCGCAGCGGGTAGCCGGCGATGCATCCCGACCGGACGACGCCGAAGCCTGCCTCATTGGGCTCGAACTGGTTGGGGTGGGGAAAGCCGACGCAGCGGACAGGGTCGCCCGGATGAATCTCATGCCGCTCCAGATCCTCGTCCGAGGCGAGCAGGTCAACGGAAACCGCCGGCACCAGGACATCGGGCGGGGGGGTGATCGGCAAGATGCCCACGTCGGCGGTGGGATGCTTCTTCCACAGAACCTTGCCGTCCTGACGTACCGTGATCTTCACCGGCGCCTTCTCATGGCCGCCATCGGCCGACTTCTTGCGGAAGACGACCGTGACCTCGTTGGCCTTGGACCGGCTCAGCGTGTGTTCGGCCGTGATCAGCAGGAACTGCGTGGCCTTCGGGTCTCCGGGCTTCGGCCGGCTGAGGATGAAGGCTGTCCCGGTCGAGTCGGTGTCGGACACCTTGACGGTGGCCAGCATGAGCTGCGTGTCGAGATCGCCTGGCTGGGCCAGGGCTTCGCGGCTGAAGACGAGAAGCAGCAGGAGAAGCAACCCGACGCTGTGTTTCTTCACGATCGAGGCAGGCATCGCGGCCGGGATCCTCTCTCTGTGGTGCCGGCGCTTCCCTCCCTTGCGCCTCGAGTCAGGATTGCCGTGTTGCGATGGTTCCTTATTCCGCGGCCATTGCAAATCGCTTACGACCGCGCATCGCCGGCTTGAAGTCGCTCTTGTCGATCTGATAACGACGGAGCTTCTCACTGATGCTCCGGCGCGAAAGGCCGCAATGCAAGGCGCAGCGGTCGATCCGTCCGCGGTATTTCTCCAGCACCCGGATCAGGTACGCGCGCTCGATTCGCCGGATGAACTCGTCGGTCAGGTCCTGAAGAGGCCGGTTCTGGTCGAAGTCGAGGCTGAACGGCTCCTCGCGCAGCGGCACGATCTGGGGAGGCAAGTTGTCCGGCTCGATCACCGGCCCCGGGGTCGTGACGACCGCCTGCTCGATGATGTGCTCGAGCTCGCGGACATTTCCCGGCCAGTCGTAGCGGAGCATTCGTGACAGTGTTTCCCGGGCCACACTCTTGGCAGGCAAGCCGCGCTCCATCAGCTTGTCGAGAAAGTGGTTCACCAGGAGCGGGACGTCCTCAAGCCGCTCGCGGAGCGGCGGAAGGTCGATCGACACGACGTTCAACCGGTAGTACAGGTCCTCGCGGAACCGGTTCTCGGCGACAGCCTGGGCGAGGTTCAGGTTGGTGGCGGCGATCACCCGGCAATCGGCCTTGATCGGCTCGCCACCGCCGACCCGCTCGAAGCGTTGGTCCTGGAGCACCCGCAGGAGCTTGGCCTGCATGCCCAGAGGCAGGTCGCCAATCTCGTCGAGAAAGAGCGTTCCGCCGTCAGCGAGCTCGAACCGGCCTTTTTTTTGCCGATCGGCACCCGTGAACGCCCCCCGCTCGTGCCCGAACAGCTCGCTCTCCATCAGGTGCTCGGGAAGCGCCGCGCAGTTGACGATCTCGAGCTTGCCGCTCCGCGTGACATCGCTGAAGTGAATGGCCTGGGCGACCAGCTCCTTGCCGGTCCCGGTCTCGCCGGTGACCAGAACCGTGCATTTCGACGAGGCGACCCGCTCAACCCGGGCGAATACCTCCATCATCCGGCGGCTGCGGCCCAGCAAGTTATGGTAGGCGTTGCGCCGCCGCAGCCGGTTCCGCAAGTCGGCGACCTCGTCAACCAGGCGGCGATCCTCCAGGGCCTTGTGGACCAGCAACTCCAGCCGCACGGTGTCGATCGGCTTCTGGACGAAGTCGTAAGCGCCCAGCTTCATCGCATCGACGGCCGCCTCCACGGTGGCATAGGCCGTCATGACAATGACCGTGACGGGCAAGTCGCGGTCGCGGATCTCCCGGATCAGGTCCAGGCCGCTGATGCCCGGTAGCCGCAGGTCCGTCAGGACCAAAGAATACGGGCGCTCCACCAGCCACTCCAGCGCGGTCGTGCCCTCGTGGGCCACGCTGATCTCGCGACCGGGAGTATTCAGCAGTTGCGAAAGCTGCTGCCCGATGAGCTCGCTGTCATCCACCACGAGGATGCGTCGATCCATGGCGCCCTCATCCAGGTTGAGGTGGGTGGGCACGACCCTGGGGTCCTACTTCGATTGGGTGCGACCGCCAGTTCGACCGGGGGGCAAAGTGTCTTGCGCAGAAGTCCATTCTCTCAATCGTGATAGACTACGGAGAATTCTCTGGCTGTCAAGCCGGATCGCGCTCTTTGCCCTGATCCAACCTCGCGTGTGCTCTCGTCGAGTGAATCCATCTTCTGAGCTGTCAATGGCTTGAGCTCAGAGCGCGGTGCAGGAATGCGAAGGCGGCCTGGCGCGAGGACGGCGGGAACGCGTGTCCGGCATCGGGAAAGACGCCTTGCAGTTGGTCGGGCTCGCCCAGGAGCGCATAGATCGGCTGCGCGGCGGCCAGGCAGACGCGAACGCCCTCGATCGCGAAATTGGTATCATGCAATAGTGACTTCGTGAAGAACGCTCGAGGCGCCAGGGCCCCGATCAGCTCGGGAAAATCGAAAGGGACGTTGTGCAGGTCCAGACCATACTGCGTGCGGAGCCGGGGCATGTGCCGCTGTGCGACCAGCCGGCGATATCGCCCCGGAAGTAGTCGGGGAAGGCGTTGAAGCCGCACGACGAGACGATCGCCCTGATCCGCGGCTCGAAGAGCGCCGTGAAGATGGCGTTGTGCCCGCCGAGCGAGTGGCCGATCACGCCGATCCGGCCAGCATCGACGTCCGGTCGCTCGGTCACAACATCGACCGCCCGGATGTTGTTCCAGATGGTTTTCATCGAGGCGCTTGCATATCCCATCGCATAAACGTCGCGCTGGTATTCGCCGAAATTCGGGTAATCGGGAGCGATGGTGACATACCCTTGCTCGGCCAGTTCGCGCGCACAATCCAGGTCCGGGTTCGTCCCCAGCCCCGCCGGCTCGTCCTTGCCAATCGCGATCGTTTGATGCAGACAAAGCACACACCGACCGAAAACGCTCGGCGCAAGTGATTGTCACGTCCCTGCTTGCGCATCGATGAAATCTTGAGCATGCAAGATCCGGAAGTATCAAGGCAACGTCCGGAAACGGTAGTAAAAGCCGTAGTCACGCTTCACTCCCCTCCGTTGGGGTTCGGAGCGATCGACCCCGCTGGCACTGGGGGATCGAGCTCGAGCCTCTGCACGAGCATGACGTCGATGATGTGAAGGCGTTGGTCCGGTTCCATCACCACGGCCGTTCGGGCTCCCTTTGGATGCAGGATCCATTCCGGGTGTGACACCAGGACCCGCGAGCCGTCCGCGAAGACGATGGCGAACGGCCGGAACGGCGCGGCTCGGATGACCTCTTGCAAATCCTCGGATCTCACTTCTCGCCCCCTTCCATCATCCGCCTGTTGAACTTGATCCATTCGCGTTCAACCACCGGTCGGATTAGCTCGGATAAGAACTTCGCCGCGTCCATCCCCGCGTCGTCCGCCATGGCCTTGGCCTTGGTAACAAGATCCGCGTCCAATCGAGCCGTCTTTGCCGGCCGCTCTCGCTTCTTGCGTCCCACCTTGGCCCCGTCCTTCAAACCGGTCGACATCGATTGCCCCTTTCCAGGCTTGTGATCATAAACCAGATGAACGCATAAGGGAAACGATGTCTATTATCTATCCAGGCAATCTAGAAAGCAATGGAGATTTTATTTCGGTGTGCTATTGATTTCTGTGATGGTTATGCTAGTTTCTCCGGTAGCGGGTCGAACTTCTCGACCATGCAACCTTCAACCGTGGAGGAACCATCATGACCCCGCGGCAAGCCCACAAGGCCGTGGATACCCTCATGGCCGACTCTGAGAGCGTCACCGACGCAGTGCTGCTCCTGATCGATCATGCCAACGCCAATGGCCTATGTCTGGCCATGGCGCTTGGCTGGTTAAGCCGCCTCTTCGACTCGATTGAGACTCGCCTGGCTCACCAGCTCATGAGTCTTGACGATCACGAGGACGAGGTCCTTGTGCCCGCCCACCCCTACCGGGGGCCCGACCCGATCAAACCCGGAGTGAACCCGGAACGCAACTAGACCCCCAACCCAGGAGAACCACCATGGAACCGCTCGCGGAACTGAGGAACCTCATCCACAAGCTCGAGTCCGAGATTCACGCCATCAAGCCGACGCCTCGGAACGCTCTGCGGATCTCAGACCGGAGGCGCGAGCTGGCCCGCTGCCAGGCACTCTTGAACCGTCCCGAGAACCCGCCGCAAGAGAAGAGAATCGGCAAGGTCAGGGACCGCTGGGCGCAGCTCGACCCGGACGGTTCTGGAATCCAGTTGCACCGGCCGCCCCGTGACGACGTCGGGGGTCTGACCAGCTCGACCTTCGAGTTCCCCCCGCCCAACCCCCAGGACGATCCGGACATGTTCGGCGGCCTGGATCAGGAAAATCTGCCAGTGTTCCCCGACCTGGTGCACGAAGTCTTCCGCCGCGCCTGTGGAAAGGACTGATCATGTCCGCCGGCTATAGTCGCAAGAAGCCTGCCCTGGATCTCGGGTGTCTGGACGGCATGTCGATGCCGATCCGACGGACGCCCATCACTCGGGAGTATCGCAAGACCCTGAAGGTCAGGTTGTACAACCGGCAGTGGCACGCTAAGCATTATGTGCCGCGCCCGTCCATGGAATCCGAACCCGACACCCTGGAAAAGGCCGAGATCGAGGTACGCGCCGCTCAGATCAGACGAGAGAAATTCCTGTACTGGTGCTGCACAGGGAGGAAAACTTGAGCTCGCCAGCCTCGATCGTCATGGTGGCCGAAGCGCTGGCCGCGGTCAGAGCCTTCCAGCGCTACCGCCATCACAGGCATCGTCGCCATCGGCGATCATCCCGCCAATGGCTGCGATCCCTACTGCGATACCTTTCCGAGCGTCGCTGATGCCCCCAGCACGAACGCACGGGCCGGGCGGGTGTTCCGCCCGGTCCCTTTTCCGAACGCTTCACCGAGAGGAGAACAGACCAATGAGCGAACGCTTCAAGATGGAAGATGGATCGATCGTCTCGACCAGCCGCGCCGTCCAGTCGTGGGAGGAAGACACGCGCTGGAACGGCAACAATCACATCAGCGTCAACACCGGCTCGCAGTGGGAACACGAGAAGCTTTATAAGAGCTCCAAGGGCCGCTACTGGCTCGAATCCTGGAGTCAACGGGACGGATTGGGCTCGATCGCACGTTACCTGGAACCGAAAAAGGCGGCCACCTGGCTCATCCGCAACAAGGAAGAGCTCCCGGAAGACCTGGCACAATTCGAGGAAGACATTCTGGAGTGACATCGAGGGCATCCGAATGGCACGTTACGACCTCGTAGTTCTCCCTGGATACCGTGTCGGGAGCGACGGCACGGTATCCAAGTGGATCAAGAGGCGAAAGGCATGGAAGCAGCTCGCAATCACCAGCGAAGGCAACGTGTGTGTATGGCTTGAGGGAAAGAACACCACGCGATCAGTGGGCCGGCTGGTCATCGAAACCTTCGGACCCCCGCGCCCACTCGGTTGCCGCGTGCTGCATTACCCCGACGCCGACCTGCGCAACAACCGGATCGACAACCTCCGCTGGGCTCCAGCGAATTCGAGCCGGCACGGGGACCCGCGAATGGCCGAATACGGCCGCAAATCCGGCGCGGGAGAGCGGACCCGAATCCTCAGCGACGACGAAGCAGTCTACGCACTCGACCTCCTGTCAAAACGTGTAACCGCTACCGAGGTTGCAGAGTGCCTCGACGTCCATCGCGGCGTCATCGACCGGCTGATTGCCGGCTCGCTCCCCCACATACCACGGCCACCCGGAATCGAGCCGATCGGGAACCGATGGCTCCGCGGAGAAGACCACCCCGAAAAACGATACCAAGACACAGACGACGAGAACTCGACCCCCGAAGAATGACCCCAATCACCAGCCCGTCCCCCGGGCCCCATTGATGCCCTGCCTGCATCGGCACAGTTGATCCCTGACCACTCCGGGAAGCATCGGGACCGTGCTGCCGACGGCAGCGCCTACTGGAATCGGCGTCCTTGCCCATGATTAGGCCCCCGAGGCCTCGAGGTCCCGAATCGCCTGCCGGGCCGCTCTCGCGGCTTCCGCCTTCGTCCGGTTGGCGACGGGCGCGCGGTCCGGAAGGGGAGACTTGTTGTCGTTGGCGGCCGTGATGGCCTCGATGAATCTCTGGACTGCCTCAACGGAGGTACACCTCCTTGGTCCGGCCAGGACGGACTCCAGGCGCACGCCACACTTCCCACGCCGGGCATAGAGCCCCACCGTGATGTAATGGACGGTGCCGCCGTCGCGCCCGGGCAATAGCTTCGCGGCCTCTTCCAAACTGATCAGCCGCTCTGTCGTAATGTCGATGGCCATGAAAAACCCCTCGCAAGTTCCGGTGATTGGTCCGAAACGTCGAGGGTGCCATGGCAGGGCATCAACGTATACTGGGCTATTTCGCGCATTAAGAGCGCATTGATTGCGCGCCTAATTGCGCTAAATGCAAGCCCTTCGACGTTAGCCAGGTTCCACCGTCCGGGCCGCACTTCGTCTCGATGCTTGCCGATTCCCTCAGTCGCTTGAGCGATGCGGCCAGCCTGCGAATCGAGAGTTTGGTTTCCCGCCGCAAGGCGCCCGTCTGCGCCGAGTCCTCTTCGGTGATGGCTTTCCGGTTTAGCAGGGCGGCGCGTACAAGAGCGTCATCTTTGCCGTCCCGCGTCGTCATGCCGGGGGCGCGGCCATTCCCCGAGGGCGGGGCGGCGGCCAGCTCGTGCAGTTCGTCCGGATCCTCTTGGTCGATCAGCTCTCGGTAAGATTCAGTCGCAAATTGAACTCGCCCGGCTTGAATCGCAAGTCTTCCGACTTGTCTGATCAACCGATCGAAGAGATCGTCCGGCGTGGTGTCCATCATCGGGGCCTCGGTGAGGTCGAATTTCTCAACCAGCGGCTCCGGGGCGGATTCGGGATCATCGGCGAACCAACGGGCAGCTTCCAGATCCGTGATCTCGACAGCATATGACTCCACCATCTCGTGGGGAGGCTTGATCTTGATGGTCTTGATATGAACGAAAAAGCGGCCGTCGGGGGTGATGAAGAGCTCTTCCCAATCGCACACGCCGCGGCGTTCCCAATCTTGCCTCTGGTATCTGCCGATTTGCGAACCCTTGAACTTGCATTTCTCCAGATCGATCCAGGCGGCGAACTCTCCACCATGAGAGGCACGCTTGTCGCGCACCTGAATACGGTTGGTTTTGACTCGGCTCTCTACTGCTGGGCAGGGCGGATTGGGCGCGCGATCGCAGGTTCCCGGAGGGTCGGTCATCGACCCACCGGCGGGTGGGCCGTTGGAATGCTCAGACATGGGTTTATCCCTTCGCTTGATGCCGCCGGATGGACGCGACGGCAAAGGGATCGCCGCGCCCACCCGAACGGCCGACGGCCGGGTCATGACTCCCGGCCTGCTTCCTCACTGTACGATCAGCCGACTTCGGCCGCGATGCGGCGCGCGGCGTCCAGGTTCCGCTCGGCGTAGGTTTCGGTCATGTGGACGCTGGAATGACCCAGGATGACCTGGGCGGCGTCCAGGCTGGCCTGCTGGCAAATCCGGGTTGCTCCCGAGTGCCGCAACTGGTTCGGTGACCAGGCGGGGATTCCGGCCTTCGAACACGCCGCTCGGATCGCCGCGCCATAGCCCGCAACGGACACGTGGCCTCCGCGCTGGGAACGCCAGACGAACCGGTCCGGATCATCCGGCAGCCAGGGCGCGAGCATGAGCCGGGCGCGCGGCCCGATCGGGATGATGCGGTCCTTGCCCTTGTGCATCGTCTTGTGCAGGCGCGGCCGGTAAATCCAGACGGCCTCGGAGCGGTCGATCTCGCACGGCCGCATGGTGACCAGCTCTCCGGGCCTGCACGCCAGCAAGAGCTCGATCTTGACCATCGCCCGATCCCGGGTGGACAGGTGCGGCAACGTGGCGTCGATGGCCTCTTGCTCGACCGGTAACACGGGATCGGTCTCCGGTGCCTCGCATCGCCCCTTGGCGAGCGACTTGACGGCCTCCAGGCCGTGCGCCACGTCGGGCGGGATCAGCTCGTTCTCGACCGCGTAGCGGAAGATCCGGGCGACGATGCCGGTGAACCGGTTGCAGTCGGTCCGGCACAGTCCGCCGTCGATGAACCGCTGGCGGACGGTCTTGAGCTTGAGGGGACTGAACTCCTTGGCGGGCAGGCAGGGGTAGCTCTCCCGGAGAGCCTTGATCGCGCGCTTGACGTTGCCCAGCTCGGTCGTGGGCCTGGCGTCCTTGACGTAGTAGCCTTCCGCCCATCGAAGGTACTGGATGCAGACCTCCGCAACCGTGATATCGCTCGACTCCGACTCACGGGCCGGCGCGGGTTCTCCCTGCATCCAGGCGGTGATGAGCCGCTCGTAGCGCAGTCTGCTCTCGGGAGTGCCATGCACGCCGAGGTAGCGGTCCTTGCGGTCGATCGTCACGACGGCTTGACCGGAAGCTTTATGGAGACGATAGGACGGGGGGCGGGTAGAATTGGTCTTGTTGGACATGAGCCTTGCTCCTAACAGGGCTTGTGTTCAAGGGGACGGGCGGAGTCACGATCCGACCGTCTCCCATCATTAGAACCGGTCAACTTCGGTAAAGTCAATCCGGTAGTC
>Ga0208044_1000847_pt1 | contig 19216 bp, 19 predicted proteins | sample Sb_taG_8_FD_187712 | JGI IMG/M metagenome (GOLD analysis project Ga0208044, IMG submission 187712) | Peat soil microbial communities from Weissenstadt, Germany - Sb_50d_c_BC metaG (SPAdes) (version 2) | ecosystem: Environmental > Terrestrial > Soil > Wetlands > Peat | place: Germany... | reverse complement strand
GACGCGCCCGCGCATGTTCTACTCCTCCGCGGCAGGCCTTTTCAGATACTTCGCCCCCTAAGCGCTCCCGAGCCATAGGTACGCGCTAACAAATTACAATGGGACTAGGTTCCTGACAGGTGCCGTGTCTCAGCGCCCAAGCCGCGCCGCGCTTCCCACGCCTTCCACCGGTTGCGGCGGCAACGGATCAGTGGCAGCGACGCGCCGGATAATGACCGCCGTGGTAAGGATACCACCAAACAGAGCCAACGCTACCAGAAGGATGACGATGATGATGGGCCCAGGGCCGTCCCTGTCGCCGTCCCTGCTTCCCTTGCCGCCACCCTTGAAGAGGTCGCCCAGGCTGGTAAACGCACCGCCCAGGTTCCGGAATCCGGAGTAGGTATTGTGAATGCTGGCATAGGTATTCCAGGCTGCTGCCCCATAGTTCAGAAACCCACCTCGCCGGTAGGCTTGCACCCATGAATCCAGGGTGATGGCATAGCCAGCGAAGAGAATGAACGGCAGCAGCAGAATGTAGCCCAGGTTGAGGGCCGCCATCGCCTGCGATTCGGTAATCCATCCGAAGTAATGGGCCGTCAGGGCCAAGAAGCTGAGGTAGCACCAGGTAAAACCGGACGCGGACATGATTGCACCCATCCAGCACATGAACCGGTGCCAGCCGTTCTCATGTCGGGCCTCGACCCAGACCTTGCCGACAGCATAGGCATTCCAGATCGAGATCCCGAAATTCAGCACCCAGACCAGCGCGAAAAGTACGTACCCCACGTCGGATTCCTCCGTTGCTTGAAGGTCTCGCCGGGCACGACCGAAGGCCGGCGTTGGCAAATGATTCCGCCAGCTTATTCTTATCCGCAAAGTGTGCCCTTTGCGTTTTCCAACCCCGTACTGTCAAAAAACTTCATCGCTTCTCGAAGACCGTTTTGCCCCCGATGACCGTTTGCAATACGGCGATGTCTTTGATGGCTTTCGGATCAACCTTTCGCGGATCGCGGTCCAAAACCACGAAGTCAGCCAGTTTGCCGGCTTCGATGGAGCCCTTCTGTTCCTCCGCGAATTCCGCGTACGCGCTTCCGAACGTAAAAGCACGGAGGGCCTGATCGACCGTGCAACGCTGCTTCGGGCCGTAGATCTTCCCTTCCGCGCTGGTCCGGTTCACCATGTCGTGGATGCGCAACAGCGGCACGGCTGCACTGATAGGATAATCGGAATTGCCGGCAACGACCGTGCCTTGATCGATGAGCGAGCGGTTGGGAAGCATCCAATCCCAGCGCGCGGCCCCAAAGTTTTCCATTTTGTCACCGTGCTCGTAGATGTAGCTGTGCGGGGCGATGACGAGATCCAGGGCTTTGATGCGTTTCAGAATTGCTTCGTTAACGACACTGCAGTGCTCGATGCGATGGCGATGGTTCGGCCGGGGTGCCGCCTTGAGCGCGGCTTCATAGGCATCCAGCACGACGTCGATCTCGCGATCTCCATTCGAGTGGATGCACGATTGCAGACCGGCCTTATGGATGCGCAGGACCAACGCCTCGAGACTGGCGCGGGAGCGGGCTGGGGGTAGGCCGAAGTAGTCGGCCTGATTGGCGTACGGTTCGTAAAGCCAGGCGGTCTGTCCGGACAACGAATTTCCATAGAAACTTTTGATTGCTCCGTAGCGAACGCCCCACTCGTCAGCGGCCGTGGTCCGCTTCAGTTCCACGGCCCGATCGATGTCACTCTCCCGCAGCATGATATAAAGACGCACCGGAAAATCCTTGCGGCGCGCGGCGGTCATCAACTGTGCACTCCTCGGGTCAGTTCCGGCGACGTGTACGCCCGTTAATCCATTGGCAAGGAACGAGCGAAGACAGGCTCGATAGCCGGCTACCTTGTCGGAATCGGGCACTTCCTGCTGCGGGGCGGCGGACCGGACGATCCCCGCCGCCCGTTCCTTCAACAATCCCGTCGGTTCACCCTTTTCGTCGCGCTGGAACTCCCCGCCTTTGGGGTCGGGCGTGTTCTTGGTGACCTTGGCGATTTCAAGGGCGGCCGAGTTACACACGCTCAGGTGCCCGCTCGAATGCCTGATCAGAACGGGATGGTCGGTTGTCGCCTTGTCCAAGTCCTGCCGGGTGGGATGCCGTCCCAACTTTGTCTCTTGGTAACCGGTGCCCGTGATCAGCATTCCCTTGGGAGTTTTGACCGCTTTTCGCCGGATTGCCGCGATCAAGGCTTGCATGGTCTTGACCTGGTCGGGCCCCGCCGGGATGTCATACCACAGGGAATCCTCGTCGTAAATTGGCCGCGGGTGCGCGTGCGCGTCGATGAAGCCTGGCGCGACGGTCTTGCCACCGAGATCGAGTACGCGCGTTTTCGGGCCGGCCAGTAGCTTGATCTCCGCGTTCGAGCCGACGCTCGCGAATTTTCCCGCCCTCACGGCAAAGGCCTCTGCGGCAGGGAGTTTCGCGTCCATGGTGAGCACGTTGGCGTTGAGGACGATCAGGTCCGCCGGGTCCGCAGCGGCCAACGCGGTCAGGAAAATCGCATAAGTGAACAGCATCCTGTGATTCCTCGCGTCTAACGAAAGTGCCATTCTACCCGCTTCGTCGCGCGAAATAGCCGCTGATCTCAGAATTCACGAGGGTCTCACGTCACGGGACTGTATGAATGGCAAACCAAGGCAGTCGGGGCGACCGCAATTGAACCAGCGATGTTTTGGAGCCTTGCATACCCTCCGCGATTTGCTCGACCTGGAACGGGGTGAAGGCTTAATGCTGCCGCCTGATCAGGAGTTGCTCTCGGATTTAACCGCACCACGCTGGAGCATGACCACGCAGGGGATCAAGATCGAGCCCACAGAGGTCATAGTCAAGCGGTTGGGGCGGTCGCCAGACTGTGCAGATGCGTTGGTGATTTCGATCCTGGTGCCGGCGAGCTGATAAGGGAAGCCCCGACGTTGGTCCGGACAGGGGTAATGGACCCGAATCGCACTAAATGGCTCCCTTCTCAATTCCGTCGTGGAATCGAGATCAAGAGGCATAGGCCGAGGGGTCTTCGGTTCACGCCTGCTTTCGCCCTCAGAACACTTCGGTGTTTCGGACCGAAGCGCGCAACGCTGCGGGCGCCCAGTGAGATCGGGCTGGGCCGCTCGGTCGGCGGGAAGACTGGGACCACCCCACCGACACTTTTTTCGGTCCCCATTCGCCTAGGTGGTATTCCAGGCCTCGGAACCGGCCGTGCGGCTTGCCGAAGCGGGAATTGGAGACGCCGGCGCGCCAGCGGCGGCAAGTCCCCGCCGATCGTGAGCTCGAAGTGCGGGATTGTGTTGCTGGTCGGAACAGCCGCACGCAATCTTTAGACAACAAATGCATGTTGCCCGAAGACTCCGAACCTCTGGGTTGGCCGGCCTACCTGACGAGCCTCTCCATATCGGCCTTGATTGCCTTGCCCCAAATGTCGTAGCCCTTGGCGCTCAGGTGCAGGTAGTCAGGCATGATGTCGCCCGACAGGCCGCCATTCTGGTCCAGGAACTCCTTGCCGATGTCCTTGTAAAATACGGTATTGCCGTCGTTCAGGTTGGCGATGATGGCGTTGATCTCGGCGACCTTCTTGTTCAGCTTCGCGGGCGGAATCGTCCCCCGTTGTTGCCTCAAATTCCGGACCAGAGCGTTCAGGCGCTTCACATCCGGTGTCTCCTTCTTCAGCTCCTCGTTAATGGGCTTCATGCTCTCGGTTATCTGGTCTAGGCCCAGCTCGGCATCGAGAGCATTGCCGCGGGGGAAGACGCCCAACACCAGCACCTTGATGTCCGGCTTCTGGCGTTTCAGTTCCTCGACGATGGCCGTAATGCCACCGGCGATCTGCTGTGCGCTATGGCCGCCGATGTTGTTGGTGCCGATCATGATGACCGCCGCCTTGGGACTGAGGTGGTCGAGTTCATGGCCGTCGGTGATGCGCCAGAGGACGTGGCCGGTCTGATCGCCGCCGATGCCCAGGTTCACTGGCTTGAACGCGCCGAAGTGTTCCTGCCAGGCTTTTTGGCCTTCCCAGCCGTGCGTGATGGAGTCGCCCAGGAAAATGATGTCGCCCAGGCCCTTGCTTTGCTCGATCCGTCTGAGGAACTCCTTGTGCCGCGGGATGTCGCGGTTGAGCTTCTGGACAGCCGGGTTGTCCGCGGCCTTCTCTTGCGCAGCTAGGATGGGCGTCAACAGGCCGAGAGCCAGCACGCAGCCGGCGGTGATCATGCGGTACATAATAACCTCATGTGCGATATCGCGTCTCCCCATCGACGCTTCCCGGCATTCTATCGAATGCCTGGCTCGCCTTACAGGAGTTGGTTCGCCACAAAGCTGCCGCGCTGCAGATCAGCCGACGCCTGACAACACGGTCGATGTGACCGGAGCACTGAAAACTGAGAGCGGGAAGGCGATAATCCTGCTCCGCTGCGCAAACGAACACAGCCGGTATCCGCCGGCCGTTTGCAACTGGCTGCCCCGCGCCTCGCGGCGGGGAGAGCCGCTGTCCTGCCCGTTCATCGACGCGTTTGTTGTGCCGGTGTACAATGCCGGTTAATCCCCCTGGCACGGCTGTTAGAACTGTGTGGCAATCCTGTGGCATGCTCCACCAATAAGACATGGCAAGGGGGGGAAGAAATCGACAGCGGGTGCGGGGAATGGAACCTGCCTCCGACGATAGGTGAGACGCCATGGCTCGGGCGGAAGACCTAATCCGCGACTACCTCGCCGAACGCATTGCCGACCTGCCCTCCCTGGTGCGGAACGTCGAGGAAGTTCGTGAGGATCTGCGCCGGCGTGAGGAAGTCTTCTTCAGGATCGACCCGCGAGAGGGCGGCCCGTCGGCTCACGACCTCCTGCGGCGAATCATCGCGCGCAGAAACCTCGTGGGCTTGGACGTCTTTCGTGACCTTCGCTTGCTGGGCACCGAGTTCAAGCTTCTGAAGACCGGCCTCAGGGGCAAGCAGCCGAGCGCGGACATTCTGACCATCCAGAACGAAATGGGCGTCTTCTTCGTCCCCGAGATCAAGCAGGACGAAGGAGCCGAGCGGCAGGCGGTGACTGAACTCGGGGCATACTCCCAAGGGCTGCAGAACCGCTTCTGGGGACTATGCCCAGCGGATCACGTCTGGATGCCCATCAGCACGGAGTGGCGGACGACGGTCCGCGCCGGCTTTGCCAATGAAATCGTGTGGGGCAATCGGGCCATCCTGCCCATGAGGTGCCAGGTGGCGTATGGGAAGGACGAGGAAGGAAACCTGGCCTCAGTCACGGATTTGCGCCTGGAACTCATCAACGTAGTCGATGAACTCAGCGAGAAGAGAGCCCTGGCGCAGTTCGCGCGCCATGCCTTCGACTGTCTGGAGATCGCGATGCCTGAGCCGGTCTCCGACCCCAGAGCATTCATCGAGTTTATTGGCACCACGGCATCCCGGCTGGGGCTCTCGGGGTACGTGCTGTACTACGAGTACCGGGGCGATCCCCCTTATCCGGAACCCTACGTCTTCCACATTGCCGCCACGAATCCCTTTCGCGCAGCGTTGAAGGAAAGGGAACTGACCATCATCTGGAAGAACAGCTGGATCAAAGACAGGCAGAGGCGGCTCGTTCAGATGCGAAAGGACGTGGGCCGCGAACTCTGGCACGGCATGGACATCGACTTGCTTACTGGCAACGATGTCGAGGTAACCGCTCTGGAGCAGATGGCTGAGAGAGCTGAAGAAGAGGGAAACCAGGCCGAGGCAGAGAGGCTGCGCAAGGAGCTTGAGGACTACGAATCCGTGCAGGCAATCGCCGATGCGAATTCCAACCGACTTCAGACAGTATTTGAGGAACTGCGATCCCGACTTGAGCTTTTCCTCCGTCACTACACTCTCGGTGCGCCATCCTCCGCCTGCATGCTTACTGATCCGAACTTCCGTCGGAACAACGTCGTCCGCAGTGTGGGATACTTCGGGATTATGGGGGAGGCGGTCTATGAACGCCTGATCTACGAGTTTCGCAACGCAGAGGGCGGCCGCGGACCCGTCATCGGGCATCTCGGCGGCGATCCGATGCGGCTCGTGTCCGATCCTTCGTTCTTCTTCCAGTTCATGGACCTGATGAACTATGAACACCCATGCCAGGAGGCATACCGCGGACCGGATGAAGTGCCTCCTGGTGAAGAACGCTGAACGACCATGCTCCTTGCGAAAAGCCGGCTGCAGAAAAGCAGGAAGCAAGGGTCTGAGCGGGTTCCCGGAAGCCTCAGTAGTCCTCCGGGAGCAGAACGGATGTCACTGAGCAGCCCGCCTCCTTCGTCGGCGAGAGCCCTGCCCGTCATTTTCTCCGTTGCGCGCGTCGGGCCGACACGCCGAGGCCAATTCGGTTCTTGACGTTGGGTGCTTCGGTCTGATCGACCGCGGGGTTTCGGACCTGAGCGCGCAACGGACATCGGCGTGCCTGCGCCTGTCGATGTGACCGCAGCAGATTGGCGGAATTGCGTTGCGCGCGGAGGTCTAGCGGACGCCTTGCGGACCGACGCGCACACCGCGATCCGGGCAAACCGGTTTTCGAGCCTTACCCATCACCCGGCGCCGACGCAGCAAAACACGGCATTTCCGCGATCTCGCTCTCTCGGCGAGGGCGCGCATACGCCGGCGCATACGCCTAACAAGGACTTGGCAGAACTCATCAACAGTTCCGACGCGCGCAATGAAGACCGGATCGAGGTGAGCGCGAATGACATCGCCCAGCAGAAGCAGGCGATGAAGAAGGCGGGGAAGCGGTCCAGCCAGCCTCAGAACCGCCGGCGAAGCCTGCCCGTAAAAAGGCCGGCCGGAACGCCGGAAGGCAGGTGGTTGCCCCTGCGGCCGCCCAACCAGCCCCTGCACCAGCGGCACCGGCCTACGTGTTCGTCCACATCGAGGCGAGAAAGGGGGCTGTCAGTCAGCTCGGCGCGGATCAGGTCCGCCGGATCGTGGGGCTGTTCGAGTGAGAGGCTTGGACAGAGGCTTATAACGACATGCGTGGCGGTCCGAGCTGGATGTCGATACCCACGGGGAGGGTGATGGAAGTGATCGCTGTGCTGAATGGGGCGACTTAGCCCCTCCCTTTTTTGCGCTTTCGGTCGGCTTTCCGGCGCTTAGCTCGCTCTTTCGGGGTGGTATCACTTCCCGCGAAACGGATTCGATGTGTGGTTGGCCCCTAACGGCCGGGAAGCGATTGATCTCTACCAAGAACACAGCGAACGCATCGCCCTGGTGCTGCTCGATGTCCGGATGCCGGGCCTGGATGGACCTGAGACCCTGGAGGCCTTGCGCAAAATCAATCCAGCCGGACGGCGACCATCCAGGCAATCTGCAGCAAGTACGTCTACCCGAAAGTTCGAGATCCTCGACAGCTGGGAGAACCGCTTCCCCGACCAATTCTTCGTCCGCAAGTACACCGCGGCGCAAGTTCACCGGGGCTTTGGGTTCGTTGGGAAGTTCAAGGGTCTTGGAAAGGAACGTGTCGAGGCGTTGCTCCTGCAATTGGCGATCGTAAGTATCTCTTCCAAGAAGACAACCCGGCTGTTCGAACTCGCCGCTGAAGAACAGCGTGGCGAGCGCGGACGGTTCGAGGATGATGGTGCCGGCACCTGAGAGCGCCGCCTCAGCCCGCTCGGATTCTTCCGCGGTGCCTCGGCAGCAGCGGATCGGCAGAGTGCCCTCCGAAGCGAGATGGGAGAGGGACTCAAGCAGCCCCGCATCCGCGAACCTGGCAAACGTAGTCGCCGAGATCGGGTTGGCGCGGTAGACCGCGTGCATCTCCTCCTTCTGCTGCTCCTTGAGGTCGAGCGCTTTCAGGATCAGCGAGATGTCGGGCGATCCGTCCTCCTACTTCTCGCGGGGGCCGCCGAGGGCGCAGCGTTCCCCACCATCGCGAGACGTAGACGGACCCAGTGACTGCGGATGAGCGGAACACGGAAGTCCACTCTACAAGTTGCTCTGTCTCTGCCCGGGCACGGCGGCGAAGACAAACGAGGCCATACAGTTGCTGGGCCCTTGCATGAACGGTGATGTCCATCGGCCGTGCCGCTGTGGCACCGGCGCCCGATCACGATTTCTTCGCCCGTGCGGTTTCGCCCATCGCTCTTGGCAACTTCCGACGAAGGGAGCTGTTGCTTAGGGACAGGCACAACGCAGGGCACGTCGTAAGCTTTATCCAAAGAATGGCTTGTAGCATTCTGCCTGACTTGCCTGCCATTCGGCATGACAAGTGCGAACCGATCTATGAAAAGCGACCGTCCCTCTACATGTGTCATCGGCAGGGACCGTCGATGGACTCGGCCCCGCGGCGGCGAACGTCTCGTCATCGCCGTTCCCTCATCGAGGAGTTACAATCATGCCATTTGTGACGTTCTTGCAGTCATATTGGTTGTTGGCGGCCCTGGCCGTTCTCATCGCGATTGTGCTGGTTCCCTCGATCAGGATCGTCGGTCCGACTGAGGTCGGGCTGGTCACGAAGCGGTTCGCCTTCAGCAAACTTCCCGATGACAACCCAATTGCCTTCCGCGGCGAGCCAGGTTACCAGGCCAATCTCTTGATGCCGGGTTGGCATTTCAAGCTGTGGCTGCTCTATGCCGTGGAGAAGCACCCATGGGTCCAGGTTCGGGCCGGTGAGATCGGCGTGGTCGTGGCGCAGGTTGGCAGACCTCTGCCGATCGGCGCCAAGTCGGCCGAGTCCGTGAGCGACTTGAACCTGATCACAAACCTGAACGCCTGGTTGCAAGCCGGCGGACAGAAAGGCGTGCAGCGCCCAGTCTTGCCGCCCGGCAGTCTCATGCCGGTGCATCCGGTAGGCTTCCTGGTAATTACTCGGGAGCGCGTTTACGGCATCCCTGTGGCCCAACAGTTCCAGCGTTTGCAGGCCCAGGGCAAGTTCACCTACCAAGCATTTGGCTTGGAAGAGAGCCAGCTCAAGGTAACGGTGATCACGCCGCGCTCGGCCGGCGGCGGGGGAGTTATCGATACCTGCGGCATTGTTACCGCGCTCGAAGGGCAGCCGCTGCCGAGCGGCGCCATCGCCGGTCGACTGGGCGAGTTTGAGGACGTCAGGAAACTGGAAGGCGAGCATGCCACCGATCAGACGCTCATCGAGGCCTTGATCGGTTCGAAGTCCGTGCAACACAACAATTACCAAGATTATGATGCGTTTTTGAAGGCTGGCGGGAAGATCGGACTCCAGCACGACACGCTGCTTTATGGGGCGTACCTACTCAATCCGTTCCTGGTACGCGTGGAAGAGGTTCCGATGCTGGTCATCAAGCAAGGTGAGGTGGCCGTCATCAAGGCTTATGTCGGCCTGCCGACCGAGGACACCTCCGGGGCCGCCTTCAAGTTTGGGTCGATCGTTCGCCCTGGCCATCGGGGCATCTGGCAGGAGCCGCTGCGAACCGGCAAGTACGCCATCAACCCTCGCTGTTACGAAGCCGAGAAGGTACCCACGTCGATTTTGAGCCTCAACTGGTCCGAAGCAGTGAGCGAGGCCCATAAACTCGACGAGCGCTTGTCCCAGATCGTTGCCAAGAGCCGCGAAGGCTTCATCTTCACGATTGAACTCGTTGTGCAGATCCACGTGCCCGACACGTCGGCTCCGCGTGTAATCAGCATGGTCGGCACGATTGCCAACCTGGTTAACGAGGTGCTGCAAGCAGCTGTGGGCAACCACTTCCGCGACAAACTGCAGAGCATGCCCGCAGTCGAGTTCATCGAAACCCGTCAGCAAGTGCAACAAGCCGCTCTGGCTCACATCCGCTCACAACTGACTCAGTACGAAGTGGAAACGCGCGGAGTGTACATCCAGGATGTGATACTGCCGAAAGAATTGGTCTTGGTTCTCACGCAACGGGAGATCGCCAACCAGGAGAAGGCGACGTACCAGATGCAGCAGGAGGCGCAACGGCTGCGTATCGACCTGGAGAAGACCAAGGGCACGGCCGACATGCAGGCCCAGTTGGCCCAGGCTCAGGTCGGCGTGGAGATTGCCACGCAGACGGCCGCGGCCCGCAAAAGACAAGCTGACGGCGAAGCGACTTACATCGCCGAGACCGGGCGTGCTAAGGGGGCGGAAGTGGAGGCGGTGGGACTGGCCAGGGCTAAAGGATTCGAAGCCCAGGTGCGTGCGCTCGGCCAGGGTCCCACGGCAATCATCAACGTAACGACGGCATTGGCTGAACGGGGCGTAAAGATCATGCCGGAGATCTTAGCAGTCGGTGGCGGAGGTACCCTGGAGGGTGTCGGTGCAACCTTAATGAAGTTTCTGATCGACGGGGTAAGACCCACTACAAGCCCGATCGCCGCCGACTCTCTGCTCCCCAGAGACGGGCACGAGCCAATCCTTCGCAACTAACTAACCCGCGGGTACGAGAGTTCGCTAATCGCGGTTTCAACTAAAGCCAAGAAAATTCGAACCGAAGACCGTTAATTTATGGTGCCGATTCAAGCGCTTGGATTGGATCGCATGAATGCCGGGAAGGGATCCCGTTTGCGGAAAGTGGGTTTGTTTTCTCAATGGTCTTCAAGCCCGCTCCACCCGCAACGAAGCCAGGCAACGAGAATTGCCACCGTGATGCCGACGCTGCTGCTGATCCGAAACCCTTTCTGATCGCACCGCAATCGTTCGCAAGGTGCACGGTTGGCGGTACTTCTGGAGGAGTTCCTGCTCGCTCCAGGCGGACCGACCGGGACCCGGGCACCGGGACACGATCTGCCCCGCCGGCACGAAGGTAGGAACCGTCGCGTAGCCAACAAAACCGGATGTGTAATCCGGGGATGATCGCCCGAGTTTTACCGGGAGGATTTCTCGATGAAGACGGACGCGCAATTGCAGAAGGATGTCATGGAAGAACTGAGGTGGGAACCGTGTGTCACGGCGAGCGAGATCGGGGTATCGGCCGCCAACGGGGTGGTGTCTCTCAACGGCACGGTCGCGACCTACGCCGAGAAGTGGGCTGCCGAACGGGCGGCCCAGCGCGTGGAGGGCGTCAAGGCCATCGCCGAGGAGATCCAGATCAAGCCCACCGGCATGCACGCCAAGACCGACGCGGAGATCGCCGCGCTCGTAGCCACATCCCTCAAGGCGCACGTCTGGGTGCCGACCGACATCCAGGCCACCGTGCAGAACGGCTGGGTCACGCTTGGGGGTGTGGTGAACTGGGAGTACCAGCGGAGGGCGGCGATGGACTCCGTCCGCTTTCTGGCCGGCGTGAAGGGCGTCTTGAACAACATCACCCTCAAGCCGATGGTCCAGCCGTCTGCCGTCAAGGACGCGATCAAGAAGGCGCTGCTGCGGGACGCCGAGATTGACGCCGGGAACGTGAACGTTTCGACCGACGGTGGCACGGTGACGCTGTCCGGCAGAGTTCGGTCGTGGGGCGAGAAGGACGAGGCCGGGAGGGCCGCCTGGAACGCCCCGGGTGTCAACACCGTGCGGAACAACATTGAGGTCGTGTCCGCGTGACGGTCGAATTCGACCGCCTGGGACCGGCGGTCGGCCCACAGGTTCGGGGAGTGCCGAAGATATTTCCGAGGCGAGCCGACGACCGGTAGCGTGGTGCAGATCTTCACGAAGGACACGATGGGGGAGGAGTTCCTGCTCGCCCCAGAAGGACCGACCGGGGATCCGGGCACCGGGAGAGGCCAAAGTGGAGGGGACCAAATCGGGACGGACCGTGGATTCGTTGGCTGCCCGTTTGCCCTGGTCAACACAGTCGAAAGGAAAAGTTATGAAGAACGTGCTGCTCGCGGTGGTGGTGCTGACCATCGCCCTCTCCGGAGTCGCCGTGTTGGGAGTATGCGACGAGCCAAAGAAGGCCGACGAGAAAGACAAGGCCAGCATCTGGATGAAAAGCAAGCTGCATCTGTCGCAGAACATCCTCGAGGGCCTGACCCGAGGCGACTTCGAGATGATCAGCAAGAACGCTAAGGCGCTGAACTACCTGGGCTATCTCGAAAAATGGGCCCGGGCCAACCAGGAGGACTATCAGCGCGAGCTGAAATACTTCGAGGCTGCCAACAAGGAATTGATTCGCCAGGCCGATAACAAGAGCCTGGCGGGGACCACGCTCACCCATGCGCTGCTGACCGGCACCTGTGTGCGCTGTCACCAGATCGTCCGCGACGCGAAGAAGTAGTTTCGTTCCAATGGAAAGACTACGCCCACGGCCAGTCGCCAAGAGGTCATCACGCGAGATAACGTGCCGGTCCTGATCGATGGCGTGCTGTTCTTCAAGGTGGTCAACATCGAAAGTGCCGTGATGAAGATTCAGGACTATGTCTGGGGGGTCACCAGGTTGGCCCAAGCAGCCCTGCGCGACGTGGTTGGCGGCGTCACGCTCGATGAGCTGCTTGCCGAACGGGAGCATATCGGCAAACTGGTCCAGGAGGTCGTCGAGAAACAAGCCCAGGAATGGGGCCTTGACGTGACGGGTATCCGCCTGCAGGACATCGGCATGCCTGAGGAGCTGAAGAAGATCATGTCGCGCCAGGCGGCGGCCGAGCGCGAGAAGCGTGCCACCATCACCAAGGCAGAAGGGGACCGACTGGCGGCCGAAAACCTGGCTGCCGCCGCGGCCACGATGGCGGCGAGCCCCGGGGCGATGCAGTTGCGCACCTTGCAGACGATCGACGGCCTGGGCCCTGCGGCGTCGAATACGGTCGTATTCGCCGTGCCGATCGAGGTCATGGAACTGGCGAAAAGGGCGGGTGAAGCGTTTCGCTCGAACGACAGAGCCACGGTTCTCAGTTCGTCGTGAGGTAGGTTGGGGTCCGCGATGAGCCACTCCTATCGGGCTGGTGCTGTGTTGGCAGACCTCAGAAAGGAGACAACCATGAGGTGGGGCAAGTGCAGCTTCGGTTCGCTCGAGATCGATGGCCACGAATACAGCAAGGACGTCATCTGGGACCGAGGTGAAATTCGGAAACGGCAAAAGAAGGCCTCGCGCGAGTTTCGTGAGCGGTTCGGTCACACGCCGTTATCTCTCAAAGAAGACATTCCCTGGGACTGCAAGTGTCTGGTGATCGGTACCGGCATGCAGAGCCGTTTGCCCATCATGGAGGACGTCCGGGCCGAAGCCGCGCGGCGCGGCGTGACGATCGTGGCATGCTCCACTCCCGATGCCATAGCGAAGCTGAGGGCAGACCCGGCTGAAACCAACGCGATCTTGCACCTAACGTGCTGATGCCGGATTGACGGGTTGACGCGCTTGACGCCAAGCTCGCTTTGAGCATTATGTGCAATGCCATGACGTTCGGCTACCCGACGATTTTCTGATAGACATTCGAAGCGGCGGATTCCACCCACCCGTCGACCGGGTTCATCCGGACTCGCCCATTCGAGAATCTTCGCATCCTGGCATGACGCTTGCCAGAGGGATAACCGGTAATTGTCGCTGCACGGAGGTAGCGGCGAATCCTTGCTCTCTTAGCATTCTTTAAAACGTTAAGCCGCGAGCCCCAAGAATGTCGCGGGTAGCTGGCGGCATTCGTGGTTTGGTCGAAAGTATAGCCTGATCCGACCCCACGCTGACGCCACACTCGAAAACTGCTTTGTCATTCCGGCTGTCGGTAGGCGAGCCGGAGTGCCTCTGTAATTCGGTTCCAGTGCGTGCCATGCCAGAAAACCTGGCGGCAGCGGATGCACTCCCAGAATCTCTCCAACCAGGCGAAGGTGCGGGGCGGCACCCGATCAGCTACTTGCTCTTTGGGTACTTCAACCAATTTCCCACCGCAAGCCATACAACGCGGTTCTTGGAGGGACAGACGTAATTTCGTCAGGACATAACCGAGCTGGGCAAGAGGAGCCATGCGAATCGGAACGAACAGGGCAGGTTGCCGACCGTCACGGATCACCGCGAACTGAAAGATCTTCGTGTCGGAAGAGAGAAGCGTTCGTCCTTCGTCCCGCGATAGACAGATGAGATCGCGGTCGTCGATGCCGCTTTCCAAAGACGTGTCATAGCCAGCGGCACGTAGCCAGCGTGCCAGGCCGCCCAGCATTGCATCACAGGCGAACCGTATTTCCAGGGAAGTGTCCATAGGATAGTCACGCGCGGATTGTCGCCTTCGAGTACCAGCCTTTTAGGTGCTGGTCAGCTTACTCGCCCCGGTGTCCGGCGAGGCTGGGAGTCACCTTACCCATCTGAACGCTGAAAGCACAGGTGGACGATGATCGGCTCAGGTCCGCCGCCCCAGGAGACAAGGGGCCAACGAACAGCAACGCATCGGGGTGCTCACGGTCGAGAGGATGGACAGAGGCAAAATCCGCGGCGCGATCCAGGCCAAGGAGGCCACGCGCTGGGCCCCGTTAACCTATCTCTATCGCGGGGCATTCGTCTTCCTGAGATCTAGTCCACGAACGAGAACGACTCGAAAGGCACCATGCGGGTGGTCGTGCCATCAGCAAAAAACAAGTCGGCCACTTCGACCGGGCCGTCGTCAGTTTCCACAACATAAGGCTTGATCTGCGCTTGTAGGCGGGTGCCACGGCGAATGAGCATTCGTTCGAGCCAGTGCTTGGGAGAGATTTCCAGATCGACCATGAACCCTTCGGCAAACTCGATGGTATGGTACATGGCATTTCCTCGAGGCCCAAGTCTCCTGTTCAGGCGATCTCCACTGCTTTCCTCGTTGGAAGATTGAACTAGCAAACGATGTGCCGCAGCTTTCTGGTGCGAATTCGAGATGGTGCGGTGCCGAGAAAAGCGGGCAATCAATGGCAGGGCACGACGTGAAAAGTGCTTGCAGGCTCCGATGTATCGTCAGGGCTTTTCCCTTAACCCCGGCAGGCCCATGCGTTCTTCGATGAACGGAATCAGTCGGTCAAAAGTCGAACGGCTTGGGCACGACATGCCGGACACCGGCCTCCTTTGCCGCCGCAAGCGTTTCTGCCGTTACAAGGATGCCCTGCATTTCGCCCTGCAAATGCTGAATGCACCGGTACAGTTCCAGCCCCTCCATGCCCGGCATCCTGTAGTCCAGCAAGGCGAGACGGAAACAACCCTGCACGACCGGCTCCAGTGCAGCCGAGCCATCGTAGGCGACACCGACCCCGTACCCCAGATCGGTAAAAGCAAGGATGTCGTACCTCGGTGTTCGGCCACTTACCCGTAAGTGACCACCGTGGTTAGCGTCGACATCCGCTAATCGCCAACCAAGCGGCAGTGTGCGGTTTTGACACGCCCCTGTGTCCTGCTACCCACGCCGACCCTTTCTCATCTCACCATCGCTCGGCTCCATTATCCATAACTCCGCTTCTCTAAAGCAGCCTGGCAATCGCCCGGGTCGTACGGACGAGTCGGCGGAGACCGTGGCATAAATATTGCTTGAAGCAGAGTCCTACCGGAACATGGAGTGGTTTTCCTTTGCGCGCACCTGAGCGGGGGAGCGCTTGCGCATCGAGCGTGTGGCGCTTCGAGGATTTGTGGCGAGAGGACCACGTGAAAACCGAGCGGGACTACGGCCTGCGTTTGAATGCCATTACGCCTTTCCCGAACGACACTGGCGGTGGGCTGCACATCCTCCTCGTGGATGACGACCCAAGACACGGCGGAAAGCACGGCCATTTTGCTCCGTTGTTACGGCCACCGTGTCCAGGTCGCTTCTGACGGGCCTTCTGTGTGCCAAGCCGACTTGTTGCGGCAGGAGATCAAGAGAATCACGGGGATGGAAGTGCGCGAGGCGACTGCGGAAATCGAACCGGCCAGCGGCGCCGTCGTGCAGGCGTTCACGACCGGCACCGTGGTGCAAGTCTTCCTGCTCAACGGCCGCGCTCCTACGGAAGCATGGAGCGGGACTAGGCCGGGCAATGAGTCATGAGATCGGAGCTTCCACCATGTTGGTCGAATCGGGGAACGGCCAGAAATCCGTTTACGCGGAGGAGTCTCCCGCGTGGAACGAACTCGGCCAGATCCTCTTTGTGTTAAGGAGTGAGGCAGATGACCGTCGCTACCCTTCTCAGCTGGATGATTTGTGGCTTGATCGTAGGGATGATTGCACGGGTCCTGGTCCCAGGTCGGCGGAGCATGAGCCTGCTCCTAACGATGGTACTGGGCATCGTAGGGGCCGTCGTGGGCGGCTTCCTTTACTCGTTCGTCGAGGCTGCGTCGCCTGAACCTTTCTCTCTTTCCGGCAATGCCTGGCACGGCTGGATTGTAGCGATCCTCGGGGGCGCGCTCGTCCTCTGGGTCTATGTTGCCCTTCATCCCCGGAAGTGGTGGCAGTAACTCCATTGCCCGATCCGTGATTGGCGCCTAAGCGCGCCCAGCCCGGAATTCAACACGGTGCCACCGGAAGAGGCCACCGGCTTCTTGCGCGAGGTGACCGAAGGCGCGGGGGGAGGAATTCAACCATGAACACAGAGACCTTGACTATCAGCGACAACCGTACAGGAAAGAAGTACGAGATTCCTATTTGGCAAGGGACCATCCGGGCCATGGACTTGCGACAAATCAAGACATCGGACGAGGACTTTGGCCTGATGACTTATGACCCGGGTTTCACAAACACGGCTTCCTGCAAGAGCCACATTACAATGCTTGATGGGGAAAGGGGGGTTCTCTGGTATCGTGGCTACCCCATCGAGCAGTTGGCCGAACAGAGCACGTTTCTGGAGACCGCCTATCTCATCCTGCACGGCGAACTGCCCACCAAATCCCAACTCGATGCATGGATCAGGAGCATTACTCATCACACTCTGCTTCACGAGAACACCAAGAAGTTCATCGACGGGTTCCATTATGACGCCCATCCGATGGGCATACTGGTGAGCACGGTAGCCGGCCTCTCGACCTTCTATCCCGATGCCAAAGACATACACAATTCGGAATCGCGGCAGGTGCAGACCTATCGGCTGATCGCGAAGATGCCGACTATCGCGGCCTTCGCCTACCGGCACAGTCTGGGCATGCCCTACGCGTACCCGGACAACGATTTGACTTACACCGGGAACTTCCTGAACATGCTCTTCAAGGCTACCGAGTTAAAGTACACGCCGAACCCTGTGCTGGAGCGGGCACTGGACGTGCTGTTCATTTTGCACGCCGACCATGAACAGAATTGCAGTGCCAATACCATGCGAAGCGTGGGCAGCTCCTACGCGGATCCGTTCTGCGCCACTGCGGCCGCCGCTGCTGCGTTGTACGGACCGTTACATGGCGGTGCCAATGAGGCGGTGCTGCGCATGCTCAACCAAATCGGGTCGAAAGACAATGTGCCCCAATTCATTGCCCGCGTGAAGGCCGGCGAAGGCCGGCTGATGGGTTTTGGCCACCGCGTGTACAAGAACTACGATCCCCGCGCCCGCATTATCAAGCAGATCGCCGATCAAGTGTTCGAGGTCACCGGCCGAAATCCGCTGCTGAACATCGCTTTGGAATTGGAACGGATCGCGCTGGAGGACGACTACTTTGTCTCTCGGCGATTGTACCCCAACGTCGATTTTTATTCGGGGATCATCTACCAAGCGATGGGGTTCCCGGTACCGATATTCCCGGTGTTGTTTGCCATTCCGCGAACGGCCGGTTGGATCGCGCAGTGGGAGGAAATGCTGCTGGATAAAGACCAGAAGATCGCTCGACCTCGCCAGGTCTATCGGGGGGAGACCCGACGGAACTACGTGCCCCTCGCGGCGCGGGGATAACGACCTCCACTGTTAATCCAAGGAGCTTCATTCTCCTAGAGAAAGAGAATGCCGTTATTTGACGAAAGCTGCTGCCCGAAGGCTGCGATGGGCAAGAAGCTCCCTTGGCTCACGCCAAGGTTCTGGGCGAGAACGGCGAGCCGATGAACTGCCAGGAGATGATCAAGGCGATGTCGGACAAGGGGTACTGGAAATCCCCGGGCGGGCTGACACCGCACGCGACTCTCTATTCCGCGATCATCAGGGAGATGAAAGCAAAGGGGAAGGAGGCCCGGTTCAAGAAGGCGGATCGAGGGAAGTTTAGCCTAACGTAGGCTCGCCTAGACAAAACCCGGCTCGCCCACAAGGCCCCGCAATTGGCGGGGTCTTTCTCGTTGGCGTTCTGGCCAACCGGGGCGCGTCGAACGCAACGTGGGCGAACGTGAGCGATTCTTGGGCCAGCGCACGCGGACCAAGCTGCAGTTAGGTTTAACGCACCGCTCGGAAGTGGAACGGCGCCCGCCCCCGCTTGATGGCTACTTCCGCGAAGCCTGCCGCCTCCAACCGCTGCCCGAACGTGTCGGGACCAATGGGCATGTACGTGGCGCGCAGATGGATGACCTGCAGCGCGAGTCGGCTCGCGTTTATAGGCAAGACTGAGCGGTACGGTGTCGGGTCCGAGAGGATCTTTCTCACTCTGCTGTACAATATCATGGTCGAGACGGCCGGAGTAATCATCTGGCTAGGCTCGCTTGGCCTCGCTCGGTTCAGACTCACCCGCTGCCGAGACAGCCCACCGACTCGCCAGCGGGTGAGTAATGTGCCTGCTTCAATCCTCTGCCGCGGATACGCGTTCCCCGAACTAGAAGCCAGTGGCGCGCGCTGCGGCTCTTCCAGTAAGGACGTTTCCCCATGGACGTGAGTTACACCTGCGATAAGCTCCGCACCGCCGTTTTCAGCTTGTCACACGGAAAGCGCCCCCTTCGCGAGAAGATTGGAGACGCATTCTACCTTAGCGGCATGACGGGGTTAGGCTTGCGCCCGGACAAATTCTTGCCTGGCGACCTTCTTCCCAAGTTCAATGCCATCCGCAATGCGTTCTCTAGAGCAAAGCCCGTTGGCAAAGAGGGGAAGGCTGCCGCAACCCTCCGACTAATGACCGATGCGGAAGCCGACAGCATCGCTAAGATGATTCGGGACCTTGAACAATCAGCTCTGCAAATGAACGGACAGTAACAGGGAGCGCCTGGCGTGTCTGAGACGCGAATCGTCGAGCTGGATTCTGGTCCCTGCCGCGGTAGCCTGCCGTCTATTAGGGATGACTGTTGTTGATTCCAAGACTGGCGCAGATTGCACTCGGGTCGGGAACCGAAAGACCGCCTCATGAAAGTCCGCAACACTGCCACTGGCGAACTGTACGATGCCGCGCTGGTGACCGAATCAGACGGCCCGTCCCTGGACTGATGAAAGCCATTGACGGTTTTGACGTTTTGGGCTTGCTCGTTTTCTTCGGTTTTGTTGCGCTGGCGGACTGGAGGTCCACGCCCAAGGCATGCAAACGGAGTTGCGCATGGATGCATCAA
>Ga0208044_1000841_pt1 | contig 19374 bp, 16 predicted proteins | sample Sb_taG_8_FD_187712 | JGI IMG/M metagenome (GOLD analysis project Ga0208044, IMG submission 187712) | Peat soil microbial communities from Weissenstadt, Germany - Sb_50d_c_BC metaG (SPAdes) (version 2) | ecosystem: Environmental > Terrestrial > Soil > Wetlands > Peat | place: Germany... | reverse complement strand
ACCAAAGCCGTGTCGGAGTGGTGCCGCGAAAACCTCGGCACGACATTGTTCGCCAAACGCAAGCTGGCCTTTACCACCAGCGCAACAGAAACAGGATGAAAGCAGTGCCGAGGCTTTCATCAGTCCACCCCCAGCCCCTCTCCCCCGAAGCGGGGGCGAGGGGAGACTATTACCTGCCGCTCGCCTTGGCATCCTGATAGATCTACTTGCGGAGCCCTCTCGTCTTTTGCAGGTCCTCCCGGTGCGATGATGCTAGCTCGTCCAGGAAGGTCAACACGCCCATGCCTTCCGGTCGTGGCTGCACGTCTGCCGGTAACGACCAGGCCTGAACGCCCCGCCCTGGAATCACCCGGACGACGTTACACGCCCAGGCTCTGCCCGCCATGACGGTCTCTCCCGTAAGTTCAACGATCGGGATGGCCGCTTCAATCTGCCAGAAATCCTTGTCGCTGTGAACCGCAACAAACCAGCGGGGATTCCACGTGCGGTCGCCCCAACAATCGTCGCACACGCAACCTCTCTGGTCGACCTGAAGCTGAAAATAAGTCGAATAGTCGCGGTCGAGATCCAGCAGAATGCTGACTCGGTCGTAAGGCCGCAGGTCTGCATCGGCAGGCCGTCGTTTTACTGGAGCAACGTAGCGACCAACCGGGTGCCGGCAGCGTAGCGCCAGATAGAGAAAGTCTTTGTCATAAGTGAAACGAAACTCCGTCGGATACTCTTTCAGAGTGTCTCCAGCCGCATTGCTGAGCTTCATGGGATTCACGTTCTGCCAGCACTCGTCGTCGAAATTGCCGTCCAAAAGAGGTCGAGTCTGCGCCAGGGGACAATATGCCAGTGGCTTTGCGGGTCTCCCAACGTGGTTCACGAGCCAAAGCTCCGTCGCTGCGGCATCGTGCCAGGGTCCTTCGGGCGACTCGGTCACAAATTGCGTGTAGTATGTTTGGGCCGTGTTAAAATCTCCCAAGCGCCGGTTCGCGGCCTGCAAGCAAAATTGAACCGACGGATCCGCTGAATAATGTGGCCCAAACGCTCCCAGGCGTTTGCCGTAGTCCAGGCAGCCCTGATACCATTGCCGGGTCTCCGCGAGACTGGCCAGCAGTCCGACTTGCTGGGAGCGCGATTCCTCCGGTGCGGAAAAGAGCGAGGCCTGGCGGATCGTGGATTTGCTAAACGCGACGAACTGCCCCATTTCATAGCGCCGTCGTGCTTCACTGCTGGAGTTATGCCGAATTAACCAGGCAAACGCTTCGGCTGAGAGCGGATTGGTCGGGTAACGATTCACCATGAACGCGAAGATCTCCTTGGCGACGGACCACTGACCGAGGCGTACGTACTGGCTCGCAATCGCGAAGGCTGTGGATGCTGCCTGGGCTTCAGGCATTCGCGAGAGCATCGGACCAAGTTGGCTCATCATCCGGTTGGGGTCGGTTAACTCGCCGGCCGGGGTTTCTGCCATTGCCTGGAGGTTGCGGATGGTCCGAAGCCCTTCCTGAACCTCCTTGGCCAACGGCGGCGCTTCAGACAGCTGGCGCCGGGCGGCGCTGCCCGGATTCATCTCCACGCCCCGCATCAAGTCGGTGTGGCCCAGGGCGCCGGGAAGTCTGCTCTCAAGCAGATGGTAACAGCGCTCTGTCGGCAGCGCTGTGGGGCTGTCAAAGAGCAAACCGGCCGCGGGGGTGGCGAAATCCCGGATGGTGCCCTCCAGCCGGTCGCTTATTTTTGTGACGTCAAGCATTACTTGCGCGCCCGTGTGGTCCTGCCAGCGGCCGTAGAGCTTGGCTACGGACCAGGGCTCCAGCCCGAGTTGCTTCAACTGTTCAGGAAAGGCATTGGGGTCAGCCGCTCGGGTAAACGCTTCATGGAGGGCCTCGCAAAGCAGTGCCTCCGACGGCCAACCGCTCATGCGCGCATCCGGGTTGTCCGTGATGACAACGCTGGGCCGCCATATCCGCAGGGCCAGGACCAGTTGACGCAGTATTTCCTCGGCCGCGTGGTCCCCTTGCAGCGTATTCCAAGCCTCGAGCAGCTCGTTCCTGCCGGCGTGAGCCAAGTGCTGAGGCACGGGAAACTGCCACAACATTTCACCGGCTGCACCACCCGCCTTGCGGACCGCGGCGGCAAAACGCAAGGACTCTGTTGAGCGTTCGAGCGCTGCCGAGGCGGGGTCAGAGGCCAGTACGCGGATGCCGGTGGTCAGGTAGCCGTCCTCGCCACCGATTTGTGCGATGGTGTCGACCGGCAGGCCCCCGGGACGTGCGTGGACGAACATGATTGCGGCGCGTTGCCCACCCCGGCGCTGCACTCGCCAGGTCTTGCCGCCATCGGTTGTTGCCAAGATGGTGCCAAATTCCCCGACGGCCCAACCACGCTGGCCGTTTGCGAAAAAGAGCCCGTCAAGGGGCAGCGGCTGTCCGGTCTTCGACACGTCCCAGGTCTTCCCCTGGTCCGCGCTATGCAGCACAACCGAGCCAGGCCGCCCTGCTACCCAAATGTCATCCTTGACGCAAGAAACGGCATGGAAGTCCCAGCAGGCGCGAATTTCGTCGGGCAAGGCAAGATTCGCGTAGCCCCATTTTACACCAGCCGACTGCCTGCTCAAAAAGACCAGGCCACCTTGCCCGACCGCGACTCCGCGATTGCCCACGATCTGCACATCCCGAATAGCCCGGCTGCCGAGAATGTCTTCCATGTCGGCCTTCGCAAGTGTCCCCTGCCGGAGAACGGCCAGCCGGCTCCACGCTCCAGCCAGGGCACCAGTCTGGCCGTCCTGAAAATCCGCGGCAAGCCAGCTTGGCGAACGCGGCCCGGACACTGGCTGCCAGGTTCTCCCGCCATCCAGAGTGCGAAAGACACCCGTGGGAAACTGTTCGATGCCATCGCCGACGACAAAACCCATGCGATTGTCGACGAAGCGGATGCGATTGAGGCCCGGCAAGGCTCCGGTGTCCACGCGCCGCCATTGGATGCCGCCATCCTGGGTGTACAGCAAGACACCCACGCTCCCCGTGCCATGAGGGAGTTCCTCGCGGCCTGCGATCCATCCAATGTACGGGGTGATGAAATGGACCGAACGCAGCGAGGCCCGCACTCCGGTCGACTGACGCTCCCAGTTTTGACCGCCATCCATGCTATGCCAGACAACTCCCTCGTCTCCGACCGCCCATCCTTCATTTCCATCCACGAACTGAATAGCGTGAAGGGGAGCGTCCTCGAAATTGCGGAGGTCAGCAGCGCTGAGCGCCGGCGTAATGCAGGCACTCAAGACGAGTGCCGTTAGGCAGGATCGCATGGTCACTCCTCTCGTTCCACTCCTCGAAGCCAATTTCAGTACACGAAGAAAATGTCGCCCTCCTCAGTCGGCCTGAGAATGAGGGACTCCCGGCGCCATCTGATTGACGGTGCGGGATCCGGCTGTGGGTCAGGTTTCCAACCTGACCGGACAGCTTGGAAATCTGTCTTACACATCTGCCTAATCAAGCACGGTGAATAGGCCCGGGACCGCAATTCAATCGAACAACCAAAAACGCACGATGCAGTAGAGTGCGTTGATTGCGTCGCGGAGGCCGATCTTCTTACCCTCTTCGTAGGTGCGACCGGAATAGCTGATGGGAATCTCGTAGATGCGCCACGCAGGATTGCGGGACCTGGCCACCTTGGCGGTGATTTCAGGCTCGAAACCAAAGCGGTCGGACTTGAGATGAATATCTGCCAGCACCTCTCGGCGGAAAACCTTGTAACAGGTCTCCATGTCCGTGAGGTTCAAATTGGTGAACATGTTCGACAACGTAGTCAAAAACCGGTTCGCCACATAGTGCCAGTAGTACAATACGCGATGGCTTTCCCCAATGAACCTGGAGCCATAGACAACATCGGCCCGGTTTTCGATGATGGGCTGAATGAGTCGCGCGTATTCCGCTGGGTCGTATTCCAGGTCCGCGTCCTGTACGAGAACGGCGTCCCCCGCCGCGTGTCGGAATCCCTCGCGCAGGGCGGCTCCCTTTCCTTGATTGTGCGGTTGGTAGACGATGCGCATGTCGTCGTGACTTTCCAGTTCCCGAAGGATCTCCCGCGTTCCGTCCGTGCTGCAGTCATCGACGATGACAATTTCCTTGGAGATCGGCACCGCCTCGACGCGCCGCACCAACTCGCGGATCCACTGCCGCTCGTTGTATACCGGAATTACGACTGACAGCTTGAAATCCTTGGGAATGGGATAGATGCCAAGTTGGCGGCAAGCCCCTTCGCCGAGCAGGCACTGCAAGAGCTGCGTTCGTTCTGCCGGCGAAGCGGCCAATCGAGCCATCAGGCCAGCCAGCTCTTGATCGCTGACGTTATGAGTAAGAAATGGCATCCGCTATCCTTCAACAGCCGCATCTAGGCTTTCTCGCACGGGAAGACGCGAGTACGGCCCGATTATCGAGGATTTTCGGAGGATGGGTCAAGCCGAATTTCGGAGACTGGGGACCTTCTCACTGACCTTGACACCCTTCCCTCTCTACCATAATTTGGCGCGGCACTTCGGAGCAAGAAGAGGCAAGGTCCCAGGAAGGGACCCTAAGGCTGAAGGGAGTCGGTGCATGAATGGTACGCACGGGACAGGAATCCCGCTCTGCGATCTTCAAACCCAATATCAGGAGTTGCAAGCGCAAATCGAGGAGGCCGTCAGCCGGGTGCTCGCCAGCGGCCAGGTGATCCTCGGCCCTGAAGTCGCTGCTCTGGAAAGGGAAATCGCTCACTATTGCGGCACCGCCTATGCAGTAGGCTGTTCCTCAGGCACGGATGCTCTCTTGCTGGCCCTCCAGACACTGGACATCGGCGCAGACGACGAAGTGATCATGCCGCCCTTCACCTTCTTCGCTACCGCCGGCAGCGCTTGCCGGCTCGGAGCGCGCCCTGTATTTGTCGATATTGACGCGGAGACTTATAACCTTGACCCCCTGCAGGTCGAGAACAAGATCACCGAGCGCACGCGCGCCATCATGGTTGTTCATCTTTTCGGCCAGTGCGCTGACATGGAACCGCTCTGGCACATTGCCGAACGTCATAGCTTGCCAATCATTGAGGACGCAGCTCAGGCATTCGGCGCCGAGTATCAAGGCAAACGCGCTGGCACGTTAGGCGCGATGGGCTGCTTCAGCTTCTATCCAAGCAAGAACCTGGGGGCGTACGGCGATGCCGGCATGGTCATGACCAACGACCCAGAATGGGCCGAGCGCCTGGCTTGCTTGCGCGTGCATGGCATGGAAGTGAAGTATTATCACAAGTATCTTGGCTGGAATGCTCGGCTCGACGCACTGCAGGCAGCCATGCTGCGGGTGAAGCTACTCCACATCGAGCGCTGGATCGAGGCCCGCCAAGCCGTTGCGCGGCGCTACGACGCGCTGATCGACGAGCAGCACCTCGGCCATTTCCTGCAACGACCGGCCGTCCGGCCGCAGCGCCGCCATGTCTTCAATCAATACGTCGTGCGCGTGGGGCAAGGCCAGCGTGATGCCCTCGTGCGTCACTTGAAGAGTGAGCACATCGGCTGCGAAATCTACTATCCGGTGCCGCTGCATCGCCAGGAGTGCCTGGCTTACCTTGGTTACCATGCAGGGGACTTCCCGGCAAGCGAAGAAGCCTGCGCCAGCGTTTTAGCTTTGCCAATGTATCCGGAACTAACAGAAGAGCAGCAGCAGCGCGTGATTCAAAGCTGTGCGACCTTTTTGCGGCAACGCGCACGCTTGGCGGCATAGCGGCAGGGGGCGGGTTGTCCCCACGTCGGTTGGCATTCCAAGGCTCTGTCAATCCTCGACTGGCGCGTTGACCAATCGCCCACGCCTAAGAGCAGGAATGAAGATGAGGAGTAAGATTTGGAACAAGATTAAGAGCAGGAGCAAGAGAAAGAGCGACACTCAAATGGTAGATTGCCTCTGACGTATCCAGGCGTCCTTCTCTTAATCTTGATCGTGCTCGTTATCCTCTTCGTAATCGTAATCTTCCTTCTGAATCTTACTCTTCCTTCAAAGTGGCACCCGTTACTCGCAGATCGACCGAAGACCGGCGGGAGAGCTGCGGTCTTCGCAACCTTGAAGTGCACTTCAAGTGGCACTCGCCATCACTTGTAATTGAATCGCGCTCCGATTTTGCTCTTTCTCAAGATATTCGCGTCCCTTCTTGACATTGACGTGGTCCCAGGGCAAGCACTCGGTCATTGGCCGATTACGCTGCGAGTACCAGGTCGTGTCAATGCCCAGGTCGGCGAAAGTCTGCCACCAGATCTCAGGTTTGAAGTGTTGATTCCAACCGTCCAGCCTGCAACCCCGTCGCCAGGCCATTTCCAGAGCAGGCGCGACGCGACGGTCGCCGCGCGTCAGCACGCCTTCCAGTAGGCTGCATTCGACATCGTGCTGTTTGACTTGAACCGATCGGAGGCGGCAGCGACTCCTCAAGTATTGGCCCGCCCAGCGGAGGTATTCCCGCGTCTGCATGCCGTTCCACTGGTAGGGCGTGTGCGGCTTGGGAACGAAGTTCGAGACCGAAGCGGTCACGTCCACATACCGGCCGATCGTCTGCTTGCCGATGATCGAGATTTGTTGGGCCATGTCAACGATGCCGTCCAGATCCACGACTCGCTCACCTGGCAGGCCGCACATGAAATACAGCTTCACGCGCCGCCAGCCGTTCTTGAACGCCTCGCGGCAGCCTTCGTAGAGGTCGTCGTTTTTTATTTTCTTGCGGATCTGCTCGCGCATGTCGTCGCGGGCCACCTCCGGCGCCAACGTCAGCCCGCCGCGACGAACGCCCTGGACCAGCTTGGGCAGCGACCGCAGCTGATGATTGATGCGTAAACTCGGCAAGGAGATATTCACGCCCAGGGGCGTAAAAACCTCATGCATGCGCTTGACCAGCTCCTCGAAGTCAGGGTAATCGCTGGTGCTGAGACTGAGCAAACTGATTTCGTTGTGCCCAGTGTTGCGATAGCTCTCCAGAGCGGCCTGGACAATGGTTTCCACCGAGCGGACGCGCAGGGGTCGCTTGATGACCGTGGATTGACAAAACCGGCATTGCCACGGGCAGCCGCGCATGATTTCGATGGCGATGCGGTCATGCGTGGTCTCGACGTAAGGAATGATTGGCCGTGTGGGTAGCGGTATGGCGTCGAAGTCGCTGTTGATGGTGCACGCCATCACTTCCCGGGGCACGTCGCTACGAGTTCGATTCATGGCGGCGATGGTGCCGTCGGCGTGATACTCCGGTTCATAGAACATGGGGGCATAAGCCCAGGCAGTACTGCCGACGATTTCCGCGATCATGTCGGTACGCGACTTGTCGCCATGTTCCCGCAGCGACATCCACTTGTCCATGATCCAGGGCAAGCTTTCTTCGCCGTCGCCGATCACGAAAATATCGATGAAAGGCGCTAGGATTTCCGGGTTCTGGGCGCCCGGGCCACCGGCAATAACCAGCGGATCCTCCCTGGTGCGCTCCTTGCTGTGCAGGGGGATTCCTCCCAACTCGAGCATGGTGAGGATGTTCGTATAGCACACTTCGTACTGCAGGCTGATACCGATCAAATCGAATTCGCTGAGCGGCGTGTAAGTCTCCAGGCTATAGAGCGGCAACCGATGTCGGCGCAGGAGCGCCTCGTAATCCACCCACGGTGTGAAGGCGCGCTCGCAGGCCCACTGCGGACTCTCGTTCATGATGCTGTAGAGCACCTGCAGTCCGTGGTGGCTCATCCCTAGTGGGTAGGTGTCGGGAAAGGCCAAACAAAGCTTGCCTCGGACGCGACGATGATCCTTGATGGCCGCATTCATCTCACCGCCGATATACTGTGCGGGCATTTGAACCTGCGCCACCAGCCGCCGCACGATGTCTCGGAGAGCTACGTTCACCATGACCGGATTCCTCTTTCTCAATCAGCCAGTGGTCTGTCAATTCTCGACTGACGGGTTACCCAACTGCGCACGCATAAGAGAAAGAATGAAGATGAGGAGTAAGATTTGGAGGAGGATTAAGAGCAGGAGTAAGAGAAAGAGCAAGACCCGATGGGCAGCGTTGCCGCAAGCAGGCCATCCTTCTCTTAATCTTGATCATGCTCTTCATCCTCTTCGTACTCGTAATCTTCCTCCTAACTCTTACTCTTCTTTCACCCGTCAGTCGAAGATTGGCGCGACGCTAGCATAGGTCAGACGCACCGCTCATTATGGCAAATGAGGAAACTCCCGCCAGTCCCGTCTCTGCCCTTGATGCTTCGGAAGAGCAATTCCTATAATGGCTTTTCGACACCGGGGCGGTAGCTCAACTGGGAGAGCGTCGCGTTCGCAATGCGAAGGTTGGGAGTTCGAGCCTCCTCCGCTCCACATGAAAGCCGACTTGTGCCCGTGGCGAGTCGGCTTTTTCATTAGTCTTGGTCTGCTGACACCGCTGGAGAGTTGCGGCCTTGTATGCCAAGCAAACGAATGCTGTCTTGGCAGCCGACGCCACGGCATTTCTTCCTGCAACCATGCACAATTCTTACCCCAAGGCGAGGTTTCCTCCATGCCCCAAACACCGCACATTGAGAAGCACTTCACGTCCTCGGAGACTGTCCGAGACATTGTCATTGGCATGGCGGACGGACTGACCGTTCCGTTTGCACTGGCGGCAGGCCTTTCGGGTGCCGTGACTACACCCGCGATCATTATTACTGCGGGCTTGGCGGAAATTGCCGCTGGCTCTATTGCGATGGGCTTGGGAGGGTATTTGGCGGCCAAGACAGACGCGGAACACTATGCCTCAGAGCGGGACCGAGAGGAAAGAGAGACCGTAGAAGTGCCGGAAAAGGAGGCTGACGAGGTGGCTGACGTGTTTCGCTCCTATGGGCTTCCCGAACCGACCGTGGGCGCGGTCGTGGATGCGCTTCGAATCGATCGTAAGCGGTGGGTCGATTTCATGATGCGCTTCGAACTCGGATTGGAGGAACCGGACCCGCGTCGTGCCCGCACCAGCGCGCTGACTATCGCTTTTTCTTACATTGCCGGAGGCTTGGTGCCACTCGCTCCCTATTTCGTATCCTCGTCCGTTCGCCAGGGACTCCGTGGCTCGGTTGTCGTCACGCTGCTGGCCCTGCTGCTCTTCGGCTACATCAAGGGGAGGTTCACGACTCCTCACCCGCTACGAAGCGCCTGGCAAACTGCCGTGGTCGGCGGATTAGCCGCCGGGGCGGCCTTCCTGATTGCGAAGGCCATTGGTTAGCGCTGCCTCAAGTGAACTAATGGGCGGTAGATAGGCCGTCAGCTCGGCACCTTCGCGGGCTGAGCAACGACCAGTAGGTCGTGCAGCCTGCTTAGACGCTTTCAACCAAGTCTTGAGTTTTCTGAGACGATGTGGAACGAGCACGGGTAGATTGCGGCGCGTCCATTCCATTTCGCAGTTCGCCGCGAAGAATGGTGACCTCGGCAGGAGCATCGATTCCTATCTTCACGCGGTTCCCCACCACCTCGACCAGCGTGATCACGATATCCGTACCGATCAGAATGTTCTCGCCCGGCTTCCTGCTCAAAACTAACATGCGATCTCTCCTTATTGGAACAATTAGCGAGTGGCCAAGTCCATAACGGCCGCATGATTTTTACTGTAAAGGCGTGCACTGTCAAGGGGAGTTTCACCAGGCCTGGGAACATTCGGTATTCCAGCCAACTAGATGTTGTGCCATTTCCTTGGATCGCTAAAGGGGTTGCGATTCTCAATGAAGAATTGGAAAAATTCGTACACTGCGCGCCGCTCCAAGTTGCCGGCACGCGCAGCTGAAAGGTCTTCGAATCAGCTGAATGCAGTTTATTGGCCCCGCGTTTGGCAGCTACGCAGTTCCACTCACTCCATCGTGGTCGCCGCCTGCGGTCCCCTGTACATGGCGGAGGTAGGTGCTGGAAAGATCGAAGCGCTTAACGATGCCGACGACCTTTTGATTGGTATCGTCCACCACCGGTAGCGCCATGAGATCGTTGTCGACAAAGAGCTCCAGCGCCCGATCGAGCGGGTCTCCCGAATGGAGCGGAACCACGTCGCTGCGCATGAGGTCTGCGGCCAGCAGAAGCGAACTTGCGTTGGGGAACTGGGCCGCCAGGTGAACCTCTTCGAGACTGACAACACCCAGAAGGCGGCCTTCGGAATCGGTCACGGGCAGCGCCAGATAAGACGTACTGCTGAGCCGGTCGAGGACCTCTTTCAGATGATCTCCAGGATGCAGCGCCGGGATTTGCTGCTGCGGCGTAAGGAATTGGCTCACGCGCAAGCCGGTCAATACTTCCCGCACATAGTCTCCTTGGTGAGCTGGAGAGCGCGAGCGATTTTCGACTTGCGAGCTATAGATTGACTGCTCGTCGGAAAGGAGAAAGGCCAAGGCGCATACCCAGAGCGTTGGCAGAAGGAGATTGTAATTGCCTGTCATCTCGCTCACGATCACGAGCGTTGAAAAGGGAGTCTTAGCGGCCGCTGCAAAGAACCCCGCCATGCCCACGATAACGAAATTCCCGGGATGCGGCGCCAGTGCGGGCCAGAGCCAGTGCAGGAAGATGCCAAGCGCGCCGCCGCCACAACCGCCGATGACCATGGAAGGACCGAAGACCCCGCCCGATCCGCCGCTGCCAATAGTCAGGCTAGTGGTCACGATTTTGCCCAGTGCAACCGACATCAAGACCAGAGCCAGATAGACATCCGCCTGCTCGGCCGCGGGAATAGTCATACCATCTTGCAGGATGCCGTAGCCGAACGCCAGGACTGCGAGTGCTCGCTTTTCGTGTCCGAGGATAAAGTAGAGCGACACGCCCAGTAGCCCGGTCAGAAGAGCGCCGATGGCGGGCTTGAAATGAGGCTTGATGGGCAACCGATGGAAAAGATACGTCAAGCCGTAGAAGGTGCGCGTGTAGAACATCGCCAGCACTACTAAAAACAGAGCGAGCAACAGATATGAAAGCAGGCTTAGTGGATTGTTGAACGTGAGCACTCCCGCCAGTTCGGGGGGGATCGTAAAAAGTGGCGCCCAGCCAAATGCCAATCCAAACGTGGAATAGGCGATAACGCTAGCCAGCCCGGCGGGAATGATCACCTCGGACTCGAAATCCGGAGATCGATAAAGCACTTCCGCTGCGAACAGTGCGCCAGCAAGGGGGGCACGAAAGATCGCGCCGACTCCAGCCCCCATCCCGGCAGCCATGAGGACGCGTCGCTCCGCGGGGCGAAGTCGCAGCAGATTACCCAGGTAGGAGCCGAATCCCGCTCCAATCTGAGCGATGGGTCCTTCCCGCCCTCCTGAGCCCCCGGTCCCGAGCGTCAAGGCGCTGGCCACGATCTTCACCAAAGGCACGCGCGGGCGAATCTGCCCTTGACGATAATGGTATGCAGCAATCGCCGCATCCGTGCCATGGCCCTCGGCTTCGGGAGCCAGGGTGTAGACGAGGAATCCGCTAAGGATGCCCCCAACGGTCGGGATAATCAGCAGCAACCAGGGGTTAAGCTCGGCGCTCGATTCACCTAGGAGAGGTGGCTCGCCTCCGGGCGTATGGGGATGGTAGCCTGCAAGCACATCCAGCGAGTAATGAAAGACAACCTGGCACGCGGCAAAAAAGACGATGGCGCCGATGCCGGCAATGATGCCCACCACCAGGGACAATCCGAGCAGTCGTGCCTGCGGCCGGAGTCGCTTGCGGCCAATTTCCAGGAATTCAGGAAACCAATGGAGAGGATTGGAAGGCTTAGGTGGAGAAGATTTTGCACCGTTATCCATGGCGTATATTCCTGGAGCCTGGCATGAGCATGATGTCCTTAGCAAAACTCAGCGTTATCCTAGCGGCCGAGCGAGTAGATGACCAACACAGCCGCCGTCCAGAGCAGGGCCACGACCAGGCACGCCAGTCCAATCATCGATAGCACCATCGCCCAGCCTTTCGTCCAGTAGTAGAACGGGTCCAGGCCCGGCGGACGCGGAAATAGATACCCGACTCCAGAAAAGAACACCAGCGCACCCAGACCCGCGGGAAAGAAAATCTGATGCCAGCTCGGCACGCGCAGCGCTGCAAACGCGTAAGCCAGGCCGAGAAACCAAGGGACGAGGTAGAGCGAACCGAAGTGCACAGCTCGAATGTCGCGCAAATGCGGTCGCAAGCTGGTTTGGTAACCCAGATCCACAATCGTCCAGAGAATCCCCGTCACCACCACGGCAACGATGTGAACCGCAACGAGAATGAAGTAAAGCTCCTGCATGGATCGTCCTTCGTCGGCGAAGGCCCAATTGCCGGTTGCGTTTCCCATCTCGTTGTACGCGTCGGCTTCTGGCTTTGGCAGGGCCTGTCATGAAATCGTGCAGACAGCGCTCAGGGCTGAGCCGGCCATTTGCCGATGGGACAGCGTTCGTGTGCTAACCGGGCTTTCGCATTCGTGAAACAGCCGCATACCTTGCAGCGCAGCCCGGTGTGGTACTCGCAAGTCGCACAAATACGCAAGCGCTTTTGTTGGATGTGCGACGGAAGGGTCTTCAACCCTGAGGCGACAAACTGGGCCATGGATTTCGTTGCCGACACCGCCATACGCAGGAGTCCTGGACCGCTCGCAGTCTGTTCAGCACCGCCGCTCGGCCCCGGCGTCGTGCTCCATCCACTCGCTACGATCGGGCCGCCACCAAAAGACGGCGGCGGAGCAACCAGCCGGCCCGCATTAGATCCGGTTCCCCCTGTCTTCATTGCGCCAATGCGATAGCGGTGCAAGTGTTCGGCAAACCAGCCCGCATGCGGCTTTCTCATTCTGCCTAACAACTCCACCGTCGCCTCTGCACTGGCCAGCGCCTGGTCTCGAAGTCCCAGCTCTGCAAGCTGGATTGCCCTGTACCAGTGCAAATCGGCTTCATGTTGCTGATCGCCAAATTCGCGCGCAAGCGCCGCAGCCGCTTCGAAGTAAGACAGCGCCTCACTGGGATTGCCCAGGGCAGCATAAGCAAGCCCGACCTGACCGAGGACATGTTTTTCCATAACGCGGTCGCCGGCAGCGCGTACGTGATTCAACTCCGCACTCAAGAGGTCAAGTGCACGTTGCGCATGACCGAGGGAGAGCGTGGCCGACCCTAAATTGCCCATCACGTCCATTTCCATGGATCGGTCACCGAGTTCTCGAGCAATAGTCAGGGCTTCTTCGAGAAGCGGTAGCGCGTGTTGATTATCGCTGTCGCGCATGTGCGCCACCGCCAGATCAGTGAGGGCAGTGGCTTCCTTCCGCCGGTCGCCACCCGTCCGCGCTGCCGCCAAAACGCGTTCAGCTTGCTCGCGAGGCTGGCCTTGCGCTTGCTCACTGAAGTTTGCGCCGTCTGCGAGAGGAACGCCGGCCACGAGGAAAAGGTTCGTGCCGAGAAGTTGTATGCGATTGCATTGCGGCCAATGTGCCTTGATGCGCGGTTCGTCAAGCTCGATCGCATCGTCTTCCGACCACGCCAAGATCAGGTCGTTCTGTCTCTCCCCGCATTGCTCTGCGGATTTTCCGTCCGGCAGCGTCCAGACCTGCGTCCCTGGACTGCCCAAGAAATGTTTGAAAAGGCGGCCCAAGAGACCGGCCGTCTGCTGCCGGACCTGAACGGATGCGGCGGCCGTCGCACAGATGCCATTTTCCACGATGATTTCTCCGCGCGGCATCGTGCTGATACGCTCCCAGTATCCAAATCCTTGCTCGCCATTCCCAGGCAACCAAAGGACAATGCGGTCGGCTTCCGAGATTGACTCCCGGACAATGCCCTTCCCGAGAGCCATATTTCGCCAATCAGGCACTCTCATGAAATGTCTCTTTTTCTCGGAGGCCAGCCCAAGCTTCCCGAGGCGTCCGAGGCGGTAGACTCGGGCGGGCACCTCAAATTCGATTGGAACCCGTGAGCTGATGCGCGTAACGATCAAAACCGGTATGGGCGATCGATGGCTCCGCCATTGCCGACGAATCGCCACCTTCTAGGATTTTAGGAGAAGGCAACCGGAAGACGAACAGCGAAGAGCAGGCCAGGAACATGAGTAGGCAACAACCCGTGGTGGATGTGGAGCGCGTCGTCTGCGCGCATGCTCGCTGAATTTTGAACTTACCGAAAGTAATCGAGAGAGGAAGCCAATGGGCTACAATCGTTCCGGAAAAAAGCGTAAGGACAAGGAGAAGAGGCGTCGCAAGGAGGAAGCACGCTTGGCGAAAAAACATGCCCAAGCCATAGCTGAACCCAAGGCAAAATAGGCACTCATTTACGGTCTCGGATGCCGCACGGCTGCCAGATTTGGCCTGCAATTTCCTCCCGTCTGCAGGATCTAGCGGAGCGATTCTAGAGCTACCAATTGAAAAAGAAGTACAGCAGCAGCACGATCCCTAGAAGCACGCCGATCCCGAGCGGGATCAGCCAGCGCCTCCGATCGGCGGCATGGGTCGGCAGTTGACTTACTTGCGGGATCCCTTCGAAATCTTGGAGCTGCGTCTCCTCGCCAGCCGATCTCGGCGGCTCTTCGCGAGCAACCTTTGCATCGAGTTGGGTCGGCTGTGGAGGGGAGCTAAGCCGAGCGCGTACGACGGGATCTTGCAAAGCTAATTCCTGATCCACAAAGCTTGGCACCAGCGCAGATAGATTTGATCGTTCCAGAGCTACGATTAGCTCGCTCGCGGTTTGAAACCGCTCCCTTGGCAATCTTCCCATCATTTTGCGCAAGATGTCGTCCAGGACTTTGGGGACTTCAGGCGACAGCGCACTGGCGGGAGTGAAGGCGCCTGAATCCTTCTTCTCGGCGATTTCCACGGGGTTATTCCCGGGAAACGGGACGTTGCCGGTAAGAAGGTGATAAAGTGTGGCACCCAAAGCATAGATGTCGCTGCGACCGTCTGCCTGCCGGGCATTCAGCGCCTGCTCGTAAGGCATGTAATAAGGCGTACCGAAGCCCTGCCGCGCTCCGGTAAGACTGCTGTTTTCATCGAGGCGCTTGGCCAAACCCAGGTCTGCGAGCTTTGCAATTCCCGAAGGCGTGAGGAGGATATTGTCAGGTTTGATATCTCGATGAATGATATTTCGTGAATGCGCGTGCTCCAAGCCCCGTGCGATATCGAGCACAATATGGACAGCATCCCCGACCGAGAGCTTGCCGAAACGATCGATCAGCGCGTGGGCACTGGGCCCCTCCACGTATTCCAGGACCATGTGCTGTTTGCCGGTCTGGGGATCTCGGTCGACGGCAATCCCGCGGACGATGTTGGGATGATTCAGGTGAAGGAAGCTGCGCGCTTCACGCTCGAACCTTTCCACGTATGCCTGGTCGCTGGCCAGTTGCCTTGGCAGAACCTTTATGGCAACGTACTGGCTTTCAGCTTCTTGATAGCCAAGATAGACCGATCCCATCCCACCTTCGCCTAGCTTGCGCAAGATCTGGTAGTTGCCGACGCGCCGTGGATCCGGTTCAGGATCCAGATCGGATTGCAGCGCGTCCCCCTCTTGGGTTGTATCAAGCTCTCGGTCCTTGGCGGACGAAGCACCATTGGCTCCGCGAGCCGAAAGGCGTGGTCCATTGAGATCGATTCGAGTCACATCGAGAGCACGGCGGAGTTCATTTGCTTGAGAAGGGCTGAGGAGGTTGCGGCTGACCAGCGTGTTCAGGAAGTCGACGGCCTGCCCGCCAGCTTGAGCCTGGAGTGCAGCCCGAGCGGCTTCCTTGACGCGAGCGCGGTCCGCACCGTATCGAGACACAGCTAGCGCTGCGGCGCGTTTTTCCGACTCGGTCAGCATTGCGGTAGCCTCACGTGGCCAGCGGCGAGTCGCTCGGCACCCTTCAGAACGGGTAGCCGTAGTTTACCGAGCAAAACGAGCGAGGGCAATGAGCATTCGCGAGTAGCACTCATGCGCCAAGGAAGCAGCAAGACCCTTTTGAGCGTCTGTCCGACAAGCTCTCCCCTCGCCCCCGCTTCGGGGGAGAGGGGCTTCTCGGATAGACTCTGAGCTGTGCCGCTAACTGCTCGCGTCCCGTCTGAATCATGGATCCGCGTTGGGTAGAAGCGGCACGGGGCGCCGTTCGCGACCGAGAGGGTCGATGCCAACGTAAACGACTTCTGCTTCGGTCACTTGCAAGATTTGCTCGCCACGATCCACCTCCACGTTCACCTGCATGGTAATCGATGTCCTGCCTATCCGGACGACCCGGGTAAGGAAGCGCACCACATCACCCACGAGCACCGGCTGATGGAACTCCACGCGGTTGATGGCCACAGTCACTGGGAACGGAGGAGCGCCACCCGCAAGAATAATCTCCCGACGGGCCCCAATGGCCCCAGCCTGGTCAATATAACTCAGGATCACGCCGCCAAAGATCGTGCCGTGCGGATTCGTATCACGCGGCATCATAACGACCTGGATCGCCAGATAAGGTTCGCTCGGCATAACTATCCTTGAAGCTCCTTGCGGACTATGCGCGCCCCTTCAGCCAAACTTGACAGCTTCCGGCAGGCGATGAAGCGGGCCGTTTGGGAGAAGCCACAATCGGGCGTGACGTGGACTCGCTCCGGTTCGATATAACGGAGGACCGTACGCAGGCGCTCGGCCACCATTTCCGCGGGCTCTATCCAGGTATTCTTGACGTCGACCAGCCCAGCCGCCAATTCCATGGGCGGCCGGATTTGGCCCGCCAGGTCGACCTCTGCCATCTCCCGGCTGGCAAATTCCAAGGAAAGCTGCTGAACGGGGGCGCGGGCCAGGTAGGGAAACAGCGGCCGGTAGCTTCGGCGGCCCACGGCCCTCCCTCGATAATTGCCGAAGCACATGTGCATGCTGATTTTGGCATCAACGCCTGCTACGGTCCGCGCTACGAGATCCAAGAATCGCTCAGGATCATCCGGATGGCAGGCAAAACTCGGCTCATCGAGCTGCAAAAAATCAGCGCCTTCTCCAACCAAAGCCGTCATCTCGCGGTTTACCACATCGACGAGTGCCTCCGCGACGGCTTGCCGGTCGCGATAAACCGCTCCGCCTTGCAAACAGCCGGCAAGAGTATACGGTCCAGGGACAGGTATCTTGATCGGCGCGTCCGTGAGCGCGCGCACGCGCCGATATTCCTCCACGAGCCCCAGACCGTGGGGCGCGGCGACGGGCTCGACGCATTCGTATTTATCACGCTGGTCGTGCGCGGGTGGCCCCCAGCGCCGACTCTGCGGCAGCGGTCGAATCCCTGTAAGTCGATCGTAGAATCCTAGATTGAAGTCGACACGTTGCATCTCACCATCGGTGATCAAGTCGGCCCCGGCCTGGAGTTGGTCGTCAATCGCCAGCCGCACGGCATCACGAATCGCTTCCGCGCGGTCGTCGGCTCCAAATTGCTCAGGGCTGCGGGCGACATCGTCGCAAAACTTGGCGTACCATCCGGGGAAAGACCAGCTGCCGATGACGGTCGCGGGTATCAGGGGAAGCGTCGGCATGAGGGCACCCTATTTCGTGCAGCGCTCGGCTGCCAATGATAGGCTCTTTACGTTACGACTTCAGCCATCCTACTGGTCGTATCCTCGGTAGTCTTCGACCGACGGTTCGTCGGAGCCGGCGCTGAAGTCTTCGAGGAATTTCTGTTGAGCCTGGAGCACAGCAATCGCCACCGGCACCGCTACCAAAAGGACCTGAAGGGTTCCACGGAGAATTGGTCCCATTCGCTTAACGTAGGGCAGCAACACAGGGAGCCAGCAGAGCAAGCCAGCGAAGAACAATAGGAGGGCATTTGTAGTCGTGAGTTCCCCAAAGAAGCGGCCTACAAGCAACAGGGCAAAAAGTGTCATCACCGCAACGCCAATCGAGGACGTGGCGTCCGCAGATCCGTGCAGGAGGAAAGAAGCGACCGTCGCGCCCGCCAGAGCGGCGGCCAACACCAGACCAAGTTGTCCGCCCGACGCGTAGCCGGAAAGCATGACAGTGACGCCCGCGCCGCCGGAACTCAGAGCCAAGGCGATTGGGATCGAACGGTTGGGGGCGTGCCGCGTGAGTAGGACCAGAGCCACCCAGACGACGGTTGCTCCGGCAGCCAGACCCGCCAAAATCTGCAATGATTGGGCCCGTGTCCACTCGCTGGAGCCAGGTCCCGCCAAATCGCTCAAGTAGACCGTGTTGTGCAGCAGAATGCGAGCAGCCCCTGCTGCGCAACATATTCGTAATAGCCAGGCGAGCCAGGCGGGAAATCTCCGCAGACTCGCTAAGACCTCGATGATCACAATCGTGGGCAACAGGAAAATCAAGAAGCGATCGAGAGCTTCGCTCGCCGGCCAATGCGGCCGCACGTCGAGCATCCAGCAGCCGGCAAAGATCGCCGGCCCCAGGCTCAGCGCCCAGGCGGGGGACGCTCGCTCGGAACCGGCGCCGCGCCAAAGCAGCCGGCAAAGCAGCAGCGCGGCAGCCGCTACCAGGGCCGTCGCTGCCAATGCTGTACCAATCATTATCGGGTCTGGCATGAGATGGCTTCTCCGGCGCTCACTTCTTCACTCCTTCGAAGCTCACGGTCGCAAACACTTCATCCCCGAGACCATTGCCAGGTTTCCCTACGCCGAAATCGTCGCGCTTGACGGGGAATTCCGCCGTGAAGCCAGTGCGCAATTTGCCTTTGGGAAACTCGGCCTTCGCGCCTCCCTTGAGCGCGAACGAAATGGATTTCGTTACACCATGCAGGGTGAGGTCCCCAGTCACTTCGTAACCGCCGTCGATGGGCTTGATAGCAGTGCTCTTGAATGAAACGACTGGAAACTGCTTGGCATTGAAGAAGTCCGGACTGCGCAGATGGTTGTCTCGGCCCTTGTTGTTTGTGTCGATGCTATCGGTCTTGATCGACATGCTGAACGAGGAATTGGCAGGATTGTCCGGGTCAAGCGTGAAATCCCCGGAGAAGCTGTTGAACCGGCCTTGTATCCAGCTAAGTCCAATGTGGGAAATCTTGAAGCCAATTCCCGAGTGCATGGGGTCAATCGTGTAATCGTCCGCGGCCCGGGCGTTGTCCGCGAAGCCGATTACCAGGGAGAGAATAGCAGTGCACACAATGCCGTAGATAGCCTTGCACATGGACACACTCCTCGAAGAAAATTCGTTTTATAATCCCGCCCATTTGTGAAATCCGAGGGCACGACCGCGCAATCTCTCCCCTCGCCCCGGTACTCCGGGGAGAGGGGCCGGGGGTGGGCTGATGAAAACCACGACGTCCTTTCATCTGAAAAGCGTTGCGCTCGCTCTCCCCTCTCCCCTGTACTCGGGGGAGAGGGGTCGGGGGTGGACTGATGAAAGCCATTGACGGTTTTGACGTTTTGGGCTTGCTCGTTTTCTTCGGTTTTGTTGCGCTGGCGGACTGGAGGTCCACGCCCAAGGCATGCAAACGGAGTTGCGCATGGATGCATCAA
>Ga0208044_1000835_pt1 | contig 19414 bp, 17 predicted proteins | sample Sb_taG_8_FD_187712 | JGI IMG/M metagenome (GOLD analysis project Ga0208044, IMG submission 187712) | Peat soil microbial communities from Weissenstadt, Germany - Sb_50d_c_BC metaG (SPAdes) (version 2) | ecosystem: Environmental > Terrestrial > Soil > Wetlands > Peat | place: Germany... | reverse complement strand
CGCGTTGCGCACGTGGCCCGGATCGTTGACCACCAGCGTTTTCGGATGGATGCGCTCGAGCATGTGGGTCGAGGAGATATAGGCGAGGTCGAACGGCGGATCCTGGCGCAGCAGCACCACGTCGAAGCCGGCCAGGTCGACGTGGCGCGGCTCGCCCAGCGTGACATGGTCGCCGGCGACGTCGCGCACCACCAGAGGCCGCACCGTGGCCGACACTTTGCCGTCGCGCAGGCTCAGGCGATCGGGGGTGTAATAGGACAGCGGATGGGCGCGCTTTTGCGCTTCCAAAAGCAGCGCGAACGTCGAATCGCCGCGGATATTGATCCGCTCGATCGGATCCATTTGCACGGCAACGTTCAGACGCATGGCCAAGCCGATGAGCGATGAGGTGGGCGGTTAAGGGAAGGTAAACCTAGACCTAGCATCTTATAGCCAAGAATACGGGCGGAAAACGAACGGTTTGAGGCGGAGCATGAAACTGGCGAAACTTTCGATTGCCGCCAAGCTCTATGTCATCTTTGCGCTGCTGGCTACCGTGACGGCAGCGCTCGCGGCCGTGGCGATTGTCAACAGCAACCGGCACGTCGCCCTGACCAACGAGTTCGAATCGGCCTTTGTCGGCGCCGAGAATGTCGAGCGCATCAACAGCCTGATCTACGCCGTGGTGATGGAATCGCGCGGCATCTACATGTCGCCGGACATCGCCACCGCGAAGAAGTTTGCCGAAGGCCTGACGCGCTTCAACGAGCAGATCGGCGGCGTGATGGAGGGGTGGCAAAGGTCGGTGCGGCCGGAAGATGCGGATGTGTTCGCTCAATTCGCCGCGCGGGTGAAGAAATTCCAGGAATTCCGCCGCGAGCTGGTGCGCCGCGGCACCGAAATCAGTCCGGCGTCCGGCAGCGAATGGGGCAACAACGATGCAAACCGAACGGTCCGCACCGCGCTGACCAACGATCTCGACGTGCTCGGGCGGCTTTATGCTAACCGCTCGCGAGAAATCTATGGCCGGATCGAAACCGGCATGGCGACGTCCGCGCTGGAGATGATGCTGCTCGGGGCGTCGGCGTTGATGCTGGCGATGTTCGGCGTACTGGTGATACAGCGCTCGATCGCGCGTCCGCTTGCCGCCGTCACCCAAGCCACGGAGGCGGTCGCCGGCGGCGACGCCACGCTTGCCGTGCCGTTTCGCGATCGCCCCGACGAGATCGGAGCGCTGGCGCGCTCGATCGCAGTGTTCCAGGACGCGATGCGCCGCAATGTCGAGCTGAACAAAACGGTGCTCGCGGAGGCCGACGCGAAGGTGCAGCGCCAGGAGCAGATTGCGGCCGAGACGGCGCGCTTCGGCACCAACATCGAGGCCAGCCTGTCCAAGCTCGACCGGCTATTCCAACAGATGCTGTCGGCGTCGACGCTACTGGCCGACGCGGCGGACCTCGCTTCGGCCAAGACCGGCAGTGCCGCAACGGCATCGGGTGAGGCCTCGGCCAATGTGCGCGACATCGCCGCCGCCGCCGAGGAGCTTGCCGTCGCGGTGTCCGAGATCAATCGACAGGTCGTGCAATCCAACGCCATCGCCACCAAAGCGGTGGGCGAGGCCGCGCGCACCAGCGATGCGGTCAAGGAGCTCGGCGAAGTGGGCCGCCGCATCGGCGACGTGATCAAGCTGATCACCGCTATCGCCGAGCAGACCAACCTGCTCGCCCTCAACGCCACCATCGAGGCGGCGCGCGCCGGCGAGGCCGGACGCGGCTTTGCGGTGGTGGCCGGCGAGGTCAAGGCGCTGTCGTCACAGACCGCGAAGGCGACCGAGGAGATCGGCGCGCAGATCACGGCGATGCAGAGCGCAACAGGGCGTTCGATCCAGGCCATAGCCGGCATCGAACGGACGATCCGCGAGATCGGTGAGATTTCCGGTGCGATTGCCAGCGCCGTCACCCAACAAGGCGCCGCGACCCAGGAAATAGCCCGCAGCGTCGAAGTGGCGGCACGCCGTACCAACGACACCGCGGACGAGGTCGTGCGCGTCGGCGAGGCGACGGAGAACACGCGCGCCAGCGCCACATCGGTCAAGACGCTGGCCGACGATCTTGCCGCCGCGGCCGGCCAAATCCGCGCCCAGGTCGATCAGTTCTTCCGCAAGCTCCGCGCTGCCTAGAACGAAATCGCTTCAGATCGAAGCGATTTGCGCTCCAGCATTTTAGTGGAGCATGATCTTTTCGGAAAACCGGCTTCCACTTTTCCGGATCATGCTCTGGTCCGCCCGCCACACGCGCCGTTCAGCGGCTGGCATCGAACGCATTGGCGATGTGCCGCGGCAGTTTTCCCGGCGCCACCAGGATGACGTCGAAGCGGATGAAGCTTTGCGCGTCGTCGGGGTGGCTGGCCAGCCAGAATTCGGCGGCAGCGATGATGCGTTGCTTGCTTCGCTCGGTCACCGCTTCCGCCGCGGCGTCGAGGTTTTCGCGGGCCTTGACCTCGACGAAGACCAGGTCGCGGCGCCGCCGCGCCACGATGTCGATTTCGCCGACCGGGGTTTTGAAGCGCCGCGCCGCGATGCGATGGCCCTTGGCGATCAGCAGCATGGCGGCGCGGCTCTCCGCCGAAAGGCCGAGCCGGAAGGCCGCGACGCGTTCCGGGCGCGGCGCGGATTTAGGCGGACCGAGCGGCTCAGCGCGGCGCGCCATGATCGGCATCCTTCGCCAGCTTGAGCGCGCGCTGATAGAGCTCGCGGCGCGGCAGGCCGGTGACGTCGGCCACTTCGCCGACGGCGTCTTTCAGCGAGACCCGGCCTAGCGCCTGGCGCAGCAAGGCGTCGGCGTCGCTTAAGCTCACTTCTACCGGCGCCGATGGCGGCCCGATCACCAAAACGATCTCGCCGCGCAATTCGCTTGCGGCGCAGTTTTGCGCCAGCGTCTCGAGATCGCCGCGCCGGATTTCCTCGTGCAGTTTTGTTAGCTCGCGGCAGACGGTCGCTTCGCGGGGCCCGAGGCCGGACGCAAGATCGGTCAGCGTCGCGGCCAGCCGCGGCCCGGTCTCGAACAGCACCAGCGTCGCCGGGATGCGGCCGAGCTCGGCAATGCGGCTGCGGCGCGCGGCAACTTTCGGCGGCAGGAAGCCGACAAACAAAAACTGATCGGTGGGCAAGCCGGCGACGGCGAGCGCCGCCAGCAGCGACGAGGCGCCGGGTAGCGTCGTGACGGCGTGCCCGGCTTCATGGGCGGCGCGCACCAGCTTGAAACCGGGATCTGAGATGAGCGGCGTGCCAGCATCGGAGACCAGCGCAATCGCCGCGCCGTCGGCAAGCCGGCGCAACAGCGCCGGCCGCGCCTGCGCCGCGTTGTGGTCGTGGTAGGGCGTCAGCGGCGTGGCGATGGCGTAGCGGTCGAGCAGTTTTCGCGTCACCCGCGTATCCTCGCAGGCGATCAGGTCGGCGCCCGCAAGCGCCGCGAGCGCGCGCAGCGTGATGTCGCCGAGATTGCCGATCGGAGTGGCGATGATGTGCAGCCCCGGCGCGAGCCGCGCCACGTCGGTCGGATGGCCGTCGAGGACGTAGCGCCTGAGGGCGGGATGCTCCCGGCCGGGCGGCTTGCGCAGTATTTCGCTCATTCCGGCAAGTCTAGCGCCCTCGCCCGCGGCCGTCATGGCCAGCTTGTTTTGGACAGGTCGGATTTCATTATCCTTTCCATTCGGTTAACTATTCGCCCCCAGAATGACAGATTGGCGCTGCCCTATTCGCTTAGGGGACGCTTTAGGCTGCCGTGAGGGGAGAACCGCCGTGTCTGCGGAAATGCCGCGCCCTGCGCCGGCGGGTCTGCCATCACGGCGCCGCGCCCTGAAAGCTTTGCTGAGCACGGCAGGCACAGTCTTGGCGGGCTGCTCCGGCAATTCCAGCCTGCTCAATTCATTCACCTCGCCGGCGGCGCCGCCACAGAGCGGCCAGGCGCCGCCCGGCGCCACCATCGGCACCGGCGAGGTCAAGGCCGGCCTCATTCTGCCGCTGTCGGCGGGCGGCAATGCCGGCATCGCCGGCCAGTCGATGCGCAACGCCGCCGAAATGGCGATCGCCGAGTTCAATGCCCCCAACATCCAGCTTCTGGTGATGGATGACGGCGGCACCGCCGAGGCGGCGCGGCTGGCCGCCCAGCAGGCGCTCGACCAGGGCGCCGAGATCATCCTCGGGCCGCTGTTTGCGCAATCGGTCAGCGTCGTCGGCCAGGTCGCGCGGGCGCGCAACATCCCGGTCATCGCCTTTTCGACCGACGCCAATGTCGCGTCCGCCGGCGTCTATCTCTTGAGCTTCCTGCCGGAGTCCGACGTCGATCGCATCGTGCAATATGCCGCATCGACCGGGAAACGCTCCTACGCCGCCCTGATCCCGGATAATCCGTACGGCACCGTGGTCGAAGCCGCCTTCAAGCAGGCGGTGGCGCGGCGCAACGGCCAGATCGTCGCGCTCGAGCACTATCCGCACGACAAGGCCGCAGCCGTGGCGCCGATCCGCACCGTCGCCCAGTCGGCGGTCCGTGCGGAAGCGCTGTTCATCCCCGACGGTGGTGACACCGTGCCCGACGTGGTCCAGACCCTTGCGTCCAACGGCGTCAATCTCAAGAAAATCCAGCTGCTCGGCACCGGGCTATGGGACGACCCCCGCATCAGCTCCAATCCGCTGCTCGACGGCGGCTGGTACGCGGCGCCGGACGGCGCCGGCTACCGCGGCTTCGCCGACCGCTATCGCGCCCGCTACAAGCAGGAGCCGGGTCGCACCGCGACGCTAGCCTACGACGCGGTCGCCCTGATCGCCGCGCTGGTGAAGACGCAAGGGGCGCAGCGCTTCAGCACGGCGGTGCTGACCAATCCGTCGGGCTTTACCGGCATCGACGGCTTGTTCCGCTTCCGCAGCGACGGCACCTGCGAGCGCGGGCTCGCGGTTTTGCGCGTCACCGCGTCGGGATCGCAGATCATCGCGCCGCCGCCGCGCAGTTTCGGCAACGGAACATAAGCTAGCTTACTAAATTCTCCGGGCCGGAACCTAGCCCTTCGTCACCCGCAGCTAATAATTACAGGTGACACCCGCAGCGCAGCGCCGCACGGCCCGCCGTTCCGCGCGCCGATGGACCCCGGCGACGCTTCCCGGCGTCGCCGGCCGACCGATCTCAGCTCGTGCTTGGTCGACGGACAACGCCACGCCCGATACCGCGGACGTTTTGACCGATATTGGCATTGCGCAAAGCAGCGCAGCAGCCGCGGCTGACGCGCAAATAAGCCCTGCTGTCTTGGAGATTGCGGACATGATGTCCTCCTTGTGCCTTATGGGGCTCTTGCGCCGATTATTCTACTTGCGCGAGCCACCTTCCGGATTGATCCATATCAACGCGCGACAAAGGCCATCCTTCACGCGTTTTTGGCGCAAACGAATGCAATTTACCGTCGCATAGCGGATACCGCGTTGCGAAAGTAGGTAGGATTGACAAGATCGACGCCAAACTCAGCAAACGCCGCCCCTAGGCCTTTGCAGCGGTCGATAGGGGCTGGATAAAATACTAAGGCAGCTTATAAATGACCGCCCGATGCTCTGCCGGAATCCAAAGGACAACCAGAATCGCGGCCTTTAGGCCGCCAGATCGGCAACAACCGCGTCCAGCACCGGAAAGCCGGGCAGGGTGACTCGCAGCCGGCCGTCGGCCGTCGTTTCGACCAGACCGTGCTCGTGCAGCATGGCGATGCGCGCCGGGTCCAACGACCGGCCAGCGAGGGCGCGAAAACGCGCAATATCGATGCCTTCGGCGAGGCGGAGCCCCATCAGCAGGAACTCGTCAGCCATGTCCTCGCGGGTGAGCGGGTCGTCGGTGATGAGGCCGTGGCCGTTGGCCTCGACCCGCATCAGCCAGGCTTCCGGCCGCTTTTCGGTGGCGGTGGCGTAGCGAGTGCCGTCGATATCGAGCCGACCATGGGCGCCGGGTCCGATGCCGGCATATTCGTGGCCGCGCCAATAGACGAGATTGTGCCGGCATTCGCCGCCGGGCCGGGCGTGATTGGAAATCTCGTAGGCCGGCAAGCCATGGGCGGCGCAGATTTCCTGAGTCGTGTCGTAAAGCGCGCGGCCCAGATCGTCGTCGGGAATGGCAAGCTTGCCCGCGGCGTGGAGCGCGGCAAACGGCGTGTCTTCCTCGATGGTCAGTTGATAGAGCGAGAGGTGGTCGCCGGCTTCGGCCAGGGCGCGTGTGAGCTCGGCCGCCCAATCCTTCGGGTCCTGGCGCGGCCGGGCATAGATCAGGTCGAACGAGTAGCGATCGAAAATGCTGCGCGCGATGCCGACCGCATCGAGCGCTTCGCGCGAAGTGTGCATGCGGCCGAGCTCGGCGAGCACGCGATCGTCGAGCGCCTGGACGCCGAGCGAGACGCGGTTGACGCCGGCGGTGCGGTAGCCGCGAAAGCGGCTGGCCTCGACGCTGGTCGGATTGGCTTCGAGGCTGACCTCGACGTCGGGCGCGACGCGCCAATGCTCGGCAATCGCATCGAGGATCGACGCCACCGTGGCCGGCTGCATCAGCGACGGCGTGCCGCCGCCGAAGAAGATCGTCGAAACGGTGCGATCCGGCACCCGCGCCGCGGTCGCCGCGATCTCGGCGGCGAAGGCGCGCACGAAGCGCGGCTCGTCGATCGGCTCGCGGCGCACATGGCTGTTGAAGTCGCAATAGGGGCATTTCGACAGGCAGAACGGCCAGTGAATGTAGACGCCGAAAGCCGCCGCTTCATCGCCGGGCAAGGCACGCCTCCGCGAGCTTCACAAAGGCACGGGCCCGATGCGACAGGCCTTTGCCGCGCGGCGGCAGACCGTGTTTCTCGTCGCTCGACATTTCGCCGAATGTGCGCGTGTGGCCGTCGGGCAGGAAAATCGGATCGTAGCCGAAACCTTTGTCGCCGCGTGGCGGCCAGACCAGGGTGCCGTCGACCTTGGCTTCGAAATCCTCGACATGGCCGTCGGGCCAAGCCACGCACAGCGCCGAGACGAAATGCGCCTTGCGCTTTTCCGGCGCCGTCGCGCCGCGCTCGTATAGCTTGACCTCGATCGTCTCCATGGCGCGGCGAAAATTCTTTTCCGGCCCGGCCCAACGCGCCGAATGGATCCCCGGCGCGCCGTCGAGCGCATCGACCACCAGGCCGGAATCGTCGGCAAAAGCGGGCAGGCCGGTTGCAATCGCCGCGGCCTTTGCCTTGATTTGCGCGTTGTCGCGAAAGCTCATGCCGTCTTCGTCCGGTTCCGGCAGATCGAGTTCACCCGCCGATATGGCGTCGACGCCGTAAGGCGCAAGCAATCCGCGCATCTCGGCGAGCTTGCCGGGGTTGTGCGTGGCGATAACCAAACGGCCGGTGATAGGACGACGGAGGACGGACGACGGAGGACGGATGGAGGGCGGCTCAGCCGAGCGTTTATCTGTCTGCTTATCTGTCGTCCGTGGTCTGTCGTCCGTCATCCGACTGCCATCTTCTGCAAGTCGACCAGCTTGGCGACGCCCTTGCGCGCCAGCGCCAACAGCGCGGCAAACTGCTCCTCGGAGAACGGCGTCTTCTCGGCCGTGGCCTGGATTTCGACGATGTTGCCGGTGCCGGTGAGGACGAAATTGGCGTCGGTGTCGGCTTGCGAATCCTCGGCATAGTCGAGGTCGAGCACAGCCACCCCGCCGTGCACGCCGCACGAGATGGCGGCGATATGGTCGCGCAACACCTCCATCTGCACCATGTCGCGGGTTTTCATCCAGGCCAGGCAATCGTAGAGCGCGATCCAGGCGCCGGTGATCGACGCCGTGCGGGTGCCGCCGTCGGCCTGGATGACGTCGCAATCGATGGTGATCTGGCGCTCGCCGAGCGCCTTGAGGTCGACGACGGAACGCAGGCTGCGCCCGATCAGCCGTTGGATTTCGACGGTGCGGCCGCTCTGCTTGCCGGCCGACGCCTCGCGCCGCGTGCGCTCCAGTGTCGCCCGCGGCAGCATGCCGTATTCGGCGGTGATCCAGCCGCGACCCTGGCCCTTGAGCCACGGCGGCATGCGATCCTCCAGCGTGGCGGTGACCAGCACATGGGTCTCGCCGAATTTCACGAAACACGAGCCTTCGGCGAATTTCACCACGCCGCGTTCCAGCGAAACCGGGCGCAGTTCGTCGGGCTGTCGGCGGCTCGGCCGCATATGGGCTCTCCTCACGGCCGGGCGCCAGGCGCCGGCTGGGGCCGCTTTTAGAGCATGATGCGGGGAAGGGGAAACCCGGTTTTGGGGGACAGGCTTCTGGGATCAGTTGCACCAGATGGCCGCCACCCGATCAGTGAATGTCTAATCCCGGATAGCACGTTGCCAGCCGCCGGCGCTTCCCGCTACGCTTCGGCCGTAACAGCCGGGAGGCCGAGATGGCAGCGGAAGCAACCCAAGCATTGGCGCAATTCGCCGCCGCGTTACGCTACGAGGACATTCCGCCGCGCATCCGCGAGCATTGCAAGACGCTGCTGCTCGATGCGCTGGCCTGCGCCGTCGCCGGCCGGCTCGGCGAGGAGACTGGGCAGGTCGCGGCGCTGGCGTCGGCCCTGGCGCAAGGCGCTGAATCGAGCGTGATCGGCGGCGACCGTCTATCGCTCGCCGGTGCGACCTTGCTCAACGCCTATCTCGTCACCGCGGTCACCATGTGCGACGTGCATCGCGAGACCATGACCCACATTACGCCTGAGGTCATGCCGCCGGCGCTGGCCATAGCCGAACGCGATGGCCTGAGCGGCCGCGCGCTGCTCACCGCGATCGCTGTGGGATGCGAGGTGACGACGCGGGTCGGCATCGGCACCGATTATCCGAAATTCCGCGCCCGCGGCTGGCACGGCCCCGGCATCTTCGGACCGTTCGGCGCCGCGGCGGCGGTCGGCTCGCTGCTCAAATTCGACGCCGAAACCATGGCGCGCGCGTTCGGGCTTGCCGGCAGCCAGGCCGCCGGCACCTTCGCCGCATGGGGCACGCCGACGGTGAAATTCCACCAGTGCCGTGGCGCCTTGTCGGGATTGATGGCGGCCCTGCTGGCGCAGCAAAAATTCGTCGCCACGCGCGAGTTCCTCACCGCCAAGGACGGCGGCCTCTACAACACCTATGTGGACGGCGGCAAACCGGATCTCGTCACGGCCGACCTCGGCAGCCGCTGGGAGCTCGAGCGCATCGCCATGCGGCTGTGGCCGTCGGCAACCCTCATTCAAGGCATGAACACGGCGCTGTTCGATCTGCTCGGCAAACACACCATCGATCCGGCACGCATCGCCAAGATCCGCATCGGCTTGAGCGAACAGGCGTTCGGGATGCACGGCGGCTTCGAGACCTACAAAGCCAAATTCGAGGCGCTGCTGTCGGCGCATTACACCGCCGCCGTCGTTTTGCATGACCGGACGCTGACCTTGGCGCAGTTCGAGCCGGGCCGTTACGACGACCCAAAACTGCGGACATTCGCGGCCAAACAGGTCGAAGTCCGCGCCGAGCCATCGGTGAGCGGCTCGCAGGCCACCGTCGACATCGCGATGGCCGACGGCGCGACGCTGTCGGCGCGCTGCGAGCACCCGCTCGGCGCCTTCGAAAATCCGGTGTCGCGCGGCCAGATCGAGCACAAATTCCGCAGCTATGCGCAAGACTTTTTGCCCGACGGCCATATCGCCGATGTCATCGCGGCAGTCGAACGGCTGGAGGATTTCGGCTCGGTGCGCCGGCTGATGGATGTGTTGCGCGCCGTGCCGCGGGCAATGGCGGCCGCGGAGTGATATATTAGGCGGCGATGGCCACCCACGACGTCCCAATAAGCGCCAGCCAAGCCGGGCTTGCGCAGCTCAACGAGCGCTCGCGCGAGATTTTTCGCCAGGTGGTCGAGAGCTATCTGGCGACCGGCGAGCCGGTCGGCTCGCGCAATCTGTCGCGCATCATTCCGATGACGTTGTCGCCGGCTTCGGTGCGCAACGTGATGTCGGATCTGGAACAGGCCGGCCTGGTCTATGCGCCGCATACGTCGGCGGGACGCCTGCCGACCGAGAAGGGACTGCGCTTCTTCGTCGATGCGCTGATGCAAATCGGCGATCTCACCGACAACGACCGTAATGCGATCGAGGCGCAGGTCGCCGCTTCCGGCCAGGCCAAATCGGTCGAGACGGTGCTGACCGAAGCCTCAGGGCTGTTGTCCGGCCTCACCCGCGCCGCCGGCGTCGTGCTGACGGCGAAATCCAATGTGCGGCTCAAGCATGTCGAGTTCGTGCGGCTCGAGCCCGAACGCGCTTTGGTGGTGCTGGTCGCCGAGGATGGCCAGGTCGAGAACCGCGTGCTCAATGTCCCGATTGGCCTGCCGACTTCGGCGCTGACCGAGGCCTCGAACTTTCTCAACGCCCATATCCGCGGCATGACCATTGCCGAGGCGAGGGGCGAGCTCGAGCGGGCGCTGAACGCGCGCCAGGCCGAGCTCGACGAACTGACCCAGAAGATCGTCGCCACCGGGCTTGCCAGCTGGTCGGGCGGCGAGAGCGGCGAGCGCAAGCTGATCGTGCGCGGCCAGGCGCATCTGCTCGAAGACCTCAAGGCGCTCGACGATCTCGAGCGGGTGCGGCTCTTGTTCGACGATCTGGAAACCCGCCGCGAGGTGATCGATCTGTTGGGCCGCGCCGAGCAGGCCGAAGGGGTCCGCATCTTCATCGGCTCGGAGAACAAGCTGTTCTCGTTGTCCGGTTCCTCGACCATCGTGGCGCCCTATCACGACGCCACCGGCCGCATCGTCGGCGTGCTCGGCGTAATCGGCCCGACGCGGCTCAATTACGCCCGCGTCATCCCCATGGTGGATTATACCGCCAAGGTCGTGAGCAAGCTGCTCGGGGGATGAGTGTTGGCGCCGGGTTTTCCCTCGGAACCGTCTGGAATCACACACTTCAAGGCCACCACCCGATCAGTATGGGGATGTATCGGTTCCGGCCGGCCCGCTTGATTTTTACCGCCCGCGCCCTGATATGCGTGGCAAGCAATGCTATGGGATGAGACATGACGCAAGAGACCGCTCGCGCTGAGGACGAGGCGGCCGGACAGCCCGAGACATCGGCTGCGGCCACTGGGGCTGCGGCAACGGGCGACCCCAAACCGTCCACCGCGCTTGATCGCGAACTTGCCGAGATCAAAGACCGGCTGCTGCGCACGCTCGCCGAAATGGAGAATTTGCGCAAACGGACCGAGCGCGAGGTCACCGATGCGCGGCTTTATGGCGTCGCGTCCTTTGCCCGCGACGTGCTCGGCGTTGCCGACAATATCCGTCGCGCGCTCGACGCCGTGCCGGCCGAAGCGCGGGCGCATGCCAATGCCGGCATGAAGGCGCTGGTCGACGGCGTCGAATTGACCGAACGCGAGCTGCTCAAGGCGCTGGAAAAGAACGGCGTCCGCCAGTTCACGCCGCACGGCGAAAAGTTCGACCCCAACGTTCACCAGGCCATGTTCGAAGTACCCGATCCCTCGGTGCCGGCCGGCAGCATCGTCCAGGTGATGCAGCCCGGTTACATGATCGGCGAGCGCGTGCTGCGGCCGGCTTTGGTTGCGGTGGCGAAGGGCGGTCCGAAGCCAGCGCCGAATTCCGCGTCCGGCAACGACAACCGGGCCGCGGTACAAGATTCCTGACGCGAATTATTTCAGTTGGATGCCGTCGCGCACGGCGCGCAGCCGCGTCAGCGCGGCCGGCCAGCCGTCGGCCTTCGCCATGCCGATCATCTGCATGAAGCCGCCGGTGCCGAAACGCAGCCACTGCGCCACCATGATGTCGGCGCCGGTCTTCATGTCCTTGGCTTGCGCCGTGGTCTGAAAGCCCGACTGGCCGCCGATGCGCAAAGGCTCGGCCATCGTGACCTGGACGTCCTTGATGCCGACGATCTGGCGGAACGTCATGTTGGCAAATTGGGCGTGGTCGTCATTCTCGGTGGGGCCGCCGTCAAAGGCGGCGACAAACATGCGGGCGTCGAAATTGTCGGTCGGCACGCCGTCGGGGGTATCGATCAACATCAAGGCGCGGCCGGGAATAATGTTTTCGATATGGAAGCCGGCGAGGTCGCTGAGGATGAACGGCAGCAGGCTGAGCTTCTCTGCGTCCGGTATGGTCGCGCGTACCGCGAGCGTCGCCAGCGACGCGCGCACGGCGGCGTCCGGATAGGCGGTTTCCTGTTCCGGGATCTGCACGTTGACCAGCGCGGTGAGATCTTTGGTCTGCACGTTGAGCAGCCACTTGCGGTAACGGGTCTTGTCGGCGGTCTGCTTGCCGATCACCAAAGTGCCTTTGCCGAAGTCGAACGTCATCTCCTCGCGATTGTCCACGGTGATGCCGTTCTTCTTCAATTCGTCGGTCGCGAGACTTTTTTCGATTTCAGGAAAAGCCGCCGGCGGCTGCGCCGCGATCAGCATGGCGGAGTCCTTGGCGACGTCTTCGAAGCCCAAAAAGCTTTTACTCACCACCATGCCGGCGGGCGGCACCAGGCCGACGCGGGACCCGACCGGGAAAATCGCATCGGCGGCCTGCGCCGCGGATGCCAAAACAAGTGCCAAGACAATGCAGACGAGGGCCGCGGCAATAACAGCCGTAACGGATTTCAGTCTACTGTCGCTTGTCATGCTGATCCTGTGCTGGAGTCGGCGGGGGCCGCAATATCGACATCAAAGCCACTCACCCGACGCAGGGTCAGATTGATCCGTCCGCCCTCCGGGAGCAAGGTCGACGTGCCGGGCTCGATGCGGTCGACGCCATGAAATGCCAGCCTGGTATCGCCGCCGAGCACGACCGCGTCGCCGGAGCTGAGCCGGACCGAGCGGGTCGGGTCGCTGCGCTTTAAGCCGCCGACCCGGAACAGGCAGGAATCGCCGAGCGACAGCGAGACCACCGGCGCGGCGAAATCCTGTTCGTCGCGATCCTGATGCAGGCCCATTTTGGCGGTCGGGCCATAGAAATTGATCAAGCATGCCTCCGGCGGCGACGGATAATTGGCCAAATCGTTCCACGCCGCGATCAGGATCTCCGGCAGCGGCGGCCACGGCCGGCCGGTGACCGGATGGGTCGGCTGATAGCGGTAACCGCGCTCGTCGGATACCCAACCGAGCGGGCCGCAATTCGACATGCGCACCGTGAACGGCCGGCCCGACCGCGGCATGCGCGGCGTAAACAGCGGCGCGGCTGCAAAAATCCCGCGCAACGCAGCCAGCAGCGCCAGTTGCTGGGCGCGATCGAGATAGCCGGGTCGCAGCAAGAGCCCGGTCTTGCCGGAATCATTTCGGCCGGCCGTAGCCTCCGCCAAAGTCATTCTTTATGTCCTTCGCGGTCCGCCGCGCGTGGTCCCACGACGGCGCACGCTATATCACGACATTGGCCGGAAATTGGCGTCCCGCGCGAGATTTGCGTCGCGCCGCGACCGGCGGGCGTTGCGTCGATGCTACCGTGGCGAAGCGTCAGACAATGCCGCAGGCGACGTATTGCGCGCCGAGCGGCAGCTTGCGCAAGCCGTACTCAATGCGCCGCATCAACAGCGTCGCCCACGGCAGCAGCACGAAATACCGCGTATCGATCCGGCGCAATCCGGCATCCTCGAGCAGCCGCCGCGTTTGGCTCGCCCGCAACAGCGCCGCATCGCGGTCGAACTCGCAGCGCATGACGGCCAGCCGCGTCAACGGATTGAGCGGGTTGTGCTCGATGACGCAAAGGAGGCCGCCCGGCCGAACCACGCGCCGGATCTCGCGCAGAAAGCCAAGCCATCGTTCCCGCGGGACGTGATGCAGCACGCAAATCGTCACCGCGAGATCGAACGTGCCGTCGCCATAGGGCAGGATGTTGCCGTCATAGGCCTGGTATTCGACGTCAGGATGACTGCGCCGCGCCTGCGCGATGCTGGCTGCGGAAATATCGGTGCCGCACAAGCGGCTGAACATTCCCCGCGCGAACGGATGAAACGCGCCGATGCCGCAGCCGACGTCCAGCGCGCTGGGCTTGTGGCCGCTGCCGAAATGGCTCGCCATGAGGTCGCGAACAATGTCCGCCTTGGCGGCCATGAAGAAGTCATGGGACAGCCCGGAAAAATCGATCGAGGATTGGACGACCGCGTCGTAGCTATTGTCGTAGCTATCGAACAGCTCGGCCATCGGTCATGCTTCCCGCGCCATAACTTCTCGCACTGGGACTTCTCGCGTCATGTCGCCGCGGAATTGATGACGCGCCGAATCGGCGGCGCCGGCCGTGCGCTCGAATCCCACTTGCTGCGCGACGACATAGAGCGGCCGACGCTTCACCTCGGCGTGGATGCGGCCGATATAAAGCCCGATGATTCCGGTCATCAGCATGTTCAGGCCGCACAGGAACGAGATGATCACAATGGTCGACGACCAGCCTCTGACAAATTCGTCGTTCGCCAGCCACGCCGCCATCACATAGATGCCGTAGAGCATCGCCAGCGCCGATACCGCCACGCCGCACCAGATGGCGAGCCGCAATGGCGCCTCGGAGAAACTTAGCGCGCCGCTGACCGCAAGCTTGAGCATCTTCCAGAACGGATATTTCGTCTCGCCGGCGAACCGCGGCAGCCGGTGAAATGCCACTTCGGTCTGGCGAAAGCCGAGCCAGGCGAACATGCCGCGGACGAAGCGGTCCCGCTCGGGCATGGCGCGAAACGCCTCGACGACCTTGCGATCGATCAGCCGGAAATCGCCGACGTCGCGCGGAATATCGATCGACGATAGGCGGCCGAGGAGGCGGTAGAACAGGCTCGCCGTCCAGCGCTTGAATTGGCTTTCGCCGTGGCGCGACAGCCGCCGGCCATAGACGATGTCAAAACCATCCCGCCAGCGCGCGATCATCTCGCCGACCACTTCGGGTGGGTCCTGCAGATCGGCGTCCATGACGATGACGGCTTGGCCCGCGGCGGCGTCCATGCCGGCGCTGATCGCGATCTGGTGGCCGAAGTTTCGCGACAGGCCGATGTAGCGGTAGCGCGGATCGGTCTTGGCCTTGTCGCGCAGGATGATCGGACCGCAATCGGTAGAGGCGTCGTCGACGAAAATCGTTTCCGCCGGACCGTCCAATCCGTCCATCAATATGTCGAGGCGGCGCAACAGCACCGGCAGCACCGCTTCCTCGTTAAAAACGGGAACCACGATGCTGTAGCAAATGTCGCAGGCGTCGGCCGCCATCGCATTATCACCCAAACGAACGGCGCCACGCTAGTTCACGAATGGTTAAGAAGCCCTTGCGGTCGCGCTGCCGATCGAGAAGCAGCGCGGCTTCATCGCGGGCGCATTTCGATGTTCCGCCGAAAGGCGGCGTTAAGGCCAAATCTGTAGTTTTGCCGGCGTTTGGCGGGCTCATTGGTCTCACGTTCCGGCGACAGCATGCGTGATCGCATCGCCGCGCCAACTTCCGCGGAGAAGGCGACGACGCGATGAGTGTCGTGACAGCGCAGACGGGCGACGACGGCCTTGCGGTTTCGGCCCGGCGCTTCGATGCCTTGAGGAACTGGCTGCCGCTCGCGCTCATCGTCGCGGCGGCGATTGCGGTGCGCCATTTCGTCGGCGCCAACACCGACGTGAGCTGGGAAATCACGCTGGCTGAGAAGGTTCTCGACGGGCAGCGCCTCTACACCGATCTGATCGAGCTCAATCCTCCGGCTTCGACGCTTCTCTATCTGCCCGCCGTGGCGCTGGCGCGCGCGCTCGGCTTGGCGCCGGAAATCATGGTCGATGCCCTGGTGTTGATCGGCGCGCTGGTCAGCCTCGCGATCGCAGGCGACATCGTCCGCCGCTACCGGTTCCTCGACGGCCGGCAAAACGCGATGGCCGCCGCGTTGACGCTCGCGGCGCTGACAATCCTGCCGGCGCAGACATTCGGCGAGCGTGAGCATGTCGCGTTGATCGCGGTGTTGCCGGCGCTGGCGCTTCTGGCCGCGCGCGCCAATGGGTCGCGGCCGCTGCCGTGGCACTGTCTCGTCGCCGGCGTCGGCGCGGGCGTGACCGTTTGCATAAAACCCCATTTCGCCTTGGCCATTGGCTGTGCCGCAGCCTTCAGTGCGCTGCATCGCCGCTCATGGCGGCTGCTGTTGGTCCCGGAGAATTGGATCGCGGCGGCGATTGCGGTTGCTTACGGCATCTGCGTCGTCGTCTTCTATCCGGCATTCCTGACCGACGTGATGCCGCTAGTCGCCGATGTATACCTGCCGGTGCGGCTTTCGCTGGTGCAGAGTCTCCTCGACACGCCCGTCATGCTCTGGACCGGCGCGGTGCTGATGATCCTGGCGCTGCGCCGCGGCGCCGGCTTTCATCCTGTATTCGCGGTGTTGCTCACGGCCTCGGCGGGGTTTGCCGCCGCCTATGTGATTCAAGGAAAGGGCTGGCCCTATCAATCCTATCCGATGCTGGCGCTGGCGCTGATCGCGCTTGGTCTGGCGATCGTGTGTCGGCGCAGCGCGGCGGAACGGAGCGGCGAAGGCTACGATTTCAAGGATATCGGCGCGGCAGTCGCGTTCTGCTTCATTGCCATAAAATCCTTCGCCTGGCTCGACCTTGCCGTGCAGGACCGCGCCGCCACCGCCATGGTCGGGCGGATCGCGCCGCCGCATCCCTCGATCACCCTGATCTCGGATGACGTCGCCCTTGGCCATCCCTTGGTCCGTGCCGTGCAGGGGCGATGGATCTCGCGCGTCGGCAGCCTTTGGATCATGGAGGACGCCGCAATCCAGCGCTTCGGCGGCGGTGTCGACGCGGCAAAAGACCGGCGCCTCGCGGCCTATATGGAAGCGGGCCGGCGGCAGCTGATCGGGGAAATCCGCGACAGCAAGCCCGACATCGTCCTGATCGACGACCGCGCAGGCCGCATTGTCGTCGACAATCACGGTGCGTCGTGGAGCGAATGGGTGAACGCCGATCGCGACCTGTCCGCGCTGCTCGCCGCCAACTATCGCGAGGTCGGCAACGCCGACGGGCTCGCCATCTTCAAACGCGACGGACGGTGACGCATGTCGGTGTTTTCACAATATGCCGGGATCGGAACGCCAGCGCCCGTCGCCGGTCAATCGCCGATGGAAGAATTCTACGCCAAATGGACGGTCGCCGCGGCGGTGTTCTTCGTCGTGCTGGAAATCGCATATCTCGCTGTCGCCGGCCTGCCGCCGCTCGGCAAACCATGGGTCGACGGCACGAATTTCGTGTACGGCCGGGACTTCCTCAACACCTGGATGGGCGGCCGCTCGGCGTTCAGCGGCGGTCCTGCAGCTTGGTTCGACGTCCGCCTCTACAACGACGCGCTGCGCGACATGCTCGGCACGGCCTACCAGGAGCATTACTGGTCGTACCCGCCGCACTTGATGCTGTTCATCTGGCCGCTCGGCCTGTTGCCTTACCTGCCGGCTTACGCGGCGTGGTGCGCGGTCGGCATCGCGCTTTATCTGTTCGCCTGTTCCGCCGCCATCCCGCGCCGGCACATGCTGTTCCTCGCGGTCGCACCCGCCGTCGCGGTGTGCATATTCTTCGGCCAGAACGGCTTCTACTCCGCGGCGCTGCTGATCGGCGGCATGCTCAACCGCGAGCGCCGGCCGGTGCTCGCCGGCGTGCTGTTCGGCATTCTCACCGTCAAGCCGCAGCTCGGCATGCTGCTGCCGGTCGTTCTGCTTCTGGAGCGGCGCTGGCTGATCATCGCGGTGGCCGCGGCGACGACGGCCGTGCTGCTCGCCGCGACCTCGATGCTGTTCGGCCTCAGTATCTGGATCGAGTTCTGGCAGAAGATCGTGCCGCAGCAGCAATGGCTCACCGAGAACGGCGGCGGTTTGCTGTTCGCCATGGTTTCGTCGGTGTTTTACGGCGCCCGCCTCGTGCACCTGCCGCTCGCCGCGGCCTGGGCCATCCAATATGCGACGGCCGCGCTGGCGCTCGCCGCCGTGGTCTGGACCTACTGGAAGCGCCGCGACCCGGCGCTGTCGCTGGCGCTGTTCGTCACCGCGACCTTCCTGTTCACGCCCTATATCCTCAACTACGACATGGTGGTGTTCGGCTTCGTCGTGGCGCTGTTGCGCGAGCGCGCCGACAACACGATGCGCGACCATTGGCTCCTGATCGCGGTGTGGACGCTGCCGGTGACGATGATGTTCGCGGGAGCGATCGGGATCCCGCTGGCGCCGATCGTGCTGATCGCGTTCGCGTGCTGGCTACTGCGGCGCCTGGCGCAAGGCGATAGCAGCGAAGTCCGGGCGCCGCCGGAACAGGCCGTACTTGCTTCCAGCTAACGAACGCGTGGAATCACAAATAGCTTTGCAATGTCGCTATCGGGCCAACAGGGAACGACAATCGATCTGGTCGCCGCGCCGGCCGGCAGCGACGATTACTCGCGAACCTTCGCCACCCTGCGCGGCAAGTTGATAGGCCGCAATGGCGAACGTTATGTTGCTTTCGTTCGTGACCTGCAACCGCGATACGCGATTGTCTATCGCGACATCGCGCTCGGTTACGGTCTTCTGGCTGCGTCGTTTGGCCTGACGGTTGTTGCTCCGGCCTGGGGCGTTCCGAAGCTCATCGCCGCGCTGCTCGGCGCCGGCCTTGTCGGCTATTGGGTTGCCTATCTCCAGCTCTTTCTCCACGAGGGGGCGCATTACAATCTCGCCGGAACCAAGGAGCGCAGCGATCGTATTTGCGATTTTGCCATTTCCTGGCTGATCGGCACCAAGATCGGAGCTTACCGCCCCGTCCACTTCCAACATCATCGACAATTGGGGACCACGAGCGACACCGAATTCTCGTATTTCTTCCCGCTTAATCTGCTTTTTGTCCTCAAGGCGCTATTTGCAATAAGGGCAATCGAGGTGCTGCTGTTTCGCGGTGCGAACACCGAACGAGATGCGGCAGTCGCGGCGAAAGACAAAGACGTCCTGTTGTGGTTGCTGTCCGGCGCAGCCATTCACTTGGCGATCGTCGCCATCAGCGTCTATCTCGGCTGGTGGTGGGCGGCGCTGGCGTGGATCCTCGGAATGGGCATGGCATTCCCGTTTTTTGGGTCGCTCCGCCAGCTGCTCGAGCATCGCGACGATGCGGCGCCGTCGACGGCCGATTTCCGGACGCAGAACCACGGCGCTTACACGCGTCTCTTTGGCGACGATTTGTTCTCCGCGACATTCGGCGGCGCCGGCTTCAACCGGCATCTGCTGCATCATTGGGAACCGCAGGTCTCGTATACCAACCTGCCCGAGCTGGAAGCATTTCTGCAAGGCACCGAAATAAGGCGCGTCATGGATCTGAGGCGCGCGACGTATTTCGAAACCTTCCGCCGTTTGTGGCTGAAGGGCTGATGCCGGGCGCCTGCCCGATCTGCAACGGCACCAACACCGCGCTCCACGCGGTCGCGGAAGACATCGAGTATTTCACGTCCGC
>Ga0208044_1000829_pt1 | contig 19472 bp, 12 predicted proteins | sample Sb_taG_8_FD_187712 | JGI IMG/M metagenome (GOLD analysis project Ga0208044, IMG submission 187712) | Peat soil microbial communities from Weissenstadt, Germany - Sb_50d_c_BC metaG (SPAdes) (version 2) | ecosystem: Environmental > Terrestrial > Soil > Wetlands > Peat | place: Germany... | reverse complement strand
GCGGACGATCTTCGAGCGCTACGTCGGCTCGCCCCGTGCCGCGGAGTGATCCGGGGACGTGCGGATGCTCGGTTGTCAGATGGACCGAAGCATTCTCGTTGGGGATATTAACCACCCAGACGTGCGGCGGCGAAGAAGCCTTCTCAAAATCCTGCACCATCACTCGCGTCCACGCCGACTCTGGCTCGACCGCGACGATCAACATGAACGACAGCAGCTGCACTTGCATCGCGTGTTTCTCCTCTTTTGGTCCTGAAAGGGCCCTTCGACAGCGGCTACGAGGTGTGCCATGCGCCGTCGGGTCCAAGGATCTCGCAGGGGCGGAACGACGCCTTGTAAGCCAATGATTGGCAGTCGGCAACCCAGTAGCCAAGGTACACGTGAGGCAGCCCGCGGCGGCGAGCCTCGTCGATCAAGCAGAGGACGTTCCAGGTGCCCAGCCCGTGGCGGTGGTGGTCGGGGTCGTGCACGAAGTAGATCGCCGATAGCCCGACGGGCAACGAATCAACCAGTCCCAACCCCACGAGCATCCCATCCAGGATATAGCTCCACTCCTCTGTCGGGAAAGGGTTAGACACGAACGCGGAATGATAGGAGTTCGGACTTTCCTCGCGCTCGTCCCAGCCCCGGGTCCTGGCTCGATGGTCGTGAAATCGTTGATAGAGATCAAGCCGGGCCCGCGAGACGCGGGGCGGACCAACCTGGAGCTGGACGGCCCCCTCGTTGGCCTTGCGGACTCTTCGCTGGCCGCGGTTGGGGCTAAACCGGTCCACCTCGACACGCAGCGATCGGCAAGCCTGGCACCTGGGACATCGCGGTCGGAACAGCGTATGGCCGAACCGGCGCCAGCCAGCCATCATCCGCCCGGCGTACTCGTCGGCCATCAGCTCCGAGACATGCTCGTATTCCATCCGGGCCATCTGGTCGGGCAGGTAGCCACAGTTTTCGATGGGTGCAAGAAACTGAAACGAGGTCTGCACGGGGAGCGTCTCGCGAGGCTCGGGAACCCGGATCAAACAGAGAGGCTCATGGCACTATCATACCTCAACCGATCCGTTGTGGCTCTGCCCATTCCAGGCCGATCCTCCTTCCCTCGAAGGCGAGGCGGCTTTCGGGCCAGCAGCCGGATGGGCCGCGTGCACCAGTCCGGCCACGGCGACGGCGGCGGCTGGACGAGGGACTTCGGTCCCGGCAGGCCGAACGTGAACCATACAGGGCAGTTTCCATGCCTGGAGCGGGCGCTCAACGTGGCGATAGATCAAGTAAGAGACCAGGTTAACCACAGGAAAGCCGACGAGGAAAACCGAGGGGTTCATCCTCGTCGTGCCGGGAAAGAGCCAGGTGAGCGCGATGCCCACGCCCCAGTGGCAAAGGTACATGGGATAGCTCAGGTTGCCCGCGTAGCGGTCGAGCTTACCCATCCAGGCGGGCAATTCCCCGGGATCGAGCCTCATCAGGGTCACCATGGCGAACCCGGAGCAGAGCAGCGACGAGTACAGCCCGAAAACCAACGGGCCCCGTGGAATGTTCTGGGCCAGCCAGACGTGCAGCCACCAGAGGCCGGCCGCCGAAAGCGCCGGCCAGGGCGTCTTGATCACGGGCAGCCGGTCGCGGACATGGTAGATCAGGCAGCCAAAACTGAACGCCAGCGAGCAGGCCGGAATGAACACATAGCGCTCGGGGAACGGAGTGCGGCGGGCCAGAAGCCAGAGCGTGTAAACGACACTGGCGGCAAACCAGACCCGGGCAGTCCACCGGCTCCGGCCCAGCCCCAGCGCGATCGCCACGTAGAACCAGAGCTCGACCCTCAGCGCCATGGAGCCGTGCAGCAGCTCGTTGCCGTCGGGGGCGGTCATCAAGAGGAGCGAATAGCGCCAACCCTCCGCGGTTGCCGGCATCCGCAGGTTGGGCAGAAACTTCGCCGAGGTCTCGGGCACAAAGGTGAACAGCAGCAACATCCCCATGCAGACCACGTAATAAGCCGGATAAATCCGCAGCGCCCGGTTGACCGCGAACCTGGTCAGGCCGCGAGGTGTGAAACCGTACTTCTCGTTAAGAATCAGGGTCATCAGGTAACCGCTGAGGCAATAGAAACCCCAGACGGCATAGGCGGCCGGCCCGGCGATCATGCCGCCCCAGAGATGGCTGATCGCCACGCAGAACGCCAGACCGTAACGATAGATTCCAAACACGACAGAGCTCTCCCCGGGACTTCGCCAGCGTGCCCGACCATCCTCGCGCGATCGAACCGGCTGGGTCGGATGCGCCACTCCAGAAATCACGGCCTCGTCAGCGCGCCGTCACTTCACGGCGATGAACTGCACGATTTCGCCCTCGCCGGCCAGATAGCCTAGCTCGCGCGACCAGATCGAGTAGGCGGTGGCCTGGCGGAAGCCGGCCGCTTTCAAGAAATCAATGACATCCCAGCCGAAGTGGTGGAAGCAAAGGCAGCCGCGAGGGTCAAGCGGATCGCCGTGATACTCGGGAGGAAGCAGATGCTCGATGGTCCCGTCGTCCCTGACCCGCGCACGGAGCAAGTGGTCGGGCCCTTGGTGGAAAGGAACGCTAAGAAGCATCTTGCCCCTGGGCTTGAGCACTCGCGCGCATTCCGAGAAGGCCTTACGGAAGTCCGGGATGTGTTCCATCACCTCGAGTGAGATCACGACATCGAAGCTCTCGCCGGCAAAGCTCAGGGCGGTCAGGTCCTCGTGGCGGATTCCATATCGGCTAGAGCCACCCCGGTGGTTTCGGTCACGCAGATACTCGCTCCCCACGGCATCGGGGAACCGCAGTTTGACCCACCGGTACAGCGCCGTGATCTGCTCGGCGAGGTAAATCCGGGAGCGCGGTTCGGGGCCAAGAGCCCAGAGTAGGAGGTGAATCGAGGCCCTCATTCTGCTATTCAAAGAGCATCCCCGGCAGATCAGCCCCTCACGCCAGTTCGGCACGACCGCGGGGTCGAGTCCAGGCGCCGCGGGATCGGTCTTGAACCTGCGGGGCCTAGCGCAAGCGATACAGTAACCGGTGGTCACGATCGGGGCCGTCGCCGTCCCCAACTGCCGCATGATCTGCCGGCGCTCCTCGTACTCGGCCTCGCACCGCCTGAGATAGCTGACATACTCCTGGCGACCGGCAAACGCCGTCGGCTGAAATCCGGGAATTCCTGCCTGATCCGACCCGCGAAAAGTGTGAGTCGGACCTTGCAACCGGTAACGCAGTCCGTCAATCCAGAACTTGACCCGCGCCTTATTCGCCTGCCCCACCATCCGTGAGTTCCCCAATCGTTATTGATCGGTCAGGTGTTGGAACAAAGAAAAGGGTCTTGCGACCCGCCAGCGGCATCACGCGGAGACCTGCGAATCGCCCGGTCGGCCGTGAACCGTTATGCTCAGCCCTGCCCACTCCAGCAACTCGTCGATGCGTCGCCCCGCGGCCTGCACCGAGAAATGCTCGCGCAGGTTTTCCCGGCCATTGACGGAGAGCCGATGCCAGATCTCTGGCTCGGTCCAGAGCCGGACCACCGCGGCCGCGAAGTCTTCGGGGTCGGCGGCGATCAAGGCGTTCTGTTCGTGGACCAGGTACATTCCCTCGGCCGCGACCCGCGTGACGACCGCGGGTACTCCGAACGACATGCTCTGGTTCACCTTCCCCTTGACCCCTGCCCCGTATCGGATCGGTGCGACCGAGAGCCTGGCTTGATCAAAGAAATGCCTGACCTCCGGAACGTAGCCCAGGACTTGGATGTCCTGGCCGGCGAGCTGAAGGATTTCCGCCGTTGGATCGGCACCAATCACCTGGAACACGGCCTCGGGGATGCTTGCCTTGACCAAGGGGAAGATATCCCTGGCAAAGTAGAGCACGGCGTCGACGTTGGGGGGGTGCTCGAAGCCGCCGATGAAGAGGATGTTTCGGCGGCCTTCGAAGCCCGGAACATCGGCGCCGTCGATCGGAATGATGTTTGAAATGATCCGGACATCCAGCCCCGGACACTCCTGCTCGAGGACGTCCATTTCGATCGGGCTGACCACCAGGGTCAAATCGGCGCTCCTCGCCAGGTTGAGCTCCTGCTGCTTGCGCCGGGCCGCGGAGGCGCGCAGCTTGGGGTCCTGCTTGAGCTGGGCCGCGCGCTCTTCTCTGAGGAAATGGAGGTCCACGGTGTCGAACACAACCTTCGCCCGCGGCGCGAACCGCTGCACCGTGGCCATGTGCCGTGCGGCGATCTCGGCTCGGCAGATGATCACGAGATCGAAATCTTCACCATGCTGCTTCAGAAACGACCGGACGGATCGGTAATAGGGATGATGGATGACCTCGACGCCGATCCCCTGAAGAGCCTGCTGATAGGGAGAAGGAGCCATCAGGTCGTCGGGTATGAAAGAGACGTGATGGTCCCGCCGGCGGATCGCGCGGATCATCTCGAGCATGCGCAGCGAGCCGGAATCCCGATCAGGGGTGGGCAGCCGGTGATCGATCACCAGAACCTGTCCGCGAGACTTCGCCTTCTCACCATGCGCGTGGACGACGCGGAGCGGCTCGTCAGACGGTTCGGGGTGAGCGGCCAGGCGATCGCGCCAGCGCTCCTGGAACTTCGAGCGGTTCACCTGTTGGTACGACTTGACTCCCTTTCTCGCACTGATTCCCGATGTCAATCCCTCATGATGGATGACCCTGGCAAGGGGCTGGTAAATGACCTTGTGTCCGGAGTGGTGAATCTTGAAGGCGAGGTCGGTGTCCTCGTAGTACGCGGGCTTGTAATACGTGTCGAAGCCGCCACAACGCTCGAACAGAGCTCGGGGAATCATCACGCAAGCGCCAGAGCAGTAATCGACCTCGCGTGCGAAGTTGTACCTGGGATGGTCGGGATCGTCGAACTTGCCGTAATTCGAGCCGCTGGCATCGCGCCAGATCATGCCACCGGCCTCTTGCAACCGGCCGTCGGGATAGAGCAACTTGGCACCAGCGAGCCCCGTGCCGGGGATGTCATGAAAGGTGCGTCTCAAGGCCTCGAGCCAGCCGGGCGTCACCTGGGTATCGTTATTGAGAAAAACGAGAAACTCCCCCCGGGCCGCCGCCGCTCCGCGGTTGCATGAACCGATGAAACCCAAGTTCACATCGTTACGAAGCTGGATCAAGCCCTCGACCTGCCCGAGCATCTCGGACGTCTCGTCGGTCGAGCCGTCATCGACAACGACGACCTCGTAAGATAATCCGGCAGTCGATTGCGCGATTGACAGGAGACAGTCCCGTGTATCGTCGCAGTGGTTGAAGACGGGGATGATGATCGAGATATCCACCCGATCGTGAATCGGGAAGACAGGGGGGCCAGAGAGCGATCGTTCTCGCGGGCGGAGCGCGCGCACCAGCCGTCCACTCATGATCTGGTAAGGGCGGAGCATCAGATAGAGGGTGCCGCGAGCGCGGATCAAGGTCGTCTTGATCTTGTGCGCCACGTACCGCCGGCTGCTCAGCCTGGGTAGGGCCTTCAATCCCCGGCCCGCAAACACCAACGCTCCACGGCGTGCCGTTCCTGGCGGAGCGATCGCGTCAACGGCGCTGCCGAGTTGGCTGGCGAACTTCCACGCGATTGGGTCTGTGACATCGTCATGCATCGTGAGCAGCTCTCGTCCGGTACGACGCAGGTTGTCCCGTTGCGGCCTGAGTTCAGCAGGTCATCGACCCATCCTGCCGACCTGATTGTCTCTTGCTCCAGAACGAGCGAGCATCTCGTCTTCCATGACCACCACTTCACCCCCACTGCATCCACCCAGGCTCACTCTTCCGTCTCGGATAGGGCGAGTCCAAGAGACGGCTGATCATCGAGGCAATGGCCTGCTTCCTTGATGGAGGATCGAGAGCAAAGATGACCAGTACCCGCAATCCGCAAGCGAGTCAATCCGTACTGACTAGGTCTGTTCGAGGTCCATGTCAGTCACCGCGGCGAAGGACTGCAGTGCTAACCCACGATTTTTCGCTAGCCGAGCGCCTTGGTCGTTCTCAATATCAGTGACCGAGTCCTGCTTGTCGCGCCCACGCAAGCAACCGACGGGACTCGAGGAATGCACAAGTCCTTGCCCGCGACAGCCGATGGTACATCAGGAACTTCAGCGCAGTGTCGGTACCTCAATGCTTGAATCGGCTTTCGCGATCGACACGAGCGAGTCATGTCGTCGTCGGCTTGTGCGATTCCGGTTCATGCAGTACAGAATCGCTCAAGTTTCCGCAAAAGTAATGCCAGAGAGAAACTCACCATCGCTCTACGGGAATTGTAGAAAGGGATCGCGGGGCAACTGCACTCTCTCTATCCTTTCCAGTTTGTGCATTGATCCCAATCTGGGGCCGTGAGTGGATCCAGGACGGTCCACCCACTTTTCTGGTCGGGTGAACGCTGAGGGCCGTCGGCCAGGCGGTAATACAAGGATGGAGTCAGAGACCACGACGCTTGCTTTTTTGCTCTGCATGCACAGGAGCGGATCGAGCCTCACGGCCAGCATCTTTCAGGAACTGGGCATGTCGTTGGGGCCGTTCCCGCTTCTGGGGGCGAACTCCAGCAACATCCACGGGCACTACGAGTCGCTGCCGTTCCACAGCCTGAACCGTAAGGTGCAGGAGATCGCGCTCGGATTTCCCGACGACGTCCCGAAGTCAGAGGAAACACTGATCAGGTTTCTTGATGGGAGAGGGATCCGGCCGGCGGGCGTCAAGATCCCGGATGAACTTTTCGACGAGGGCCGGCGGCTCGTTGCCGGGCTGGTCGGATCGGGCGGGATCTCGGGGTTCAAAGACCCCCGGACCGTGCTCACCTGGCCGTTCTGGCGTCAGGTCGTACAGGAGTTCCATTCGCTTCGGGTCGTCGTCGTCCCCTTGCTCCGCTCGCCGCACGAGATCGCTATGAGTCTATGCACTCGCAGCGATGGTACGCTGGGTTACTGGGCCTCTCTGGATCTGATCGCGGTTCATTTCGGCCGGATGAAGGCCATCCTGGAGAACGAGAATCAGGCCACGAGAGCCATCGGGTTCGGCAGCGAGAGCTTCCTCGACGACCTTGCGGAAGCTGCGCGGTTCTGTGGGCTGAGCTGGAACAAAGAAGACGCCCTGCGAGTTTTCGATCGAGCGTGTGTTCATCATGAGCCCGCGACCGTCGTTCATGAAGCACAGATGCTTTACGAGGAACTGGGCGGCCAGAGGCCGCCCCATTGTCAAGCGGAGCGCAACGGATGGCTGCTGGCGCGGGACGCTCGAAAGTGCGAGGCCCTGGCGCAGCGTCTCGAATCGCACAGGCGAAGCAAGGCCCAGCAGCTTTTCCAGGCCCAGGCCGCGCTGTCCGATTCGCGGGATCAACTGGCGAAGGCTCGCGAGGAGATGAGCCGAGCCCAGGAGAGCGAACGCCGGATGTGGGAGGAGTGCCAGCGCCTCCGTGAGCAGCGCGACCGGTTCGAGTCGCATCCGGTTCTCGGCCAGGTCTTGAGAGCGCGGCGGCGCGTGAAAGGTCTCCTGGCCAGGTCGGCCGTTGGTTCCGAAGCAGAATGAAGTCGGATCGACTCACGCGGGCTCGGGCCTTCTCCAAGCAGCCTGTCGAACATGCAACAGTGAGGAGGAAGAGCAAGGACATGCGTTGTATTCTTGGGTCGTGATGACCGGAGATGATCGGAAGCGCAGGCAATGCAGTCGGTCGTCTCACGCCTTCGCCAAGATTCCGGGGCGCCAGGAGACTTGGGGTCATCGCCGACTGATCCCTCTTTGATGAGTTGATTTTGACGGGAGTAGCGTGGTCATGATTCCGTTGACAGAATCTGAGACCCGGGCAAGGCGACGGACGGGGCTGGTCCACCGCGTGGATCTCCTTTCCGGCCGTGGCTACTGGTTGCGCCCAGCCTTGGCCTATCTCATCTATTTTGCAATCCTGGTCTCCGCGAGTTATCTCGCCTATGCCTTCGTGAGACCAAGCTGGAGAGCGCCCGGTCTTCCCCAATTCATCGGCTACGGCAAGAACGTCGAGCAGGCGGCAATCGGGCTCACACTCCTGGGGCTGACCTGCTTCGTCACTTGCCGCTGCACGCCGAGGCTGTCGTTCGCGACTCTGACGTTGATCGCGGTCGTCGCAGCAATACTCAATCTGCATTATGGAGGCCGGATTGCCGTCGTCGCCCTGATGGCTCTCGTCGCCGCCAATGGCCTTTACCTTATCTGGTATGACCAATTGCGAGATCGTGCATCCCCTAGTGAAGTATCGCCGGGATCTGGCCTGGGCCTCGGGGCGTGGAGCTTCCTGATCCTCGCCTCGCTTTACGGTTTTCTTACGGGCCTCAGGACGATCGGGATTGACGTTCACCACCACGGGGAGCAGATCACCTCGGCGCTCGATCTGCTGGACGGAGGGATCCCATTCCGCACCTACTACTGGCCGCACGGGCTCTCCGAGACCGGCATTACGGCCTTGCTCATCCGGTTGACAGGAAACAGGGGGATGGGGACCATCCACCTCTACAGAGCGTTCGACTCGATCTTGAAGGTATGCTCGATCTTCGTCCTGGCACGCAGTCTGACCCGTGGCAATTTCCTCGCGTGCCTGGGCACCGGCCTGATCATGCTCCTGAGCCTTCGCCAGATCCCCTCGATCTCGACGTCTCTGTTCGCCTTGCTGGCCCTGCTCACCCTGGCTCGGAGCACGAGTCGAGCCGGTCGGATCGCGACGGGTTGCTTGCTCGGGTTCGCCTACATCTGGCGCGTCGAAACGGGGGTCTTCGCCCTGGCGACGACGGGCATGTTCCTGTTCATCGACCGTTACTATGTCAAGGGCTACTCTCACGGCCTCGGGGTCCGAGAGCTTGCGATCGATCGATCGAGACTCCGAGGACTTGGCTGGGATTGTCTTCAGATAGCAGCCGGCTTGAGTTGCACGTTTCTGCTCCTGCGCCTTGTCCTGGGTTTTCCGACCTGGGATTGGTTTCGGGAAACCTTGATCAGCCTGCCACGTTACCACGCGGATAGCACTGGTTACCCCCTTCCGCTCGCTCTCAAACACCACTTGCCCGCCTTCTCCTGGGAGCCCGGTGTTCTCTTGATCCTTATCGGCTTCCCGATGATGATGTTGCTCGCCCTGGCAACCTACGTGGGGACATTGCGGAAGATTGTCGAGCGGCGACTCCCCCTCGTAGAACCTCGGGACCGTGTCTATCTGACATTCCTGCTCTACGCGCTATTTAGCCTTAAGAATGTGTTCGACCGATCAGATCCTTACCACGTGGTCAAGGGTACACAGGTCCTCGCTCTCGTCGTACTGTTCGACGGCCTGGAGTATTTGAGGCTGCGCCTGCGACCGGCAGCTTCGATGTTCGCCGGCTCCTTCGCCTGCGTCGCATTTGGCGCGTTCTTCTGGACCTGCTTCTACAACACGGGCGAAGGTAGGTTTCTCCGTCCTCCCAGCTCGGAGTGCCTTGAGAACTTGCGTAACAGTTGGCAGCCAACATCGAGCATAGAACAGATGCTGACTCCTGCAAAGGTTGACGGCCGGGACGACATCATCGATGGAGTGAATCAGGTCCGCCGTCTGCTCGAAGCGAATCACATCGGCAAACGTCAGCTCCTGGTCTATCACAGTGGCGCGCTCTACTACGCCCTGCTGGAAAGACAGTTGCCCACGAAGTACTACTGTCTTGGCTGGGCGGCCAGCCGGCAGATGGAGGTCGAGCTGATCGAGGAGTTGAAGCGGAACCGGGTGCGAGCCTTCCTCCAGGTCAATGGTCTGCGAGGTTCCCTGAAACAGTATGACGTTCCTGACGACTTCCGTATTCCGCTCGTACATAGATTTATTTCGTCAATGGAGACTCTTGGTCGTCGTTATGAGACCAAGTTGGGCACTCTGACCGTTCTGACCGAGGGCGATCACGACCGCTGATCGTCTCGGCGGAGATTGCGAGCTGCGGCGGAATGCTCCCCCGGGGGGCTTTACCCTTTCGACCGGCCGGAGTGGACCGATCGCGATGAAGACTCGATCCAAGATCCAGGTCGACCGCCTCGTGGGCAAACCGCTCGCCTGGCTCCTGAACCTGGCTGCCCGGTTACTCGGCCGGATCCTGCGCCGGAATCACGAGGTTTCGGCCGAGAGCGTGCGAACGATCGTCGTCGCCAAGTTCCTGGGAATGGGCAGCATCGTCCAGGCGACGCCACTCATCCGGTCACTCCGGAAGACGTTCCCGCATGCCAGGATCCTCTTCTTGACCGGGATAGCCTGCCGTCCTCTCGTCGAGCGGATTGACCACGTCGACGTCGTTATCACCGTGGACGAGAGCAGTCTATTCCGGCTGGGTCGAACCTCCCTCTCGGCGGTCGCATCGCTCGCCGCTGCCCGGGTCGACCTCTACTTCGACCTCGAAATCTACTCGGCCTATGCCAGCCTGATTGCTCTGCTCAGCCTGGCGCGCAACAGAATCGGCTTCTACCGGGACTCGACGGGCCACAAGCGCGGCAACTATACGCACCTGATGTATTTCAATACGAGGCATCCGATCCGCCACATTTACCTCCAGCTCGGCCGACTGGTCGGCTGCGAGCCGGTCCAGCCCGACCGGCTCGGGCCGGTACGGCTTCGCCCCGCAGACCGGGACGAGGCGGCCGCGATCCTCCAGCGTAACGGCCTCGGAGAGGGTCCCTACCTCGTCGTCAATTCCAACGCTTCGGACCTCTTGCTCGAGAGGCGCTGGGCTCCCGAGCGATTCGCGCAATTAATCGGCCGGATCATTCACAACTTCGACCTTCCCGTGGTCCTGATCGGCTCACCGTCAGAGCAGGCCCACGTCACAGGATTGATCCAGAACGTTCCCTCCTCCAGTTCCCTCCGAGTCCACAACCTTGCGGGGGAACTGACGCTAGGCGGCCTCTGTGCCCTGCTGGGGCGGGCGGCTTGCCTGATCACCAACGACACCGGTCCCATGCATTTCGCCTGGGCCCTCGGTACGCCGACGGTCTGTCTCTTCGGCCCTGTAGATCCCGGCCATTACGGTTGGGAAGGCCAGGACGTGGAGATCGTCTACAAGCGCCTGTATTGCAGTCCTTGCGTGCACGAGGTCGACGAGCCTCCGTGCCAGGGGAACAACGTCTGCATGAAACGGATCTCCGTCGAGGAGGTCATGCAGGCGGTAGAGTGCATCCTCGCGGGCCGATCGACGCGATCGCAAAGACCGATCGCGCCCGAATTCTTCTCCGACCAGGATGCCCGTCCGCTGGGGCGTGTCGTCCGGGGAACTCTCTGACATGATCACCGCCGCTCTCGACAGGCCGACCTGTCCCATCTGCGAGCCCGACCGCCGAAACCCAGCCGGGACGAGAGAACTCGGCACCCTGATGGGGTACCCACTACGAGGCTGCCTCGACTGCGACGTCGAATGGCTGGAACGCCAGCCTGACGACCAAACGCTCGCAAATATCTATAAGCAAGAGTATTACGATGCATGGGGGATCCAGCTCGCTGAGGACGTAACCCGCAAGCTCAAATGGGCCACCTTCGCCCGCATCCTGGGGCCGATCCGTCGCCATTTCGACGAATCCCCCCGATTGCTGGACTGCGGGGCTGCAACCGGGTTCCTGATGGAGGTCGCCAGGTCGCTTGGCATGGAGGCTTATGGCATCGAGCTATCCGAGTTCGGCGCAGGGCGAATCGTCGACAGTTTCGGAGCCGAACGGGTGTTCTGCGGGCCGTTCGACGAGGCCAGGTTCGAGGAAATCGAGAGCGATTTTTTCGACGTGATCACCATGATCGACTTCCTCGAGCACGTCCGCGATCCGCTCGCCACCCTGTCCAGGGCCCATCGCCTGTTGCGCCCGGGAGGACAGCTCGTCATCCTCACGCCGAACGCGGCATCCTGGTCGCGTCGGCTCATGGGCTTGCGCTGGCTGCACTTCAAGGTCGAACATCTGCACTACTTCGGGCCCGGCGGCCTGAGCCGTAGCCTTCAAAGGACGGGTTTCTCTGTGGTTCGGATCGGGCGGGCGTGGAAGATGATGAATCTCCATTACCTCACCCACCAGGTGGTGCGCTATCCCCACCCGATCTTGACCCCTATCCTCGGGTCAGTCCATCGAATCAGCCCTTGGGGTCTTCGCAAGGCCCTGTTCCCGATCTCGTTCGGTGAGATGCTGGCCGTGGCCACGAAACTCCCCGGCGTGTCGGGTCAAGGAGATCATCCCGCCGCTTGATGGTTCACCGGGAACGAGTGAGATCTGCTCAAGGTCGTGAGCCCCGCACGATGGCTCGCTCGACCGTGATGCGGGCGGGGCGGAGCAAGAGGCCGACGCGGCCGCGCGCTCTGCTCAACGCGGTCTTCAGCTTGTGTGCCACGTAGTGCCGATTTCGCAGTCAGGGTAGGGCCATGACCCCGCGGTGGGAGAGAAAAAACGCACGACTTCGACGTGAACCTGGCGGAGCGAGCCGGAGCCCGGCGCTCTCGATCTGCCTGCCAGCTTCCAGGTGACCGAGCTCTTGATGTTGTCGAGGGTCCCCTCCAGATCCTTGAGCCACTCAAGCGTTCCCTTGAGTTCGGACCGGGCCTCGGTGAGCGATCGTTCCAGATCGTCACTGCGTCCGCCGTTCCTCCCGTCCTGCGTGCGCTTCTTTTCTTCCATGACCAAGATTGCACTCCCGCAGGATCTGACCCTGGTCTCACACGTCCTCATCGGTCGCTCAGGATCGCCCGAGGAGACAGGACCTTCCAGGGGATCGCGGCTGGCTGACAAACGATCACGAGAGTCGATGATCTGTACCTTCATATGGCGTATCGGTCAATGCAGATTCCTGGGGGGAAAAATGGCGGCCGGGGTGGCACCTACTGGGTGAGTTTCAGCGATGGATCGGGGAGGCGTGTCGAGAACTGGAGAATTCGTGGCTGCGATCCGATCGTAATGTTTTGTCAATCAGGCGTCGGGATGAGACGCCAAGGCCGGCCCACTCCAGCAGCTCGTCGACGCGCTGCGAGGCGGCCTCGACGGAGAAGTGTTGACGGACGCTTTCTCGGCCGTTAACAGAAAGCCGTTTCCAGAGTTCCGACGAACTGTAGAGACGAACCACTGCATCCGCGAAGCATTCGGGGTCGTCGGCAATCATGGCGTTCTCCTCATGGACCAGATACATCCCCTCGGCCGCAATCGAAGTGACGACCGTGGGAACACCAAGCGCCATGCTCTGGTTGACCTTCCCTTTGACTCCCGCTCCGAAACGCAGCGGGGCGACCGAGACCCGGGCTCGATCGAAAATCGGCTTTACCTCCGGCACGAAACCCAGGATCTGAATGGACGGCGAGGCAAGTTCCAGGATCTCTGGCGGGGCATCGGGGCCGATCACCTGGAAGACGACATCGGGTAGTTGGTCGCGGACTCGGGGGAAGATTGCTCGGGCAAAAAAGAGAACGGCGTCGGGGTTGGGAGGATGCTCGAAGCCGCCGATGAAGACAATGTTCCTGCGGCCCTCGAGTCCCGGCGGTTCGGCCTCGTCGATCTGGTGGATGTTCGAGATGATCCGGACACCAATTCCGGGACATTCCGCCTCGAGGATCGCCTTCTCGGTCGGGCTCACAACCAGGGTGAGATCAGCGCGACGGGCCAGTCGAAGCTCCTGTTGCTTGCGCTGGACGATCGCGGACTCCCGAGGTTGATCCTGGATGAAATCGGCCTGGCGTTCTTCCCTCACGAAGTGGAGATCCACCGTATCAAAGACGATCCTGGCTTGCGGGGCGAACCGACGCAGCATAGTCATGTGACCGGCGGCGACGTTGGCCCGGGAGACGATCACCACGTCGAACTCTCGGCCGTGTTCTGTCAGGTAATGTGCGACTGAACGAAAGCAAGGTTGGTGAATCACCTCGATCCCGATGCTCTGCAAGTCCTCCAGATAGGGTGAGCGCGCGATCATATCATCGGGCATGAAGGTCACATGATAGCCCCTTCGACGGACGGCGCGGAGTATCCCCATCATTCGAAGAGAACCGCTATCACGATCAGGCATGATCATACGCGCATCAATCACTAGAACTCGGGCGCGCGAAGTGACATACACATTGCGGGTGTAGGCATTCCGGTCCGCATCTTGCGGCGGGGCGGGAGGATGGGAATCCAGGCGTTCGCCCCAGCGTTGTCGGAACTTCGTCTGGTTGAGTCTCTGATACGCCTTCACGCCTGAATCCAGGCTTGTCCCCGAGGTGAGTCCCTCGTGATGAATAATCCTTGCCTGGGGCTGATAAACGATCTTGCGTCCGCGCTCGCGAATCTTGAAGGCCAGGTCGGTGTCCTCGTAGTAAGCGGGGGCGTAGTGTGAGTCGAACCCGCCTAGCTCCTGGAACAGATCACTGGGGACCATGATGCAGGCACCCGAGCAGTAGTCCACCTCGCGGGTGAAGTTGTAGCTGGGGTGGTCTGGGTTGTCGAACTTCCCGTAGTTCCAGCCGGTGGCGTCGCGCCAGATCACGCTTCCCGCTTCTTGCAGCCGTCCATCGGGATAGATCAGTTTCGCGCCGACATACCCGGCATCTGGCATGGTCTGGAAGGTCTTCGTCAGTGCCTCGAGCCAGCCTGGTGTGACGACGGTGTCGTTATTGAGAAAGACGAGAAACTCGCCCCGGGCCACAGCCGCACCCCGATTGCATGAGCCGATGAAGCCAAGATTTTGGTCGTTCCTGAGCAAGACAAGCCCTTGAATCCGGCTCAGAATTTCTGCGGTCGCATCGGTCGACCCGTCATCAACGACGATGACCTCGTAAGTGGGGCCAGTTGTGACCATGGCGATCGACTGAAGACAGGCGACTGAGTCGCGACAGTGATTGAAGACTGGAATGATGATCGACACTGCGACACGATCGTAGGTCGCGAATCGCGGAGGGTTGGAGAATACAAGTTGACGGTAGAGTTTTCGTCCCAGGAGGCGTTCACCCACGATCTGATAGCCGGTGAGTTTGAGAGCCAGTTTGCTTCGAGATCGACTGAGCATCTGGCTGACCTTATCGGCGACCCAATGTCGATGCCGCAATTTGGGGATGGCCCTCAGACCGCGATACCCAAGGTGCAACAACCACCGCCGGCGCGTCTCCGGTGGTGCGATCAAGCGACAGGCCCTCGAGATGTGGTGGGCCATCCTGTAAGCTCCAGCACTCCTGGTTTCGTGGAGCAGCGATTCCATGGTCTGGAGCTTCTGATGCAACTCATTCAGCTCGGCCTCGTAGTCCGCGAGGGATCGCTCCATCTGGTCGATCCACTCTTGCTTTTCCTCGAGCTGCACAAGCAGTTTTTCTTCAATCCCCACGATAGCACTCCTACTCCATTCGTTCTCGGACTTGCCCCACCGCCCGAACAGACAGGAACTCGAAGGTCAGTCGGTCCATCAGGGGAATTGAGATTCCTGTCGATATGTCATGATAGGAGTCGAGACGATTACAAACATTGCCAGAAACAGTCAATCGCGATTCGGGGAGAGGTCCCTCTCGTCGGGAGGTTTGTCCAAAGACGTGTCTCTATCTACCTTGACCAAGGAACAGATGAGATGTATAAACCTGCAGACTGTTGGCACGGCGAACGCCCTCCCGCAGGACGCCCTGGGAGTCATCGGCTAAGGACCCTTCAACTGGGGACATTCCAGGTGGCGACTGATGTCGGAGAGCCAGTTCGGGCACCTCTGGTTGATTCGGTGCCAGCGTGAATCTCAATGAGACTCCCCGCTTTCCCACGGGGATTGTGAACGCATGGACCAACCGCGATACGATGAGCCAGATCATCCGGGAGAACGGGTTTGAAGGCCCCATCGATCGATTTGTACGGGACGGCGACGGAGTCGATTGCTGGGTTTGCCGAGCCCCCGAGGCGATTCAACCCCGCGCCGTCAATGGGGAAATGGAGTAGCACGATCCTCCAGGATGGAACCCCGAGCGGCTCCTGAAGTTGTCCGATTCCAGAAAGGAAGCGCCGCGATGGAAGAACGGTCGCTGCTCGACTCAGATCGATCCGGTGTCAGGCTGATTGCGTTTCACTTGCCTCAATTCCACCCGATCACCGAGAACGATCGGTGGTGGGGGAAGGGATTCACGGAATGGACCAACGTCGCGAAGGCCCGCCCCCTGTTTCGGGGCCACGATCAGCCGCGCTTGCCGGCTGACCTGGGCTATTATGACCTGAGATTACCTGAGACCAGGGCCGCCCAGGCAGAGCTGGCGCAGAGATATGGCATCGAGGGCTTCTGCTTCTGGCACTATTGGTTCCACGGCAGACGTTTGCTGGAGCGGCCTGTTGACGAGATCCTGGCGAGCGGAGAGCCTGACTTTCCCTTCTGCCTGGCCTGGGCCAATGAATCCTGGTCGCGGAGTTGGCTGGGGGACAACCGCGAGGTCCTCATCGATCAGTCCTACTCCGAGGAGGACGACCGGACCCATGCGCGCTGGCTCGCGCGGGCGTTCGCTGATTCACGTTACATTCGAATCCACGGCCGGCCGCTGCTGGTGGTCTACAGGCCCAAAGCTTTGCCGGACGCGCGTCGGACCACCGATATCTTTCGCACCGAGTGCATCCGACTGGGACTTCCCGAGCCTTACCTCGTCGGCATCGATGCCCATTGTTATGGGACAGACGTGCGCCAGCTTGGCTTCGACATGACCGAGCATCATGAGCCCCAGCTCGGCGTGCTCGCGCCCGATGTCTTCATCGACGCCCCGCTTCGATCCAAGTTTAAGCGAAACTTGAGGAAAGGGATTCTGAGCGCGACCTACAAGGTCTATTCCTACGCCGATGCGACTCGATTGATGGCCGCGGTACGGCCCGCGTTTCCCCACTTCCCGAGCTGTTTCGTGGGCTGGGACAACACGGCTCGACGCGGGCGTGACGCAATCGTCATGGTCGACTCGTCGCCCGAGTTATTTCGCAGCCAGCTCTCGCTGATGGCCAACGGCGTCTTGCGCAAACAACCCGAAGAGCGTGTTGTCTTCATCAATGCCTGGAACGAGTGGGCTGAGGGAATGTACCTGGAACCGGACGCGAGGTCCGGCCATGGCTATCTTCGGGCAGTGGCGTCGGTGATCGAGGCGACGCGTAACAGACGTGTGTCCAGCGGGCATTTGAATCGATCCGAGCTTCGCTTGACTGCGTGAACAGGGAGAGGGGAGAACCCGCGAGCCGATCGCTCCGGTTGCAGCCCAACGAACGCGAAGCCAAACCAGGAATTCAGCACTCTCACATCCCAACGGGGGAGCGCATGATGCTTGATGTCGAAACAGTAGAGGGCGGTGGTGACGAAATCACACGAACGTCTGCGGGCTGCTCGGGAGCTCATGCTCCAAGTCCCAGTGAAGACACCTCCCAGGAGATCCGGCCGGGCGAACCGGTGGGCCCCGTGGAGCGTGCGAGACGAGCAGTCCTTGTGCTTCTGGGGGGCAGATCGATCGGCGGACTACCCCTGCGGTTGTTGTCGTTGGCCTTCGTCCTGGTGACGATCCTGCCCGTGATCCGCAGGCTACTCCATCCCACGATCCTCACCGACGATGTGATCCGTTTGGTGAACCTCATCGAGCATCCGCTGCGCGACCTGTTGTTCAGACCATTCAACGAGCATGTCGCTGTCTTCTTCGACCTGGTGTCATGGGTCACCTGGCAGGCCATTGGACATGACCTGCGACTCGCTCCATTGGGGTACACCATCGCGTCGATCATTCCGTGGGTCATAGTGTTGGCGTTGTTTGGTTACTGGCTTGCGCGCGAGACCGGCTCGCGAACTTCGTCCTTGATCGCCGTGGCCATGGTGGCCCAGTCGCCGCTTGTCATGGACACGGCTTGGTGGTACTCCGCGAGTAGTTTTTCCTGGGCGATCATAGGAATACTACTGGCGCTCTTGGGCGCAAGTGAGATCACGCACAGACCGAGACGATCGCTGGTCTTGATTGGACTGGGCACCATGTTGGGGCCGGCGGGGACATCGCTGGGCCACTTGGCCATGCCCCTGGCGATCCTGAGGGGGCTAGTGGAGCCGAACGCTTCGCGCCACCGCAAGCTCTTAGTCTTGGGGGCCGCGATCGGAGGTCTCACTGCCTACTTGGGGATGTGCCACCTGGGTGGCATCGACCTGCTCGGCATTGCCCGACAAGACGAAACGCACTTGGCCTACCCCCTGGCCGGCCTGGGATACGCCCTGTCCGTGCCAGGGAGAGTGCTCTGGCCCTCAATGCTGGGTGTCCCGGCCTCATGGTGCGCAAACTCAATGCCTTCTTGGCTCGGCTGGGGGATCGGTATTGTGCTGCTGCTGGGTCTAGCAACCACGACGGTCTGGCCTCGAGGCGCGTGGAGTCGACGTACTGTACTGGTGGGCGCAGGCATGATTTACCTGGGCTATGGTTTGATCTACACAGCCCGCGCTGGTCTAGTGGAGGAAGGCCGGTGTACCGAGCCACAATTGATCTATCTGTACGCCGCGCGATACCATGTACTCCCCCTCCTGGGGTTGACGGCGGTGTTCGCGGCGCTGCTGTCGGCTTGGCGGCCGATTCGGCGATGCGATACCCGGCCTGGCCTGCCTGCATTGGTCGGTACTATTGTCGGACTGGTGATGCTTGTAGTTCAACACCATGAGGTCTCCAACCCATTCTTGACTTTCTTACTTCATCAACCGGACCAGAAAGCGACGATGGCCGCTCTTCACCGCCTCGGCCAGGTCGCCCGCCTGGAAGGCATTACCCGGGCCCAGCTTCAGCGGGTCGTCCCCCCGGCATTACGTGGCTGGAATGAAGCCATCCTGGGTGGCTGTCCGTCTGCTTTCCCCATGATGAAGCTGGTCGACGCTCCCGAACAGGTTGATCACCCACGTAGCGACGACGAGGTCCGCAGCCTGTTACGGGCAAGGTTGACCCCGGCCGAGCGGATTGCCGTGGGATCTGGGGCCTGTGCGTCCTTCAGCCCAGGGCAGCCGAATGCGGACGCACGCACTCTCGCCGTCGCCAGGCGCCTCGAACTCAACCAGGTTCGGGAAGACAAGCCAGGCCAGTATCGGAGCGATGTATCGGTGGGATATATCAGATTCGAGTTTGATCCGACGCCTGAGGCGCGATTCTTGGTTCTGCCTGGTCTCAGAGCCGACCAGGATCTGATGATAAACTGTTCGGACTCCATAGGTCGCTGGCGCCCGGGTCGCTACTTCCAGTGGCTCAAGTCACCGAAGTCGGATTCCCCGGCCGTGATCGACCTGGAGAGCATCATTCACATATGGGGTGAGCCGATCACTCAGTTCACGATTCGATTCACCCGGCCGGGCGAGATCGCACTCCAGGGATATCCTCGCTTGCTTCGCTAACCCTAGCGCTTTAGCGAACCGCCGCGAACATAACGCGATCCTCGCAGTTCCGGGGACAGCAGTTCCGGGCCGGGTGGCCCCAGGGGATTGCTCCCCTGGGGCTCCCACGGATCCGTACGTGCCCTTTCAGGCATACGGCTCTTCATATCATGAACTCGCTACGGGACGG
>Ga0208044_1000823_pt1 | contig 19509 bp, 20 predicted proteins | sample Sb_taG_8_FD_187712 | JGI IMG/M metagenome (GOLD analysis project Ga0208044, IMG submission 187712) | Peat soil microbial communities from Weissenstadt, Germany - Sb_50d_c_BC metaG (SPAdes) (version 2) | ecosystem: Environmental > Terrestrial > Soil > Wetlands > Peat | place: Germany... | reverse complement strand
CGGTGGTGGTCACGGCGGCTTCGGCGGCGGCCACGGCGGTTTCGGCGGCGGCCACGGCGGCTGGGGCGGCGGTGGCTGGGGCGGGCGCGGCTTCGGTCGCGGCTATGGCGGCTGGGGTGGTTGGGGTGGGGGTTGGGGTTGGGGCGGTTGGCCCTGGGGCTGGGATGGGGGTTGGGATTACTGGCCCGGTTATTGGGGATATCCCGGAGTTTGGGGAACAGGTCCTTGGGGCTGGGGTTGGCCCTGGGGCTTCTGATCGCGATTCGTGATTAGGGATCAGCGGACAAGCAAGTAGGAGAAATCGATGGGTTTGCAGGGACAGCTCGAGAAGATGGCGCACGACATTACGAGCGGTCCAGGCCTCTTCGACACGATCGAGATAGCCGTGATGGGGGGCGCCGTCGGCGGCCTCATCGGCTATCTGAAGGATCGGAACAGGAAGGGCGCGACATCTGCGGCGATGTGGGGAGCCGGGCTCGGCATCGCTGGGCAGTACTTGCTCTTTCATGCGCTCCGGCCCGCGCTTCGTGCGCACGGCTTCGCGGGCCATGCGGGTCCTGTGTTGCAGGTGGTGCCGCGGTTCGCGTCGCGTGGCGATGCCGAAGCGCTCCAAGTCCGCGGCGAGTTCGTCGGCAATGGCGCACCGCCCGAGACGATGGCGGGTTGGGGTCACGGCGAGATGATGGGGGCGGTTCCCTACCCGTATTATTACGCCCGGCATGAGATGCCGGGCTGGGTCCCATGGAGCGATGCGACGTGGGCGTGGTGGGAGTGATTGGAGAACAGCATGGCTTTCGAGAAACCTGTATTTGGTTCCCCTGAATTCAACGCGATGTACCGCAAGAATAAGGGCGCGTCGCACAGGCCCGCCTCGTCCTCCGTGAGGACGGGCGGCGTGAAGGTCGTGCGCCTGAAGAACGGGAAGATCCTGGAGTTCGGGCTCAAGGGAAAGAAGCTGAAGACGTGGCAGCTCGTGCTCGGTGGCGCTGTCGGCGTGCTCCTCGTGCAGCATCTCATCGCGCCGAAGGGAACGTCGATCGCGTCGAAGATCCTTGGCGCTGGTTCGAGTGGCGCGGTGCGCGCCGGACACTACGTCGGTGCGGTCAACCGTGGCGGTTACGGCGGCAATTCAGGGATGCCATTTGGTCCAGGACCTTGGCCGACCCAGCATGCCGCAGCTCCGATCGAGAACGGGCAGAGCCCGGTGCGTCCGACGACGCTGCCGCAGACGCCGATCGACGGGTCTCCCGAGATGGCAGGCTGGGGCCATATGGAGATGCCGTCTCCTTTCGGGATCGGCGGACCTCCCTTCGGGATGGGATACGGCGGCGGGGGCGGGCACGGCGGTTGGCCTTACGGTGATCCCGATGGATCGAACCTGTGGTGGGGATGACTTCTTGAATAGAAAGATGTGATGGCCGACTTCTCTGAAGAGATTGCGAGGAAGATAGCGGAACGGAAATCCCGTCACCGCTACTTCCCTCATGGCGAGCCTGGCTCTCGCGGTGATCGTGATCATGATGGCGACCGTAGCAAGCGCCGCGGCAAAACTGATCCCAGCGAGATGAAGGCGTCGCGCGATCCGAAGTACAAGGTCAAGCCGAAAGCCGAGGAGCCAGAGAAGCTCGAGCCGATCTCGGAGTTCGTGAAGAAGGAGCGCGCCCGCAGGTTCGAGCGTGCCCTGAAAGCGATGGAGGAGAGGCGGGTCGTGCCGAAGGACGTCCCTCTGAAGAAGTGGCTCTCGAATCCCGAGAACCTCCAGCGCGCCCTGAAGCGTCGCATGGTGAAGATGATCGCCAAGCACGCGAACCCGAAGTCGAAGGACACCGAGGACGTCGTGACGGTCGCTGGCCGGCGTTACGCGAAGACGGACCTCTACAAGACCCCGCTCCACGAGAGGGCCTCCGAGATCGTCTTGAAGACGCAGCACGGATCGGGGATGTGGTGGGACCAGTACAAGCGGCCGATCTTCATGGGTGCGGTAGTGATCGTCGGGGGTTACCTCTTCTACAACTGGCACGAGAAGGATCAGCTCGAGAAACGTCTTGCCCACGCGCGCCAAAGGCGTCGCGCCCTCGCGTCGCACCCGAGTCCCGCACACACTGGCGTCCTGGCGATGCCGGCCCATCACTGGCACGTGGAGGACCCAGCCGCCCGAGCTTGGGTCGAGCACGGACCGTTCTTGCCCACTCGGTTCTCGGACTATTCAGGCCCGCCTTATGCCGAGTGGGACAATTGGGGAGACGATTGGTGGAGTCCCTCGGGTTGGGACTCGTACGGTCCGTCGGACCCTTACGCGTATTGGTGGTGAGGAGAATTCACATGGCACATGCGATCCACGATCCAGAGATGACGCTCGAAGAGGAGCAGAAGATGCTCGCCGACTTCGACAAGCTCGTCGAAGAGACGCGCCCGAACTATTTCTCCGGGGCGATCAAGGGGATGACCTTCGCGTGGATGTACGGCTTCCTCGCGAACAAACCCGCGAAGGGGAACCGCTTGAAGTACAGCGCCTACGGTGCGGGCATCTATATGCTCGCGCAGTTCGCCGGCCACGCCCTCCTCAAGAAGTCGGACGAGGTGTTGCACGAGGGCTACGAGCACAAGCACTACCCGACGCCGCGGACGCCGGTCGTGACTCAGGGCTATTTTGCAGGCGCGCCGCGTCCCCTCTATCATGCGGGACACGCGCCGCGCGCGTCGCACTACGTGGGAGCGCCTCCTCCGAACCGCGACTATTCGTTCACGCGCCGCCCAGGCTTCAACGGCAAGGACTACTAGGAGCAAGATCATGTCGATGTCGAAACGGACTACGAACTTCGCATTCATCGTGGGCGGCGTGTCGCTCTGGTACGTCGGGGCGAAGGTCTTCGCCGACTACCACGAGAACGTCGCCACCGGGCAGCACGACGACTTCCAGCACCGCCACGCGACGGCCATCGGCACGGTGACGACGCTCGCGGGTCTCGGCCTTGCGGTCTACGGCACCTGGCGCGTCAACAAGACGCTCGGGATCGGGCTCGGCTCGATCCTCGGCGCTGTGATCGTGTACAACGTCGCCAAGCACAAGAAGGGCGAACCGCTCATCTCGCTCTCGCCGTTTTCGCCGAAGTTCTCGGTCTTCACCGGCCACGGAGCCTACGCAGGAGCCTGAGCCGAGATGCCCGTCCCGCAGACCAAGATGCCCATTGCGTTTCCCTCGCTCACGAAGGAGCAGGAGGCCGAGATCGTGCGCCGCATGCAGGGCCTCGCTCCTGCGGTGGCGGCGAAGTTCCCGTCGGCGATCAAGATCGGCCTGATAGGAGCAGCGCTCGGGCTCGGCGTCGGCGCGATCCGGAAGGGCTCGCTCTGGAAGCATGCGCTCGCCTTCGGCGGGATTAGTTGGTTCGGGACCTCGGCGCTCGAGGCGTCGTTCGCCGCTGGCCTCGTCCTAGGTTACGGGGCTGGCGCCGTGAGTCCGCCACTCCCAGGCAGGGGGCAAGTTCGGGTCCCGCAGGCGAGAGCCGCAGCCGCGAGAGGATATTACCAATGAGGATGACGACACCACTGCTCGGCGCCGCGATCGGCGGCGGTATCGGCTTCCTGAAGCGCGATCCCGCGAAGTACGCGCTCTGGGGCGCAGGGATCGGTTTGCTCGTCACGCTCCTCGGCGGCGCGAGCGTCTCGGTCGGCGGGATCAGCATCCGCGTCGGGTTCGATGATCCCGAAGCCGTGGGCGAAGTGCAGATGATGTTGAAGCAGCTCGGTTATGTCGTCGACATGGACGGGTACCTCGGCCCGAAGACTGTCGCCGCGCTCAAGGCGGTCCAGTCGAAGTGCGGCCTGCAACCGGACGGCAAGCTCAGCGGTCAAACGATCGCCTGTCTCACGCGACTCGCCAATTCGCCGTCCGTTCCTATTCCTGTCACGTCGGGAGATTTTGCAGGCGCCGACGTGCCGTGGTGGGCTCCTCTGTCTCCAGTCCCGTATGCCATCTCGCGGGCCGCGCCTGCCGTCGCGAGGGCTGCGCCCGACATGCCTTGGTGGGCCCCTCTATCTCCAGTCACATATGCTGAGAAACTCTCCGAGTCTTCATTCCGGTAACGGGAGCTAAGAAGCGGCGTCAGAAATTTAGATTTCATCAACAACAGACAAGGAAGAAAACAATGGCAATGGATGACCTCGAACACGAAACGATCAGGGATCGCCTGCACGCGCTCAAGAACGGCAGGCACCACGCCGGTCACGCTGGTGGCAACGGCGGCGGCTTCTTCGAAGGCATCGAGCGTCGCGTTCGCGGGCTCGAGACCTGGCAACTCCTCCTCGGTGGCGTGGTGCTCGTCGGCGTCGTCGATCATCTGATCGCTCCGAAGGGCATGTCGTTCGCCTCGAAGGCGCTCGACAAGCTCGGCGCCACGAAGCCCGCGCTCCCGCCCCCGCCACCTCCTCCCCCGGCGTTGACACCCGCACAGGTGGCAGCGAGGGGCGATTGGACCGGGGCGAACGCGCAAGCCGGCTGGAACCGCGGAATGTCGCCGTACGGCGGATGGGCCCTCAACGCTCCAGCCGGTCCGTGGCCTTACGCGCACGCCGGTCAGCACTACTCCTGGGGCGCCGAATACCCTTGGGCCCAGTGACCGAGAGTCGGTCATGACCCGTACAGAGCTTTCCGATCTCGACAGACATCTCGCCCGAGGACCGCACCTCGTCAATGGTGCGATCCTCGGAGCGGGTGTCGGCGCAGTGATCGGTTGGCTCAGCGGAAGACGTGTGACGTCCTCCGTCGCGCAGGGCGCAGTGGGTGGCGTTTGCGTAGGACTTCTCCTCTACGGCTACGAGCAGTGGTCGTCGACGAGAGCCCATGCGGTAGCATCGTCGCCGGAGCTGGACGAGAGGAGGCACCTCGTCGGGGCGCTCGCGCCCCTCCCGTACTACGCACCTTCGGTCACGTATCCTTGGTCAGCGCACTAAGCAGATAGAGAGAAGATGTCGATCATCGACAAGTTGAAGAAGGCGCATCCCGCGTACTGGGTTCTCGGGCTCGGGGGCGTGGCGCTCGCGATCGACTACTACGTCGAGAGGGATAAGTCCGTCGCTTCGTCGATCTACCGCAAGCTGTCCGGGTCCGCCGCCGGCGGTGGTGGAGATAGCGAAGGGCGAGCATCGTCTTACGGCAGGGTGGCTCCCATGCCGGGAGCCGCAGTCATGTTGCCGGGCGGGCTCTATCAAACTTCGCAGGTCTATTACCCCGCGTTCCCATCCGTGCACCCGTACCGCCACTGGATGCGTCGCGGACCGATCTTCGATCACGGATTCGAGCGCAGCTTAGGGCACGACCGCTTCGGTCGTGAGTACGAGCACGAGTTCGGCGGCCACGGTCGCGAGCATGGCCATGGTCGCGAGTACGGCGCGTTCGGTCGCAATCACGTTCGATGAGAAATGATCATGGGTCCGATCGGGAGGCACGCTGATGGCTGACGAGGGCACCACGGGAGCAATCGTGCTCGGCCTCGTCGTGACCGGCGTGGGCGTCCTTGCGATCAACCACGCAGTTTCAGATCCGGGGAAATCGTGGTTCGACCAGATCAAGAACAAGCTCGCGCCGAAGAGCGAGGAGTCGCAGGCGCTTCCGTCCGGGACGGCTCGCGCAGACGAGCGTCGGGCATACTCCGCGAGGGCCACGAGGCGCATGGCACCCGGCACTTCGCACGTTTCGATCGCACGTGCTCCTGCAGCGCCGCAGACGACCTCGCCGGAGACGGTGAGGAAAGCCGCGTCGCAGTTGAACGCTATCTTCGGTACGAACTTCCGGACCGACGGGATCGTCACCGCGGAGATGCAACGGACGATTAAGTCGGTTCAGCAACAACTCGGTCTGCCGGTGACGGGTTTCCCGGACGTGAGGCTCTCCGCGCGGCTCGCGAGGGTCGCTCGCGACGCGGTGAAGCCGTCGGTCGTGACTGACGTCACGAAAGTGATCTCGAAGACGTTCGGCGGGCCACCGTCCACGCCCGCGACGCCTCCCGATGAGGGTGTGAGGAAAACGCAGAGGATGCTCAATTCGTACTTCAAGAGTCACGTCCTCGACGACGACGGGTATTCGGGTCGTCTCACGACGGAGGCGATCAAGAAGTTCCAGCGCGCCGAAGGGTTGCAGGACACGGGCTACGTAGACAGCATGACGCACGATCTCCTCGTGAAGAAGTCCTCGGCGCAAGAGAGCGCTGCGGCGATTCAGTCGCAGCTCCAAGCGGCGTTCGGCGGCACGGCCGCGCTCTCACGCAGCGTTGACTTCTCACGCAGCACCGATTTGACGGGTGTCGCCGCTGACGACTCCTGGAAGGCGGAGACGCAGGACCTCGGGCAGTTCCAGCAGAGCGTGATCGCGAGGATCATCTCCACGGAGACGAACCAGAGGACGCTCAAGAGCGTGGCCAAGGTTCTGGGGGACGCTGGGTATCCGAAAGCGGCGGCGGCGGTGCTCGCATCGAAAGCCGGCGGCGCAGCGGCGACGACGGGGTTTTTTCCGGATCCGTACTACGGGTTTTACCCGCTCACGCACGGTCCGTGGTGGGCGGATCCGTATGCGCAAAACGCGTACGGGCAATGGTGAGTCGCGATGTTGCCTTTGGCCACACACCGTGTCGGATACTCTCCGTATGAAGAGTTCTATGAAGGTGGCTACCCTTCGTACGGCGACGATTTGGCATACGACGATGATTTGGTCGCCGCGATAGAAATGCTGGTGATCGAGTTCGTGGGCCGTCACATGCCCCCGCCTCCGCCGAGACCGATCCATCCAAGCACATTCGTCGGATGGTCGCAGCCTCCGCGCCCCGCTGATGTCGTCGTGAGTTTCAATCCAGGCGCGAGCAAGCGCGATCAGGCGCGCGCCGTCCTCTACGATTATTACCACGACGATCCTCTGCGCTATTGGTCGGACAACGAGGCCGTGAAGCGCTGCTTCGGCGTGAAGACGAAAGAGGAGCACGACCCGCTCCACCTCATCGCGGCGTACGAGAACCCGGACGACAAGATCTGGCAGTGCGGCGGGACCGGGATGCATTGGCGCGAGATGGACAAGGCAGTCCAGCAAGCGATCGCGCACCGCAGGAAGCTCGGTCCGCTGCCGAAGCCCACGTACGACAAGTACCCTTTGGTCGTTTATTATTATGACAACGATAAAATGAAGAGGATCACGTATCCGGGACCGAGCATCCCGGCCGCGCTGAATCCGAACAACGTTCGCTGGTGGGCTTGGGGAGCGGGCGACCAGAGCGACGCCGGCAAGGCCGCGGGCCTCGATGACGTCCACACGCGGGAGACCGACGATCCGAAGAAGATCGGCGTCGAGCGCGTGCACCCCGGCTGGACGACGAAGGTGGACAAGCAGGCACTCAAGAAGCAGAAGTACCCGTGGCTCTCGGACATGGAGAGCGGCAGCGCGGGGGATTGGTCGAACGAGCAGTTCACGTGGGACAAGGACGTTGCCGGCACCGGCGTCATCGGCACCATCACGGGCGCGATCCTCGCGCTCGTCTCGGCGATCCTAGATGCGACCGGCGTCGGGGCGGTCGTCGGGGTGCCGCTCGGGGTCGCGACGCCGTTCATCGTCGCCGCGATCAACGCGACGGACACGGCCCTCCACGCGGGTGATTTTGGGGCCGCACTCGCGAACCTGGGCCCAGCGATGGTCCAGGCGTCGATCAATGCTGGCGCCGGCGCCGCGGGCGCCGCAGGGTTCAAGATCCCGCCGGCCGCCATGAAGGCCCTCGGCGGGACGGTGAGCGCCGTCGCGAGGGACATCCAGGCGGGCCAGCAGAAGAAGCTCGAGTTCGGCGACATTTGGGCCGAGGTCGCGAAGAAGGCCCAGAGCTACGGCAAGCTCGGGGACGACGAGGCGGAAGCAATCGCCACGATGCTCGGAGGGCCGGGAGGCAACAGCGCCACGGCGGGACACGTGTTCATCCAAGGTTACTTGGCCGGCAAATTCTTGGACATGACCGCCCTGAAGGGGATCGCGAAGATTCTGACGGGTTATGCGACGTTCGCCGATCCACGGGTCATCAACATCGCGCTCTTGGGGATGGGCATCGGGTACCTCACGAAGGCGCAGGGCGGGGCGCACGCGGCGAGCGGCGGGTTCGATTCCGTCGGCCAGATTTTCATGCGTACGGATCCGCGCGACGACCTTGCAGCGTTCGTGCATCTGCACTTGATGCCGCGTTACGGTCTCGGCGGAGGGACACACTTTACGGGCCTGTCATGCCCTGAGGGCTACGACCTCGTCGCGTCCGACCACGAGATCGCGTGCGCCTATCGGAAGAAAGCTTCGTGCCTCGGCGGTTCCACTGGCGAGCGCGGAACGTTCGTCTGTTCGGATTGGGACTACCCGCCGTGCCCACCGGGCATGTCGAACGTTCCCGGCTCACCGAAGAATTGGTGCTTCCCGGTCTCGGGTGCACACGTCGCGCAGGGATTCTACGTCGGTGACGAGCAGCCGCAGCTCCCGGACTACAGCTTCCCCGCCCTCGGTTGCCTGCACGGCCAGTGGCGGGACCCGCTCAACCAGTCCTGTAGACCGATTGTGCCGTCGCCACCGCCGCATCCCCCGATGCCGCATGTGACGGGATTCGGATCGGGGTGGGACTGGATCGATTATTCCCAGACTTTCTTCCCAGCGGGACGATCATGGTAGACTTCGAGGTCGAATGAACAAGTGAGCTGAGCGGGCACACACATGTTGAGGGCGATTACCGAATAGGTGCGGGAGTCTCTCTTAGGGTTTTGCAGACGATGTCTCGTTTGCCAATTTCTCTAACGGAGCAAGCACTATGGCGGTACTTTCGAACACGGGAACAGTCACTCCGGTCGCCGGCAGCGAGACCATCGTCGCGACGATCACGCCCGGCCCGGTGGACAAGATCAGCGTCTACGTGCAGGGCGGCCAGTTCGGGGGCGGGGGCCCGCTCGAGTTCGCGCTCTACACAACCGTCGGCGGGTTCCAGACGCGCGTCGCGCAGATGCAGCTCATGGGCTCGGCCACCGGGACGATCATCGACTGGCCGTCCGGGAAAGGGCCGCTGAGCGGCGGCAGCGGCGACGGCAGCGAGACGGAGGACTTCGGCGCGCTCGGGACGACCTACACCGTGACCGTCATCGATCTGTCGGGTGGGTTCTCTTCGCAGCCCCGCGCGCCCGTCACGGTGACGCTCGCGGGCGTGAACACGTTCGACACGGTGCCCGGCCAGAACTTCGGGCAGCTCTTCTCCCTCGCGCCCGGCCAGACGGGCACGCTTCCGACTTTCAACGGCTACGCCCAGCTCATGGACGTCGCCATCGATCAGACGAACCTGCCGCCGGTCACGGTCGCCGTCCTCGCCGACTGCGGCCCGGTCGACCCGCTGCTCCCGAGCGTGCAGGCCGTCGTCGCCTCCGTCCAGATGTCGGGCAGGGATGACGGCATCGCGTCCGTCTTCCGCGGGCTGATACTCCCTGTCGCGACGCGCTATTTCGTCAGCGTGACAGCGGGCGCCTCTCCAGTCGGGGCGACGCTCACCGCGATCACAGGTTCCGTCGTGGCCTCGGGCGGCGGCGGCGCGACAGGTCCGGCGGGTCCGACGGGCGCGCAAGGACCCACGGGGGCGCAGGGTCCTACAGGTCCGCAAGGTCCGACTGGACCACAAGGGCCGACAGGTCCTGCTGGCGGAGCGACGGGGGTTCAGGGTCCGACTGGACCTCAAGGCCCTACAGGTCCTCAAGGACCGACAGGTTCTCAAGGTGCGACGGGCGCCGACGGGGTCACGGGAGCAACGGGTCCGCAGGGTCCCACTGGTCTGCAAGGTCCGACGGGTTCCCCAGGACCGACTGGTTCCCAGGGCGCAACCGGGGCCGACGGCGTTACGGGCGCAACGGGCCCGACAGGCCCTCAAGGTCCGACTGGTCCTCAGGGACCGACGGGCCCGCAAGGCCCGACGGGTCCGAACGTGGTCCCGCTCTCGGGCAATGCCACTGGTCCCTCGAATGCGAACGCCGTGGTGGACTTTGGCATCGAGCGGGTGAACACGCCCGTCACGGCCGCCGATTTCGTGCCCATCTCTGCGGGACGCTGGTACGTCGGGATCTCGGGCGTGCCGGCTGGTTCCGGACCGCTCTCGATCCAGCTCGACGACGCGTTCCCGTCGGGCTCCAGGGTGACCGTCAAGGACGAGGACGGATCGCTCGCCGGGGCCGACTTCCTCGTCACGGGTTCCTCGGGCAAGTCCTTCGACGGCAACCCGAGCTTCACGATGAACGTCGCGACGCCCGGACCGTTCGGCGCCACGACGTTCGAGCTGAACTTCAACACGCCGTCGGAATGGGGAGCGGTCTAAATGGGTTACGACGCCATCCTCGCGAGGTCGCCGTCGATCATCTATCAGCCCGGCGGTACGGCGAGCGACCTCGTCGTCACGAGCTGGGCGCAGGTTCAGAAGTTCATCGCCGCGAGGCAGGGCTCGTGCGTCGTCTTCGTCGACGACTCGTTCACGTCGCCTGCGACCGTGCCTGCCGCGACCGGCGTGACGGACGGCATGGCGAAGCTCGAGTTGCGACCGTTCCGCGAGGACATTCACAACTATGTGACGCTTGTGGTTGAGGATGGCGCGACCCTCAAGGGCATTAACAAGATCGTGGGTACGCTCGTGGTCCTCGGCGACACGATGAGCGCGACGCCGGCGTTCTCGTGGGACTACACGGTGACGGTGGTGGGCGTACCGTGGCCGATCCTCTACCTAGAAGACAACGCGTACATCGGGACGACGACTACAGCGACGGAGCCTGCGATCTTCGTCGCGTCCGCGAACCCGCTCAATATCGTGATCAGCGGGCAGGGCGGCGTCATACAGGGCACCGTGGGCATCCCCGTCGTCGACCTTGGGGCCGGCGGCACGCTCGTCCAATTTTTCCTGTATTCCGCCAAGCTCGAGGGAGGATCTTTCAGCGCGCCCACGTTCCCGATCGACCCGTCTTGGGTGTCGGGCTCCGGCACCGCCGTCATCGAGTACGACTCGTCGACGGTCGCGCTCTCGGCCGGCATCCAGAATACCCATGCCACGACGAACACGCTCGTCCAGCTCGACACGAACCTCGTCGAGATGACGTTCACCGTGGGCATCGGCAACGTGCTCGTCACCTTGCAAGACGGTCCTATCGCGATGCTGCCGAAGTTCGGCCTTTTGCCCTGCGAGCTTGAGGGGTTCGGCGGATCGGGCGGTGGCGGCGGTGGACAAGCTGGAGGGGCTGCGAATGGAGTCGGTGGTGGAGGTTCGGGAGGCGTGCCGCTCCAGCGCGGGTTCTTCACGTTTGATCTCTCCCATCGGCTCGACATCCTCATCGGCGCGGGTGGAACCGCAGGAACTGCAGGCGCAGCACCGGCCGGTAACGGGGGCAATGGGAGCGACGGCACCTCGACCGAGGCGCTCGACTTCACAACCAACATCGCGCTCACGCTGCTCGGTGGCTCGAGTGGCGGACAAGGTGGAGGACCTGGACCTGGACGCGGTGGAGCGACTTATCCAGGCGGCGTGTTCGTTCCGAATATTAGCGACGTGAACGGTCCTCCGTATGGGTCCGGCTTCGTTCAAGCAGGTGGAATAGGCGGCTCGATGAACAATCCCGGTGCGTTCGGGCAAGGCGCACTCACTTCGCTTTTGCGTCCTGCGCTTCCACTTCCCACTACGCCTTGGGGCGGCGGTCCTGGAGGAAGTTCGGGGGCTGGCGAAGGTGGCGGCGGTGGTGGTGGGGGCGCAGGCATCACAGGTCCTGGCAGCGGCGGTGGTAGCGGACAGCCTGCAGGCACGCCAGGCGGCAACGGTGGTGGTACAGCGCCCAATTCTGGGAGTGGCGCCGGAGGCGGAGCTGGCGGAGCCGGAGTTACCGACAACGGTGGCGCGGGTGGAACGGGTTCGACGGGCCTCGCGAAGTTGAGATTCTTGATGCCATAAGAGGGAATCGGATCATCATGACTATTTGGGTTGGACACGACGGCACTCTGAACGACGACGAGGGCGACGGGCCGGCGGTGGCCGGCGATCCGATGGAGGCGCTCGCGGGAGGGTATGGCACGTACCCAGGCCACTTCCGCGGCTACGCTGGACATTACGTCGATCAAGACGGCGAGTATGATTACGTCGGCCAGGACGACTTCGGCAGCGCGCTCGGTTCGATCGGCAGTGCGCTCGGCAGCGCGTTCGGCGGGAGCGGCGGTGCGGGCGGCGGGGCTGGCGGCGGCAGCAGCGGGGGTTTCGATTTCGGATCGCTCGCAAGCTCGTTCGGCAGTGCGCTTGGTGGGAGCGGCGGAGCGTCCGGAGGTGGAGATGGGGGCGGCGACGCAGGCTCCGCGATCGCGAACATCTTCGGCCAAGTCGCGAAGGCCGCGGTGCCGGCCGCGACGCAAGCGATCTCGAAAGCAGCCCAGCAACATCCGCAAGCTCAGACTCAAGCTCCTGTGGCGCAGACTCAGGCTCCCGTGCAGCATCCTGCGGCGACCACGACCACGCCAGCGCAGCCGCACGTTCGCCAAAAGCACGTGGTCGATCCGAAGGTCAGGGCGAACCTCGTTCTCACCCACCTCGCGAAGAAGTACGGAATGACGCCTCCTCCCGGCGGGACTGGAGGCGGAGCTGGCGGATCTGGCGCGGGCGGAGCAGCCGACAAGACGACGCTCGCGAACGTTGGGTCTTTCGTGCAGAACATGATGGGCGGACCGAAGACGGACGCTGCGGCCACCACGGCGACGTCGGGTTACTACGCCGGCGACCTCGGAGATCTTTTGGGAGATCTCGGAAGGGACATCCGTCATCCCTTCTCGCATCATCACCCTGCGCACGGGATCCAACATAGGCATGCCCCGTTCGGCCTGAGCTTGGACATCCCGTTCGGACGGCGTTCGGCCCAGACTTATCCGGCGTACGCAGCTCCGCGCAGACATTACCAAGATCCATACTATGCGGATCAAGGATACCCGCAGCAGCAAGGATATCTGCAGCAGCAAGGCTACGGACAGCAAGGCTACGGACAGCAAGGGTACCCTCGGCAGCAAGGGTACGCAGAGCAGCAAGGCTACGCGCAGCAGCCGTACGCGCCCGAGAGGATGACGCGCGTGCCCACGCAGGCGCAGCCGCCGGTGACGTACCGGCCTTACCCGATGCCGCAACTCACTACGCCCGCGAGGACGGACGGCGCAGCCCGTCAACCAGGTCCGAGGAAGTGGTCGCAGTCGGCGATGGAGGTCGGCCCGATCACGGTGACCCATCCGGACGACGCGAAGATGGTGCAAGTGTCGGCAACGATGTCGAAGGACAAAGGCGTCGGCAAGTTCGTCTCGAAGATGATGGGAGGTCCCGGCGCGCATCCCGCGATGGTGCCCGACGAGGATCTGCGCGGGGTCCAGCGCTTGCTCAACCAGTACTACGCGACGCCCGTCCTCACGGAGGACGGCATCATGGGGGACGAGACGCATCGGATCCTCAAGCAGTTCCAGGAAACGAACGGCATCCCGAAGACCGGGATCCCTGATCCCGCGACGAGGAAAGTGCTCAAGCTCGAGCAGGAGCAGCAAGGGGGCCTCATGTCGATGGGGACGCACGCGAGAGAGATGCAGGCGCAGCTCCAAGCCGCGTTCGGCGGGACCGCCGCGGTCTTGCACGGCAAGCCTCGACATGAAGGTGCGGACGATCAGCATGACGATGTCGCGGACGAGCCGCAGAACGTTGCGGATGAGACCGTGTCGTGGCCGAAAGTCACTCGAACGGGCTTCTACGGTTCGGGTTGGGGGTGGCGATGACGCCCGAAGACAGGATGCGACTGACGAGGCTCATCTCGTCACCGGAGTTCGAGCGCGGGTTTGACCGTGGCCGCCGAGCGAGGTCCTGGGTCAAGGACAATAAAACCTCCGTGGTGCTGGGCGTGGTCGCGCTCGCCGCCGCCGCGATCTGGATCTACAGGAAGCGCTCCGCGCCGCCGCATTCTCTGGTTTCCGGGGTTTGGACGGACCTAGCTTTGAAGCAGGGTCTCGCGACCGGGGACGACCTCTCGATCAAGGACGCCCAGAACTTCTTGAACACGATCAACGCGCAGTCTCCTCCTAGCGAGGGTGGGGACGGGATCGAAGAGGACGGCGTCCTCAGTACCGAGACCGCGGACGCGCTCCAGAAATTTCAGGCCGGTAACGGACTCTCCCAGACGCGTGTCATCGATCAAGAGACCGGCAGCGCGCTCGCATATTTTTCGGCCGCAGTGTCGAAAGTGCCGAGCGTCAAGAGGGCCGCGGTGGTCTCGCCCGAGACGTTCGCCTCGATCACGCCAACCACGTACACGCAACCCGCGAGACCGAGACCCGTCACGTACGCATCGCCTTTGAGACCGCGTCCGAGGACGATGCGCGCGCACAGGCTTCTCGCGGCGAGGGACATCGGGCAAGGCTGGGTGATGTACGGCAACTGCGCGTGCAGGTGGAACGACGCTGCCTGCGCGGCGCGCTGCGGCGGCTCACGGCCGACCTCGCCGCCGCCGAGCATGCTCGAGTCCACGTCGAGATTCACGGGTGACACGCAGGCGAGCGGCGATTACCGCGCGGGCATTCAGTCGACATCGATGTACAGCCCGCAGAACTATTACACCGACGCCTTCGGCGCGTGGGTGCTCCCCGCTTCGCCCGAGTGGTTCTGGTGGACGTGATGATGGGGAAATCCCACGAAAGAATTTTTGATGAAATTCGCCGGGTATTTCGGGGGTTCTCGAAGGATTTTTCCATAATTTGTGGACAAAGACGTGCGTGTTACAGTTTGCGGAAGAGAAGCTGAATGATCCTGTCCGATCACCAACTCCATTCGTTCGCCGAGAAGTGGCCCCGCATGTCGCATATCGTCGAGGGCGCCTCGGGCGAGAAGACGTTCGGGGCGATCCTCCAGGCCATCGAGGTCGTCGGCGTCGCCGGCACGATGAGCTACCTGAACTCGCGTCACGCAGCCGCCGGAAGGCACGCGTACGAGGTCGCCGGGGTTCCGGCCGATCTGGCGCTCGGTCTGCTCTTCTCCGGTCTTGCGACTTTCACGGGGTACTTCGGCAAGCAGGCCGACCACGTGAACAACGTCGGGGCGGGTTTCCTCAGCGCGTACGCGTGTCGCATGGGCACGATGTGGGGCGCTGTCGCTCGCGACGCGAAGGATCACGCGCTTCCGAGCGCAGTCCGAGGTGCGTTCCCGGCTGGCTCCCCGTACGCGCCTCCGCAGCAGCAACAAGTTCAGACCGCCGGTTACCCGTGGGCGGCATGATTACCTCTTTTCGGTACTTCGAATTCAATCCAACGAGGAACATCACATAGACGACTGAAAGAGTCCCACAAGTAGTGAAGGTGAATACGGAATAGGTGCCGTTGAAGCTTTCCGAGATTTCAGACGCGGAGCCATCGTGGCCCCGTGCCTTGAGAAGAAGGAAGCGCGGTTACCATGTACGAATTCGCAAATTTGGATCGGGTTGGCTACGGAGCAGCGCCGGGCGGTTACGACCGCGTCGGTTTCGGCCCGCAGCTCGTGGGAGTGCAGTCGGGTCCCGCCATCGTCGGCGTCGGTCCCGGTGGCGCCCCGATGATGGGCCCCGGCCCCGGAGGCCCGATGGCAGGTCCGCCTCCCGGTCATCCGGCTCACCACGGTGGACGTCGCAACCCCTGGGCACCGCCCGGCTTCCCCTGGTCGGGAATCGGCTACGGCCCGTACGGCTACGCGGCTTCGACGCCGTACCCGTACAGCGGGTACCCGCACGTGGTCAACACGCCCCCGACGCAGGTGCGTGAGTTCGTCATCGGCTTCGGCCCGACGGTCATCCTCGCGAACTCGACTGCGATTTTCCAAGCGCAGCCGCAGCTCATCTTCCGCGGATCGCGCCTCATCGTGCCGAGCGCGCTCGCGAACAACTTCTCGATCAACGACATCCGCGTCGGCAAGGACTCGCAGGCAGTGTCCGCGAACCCGATCCCCGCGGCGGCGTTCAGCGAGTTGGCTGTCGGCGTGAATTTGGGCTTGGATACCGCCACGCCTGGAATCATCATCACGATCAGCGTCTCGAACACGACGGCTGCGCAGCAGACGTTCTCGGCGGCGCTCATCGGCACCTCGATGCAGTAACGGATTGGGGCGCCAGTCAGCCCCACCACGTTACCGCATCTGGGTAGCGCGAGTGCCGGCTAGACGGCTCCCCAAGACGTTCTCGTCGAGCAAGGAATCCGGTTGGCGGCTTTCTCCACTCTTTCTCCGCCCACCTAGCCCGGCCAGGGGCCCGGATAACTGGCCCGAACGCCCGCCTCCTCTCCCCCTCATCGCGGGATGAGGGGGCGGGCGTCCTCGGTTTTGGCGACTTGGTTTTTGGTTCGAATTCAGTCGAGGTCTTCATGAGCGGCAACGGCAAGGTAGTGGGGATGTATCCGAACGACTCGCACGGTACGCCCCTCGGCGTGGTCGCCTGGAATGGGCCCGAGCATCACGAGATTTGCTCGAGCGCCGTGCTCGGCCGCGCACGCAAGGCGAAGGGCGAGCACCTCTTGCCGTTCGCGACGCGCGAGAACGAGCGCGCGGACGCTCGCCTCTACGTCCAAGCGATGCCCCAGATGCCGTGCAAGGCGACCGGGTTCTACGTGGGCGGGGAGACGTTCACGGTGGAGGACCCCGAAATTACTTTGCCGGGGCAGTACGTGAGGCTCGAGATCCCCGACGCCGCGACGAAGAAGATCATCTCTTCAGCGACCGATCTTCAGACGATCGCCTGCGGCATCCTCGCCTCAGTGGAGAGGTGGTCAGGGCACGCGTACGGAGTCGCAGAAGGCTCCGCGCCAGGCCCCAAGTGGAAACTCCCCATCGGTGCCCGCGTCGTGAAGGAGCAGGTCCCGAACACGCTCACGATCGCGCCTCATGCGACGGTCATTGTCCAGTGGCAGCCCGAGGTGGCGAGCCGCTTCAAACGCTTCGCGATCGAGATCGTCGGCGACAAGGACGCGCTTCACCTGAACGACTTCCGCTTCGGGAAGGACTCGCTCTTCCTGTCGAGCGCGCCTGTCCCGCTCTCCGTGGTCGCGATGCCCGGCGCGCTCGAGATCCCGGACGTCGTGATCCCAGGGATCATCGTGACGGCGAGCATCTCGAATCACTCGGACGAGGAAGTGATCCTCGGCGGCGGGATCGTCTTCGAGAATGTCGAGGACGAGCTTGCCGCGCTCCAGAAGAAGTACGAGGAGGACCAAGCGGCGCGAGCAAAGGCGCAGTCCGAGAGCACTCAAGTTCCACTCGGGACGGTGCAGGGCGAGTTGGTCCAGCAGTATCCGAACGCGCCCGGTTGGGAGCCGCACCCGAGCGCGTCCGGCTGGGAGCAACACTCGAGCGTGTCCGACAAGGAGACGAAGTAGGCCCTCATGTACCAGCCGAAGTTCGAGCTTCTGTCGTTTTCGTCGCTGCCCGTGCAGCGCAAGCAGATCGTCCTGCGCGCGGCGCTCGAGTTCCTGATCGTTGCGGACTGGAACTACATCATCGAGAACCCCGGCCTGCCCTCGCTCTACGACTTCGCCCCGCAGTACATCCTCAAGGTGCGTCCCTCGGGCTTGGACTCATGGCAGGATATACCTCAAACAATCGCGCTAGGTAGCGGAGATTGCAAGGATTTTGCCTGCTGGCGCATCGCCGAATTGCGGCACCAAGGGTTCGACGACGTCTACCCGCACATCAAGGTCACTTATCACCCCGACCCGCGCGGGCTCGAGCCGCCGATGACCGTCTATCACATCCAAGTCCGCATCCACGAGCAGATCGAGGACCCGTCACTGATCCTCGGGATGCCCCAGCACGTCACCTACGAACAGCTCCGCGGCTAAGCCGTGCGGCGATCGAGCCCCGCAAGAGAAGAAAGAGAAACCAAGAGCCATGTCTGACCTCGGAACATTCCTCGCGATCGTCGGCGTCGGCGTCGGCGGTTATGCGATCTACCGTTGGCTCAATCCAGCGACGGAGCCCGGCCACTGGCGCCACAAGGAGAAGCAGAACCTGAAGGACGCGAACGTCAGCGGTTACTTCACGGGCGTGCAATCCGGACCGGCGATCGTTGGAGCCGGCGCGGACTACGCGGGGTACTCGGACTACACGGGCTACTATACCGGTGCGGGTTATGCGGGTTACTACGCTGGCGACGGTCGTGCACCTGCGCCGCCTGACCCGCGCAACTGCCTCTGCCCGATGAGCCTCGATCCTTTGGATCCGAGCTTGCCGGTCTACAAATGTCCCTGCAACGTGCCGGGTGCGATCCGGCCGCCGTACGCCGGCTACATGGCCGTCGGGCGCGGCGGTGGTGGCGGTCACCATCGCCCACACAGGCAACAGCAGCAGCAAGACCAGCAGCAAGATCAGCAGGAGCAGGGCGGCGACGCTGGTGACATGGGTGGCGGTCCCGGAGGACCCGGTGGTCCTGGCGGACCCGGTGGATTCGGCGGCGGTCCTGGTGGACCCGGCGGTCCTGGCCAATTCGGTAGGCATCATCCGGGTTACGGCGGCGGCCATCAAGGCTTTGGCGGCCACCCAGGTCCGCAGCACTTCGGGAGGCGGTGACAACCATGGGTCCCCTCGCGATCGTGGTTCTCGGCGGAGTCATCTACTATATTTACGAAAAAGAGAAAAACCCCGCGTGGTCCCCGTTCACGCGCCTCCTTGCGACGCCGGTCGACAAGGTCATCGCGCTCGAGAAGGTGAAGGTCACGAGCGTGCCGACGCCGAGCCCCACGGTGGCGCTCGATCCGCACATGACGACTGATCAGGTCAAGCAGGTGAACCAGACGCTCACCTCCGAGACGGACCCGAAGAAGATCGCGGCGCACGCGATCGCCCTCGGCGCCGCCGGCCACGACAACAGCGCCATGGCGCTCGCGGCGAAGGCTAACGCCGTCGGCGAGGCGAAGGCCACGGGCGCCCGCGACGTCGACATCCACATGAAGCAGCTCGAGGCTGCGGGCGCGACGCCGTTCGAGCACGCTCCCGTGCCGGTCGACGCGCCGATGACGGCGTGCGAGGCGCAGGTGCTCCTCAACGTGCTCACCGCGAGGCAGGGACATTTCGACGTCGAGGGCGTCCCGGTGCCGCTCCCGATCACGAACGCGTTCGACGCGGACACGTCTCACATGATCCGGATCTTCCAGGCCGAGGCCCATCTGCTTCCGACGGGGACGCTTGACGCCGAGACGGCGAAGATGCTTCGGATCGAGGCGCTCAGCCCGCAGGCGCCCCACCTGGCTGCGCAAGTGGCAGCGGGCTGGGGTCCCGTCGCTTCGGGCTCGGGCGGCCCAGTCGCCACGGGATTCTACGGCCACGGGTGGACGCATCCTTGGGCACAAAGTCACGATTACTACGGTTGGTCGCAACCTTGGCAGCACGGATTCCACGGATTCCAGTCCTATGGATGGTCAGGTTGGCCGTGGCACGGTTTCGTGGGTCAACGTGGCCGTGAGTTCGAGCATGGTCG
>Ga0208044_1000822_pt1 | contig 19524 bp, 13 predicted proteins | sample Sb_taG_8_FD_187712 | JGI IMG/M metagenome (GOLD analysis project Ga0208044, IMG submission 187712) | Peat soil microbial communities from Weissenstadt, Germany - Sb_50d_c_BC metaG (SPAdes) (version 2) | ecosystem: Environmental > Terrestrial > Soil > Wetlands > Peat | place: Germany... | reverse complement strand
GCCCCTACCGCTGCCTCCCTGACCACGCACGACGCGCCCGCGCATGTTCTACTCCTCCGCGGCAGGCCTTTTCAGATACTTCGCCCCCTAAGCGCTCCCGAGCCATAGGTACGCGCTAACAAATTACCTCCGGCGAACGTTAAGGAATCCATCGTGTTTGCTCCGCCTTGGGGGATTGGCGTATTCACTCGCTTCCGTGCGTGGCACTCATGATAGATTCCAGTTGAACTCAACCGCGGACCCAGCCAGCGCTATGGGGATCGGATGACCGACGGCGTCACGCGAATGCACTCTACTGAGGCAGTCACTTGGGCTGCAACTATTTTCCGAGAGCAACGGGTCTCAGACGAGGGATTTCTCTCTGTTGCCTCCTGTTCAGCATTTTGTAACAGCGCACGCGGAAGGGCCAGCAAGTGCCTGCACGAACATTGTGGAGGCAACACGCCTGGGGCCTTACAATGCACGGAGCGTGCGCGAACCTGGAAAACGGCAATCCGCTGCCGACGGAGCAGAGGAAAGGGTGCTTTTCATGTCGCATCGACTGTTTGTCGTGGCGTTCGGGATACTGACGGTGCCAGGCGCGGCCCTCTTCGGCATGCATCCCGTGGAACAGCCATCATCTGCGACAACCGCAAACTCGGATCAGCCATCCGGCAACAAGCGGCTGCTGAAAGCCTCGGACCTGCAATTCGTTGGAGCGATGCTGCTGCCGACCGAGATCGATCCGAATGCCTACGGGGCCCTCGCCCTCCGCAAGGGCGCGGATGGCACCAAGACGTTCTTCTGCGTCGGCAAAACGACTTTCGGCACGAACGCCTTCGAGTTTACCGATGCAGGCTTTGGACCCGATGTGAAAGGCGCTCCGCGGGCGAAGCTCGTGAAAGCCTGGGACATCTACCAGGGCCATCGCACATCCACGACGACGAAACTGGAGACGCAAGGATTATGTTGGCTGGGGGACAAGCTTTTCTGGACCTACGGCGGCAACTACGACGTGCAGCCGGGCAACAAGCCGTTTCTGGGCTTTACACGCTTCAATGCCGACGGCACGGCCACCGCTTTCGGCCCTTGGCTGCTGGACGTGGGGCAAGCGCGCGGACGCAACTACGTGACCATCCTGCCCGAGTGGTTCGCAAACCAGTACACGGGCGGCCGGCGCTTGGCCGTGGGTGCCGGTATTGAATCAGGATCCTCCAATTCCTCCTGGGGACCAGGCCTGTACGCCATCGACATGCCGGGAGAGGCAACGCCGGCAGGGGCCTTGCTGCACAGCGTCCCCCTCGTCTTTTATCCGCAGACCCAGCGGCTGATTCGGCCTCCCGATTACGATGTGCTCAACGAGCGTGAGCAGGTGTTGACGACGCGTAGCCCGCTCTTTTGGCCCACCCAGGGCAACCTCGGCTACTGGACGGCTGCGGACTATGTGCCCTCCTGCACCTGGATCGAAGGACGAACGGTACGCGGCGTGTTGTTCGGCAATCGCTTCGCCTCGGAACACGTCTGGTATGGCAAGTCACCGCTGGCCAGCGGCATCAAGGACCCCTGCCATGAAGCCAAAGGGCAGCATGGCTCCCAGTACCGGGCAGCATGGCTGATTTACGACGCCAACGACCTGGCCGCGGTCGCAGCGGGCCGGATGGCTTCCTCGAAAATCGGTCCGACGGAAGAATTCGATCCGACCAAGCTGGCCCCAAACATGCAGCTGACTTGTGACAAGGTCTGCACGGGACTGGTGTTCGACGCCGGCGAGGGCATGCTCTATGCCATCTGCCCGCGCGTCGAGCGATTGGGTTCGGGTCCCTATCCCGTGGTCTATCAGTGGAAGGTGCCGTGAGCCTGCTGAAAAAGGGGTCTGACCCCCTACGGAGCTTCACTGATTTCCCCCTTTCTTGAGGATCTATCGCCCTTCGTGGAAGGGGTCAGACGCCTTTTTCAGCAGGCTCCTACTGCTGCGACGGCAGAGAACCCGCGCCCTCGTTCGCCAGTGTCTGTGCCGGATGCCCGAGCGACCGATAGAGCCAAAACTGGGCACGGTCGTAGTCCGCAATCGCGCCGTAGTAGTCGATGAAAGCCTGGCCCAGCTCCTGCACGGCCGCGACCGCCTCTTGCGGGCGCACGAGCGTCTGCAAGACGCCTCCGGCCTGTTTGGTCTGGCTCAGTGCCGCAAGGTTCTTGTCCGCGGAATTGAGCGCTGCGCGCAATTCCTTCTCGGCAAAATCGGCGCGCCGGGCTGCCATCTGCGCTTGAGCGTGGGCCTGCGCCACCTCGGCCGCGACGCGGTCCTGAATGCGAAAGAGATTGATCACCGCCAGGCGATTCTCGGCCTCGCGCTGATGAATGCGCCCCCGGTTGCCAAAGCCAAGGTTGTCCAACTGCCACAGGATTTGAAGATCCAGGTCCCCTCTCAGCCCGGTATTGCCGATCGTCCCGTTGGTCCCGCCTGCAAAGACGCCGCCGGCGAGGGTTCCGGTCACGGGCGTGGAATACCCCCTCAGGAGTATGCTTGGGATGAGCGGCCGCAGCCTCTCCTGCTTTAGCAGTGTCAATGTCGCTTGCACCTCCGCCTGCTGCGACCTCAATTCCGGGCGGGAAGTAAGTGCAATCGGAATGAGGTCATCCACAGTGCGTTTAAGATCGACCAGGTCCACGCGCAGGTTTGGCGGCTCCAGGGGCTCGACCTGGGCAGATCCGTCGTCCAGGCGAATGATGCGCAGAAGTTCCGCGCTGGCCACCGCCCAGCGCTCGCGGGCGAGGAATTCCGCCTGCTGGCGTCGCGCCAGCTCGGCCTCGGCGCGATCGATTTCCAGCGCGGGCACCAGTCCCGAGGAAACCAGCTTATGGGCTCGGCTGACAATTTCCGCCGTGCGGCGCGTAGCCACCAGGGCCCCGGCCAATTCGCCGCGGGCCTGTTGCACGGTGAAGTACGCGTCGGTGGTGGCCACCAGCGTGTCATTGGAGGCGGCCTGGAGGTCCGCTTGCCGGGCGCGGACGCGCTGTCGAGCCACGAGCGGTGCAAAGATCGCGTCGTCAGGCGACAGAATGGCGGCCGAGCCAATGCCAGTGCCCAGGCCGAACATGAGGCTGCCATGGCTCGCGTCGGTAACAGCGCCCGACGAGTCCTGAATCGCGCCGTCATGGCGGTTGTAGTCGCCGCCGATGGTGATCGTCGGCAGCCAGAGCGCCTTGGCCTGCGCCAGCACCGCGCACGCCACACGGATGCGCTCGGCAGCCGCGGCGACATCGGTGGCTTGTACATTGGCCAGGCGTAGTGCCGTGGGCAGGCTGATCGGCAGCGGCTTGGCGTCGTCCATCGGGGCAGGGGAGGTGAAAGCGTGCACCGCGGGGGGGGCCTGCAAGTGCAGCGCGGGCGGCGCCAGCTCCTGTGCGAAAATGGCCGGGCCGGCAGCGCCTGCAAGGAGCGACAGGCCGCCGTAGAACGCCGGGGCGAATCTTCCGCGCCAACTGATCCGCGACATCCTGCCGACCTCCTTGGCCCTTCCGTGGGTCAAGTTCGCGTTGTGCGCATGTAGTAGACCTTCCTTCTTATGTCGGCTGGCGCGATTTCTCCGGTTCAGCGGAAGCGACGCATTCGCGGGGAGCGTGGTCTGCGGGATGTGGAATATATGGAACAGACTCCTTGGTTCTACCCGGCCATCGATACCGCGAGGTTTACAGCGCCCGAGCAACCAGGTATGCTCGGAATACGCGGAAAACTCTGACATAATGGAGATGCGCCAATGAGAAAGTCGCGTTTTTTGCTGCTGGTTGCGACGACGGGACTGTTCCTTGCTGCGGACCCGCCCGAGGATGCGGTCAAGAAAGGATTGAAGAAGCTCCAGGGCACATGGAAGTTCACTTCTTTCGAGGCCGACGGCAATAAGCCCTATGACGACGTGACATTGCGATCGGTGACCACGACAATTGACGGGGACCGCAACTTCAAGGCCGAGGCCGGCGACGTCACCGTCGTTGAGGCCACGATCAAGATCGACCCCACGAAGAAACCCAAGACGATCGACTTCATTTACACGTCAGGCAGCATGAAGGGCCAGATAGCGCTCGGCATCTATGAAGTGACGGACGACACGCTCAAGTACTGCCGGGCCGAACCCGATAAGCCGAGGCCAACGGAGTTCTCCTCGAAGCCAGGCAGCCAGCACATTCTCGTGTCTTACAAGCGGGCGAAGGCAAAATAACGAGGATCGATTGCAAACCCCCAAGCGCCGCTACCTGGACCGGGGTCCGCCGCCAGTAGTCTGTACCGCCCATCCTTAGACGCCCTCCACAGGCGTCACACGGCGCGTAGAGGCCGTGACTCCTGACACAGCCACGCTCTCCTCTGCAAGCCTCCTCTCGCCAGGGGCGGGCTGCGGTCGACTGCGGGACGAGTCAGGAGCCTCGGGTCACAACGGAGTACATGGTGGTCTAAGTCGCCTCCGGTTTGGGCGGATTTGGCGCTCGCCCTCGTCGGGCCCTGTACCACCATGCGGCGCTCAACAGGAGTGCCGGCACGGTTGGAGGCAAGCCCCAGGCCAAGTTGAAACGTGTGTGCGGCGGCATGTCCCAGATTACAATGGCGTCCTGCTCCTCTGAGTACGTCACCAGTGTTTTCCCATCAGGCCTGAAAATGAGCACCCATGAATAAGGGAGCTGAATCAAGGGGCGCCCGGTGGCGGTGTCCAGCAGCACCGTGATGTGCTCGGGGGGGAAGAATTTTTCTGCGAGGTTTCCACCTAGGATCCCCCGGAAGCGGTAGTACTTTGAACCGTCGCGCCAACGACTCACAGCCAGTAACTTACTGTCGGCTGAAAAGGCCATATTCCGGATCAGTCCGCCATGTCCACCGAAGTCCTGAACAGCCCGATGCTGCCCAGTTCCAGTCCACAGATGCACGAAGTCCTTGTCGAATCCCGTCGCGAGAGTTTGGCCGTCGGGTGCAATGGCGCACGGCGCTGTCGGCGGTGTGACCAACTCGGGATTGAAGTCCAATGGTATCGGGATCTCTCGTTGCTTGGCGCGCGTTTTCCAGTCCACAAGGATCAGCCCGGACTTGTCCGGGCGTTCAAAAATCAGATCCTGTCCGTCAGGCGAAAAGCCGATCAATCGACCCGGCAAATCGAACGTTGCAATCACGGTCTTGCTTGCTAACTCTATGAGTTTGAACTCATCATTCTCCTCCCATTTAAGAAGGAGCTTGCTGTCTGGGGAAAACCAAACTCGAAGTGGACCAGATTGCCAAAACTGCATGCACACGCGTGGCTCGTCAGTAGCGACTTCCCATAGCTGGAATTGTCTCTCGTTCGTGGAAGTCGCAAGGAATTTTCCATCTGGGGAAAGTTGCATGAACCACATGAGTGGGCCGCGGATTTGGCAGCGAGAACTTCCCTGGTCCGTGTCCCACAACGTAATCGTCTGATTATCCGGGTCGGTGCCGCTCTGGGTGGCCAGCACCTCGCCGGATCGATTCCAGGTACGCCACTCGCCCTGCGCGGAGATCCCCCGAAGTGTCGTCGCGCGCGGGACCGGCGTGCGCGCCAACCACAGGCCCCAACCGGCACCGAGCCAGGTCAACAAGCAAAGTGCGGGCAGGACGCGCCCTCCGCGTCGTCGCGGCGATCGGGTGACAAGCGCCGGTGGAGAAATGCCAGCATGCCAATTCATGGGCTCCAGTATACCCTCTTCGGCCATGCCAAAGAGATCGGATTCGATCCGCTACAGGTCGAATAACATCTGGTGTGCATACTCGAGTCAGCAGACCTTCGTGACCCGTGGTGCTTGGTGACCGTTGTGTTATTGTCTCTGACCCCCTCCGCCGCGCCGGTGCTCGGACGGCTCGATTCTTGCTGCCCTCCGCCAAGTCTGCTATACTCCTACTAGTGCCTTATCTGATGGCCATCTTTCTTATCTGATCGTCCCCAACGCCGGGGCAGCCATTTAACTAATTTGACCAATCAGAGCGCCGTGGCCTCGCACCGCTGGCGCGGGACCATGACTTCGTTCTGTCTCTACGGTACGCAAGAGTGTCGGCTCCGACCCGGACGGACACTGGCGCGAATTGCTGACATTTCACTGGGGATGCCCTTTTATGGCCGATGAGTGGTACTACGCCTGTGGCGATCAAAGACTTGGCCCGGTCTCTGGGCAGCGACTTCAAGAACTGGCCGAGACAGGTCACATCCAGGCGATGGATCTCATCTGGAAAGGGAGTACCGAAAAGGGAGTGTTGGCGCATCGAGTGAAGAATCTGTTTGCGCCGCCTCCCGCAGAGGGCTTTTTCGCGGCCGAGGTCACCCGGCCCAAAGATAAAGCCGAGATGCCGCCATCTTCGCACAATGGAGCGGTGGTTGTAGAGCGTGGAGATCCGGAGCCTGAAGCCGATCCAGGATTGAAACCCCTGGACAAAGGCGAGGAAGCTTCCGCCTGGGAGCCCTCGAAGGCTGCAACTTCTACCACCCCGGAAGAGGCGAATGGCAAAGCAGCGCCACAGGCGCCGCCTCCTGCCAAGGCGCATGCGAAGCCGAAGGGTCGCATCGTCTCGGCCAAGGGCGCGGTCATCGTGAGCCAGAACGGCACGACGGCTCAATTCCAAAAGAAATGCACCCAGTGCGGATATCTCGACACCTCCAAAAGCACGCTACCCATCCGCTCAGGAATTACGCGGGCGACCTTCTTCTGTCGAAAATGCCGAAAACTGCGCCAGGTCGAGATCCAGGGGATTGCCTAAGATGCCTACCGAGCGCATCCGTTCATTTGGTCCCTGCACTCACGGGGTCCAACTTCGCCTGCTTCAACTGCTCATTCAGTGCGCTGAGTTCCTTGGTCTTCAATTCCTGCCAGCGTTCCAGGATACTGGCCAGCTTTTTCTGCACCTGACCGTAGGCGGCCAGCGTTTGGGAGGTCGGGGCCACATCAGCGCCTTCCGTCACGGCCAGGAGCGTGCCCAGTTCGCCACTCAGTCCTGAAAGGCTCGTGTCGCCCGCCGGCCCGCGGCGCGGACCGCCGCGGCGGCCCAACGTCCTGCCTACCAGTGCGGCCGCCTTTTCGTCGAGCGCTTGCAGGCTCTCGGCAAGCGCGCCTTCGCCGGCGCGCTCCCGGCGAGTCTTCAGCTCCGCGCGGAGCTTGCGGACTTCGCCTATGGCTGCCTGCGCCTGGCCAATGCCCTCCCAGCTTCGTAGCGCCAGCCCGAATTGGAGTACCAGCACGCCAACCGGCGTTTTGACGCGCGGGTCCATCTTGACGGTCAGCGGCTGGCTGAAACTCTGACCGTTGGCCGTCAGCTTGGCCGTGAATTCGCCGGGCATCACCCACGGCCCCATTGGGGCGCTGGGCGTATCGTGATAGATGGCCGTCATCGGATACGAGCGTCGCGAGCCCTCGGGGGGTGGGTAGTGCAGGTCCCAGATGAAGCGATGCATGCCTGCATTGCCGGGAAGAACCTGCGGCGGCCGGATCCAGTAAGTCGGAACGTCGAGTTCCTTTTCGTTGACCGCCTCCGGCTTGTCGGCACTCGAGTAGCGGCGGACAAGCTTGTCGGTCTTGTCGAACAGCTCGAGGGTGACAGGCCCATCCGCATTGGCTTTGAGGTAATAGTAGATGATGGCCCCGTCGGGGGGGTTCTTGCCGGCAGGCTCTTCCGGCGGGAAGGGCGTGTCGGTATTGACGTTGTTGCGCACGCGGTAGGCCACCTGCGGCTTGAAGAGGAAAGCTGGCGCGTCGGCCGCCTGGGCATTGAGCTGGCGCAGAGGCGTGATGTCGTCCAGGATCCAGAACGAGCGCCCGTGCGTCCCCACCACGACGTCATCGTTATGGACGACGAGATCGCGGATGGAGGTGGCCGGCATGTTCAGGCGCAGCGGCTGCCAATTGTCGCCGTCATCGAAAGAGACAAAGACCGCGCGCTCCGTGCCGGCAAACAGCAAGCCGCGGCGGACGGGATCTTCGCGCACGCTGTTCACCGGCGCGTCCGCCGGCAGGCCGTTGACGATTTCTTTCCAAGTCTTGCCAAGATCGTGCGTGCGGAAAATGTGCGGCCGCTGGTCGTCGAGGCGGATGCGATTGACGGCTGCATAGGCGGTGTGCGGGTCGAACTTGCCGGCGTCGATCATCGACACCTTGCTCCAGGAGGTCACCTCGATGGGAGTGACGTTCCGCCAATTCCTGCCGCCGTTGTCGGTTACCTGGATTAGCCCGTCGTCGGTCCCGGCCCAGATGATATTGTCGAAACCCTTGGGCGAAAGCGCGACCGTATAGATCACCCCACGGCGCGGCTGCTTGGCAAGCGCCGGTGTGCGGTAGACACCGATGCTCTCTGGCACCTCGGGAGATTCGCGGGACAGGTCCGGGCTGATGATTTGCCAGCTATGGCCTCCATCCCTGGTCTTAAACAGTACGTTGCCCCCCAGATACAACGCGTGAAGGTCTGTAGGGGAAAAGAGAAGCGGTGCCGTGCGCAGGAAGCGATACTTCCCGGAGCGCAGCACCTCCGGGGCAACGTTTTGCACCTGTCCCGTGCTCCTGTCGAAGCGCGTCACCTTGCCGCCGTAAATGAGATTCGGATTGAGTGGGTCGGGGGCGACGTAGCCGTATTCCTCGACGCCGACGGGATGCCAGTCCCAAGCCAGGACCTGTCCGTAACCTCCTCGGCTGGCGACGCCCGCCGAGCCGCTCTCCTGCTGGCCGCCGTAGACCCAGTAGGGGAACTGGTTGTCGGTAATCACATGGTAAAACTGCGCCGTCGGCTGGTTGTACCACGAACTCCAGGTCTGGCCGCCATTCACACTGATTACCGCTCCCTGGTCAGAGGCAAGAAGGATGATTTGCGGGTTTTCGGGATTGATCCAAACGGTGTGGTAGTCGTCGCCGCCTGGTGCGCCCTTGATCGCGTGAAAGGTTTGCCCGCCATCGTTGGAGCGGTAGGTAGAGGTGTTGGCGACGTAGATGATATCTTTGTTCTTGGGGTCGACTTTCACCTCGGCGAAATCGAAGCCTCGACCCCAAACGCGCTGCTCGCTGTTGACGCGCCGCCAGCTTTCGCCTGCATCGTCGGAGCGGAAGACGCCCCCAAGACGCGGCGCATCGACAATGGCATAGAGCCGCTGTGGATCGCTGGGTGCAACCGAGAAGCCGATGCGTCCCAGGCCCTCCTTCGTCGTCGGCAGTCCCTTCGTGAGCTGCCGCCAGGTCGTGCCGCCGTCGGTCGACTTGAAGAGCCCGCTGGCCGGGCCCTGCCATTGGCCGTTTTCCCATGGGCCCTGCCGGCCTGCCCACAGGTCGGCGTAGACCGTCTTGGGGTCGGCGGGGTCGAACGCCAGGGCGATGGCCCCGGTGTTCTCGTCCTTGTAGAGCACTTTCTGCCAGTTCGCGCCGCCATCGGTCGAACGAAAGACGCCGCGTTCTTCATTGGCCCCGTAAGGATGGCCGAGCACCGCCACAAACACTCGGTCGGGATCGTGCGGATCGACGAGAATAGCGCCAATCTGCTGCCCGTCGCGCAAACCAAGGTGCTTCCACGTCTTGCCGCCGTCGGTGGATTTGTAGATGCCGTCGCCGGTGGACAGGTCGGGCCGTTGCAATCCCTCGCCGCTGCCCACGTAGATGATGTTAGGGTTGGAGGGGGCGACGGCCAGCGCCCCAACGGAGCCGGTTGGCTGATCGTCGAAGATGGGCGTCCAGGTCCGGCCGTAGTCGGTGGTCTTCCAGACGCCGCCATTGTTGACGCCTATATAGAAAACGTTGGGCTGGCCCGGCACGCCGGTAGCGCCTACGGTCCGGCCGCCGCGGAAAGGCCCGATCATGCGCCAGCGCAGCCCCTCGTAGAGGGTCGGACTGTATTGTTCAGCCGCGGCCACACACGGGACCACAGCAAGGACCGCCAACGCTAGAATTTGCGGTATCCGCCCTATGCCTTTCATGGACCACCCCCAGAAGAGCGAGTAGTGCAAAGTCAGATGAACCTCAGGGATAGATTTATCATTCCCGCGGTATTTGTCTCGTGATTCTTGGCCGGCAGGCAGGAGTTCGCGCGATGTTTTTGGGACCAGTCCATAGCTACTGCAAGGCAACTGGGCGCGTACGTTCCAAACCCTTTCGGCAATCGTTCGTCATATAAGCTGATACTCTCTACTGGATGCCCGCGCGGGGAGCGTCGATGGACGATCCAGCGCGATTGCCCCCGGCAGAATGGGCTAGGCTGTCACTGGTGAAAGGGAGGTTGTCATGCGCGGTGTTGTGCGACTCACATTGGGATTGGCTGTTCTCCTTCTCGGCAACCTGCTGCGTGCCGAGGAAACGCCCACCAAAAGCCACATCGTTTCCGTGGGCCTATTCAAGAACGGGCTGGCATTCGTCAAGCGCGAGGTGACGGCAGGCAGGTCGGGCACCTACGTGGTCGACGACGTACCGGAGCCGGTCCACGGCACTTACTGGGTGGAGAGCACCGTCCCCGTGGAAACCATCGTCAAGACCTCCGAAGTGGACGTGCCTGCCCCGGCCGTGCCGGGCAACCTCCAGGAAGACCTGGCCGGGAAAAAAGTCCTGATCCACTTCAAAGCGGGCTCGATCCCTCCAACCACCGGGACGGTGATCACGCCAAAGCCCTCGAAGCCGGATCGCGTGCGGGCACGTGAAGCGCTCTACGGCGCCCGCTCGGAGCCTGTCGCGACGCCGTCACGGTTCCTGCTCTTGCAGACAACCAAGGGGCGTGTCTATGTGGAAAGCTCGGAGATCGCCTACATCGAAGCGGAGGGCGCAGCGGACACCGTCAAACGGCCACGCTCCCGGCTGCTGGTCAAGGTCGGCAATACAGAGAAGGCCCAGAACAAGATCTTCATCAGTTACCTGACTCACGGTATCTCGTGGGCGCCCAGCTATCGCGTCGATATCTCCGATCCCAAGGTCCTGGGCCTCGAACAGCAGGCGGTCGTCAAGAACGAGCTGACCGACCTCGACAACGCCGAGATTCAACTGATCTCGGGCTTCCCCAGCGTCCAATTTGCCAACGTCACGTCGCCCCTGTCGCCGCAGACAAACTGGGCAAACTTCTTTCAACAGCTCAGCCAGGCAACGGCCCGACAATCCGACGTTGCTCTAAATCAGGTCATGGGACAGATGGCCTCCAACCTCGCCTTTTCGCCCAGCGCACCCAGCCTGGCAGCCACACCTGCAGGCGAAGGAGTGGACCTCCACTATCAGTCGATTGGCAAGCAAACCCTGGGCCTGGGCGACTCGCTGGCGCTCAAGGTGGCGGGAGGCAAAGCCGCCTACGAGCGCATCGTCGAATGGCTGGTGCCCGATTCGCGCGACGAGTACGGCAGGCATGCGGATGGTCGCGGCCGCGGAGACTACGGCGACGAGAACAGCGATTCTGCCTGGGACGCACTGAAATTCAAAAACCCATTCGATTTCCCAATGACCACCGGTCCCGCTGAAGTGGTGGCAGACGGAAGGTTCAATGGCCAACGCACCAGCTACTGGGTCAATTCCGGCGAGGAGACGGTGCTGCGCGTCAACAAGGCCCTGAGCATTCGCACGCGCTCCGTGGAAAACGAAGATCTGAAGAACGGTGCGGACACTCGTGAAATCGTATGGATTGGCGGCCGGCAATTCCGCAAGAGCACCGTCCAGGGCGAACTCTCAATCAGTAACCATCGCAAGGAAACCGTTCGCATGGTGGTCCGCCGCCGCTTCTCCGGCGACCTGGTGCATGCGGACGATTCGCCCAAGTCGTCGCTGCGCGAAGAAGGCGTCTACTCGGTGAACAAGCGGAATGAATTGCTCTGGAATTTCACACTGAAGGGTGGAGAGGAGAAGAAACTGGCGTACACCTACACTGTGCTCACCATGCATTGACCGCCCACGGAGTGCTTCAGGAATGCAGACCCGGAATGGGCGTCCAACCTGTCATGGTCTGCGCAACCTCGCGCGGCATGCCGGGAACGAGGCGTAGTTGGCCGACGTCGAAGAGGGTATGCAACACGGTCGCGATAAGGTTCTGAATGTGCACTGGATCTGAGCCCGGCTCGCTGGCGTCGTGGCTCGACCGGCCGATCACCTGACCCATCTTGAGACCGCCGCCCGCAAGTAGGAGCGGGCCGAGATTGCCCCAATGATCGCGGCCGCCCTTGCTGTTGATCCTCGGCGTGCGGCCCATTTCACCGCAAGCCACCAGCAGGATCTTATCGCTCAGCCCGCGCGCCTCGAGATCCTCGATAAACGCGGACAGGGCATGATCGAGCGGCCGGCCCATGTAGCCCATGCCTTCGGCGACGCCCGCGTTGTTTACGTCCGCGTGCATGTCCCACACGAAGTTCGTGGTCACTGTGACGAAACCGCAGCCACGTTCGCAAAGCCGGCGGGCCAGGAGCAGCAGCTTGCCCAGCGCCTTGGCGTTGTCCACGTAGTTGTTGTAGTTGTTCCACTTCTTGTTGATGTTTTCGGGCCGGACCAGGGGAGCCGTGTCGTAGCGGCCCATGGTGCGCGGATCCTCCTTGGCGAGGTTGAATGCATCGGCGACGCCGCCCAAGATGGTTTGGAACGCCTGTTCGCGCGTGCGGTCCATGCCCTCGAGCATCTTCCCTTCCGCGAGCGACCAGCGCACGCGATCCAGACCGGCAAGCAAGCGCCGGCGATCGTCCAACCGAGCGAGCGGCATTGCTAAATGCATATCCTTCTCGAGGTCGCCGCCGCTGCTTGGGTCAAAGGGTGCACAAGCGCTGCCAAGAGTGCCGGTGGCCGAGAACCTGCCGAAGGATCCGGTGCCCGGCTGGGTGCTGGGGTCCACGGCGCGGGGGAACAGGATGGCGTTGGACGGTAAGCCGGTGACCGGATGGTTGATCCCCGCAACGCGCGCGTAGATGGCGCCAAGGTTGGCTCCGAAGGTGTCCCGGCACATGATAGGCTTGAGGTCGTGGTTGGCATCGCCGGGCACAAAGGACCGGACCACCGCAATCTTGTTCGCGAGGGCTGCCAGCCGGGGGAACGTGCCGCCAAACGTGACGCCGGGAAGGGCAGTGGGCACCTCGCCCGTTGCGCTGCGGATCTCGGCGGCAGCAGCCATCTTGGGGTCGAACGTCTCGGTCTGGCTGGGGCCGCCGTGCAGGAATAGGAAGATGACCGCCTTGTCCGTGACCAACTTATTGGCGTCGCCGGCACGGGCTGCCAACAATCCCGGCAGCGAGAGTCCTCCCAGAGCCAGGCTGCCGATCTTGAGAAAGCTTCGGCGGTTGTATCTGTGGTCGCTGTCGATGAAGGTGAGCACGGTCGCTCCTTGGTAGGCTCTGGTACCCATTGAACCATGTGCGAAGCAAATCGGCAATGGACAGCCGGCCGCAAACCCGCTTCTGCAAGCTTTTCCCCGCGATGCATTTTCTTTTCCCAGGCAGGACCGCCGGTGTATGATCTAGAGGACCGTATGCAAATCGGCTGATACTAGCCCGAAGCGTTAGCGAGGACCTCGCTAACGCTTCGGGCTAGTATCAGCGGAATCGCGCACGATGATGTAGATCGTGCAATAATCCTTCCCGCCCCTTGCTCAACCACTCCGCAAAGGCTCTCCGGTTCGAGGAACAACGAGTTATCTGACGCGGCAACCAATCCAAGGGCTTACTGGAGATCATGTCATGGACCCAGGCAGTAGCGCACATGCACCGTCGCGCCGTGAAGTCTTGAAGGCCGCCGCGTGCGGCCTTCCGCTCGCACTCGCTTCTTCCACATGGCCTGGAACCAGCCTGGCTCTCGATGCCGCGGCTGAAAATGCGTTCAAACCTATCCGGATCCCCGAGTGGGTGCATGGCGTTTCGCGCATGGCCTTCGTGGCCCCTGGCGAAGTCGACAAGGCGGCCAAGGCCGGCGTGCAGGTCGTGCATGGCAATGCTGTCTGGCCGTACTTTCCTCTGCGGCGTGACGGCGGCAAGCTTAAGCCGGAGGAAGACCGCATACTCCACAAGTTCGCTGACGACAGCCATCGACTCGGCATGAAGCTCGTGTTGGGACTGCCGCCTTTCCCTTCCGTGGACCTGGTCAAGAGGCATCCTGATTGGCGCATTCATCCGGACAATGCCGGCTCCATCCTCAAGGTGGAACCGAGGGAAGATAATCTGGGCACCCGGGTCGGTTGCAACCTCGGTCCCTGGGGCAATTACCTGATCGAGATCTGCGTGGAGCTGCTCCACGACTATCACCTGGACGGTTACTCGTTCGACGGCAACTATCACCCGTCGATCTGTTACTGTCCCGCCTGCAAGAATGCCTATCGCCAGGATCGGCAACGCGATTTGCCTGCCGCCGTGAATCTGGACGAGCTTGGCTACCGCCAGTACCTGGTTTGGCGCGGCGAACGCCTGGAAGATCACTACCGCCGTTTGCAGGAACGCTTGAAAAAAGAAAACCCCGAGGCGGTGCTGATGTCGTGGACGGTAAACGCCGGCCGCTACGGCCATTTCCTGAGTTCGCCACGCTCAATGTCGGCACGGATGAATTTACTCTTCGACCTGCCGATGCAAGAGTGGTGGCTCGACGAAACCAACTTCGGCGGCAGCGTGGCCCCGGCTTGCGGCGCTGCCTATCTCCGCGGGCTTACGGGCAGCCGGCCCTGTGCCTCGGAAGCGTACCTGATGTCGCGCGGCAACCCCTACGGTACCGATAGCTTCCCGGTCCACGAGCGGCTCACGCGCAATCTGCTGGCCATCGCCAACGGCAGTATCACTGCCGAGGCATTGGGCTGGCCCGGCCATGAGCAATCGACCTACGAAGTGTTCCGCCAGGTGGGCGAACGCGAACGCTGGTTGACGCGCACCACTCCCTTGCCCTGGGCTGGCTTGCTGGTCAGCGAGCAAACCCGGCAGTTCTACGCCTACAAGGACATCGCGGACCGTTTTCTCCCACATGTCTACGGGGCATTCCGCTGCGGCCTGGAAACGCATCTGCCGCTCGCGCCGATCAACGATTGGGATCTCACTCCGGAGGCATTGAGCCGCTACGCCGTGCTGGTCCTGCCCAACGCTGCCGCCCTGTCGGACGCCCAGACGGCCGCGGTCCGGTCCTACGTCCAGGCCGGCGGAGGCCTGGTTGCCACGGGCGAGACGTCGCTCTGCGACGAACTCGGCCGTCGCCGCCGAAACTTCGCCCTGGCCGATGTCCTGGGCGTCGATTACCAGGGCACGCCCAAGGCGCCGAAAGCGCGCCCGGAGCTGGACGCGAATTTCGCCGTCGTCGTGGATGAAAATTACTGGCGGCAGCGCGTGGGCGTGGCCACGCTCACCTGGACCGACCATCCGATTGTTCGCGACACCCGCTTACGCCAGCTCGTGCCGAATAATTCCGTCACGTTCCGCGGACCCTTGGTGCAGGTGAGCAAGCCGAAGGAGGCCGATGCGGTCGCTGTGTCGATGACGCCGGAGGGCATGAATACGCAACTTCCGGCGGCGATCGCACGGACCTTTGGCAAGGGTCGCGTCGTCTATTTCGCCGCAGCCGTGGATGGCGCCCTGTGGAGCTATGCGTATCCCTACCAGCGCTGTCTTTTCGCGCGAGCCTTGGAATGGGCGGCACGCGATCCGGCTCCGATCTCGGTACGGGCCCCCATGTGCGTGCAGGCATCGTATTTCACGCAGTCGACCAAGGAAGGCAAGCGCGTGATCGTTCACCTGTTCAACGGCGTGAACACCGCGGCGAACCACGGCCTACCGGCCATGGACGTGCCGTTGCGCGAGGAAGTGGTGCCGATTCACGACATAGAAGTGCGCTTCAGCAAAGACGCACCAAAATCCTTCCACCTGGAACCCGGCAGCCAGCCGGTCAAGGCGCGACGAGAAGGAGAGGTGGCTGTGGTCCTGGTTCCGCGCTTGGAGATTCACACGATTCTGGTAGGCGAATTCTGACCTGATGAAACTCCGTTTACCTCATTCCCGTCCTTCGTTTGACCGCGAGCCAGCGGCGCGCACGTGAACAGACAGGACGCTCTTCCTGTTCTGCTCACGCGCGCCGCTGGCTTGCGGTTAGCGGAGTACGCGGAAATCTCTGGCAAATGGAAATGCTCCTCTGAGAAGGCGACGATGGTTATTGCTGGTCGCCACGCTGGCCGTCGAGCCCGCTGGGCTCATTTTCCCGGTGCAGCTACTTTACCTGCCTTCATCACCGCGTCGTGCACCGGCGCGTACGCCTTCCGAAAATGCTGTAGCTCGTCTTGTAGACGCTTTGTGTCTTGCTTTAGTATCGCTTCCTTGGCGTTTTGAAGATGGTTCTCCGCGGTCGCTAACTGCTCTTGAAACACGGCTAGAGCGTTGCAGTGCAGCAGATCTATTTCCAAAAAAATATGATGTGTCAGTTCCCGTGCGGCATTCCAGTTCTTTTGCACAACGGCTTCTTCCAAATCGTCGATCCTGCGGTCGATGGTCGTTACGCGGTGATTCAGCACTAGCAGCATTTGCTCGGGCGGCGGGGTGGCAATGTTCGGGATAGCTAGAATCAACGGTATGGTCAAAGCTGCCGACATGAGCACGATCACCACCATGAGCCCGAACGCCCCGGATCCGAGACTCGCCAGCCGCATCATCGACTTGTTTTCGCTGCGCACGCGCCATTCGAACAATCCCCACAGCCCCACGAATCCCAGGAACAACCAAGTCGTGTGCCGGCAAGTGTCGGCCAAGTGGTTTTGGAACGACTGCGCCCAGGAGATGAACGCACTCGTGGAGGATGCGTCATTGCCGAGCCAACCGTTCCGCGCGAATTTCTGATACTTTGGGATGAGGTAGGTAACGCCGAACAAAATAGTGAAGATCTCCAGGGCAAGCAAGCCGACAACGACGAGCAGCGCCCACGAACTCCACAACCATTTGGCTTTCATGGTTTTTTCCTTCCACTCGATAGCCTTGTCGATCATCACGGCTGTCAGCCGGTGACCATGTGTCGCCGCCAATTCGGAACCCACCTGCTCGGGCCCGCCGAAATCTGCCAGCGCACGCGCCAGGGCGTCCTCTTCCGACAAACCGGCGCCACGATGCTCGGCGGCGGCATCGAGCAGATGTTCGCGCAGCTCCTGGCGGATGTGCTGCCGCAGCGACCTTGGTCCGGCAATGCCCCGGCAGACCTGGTCGAGGTAACGGTCAAGCTTGTCCATGGTGTTTCTCCAGCACGCGGTTGACGGCCTGGCAGATCTCGGTCCAGGAGCGCACCTTTTCCTGCAGCACGGCTTGCCCTTTCTTGGTGATGTGGTAATAGCGCCGCTTGCGGCCGCTGTCCTTCTCTTCCCACTCGCCCACGATCAAGCCGTCCGCCTGCAGCTTGTGAAGGTTCGGATACAGCGACCCTTCGCGCCACGTGAAGGCGCCGTCAGTATCGCGATGCACGGTGGCGGCAATCTCGTAGCCGTACATCGACTTCCGATTCAGAAGCGACAGGATCAAGAGCGAGAGCGTGCCCTTCAAAAGCTCAGTATCCATCGCAGCCCTGCAAGCAAAGGAATTCGATACATAGTTATCCTATGTATTGTCGCCGGGAGAGGAATTCCCGTCAAGAAGAATTTGCCTGAATTTGAGGATTAGTGGAGTAGGCGCGAAGCCTGGTTCAAAAGTAATGCGGCTCGGATATCAGAGCTTGTAGGGCAAGCTGCCAGCTTGCCGTTGATTGCGGTAGAGCAAGCTGGCAGCTTGCTCTACGAGTGTTGCAACCTGGATTTGAACCACCCCCGTCACCACTCAGTTGCCGCGATGGTTGACCATGTCACGTCTTAAAGATCGCGCTGATCTCCCGAGGGTTCACGGCCTCATTTGCGAAAGCAAAGGTACCGTGCTCGCGCATCTCCCGGGCGGCCCGAAGAAAGGCACCAAGAGCGGCGCGACAGAGAGCGCTGCCGACGCTGACGCGCCGGACACCGATCGCCGACAGAGCAGTTAGACTCAGTTGAACGCCTCGTAGTCCCATCACGACGTTCACCGGGCGATCCACAGAGCTGACCACGGCCGCAATGTCGTCCTTGCTGGCAAGGCCCGGAGCATAGAGGACGTCGGCGCCCGCCTCCTGATAGGCCTGCAGTCGGGAGATCGTATCTTTCAGGTCAGGCCGGCCGTGCAAGTAGTTCTCCGCGCGTCCGGTCAGGGTGAAAGGAAAGGGCAGGGCACGCGCCGCCCCGGCGGCGGCGCGAATTCTTTCTACTGCGAGTTCCCTGTCATAGATCGGCTGGTCCGTGCGCGCGCTCGAATCTTCGATAGAGCAGCCGACAACTCCCGCAGCCGCCGCCAGCTTGATGGTTTCCGCGACGATTTCTGGCGTGTCTCCATAGCCATTCTCAAGATCGGCGCTCACAGGCAGATCGGTGGCCGACGCAAGCGCCGAGACGTGTTCTATCATCCGCTCGCGGCCAATCGTAGTGTCGCGCTGCCCCACAGAGAAGGCAAAGCCCATGCTGGTGCTGGCCAGCGCCTCGAACCCCAGGTGCCCCAGTAGCCGGGCAGTACCGATGTCCCACGGATTGGGGATGATGAAAGCGCGGTCGCGCTCATGGAGCGCACGAAAGGCCTGACCTTTTTCTGCTTGCGTGAACACAATGGACCCCTCCAGTATATTCCTGGGCGTGGTGGACAATCGATTTCCGATGGACGGGCTCGTCATGCACTCGCCCACGCTTCCAAGGCACGGCTTCTCCCGCCCTCAGGGTGGAAAATAGCGCCTGCCTAATCTGCAGAATTACGGGATTTCGGCAGGAAGAAGTTGACGAATGCTCACATACTCCACTTTGCAAGGAACCGCTCAAATGCCTCCAGCACTCTTGCCTTGGCAGCCTTCTCATCAATCCGGTCATCTGCTTTAGCTTGAACATACGAATGAACTTCCTTCATTACATCTTGCATGTTCTTGGCTCGTTCGCCACTGAATGCAAGCACATAGGCCAGCCCGTCCACACTGATGTACGATTCCTCAATCTGACGGCCAGCGATTTTCGCCACGATTGCAGCCATGAGTCGACGCACTGCAAAAGCCTCATTGCCTGGGTCCGATATATTGGATTCTGCCGGATATTGTCCCGGCCCAATGTCAAGTCGAGATAGTCGGATTCTAAAAGCCGCACGCTCCAGGTTGGAGACCCTCTTTTTGTTCTCCATCGCTGGCAATAGTTCGCGGAGCATGTCTACAATTTCATGGAACGCGCGATAGTCCCTCATTCGTTGCTTGTTAGTATGAAACCAATAATAGATCGTCCCTGAGAATAGTGTTACAAAGCAGCCAGCAAATCCTACAATAATAGATCGCGATGTCATAGAATCCAGACTCGACAACTGGACCATGACAGTCGCGAGTGCCATAGCCGCGATAAAGGAAGCGCCCATCGTTCCGATCAAGACAAATACGCGGCGCATGTTGTTGTCGAGATTTGCCCTCAATTCTTCGGCTAGACTTAATAGCAGGGCGAACGCATCAAACTTTCTCTAGGTTTCGTGCCCCAGCCAAGGTTTCCTCGAGAAAACCCGTGTCCAAGGCAGCCGCCTTGCGTTTCCGTGCGATGCTCGTTTTGGCCGGATTCCGCTTGAG
>Ga0208044_1000818_pt1 | contig 19557 bp, 24 predicted proteins | sample Sb_taG_8_FD_187712 | JGI IMG/M metagenome (GOLD analysis project Ga0208044, IMG submission 187712) | Peat soil microbial communities from Weissenstadt, Germany - Sb_50d_c_BC metaG (SPAdes) (version 2) | ecosystem: Environmental > Terrestrial > Soil > Wetlands > Peat | place: Germany... | reverse complement strand
TGAGACCGGCAGTTCTGTCGGTGACCCTTAGTGCGGGCGGGGGGATTCGAACCCCCACGGTGTCGCCACCAACAGGACCTAAACCTGCCGCGTATGCCATTTCGCCACGCCCGCCTGGCCGCTGGTCGCCGGGGCCGCTGATACTGGGCCTGATACTGGGCCGCCGGTGACCGGGCCGCTAGTAACGGTACCGCTTAGGCGCCGACCTCGGTCCGCAGCCGGGCGACGTGGCCGGTGGCCTTGACGCCGTACATGGCCTTGAAGATGTTGCCGTCCGCGTCCACCACGAACGTGGACCTGATCACGCCGACCGTGGTCTTGCCGTAGAGCTTCTTCTCGCCGTACGCGCCGTAGGCCTCGAGCACGGCGTGATCGGGGTCGGAGAGCAGGGGGAAGGTCAGGCCTTCCTTGTCCCGGAACTTGGCCAGCTTGGCCGACTGGTCGGGCGAGATGCCGAGCACGGTGATGCCCGCGGAGTTCAGGTCGGCCAGGCTGTCGCGGAAATCACACGCTTGGGTGGTGCAGCCGGGGGTCATCGCGGCCGGGTAGAAGTAGACGATCACCCGCTGGCCGCGGAACGAGGACAGCGAGACCTCTTTGCCGTCGGCATCAAGCAAGGTGAAGTCGGGAGCCGGGTCGCCAGGTGCGAGTCGCTTGTCCGTCATGAGCCCAACGCTACCGCGCGGGCCGGGCCACGAGGGTGATGAACGGGGCCAGCGCGCGGAAGGCGCGGCCGCGGTGGCTGATCGCGTCCTTGGCTTCGGCGGTCATCTCGGCGGTGGTCTGGCCGAACCCGTCGGGCAGGAAGATCGGGTCGTAGCCGAATCCCCCGCTCCCTCGCGGGACCCGGACCAGCCGGCCCTCGACGTGCCCGGTCACCACCCACTCCCGGGCGCCGGACCCGGGCAGGCCGGATCCGGGGGCGCCGGACCCGGGCACGACCAGCGCGGCGGCGCAGACGAACTGCGCGCCGAGGCGGCTGTCCGGCACGTCGGCCACCTGGGCCAGCACCAGCTCCAGGTTGGCCCGGTCGTCGCCGTGCCCGCCCGCCCAGCGGGCGGATAGCACGCCGGGCATGCCGTTGAGCGCGTCCACGCACAGGCCGGAATCGTCGGCCACCGCGGGCAGGCCGGTGTAGTCCGCGATCGCGCGCGCCTTGAGCAACGCGTTCGCCTCGAACGTAGCCCCGGTCTCTGGCACGTCGGGCGCGCCGGGGAACTCGTCAAGCCCGGCCAGGGCGATCTGCGTGCCGTCATGGTCTTCCGCCGCCAGGATCCGGCCCAGCTCGCGCAGCTTGGCGGCGTTCCTGGTGGCCAGCACTACGGTGTTATCCACCGAGGGCGTCACGCTGCAGCATGGTCAGCTCGGCGCAGCCCGCAACGGCCAGATCGAGCAGCTGGCCGAGCAGGTCGCGGCTGAACGGCTCCTGCTCGGCGGTGCCCTGGATCTCCACGAAGTCGCCGCTGGCGGTGCAGACCACGTTCATGTCGGTCTGCGCGGCCACGTCCTCCTCGTAGCACAGGTCGAGCCGGGGCTCGCCGTCCACGATGCCCACGCTGACCGCGGACACCGAGGTGAGCAGCGGGTCGCCCTTGGTCCGCTTCCGGGCCTTCAGCCAGGCCACCGCGTCGGCCAGCGCGACGTAACCGCCGGTCACCGCCGCGGTGCGGGTGCCGCCGTCGGCCTGGAGCACGTCGCAGTCGATGACGATGGTGTTCTCGCCCAGCGCCTTGTAGTCCACGCAAGCCCGCAGCGACCGCCCGACCAGGCGGGATATCTCCTGGGTACGGCCGCCTAGGCGGCCCTTGACCGACTCGCGGTCGCCGCGGGTGTTGGTGGCCCTCGGCAGCATCGCGTACTCGGCGGTCACCCAGCCGAGCCCGCTGCCGCGCCGCCAGCGCGGCACGTCCTCGGTGACGCTCGCGGCGCACAGCACCCTGGTGCGGCCGAATTCCACCAGCACCGACCCCTCGGCGTGGTCAAGCCAGCCCCGGGTCAGCTTCACCGGCCGTAGTTCGGTGACGGATCGTCCGTCGGGTCGTGACATGACGCACAGCCTATCGGCCGGCGGGAGGTGGGGCGCCGGGACCGGCGGCCGGCGGGGCGCCGAGCGGGGCGCCGGGGCCGAGCACCAGGCCCGAGGTGGCCAGCGACAGCGGGCCTCGGTACGCCTGCGACGCCTCGGCCAGCGTCAGGTCCCGGTCGTTCCACGGCACCAGGTGGGTGAGCAGCAGCTGCCCGACCCCGGCCCGGGCCGCGTGCTCGGCCGCCTGCCGCGCGGTCAGGTGCAGGTTCGGCGGGTTGTGCGGCCTGTCGAGGAGGGACGCCTCGCACAGCAGCAGGTCGGCTCCCTCGGCCAGCCGGACCAGCGCGTCGGACTCCCCCGTGTCGCCCGAGTAGGCCAGCCGCCAGCCCGCGTGCTCCACCCGGAAGCCGAACGTCTCCACCGGGTGGTTCACGTGATCGGCGGTGACCCGGAACGGCCCGATCTCGGTGGTGCCGGGCTCGAGGTCGCGGAAGGTGAATCGTGCCTGGACGGCCGCCAGCCCCTCGCCGCCGAACTCCGTGACCCGCTCCGCGGTCCCCCGCGGGCCGTGCACGCCGATGGGCGGCCTGGGCCCGTCCGGGGTGTACTGCCGGGCCACCCAGTAGGCCCCCAGGTCGACGCAGTGGTCGGCGTGCAGGTGGCTCAGGCAGATCGCGTCGATGCTGAACAGCCCGGCGAACCGCTGCAGCGTCCCGAGCGCGCCGTTGCCCAGGTCGAGGACCAGCCGGAACCCTTCGGCCTCGAGCAGGTAACAGGACGCCGGGCTGTCCGGCCCGGGAAAGGTCCCGGCACATCCGACCACGGTCACGCGCATGGCTGCCATTATGGCCTCAGCCAGCGGGCCTCAGGCCCAGAGCTGGCCCTCCAGCCGGGCTTCTGCCTCGTCCAGGGTGCCGGCGTAGGCGCCGGTGGACAGGTACTTCCAGCCGCCGTCGGCGACCAGGACCACGATGTCGGCGCGCTCGCCCGCGGTCGCCGCCTTGGCCGCAATGCCCAGGCCGGCGTGCAGCGCGGCGCCGGCCGAGATGCCCGCGAAGATGCCCTCGGCGGAAACCAGCTCCCTGGTCCGGCGCAGCGCGTCGGCCGAGGACACGGAGAACCTGGTGGTCAGCACGGACTCGTCGTAGAGCTCGGGGACGAAGCCCTCGTCCACGTTCCGCAGACCGTAGACGAGCTCGCCGTAGCGCGGCTCGGCCGCGACGATCTTGACGTCCGGCTTGCGCTCGCGCAGGTAGCGGCCGACGCCCATGAGCGTGCCGGTGGTGCCCAGGCCGGCCACGAAGTGGGTGATCCCGGGCAGGTCGGCCAGGATCTCCGGCCCGGTCGTCTCGTAGTGCGCCCGGACGTTCGCCTCGTTGCCGTACTGGTAGAGCATGACCCAGTCGGGGTGCTCGGCGGCGATCTGCCTGGCCACCCGGACCGCCTCGTTGGAGCCGCCCGCGGCCGGCGAGCCGATGATCTCGGCGCCGTACATCCGCAGCAGCTGACGGCGTTCCTCACTGGTGTTCTCCGGCATGACCACGATCAGCCGGTAACCGCGCAGCCTGGCCACCATGGCCAGGGAGATGCCGGTGTTGCCCGAGGTGGGCTCCAGGATCGTCGATCCCGGCGAGAGCAGCCCGTCCTTCTCCGCCTGGGCGACCATGAAGAACGCGGCGCGGTCCTTGACCGAACCCGTCGGGTTCCTGTCCTCGAGCTTGGCCCACAGCCGGACATCCGGAGAGGGAGATAGGCGGGGCAAACCGACCAGGGGCGTGTTGCCTAGCGAGTCAAGCAGGTTCTCGTAGCGCATTACCCCAGGTCCGTTCGGTATACAAAAAAACCAAGTACGGCGGGACCCCTAGCGGGCGCCGCCGGCCACCGCGGGCAGCACGGTCACCGTGTCGCCGTCCTTGACCGGGGTATCCAGGCCGTCCAGGAAGCGGACGTCCTCGTCGTTCAGGTACACGTTGACGAAACGCCGCAGGCCGCCGCCATCGACCAGGCGGTCCCGCAGGCCGCCGTGCCGCTGCTCCAGATCGGTGAACAACTCGCCGAGCGTGGATCCGGTTCCCTCGACTTGCTTGGCACCGTCGGTGTACGTACGAAGGATCGTCGGGATGCGAACCTCGATGGCCATGAACAACGCTCCACTGGGTTATCTGGTCGGTCCTTGGCGTCCAACCCGCCTGCGGCCCGAATCATTCCGGCAGGGCATCATTCCACCACGGACACCGGTTCCTCGGTGACCACGCCGTCCACGATCCGGTACGAGCGGAACTCCGCCGCGTTCTCGTCCCTCGTCGACACCAGCACGTAGTGCGCCTGCGGCTCGCTGGCGTAGGAGATGTCGGTCCGCGACGGGTACGCCTCGGTGGCGGTGTGCGAGTGGTAGATGACGACCGGTTCCTCGTCCGCCTCGTCCATCTCCCGCCAGAGGATGAACTGCTCGGCGGAGTCGAAGCGGTAGAAGGTGGGGGATCGTTCGGCGTTCATCATGGCGATGAACCGTTCCGGGCGGTCGCGGCCGGCTGGTCCGGCCAGCACGCCGCAGGCCTCGTCCGGGTGGTCGGCGCGGGCGTGGGCCACGATCTTGTCGTAAAGCGCGCGCGGGATCGTCAGCATGATCCTTCAGGCTAGTGCCTGGACCAGCGACTCCTGCACCGCGCCGAGCCAGGCGTACACCTCGAACGCGGTCCACTGCGGGTCGTCCGGCTTCAGCCGCGCCCACTGCTCCTCGAAGTCCTCGGTGACGCCCAGCCGGACCCCGAGCGCGAGCCGGACGTCGTTCAGCGCCTTGAGCCACGACAGGGCCTGGTCCTGGGTCAGCTGGATGCGGCCGCCCACCTCCGGCAGCGTGTCCAGCATTTCCTGGGCGGCGGCGTGCTTGGCGCTGCGCAGCGCGGGCTCGGTGTACCTGCGGAACTCCCCGGCCGCCTCCGGGTCGTCGCGGTAGCCGTCCGGCAGCAGCCGGGCCAGCACCGGGTCCTCGGGGATCGTGTCCGCCCCCGGCCCGTGCAGCATCGCCTCGAGGGCGGCCAGGTCGTCATCCTCGGCGCTGATCCGGTCATGGGCCGGGTCCCCGGTTTCCACCAGGGACATGATCTGGCCGACCAGGCTGCGCAGCAGGGACGCCTCGGCCGCGGCGAGCCAGGCGCGCGCGCCGCCGCCGCGGACCGACCGGAACGGCTCCATGTCTGCTGGCTACTTGTCCTGGTTCACTGTGGCCCACAGGCCGTAGCCGTGCAGGACCTCGACGTTGTGCTCCATGGCCTCCCTGGCCCCGGCGGCGACCACCGCCTTGCCCTTGTGGTGCACGTCGAGCATCAGCTTGGTGGCCTTCTTCTTCGGGTAGCCGAACACGTGCTGGAACACGTACGTCACGTAGGACATCAGGTTGACCGGGTCGTTCCACACGATCGTGACCCAGGGCTTGTCCGAGGATAGCTTGTCGGCGGATCGCGGAAGATCCACCTCAGCGGGCGCCGTGCTCACAACTACCCACCTCCCACTCCGTAGTCTTCCACCTGTGACGAATCCCGTGAACCACCAGCCCTCGCCCGGCTCCGACCCATCCGGGACGGCCCAGCGCGGGACGGCCCAGCGTGGGACAGCACTGCTGACCGACCACTACGAGCTCACCATGCTGCAGGCGTCGCTGCGCAGCGGCGCGGCCGACCGCAGGGCCATCTTCGAGGTTTTCGCCAGGCACCTGCCGCATGGCCGCAGGTACGGCGTCGTGGCAGGCACCGGGCGGCTGCTCGACGCGATAGAGCGGTTCCGCTTCGGCCCGGCCGACCTGGAATTCCTCGGCGGCGCGGGCATCGTGGACGAGCCGACGCTGGCTTTCCTCGAATCCTACCGTTTCGGCGGAAACATCTGGGGTTACTCCGAGGGGGATTGTTACTTCCCCGGTTCGCCGATCCTCGTCGTGGAGGGCACGTTCGCCGAGGCGGTGCTGCTGGAAACCGTCGCCTTGTCCATCCTCAACCACGACACGGCGATCGCCTCGGCCGCGTCCCGGATGGTGACCGCGGCCGGCGACCGCCCGCTGATCGAGATGGGCTCGCGACGAACCCACGAGTGGGCCGCGGTGGCCAGCGCCCGGGCGGCCTACATCGCCGGCTTCGCGTCCACGTCGAACCTGCGGGCGCGGTACGAGCACGGGATCCCGAGCGCGGGCACCAGCGCGCATGCCTTCACCCTGGTGCACGACAGCGAGCGGCACGCCTTCGAGACCCAGCTCGAGGCGCTCGGCAAGGCCACGACGCTGCTGGTGGATACCTACGACGTGCCCCGGGCGGTGCGGACGGCGGTCGAGGTGGCAGGCCGCGACCTGGGCGCGGTGCGGATCGACAGCGGCGACCTGCCGGTGCTGGCCCGGCAGGTCCGCGCGCTGCTCGACGATCTCGTCGCGACCGGCACGAGGATCATCCTCACCGGCGACCTGGACGAGTACTCCATCGCGGCGCTCGGCGCGGTCCCGGTGGACGGCTACGGGGTGGGCACGTCGCTGGTCACGGGTTCCGGCGCGCCGACGGCGGCGCTGGTGTACAAGCTGGTGGCCCGGGCCTCCTCGGCCTCCGACGACGACGAGATGGAGCCGGTGGCCAAGCGCTCGGTGGGCAAGCCGGGACGGGGCGGGCGCAAGTGGGCGGTGCGGCACCGCGATGATCACGGCACCGCGCTGGCCGAGCGGATCAGCCTGTCGCCGCCGGAAGCCGGACCGCTGGACCGCGAACTGCTCGTGCCGCTGGTCGCCGACGGCCAGATCGTCGGGCGCTCCGGAGTGGCCCAAGCCCGGGCGCGGCACCGCGAGTCGCTGGCTGAGCTGCCGCCGTACGCGCTGCAGCTGTCCCGCGGCTACCCCGCCATCCCCACCGTCTTCGATCCCCCGGACGGAGCCGAGTCCTGATCGTAGCCGCTGGGGCCCGGCCGGCGCCTGATGACTTTGTCAATAAAACCTATTGACTTTATGGGTATTTGGTCTACGGTGATTGGCATGGGTCACCGCGAGCCGCTTGTAGCGCGCCGGTATACCGATTTCGGCCTGCAGTCCAGCGCAACCTGTCAGCCATCCCTAGCTGCTCAGCGCTGAGCGGCTTCGAGCGGGCTGAGGTCCCGCCTGTCACCAGCCCAGCCGGCCCGCTCCATCCCGAGGTGTTCCATGCCTGATACCGCCAACGCCGACCTTGTCGCGCGCGACCAGGCCGGACTAACCGCCGCCACGCTGAGCAGCGACACGGTTGGCCAGGTGCCGGTGAGATCGCCGGCCCGACGCAGGCGCAATCGCAACTGGTACCGGCTCATCAGCCCGGTCGTCGTGGTCGGCCTCTGGCAGGCGGCCAGCAGCACCGGGATCCTCCCGGCCAGCAAACTGGTCTCCCCGGCCTCGATCGTGCATACGGCGTACACCCTGGTGGTCACCAACTCGCCGACCTACGGGACGCTGCAGGAATCACTGCTCGTGTCCTGCGGGCGCTGGGCAGTCGGCTTCGCGATCGGCATCGTCGTCGCCGTGCTGCTCGCGGTCGTCACCGGGCTCAGCCGCATAGGCGAGGCGGCCGCCGACCCGATCCTGCAGGCGCTGCGCAGCGTCCCGCTGCTCGGGCTGATCCCGTTGTTCATCGTCTGGTTCGGCATCGGAGAACTGCCGAAGGTGCTGTTCGTCATGCTGTCGGCCCTGTTCCCGATGTACCTCAACACGTTCGCCGGCATCCGCGGCGTCGACAGCAAGCTCGGTGAGCTCGGCCACGTCCTTGGCCTGCGCAGAAGCGAGATGATCCGGCACATCGTGCTGCCCGGCGCGCTCCCGCAGGCGCTGACCGGGCTGCAGCTGAGCGTGATCTCCTCGATGCTCGCGCTCGTCGTCGGCGAACAGATCAACGCGACCAGCGGCCTCGGCTTCATGATCACCCAGGCCCAGCAGTTCCTGAACAACAGCGTGATCATGGTGGCGCTCATCGTCTACGCAATCCTCGGCCTGCTCCTCAACGGCGCGGTGCGCCTGCTGCAAAGGAAGGCACTGGCGTGGCGCCGCGACTTCGGGCAGTGAAAGAGCATTCCGCCGACCGGGCCCTGGTGTCTCCCCCAGGTCCCCTCGCGGCGCCGGCCACGGCGGCCTCCGTGCGAGGGCTGAGCCGCGCGTTCGGCGGCCGGACCGTTCTTGACGGGCTCGACCTGGACATCACCCGGGGCGAGTTCATCGCGCTGATCGGGCGCAGCGGCTCGGGCAAGTCCACGCTGCTGCGCGCGCTCGCGGGGCTGGACCGGGAGGTGACCGGCCAGCTCTCGGCGGCGGGCCCGGTGTCGGTCGCGTTCCAGGAACCCCGGCTCGTACCGTGGAAGAGGGTGCTGGCCAACGTCGCGCTCGGCCTGCGGGTCGCCGATCCGCAGGCCAGCGCCCGGACCGCGCTGGACGAGGTCGGGCTGGCCGAGCGTGCTTCTGCCTGGCCCGCCACGCTGTCCGGCGGCGAGGCGCAGCGTGTGTCGCTGGCCCGGGCACTGGTCCGCGAGCCACGCCTGCTGCTGCTCGACGAACCGTTCAGCGCGCTTGACGCGCTGACCAGGATCACCATGCACCGGCTCGTGCTCAGCCTATGGGCACGACATCGGCCGGCGGTGCTGCTGGTCACGCACGACGTGGATGAGGCACTCGCGCTCGCCGATCGTGTTCTCGTTCTCGGCGAGGGGCGGATTACCCACTCCTCGCCCATCACCCTGCCGAGGCCCCGGGACCGTGACCACCCTGACCTCGTCGCGCTGCGGCTCCGGCTGCTTACCGAACTCGGCGTCCCGGCCGGGGAAACCGACTGATCGAAACCGACTGATCACTTAGGGAATCACATGATAAAGAGACCAAGGTTCTATGCCGTCACGGTGCTCGCGTTGGCCGGGCTCGCTGCCGCGGGCTGCTCATCATCGTCGTCGTCGAGCACGGCAAGTTCCGGCGCGAGCACGAGCAGCCCGTCGGCGTCCAGTTCGGTGAACCTGTCCTCGGTGACGCTGAACGTCGGCGATCAGAAGGGGACCGGGGCCGAGGCGGTGCTTTCGGCGGCCGGCCTGCTGAGCACGCTGCCGTTCCACGTCACCTGGTCCGACTTCACCTCCGGCCCGCCGATGCTGGAGGCGATGGCCTCCGGCTCCGTCGACATCGGCGGCGTCGGCGACGCGCCGCCCGTCTTCGCCGCGTCCGGCGGCGAGCAGGTCGAGATCGTCGGCGCCCGCCAGACCAACGGGGATCAGGACGCGGTCGTGGTGCCGAAGAACTCGCCGATCACCTCGATCCAGCAGCTGAAGGGGAAGAAGATCGCCTATGGGTCGGGCAGCTCAGCCAACTACAACCTGCTGACCGTGCTCACCAAGGCGGGGCTGACCACCAAGGACGTCACCCTGGTGAACCTGCAGCCGGCCTTGGCCCTCGCCGCGTTCAGCTCCGGCTCCGTGGCCGCCTGGGACATCTGGCCGCCCTACGTCCAGCAGGTCGTCGCGCAGGACGGCGCCCGCATCCTGGCCACCGGGTCCGCCTACGGCAGCCCGTACTCGTTCGAGGTGGCCTCGAAGGCCGCTGTGGCCAACCCGGACAAGGCCGCCGCGATCAAGATCTACCTCGCGACGCTGGACAAGGCCTACACCTGGGCCGCGACCCATCCGTCGGCCTGGGCCGTGGCCTGGGGCAAGGCGGCCGGGCTGCCAAGCAGCATCATGGACGTGGCCGCGAAGACCGACGCCACCACCCCCATCGCGATCACCAGCGCCACCGTCTCGTCCGAGCAGAACCTGGTCAACCAGTTCTTCGCGGCCGGGCTAATTCCGACGAAGGTCGACATTTCGAGTTACATCACAAGCGAGTTCAACAGCACGGTGAGCGGATCGTCCTAATCCGCGCCATCGGTACCACGGAGTTTCTCTTCGACTACGGGAGCAGCCGCTCATGACGCCTCCTCGGACTCTTACTGCTACCGGTCGTAAACGGTTAGCCGGGCCGGGCGTGGCCCGGCTAGCCTGCTCGCATGCCAGTTGACTTCGCGAGGTTCGCGGCTGTGCTGCGTGACCTGGGCGTGGCCGGCCAGGTGCGGGAACTGCCCGAGAGCGCGCCGACGGCCGCCGCCGCGGCCGCCCAGCTCGGCTGCGAGCTCGGCGCGATCGCGAACAGCCTGGTGTTCAGCGCGGACGGGGCGCCGCTGCTCGTCATGACCAGCGGCGCTCACCGCGTGGATACGGCCAAGGTAGCGAGGCTGACCGGCGTCGCGGAGGTGCGACGAGCCGACGCCCGTTCGGTCCGAGAATGGACGGGCCAGGTCATCGGCGGCGTCGCCCCGGTCGGCCACCCCAGCCCGATCGGGACCCTGGTCGACACCTGGCTGGATAAGTACGACGTGATCTGGGCCGCGGCGGGCCATCCGCACACCGTGTTCCCCACGTCTTACGCCGAACTCATCCGCATCACCGACGGCACCCCTGCCGACGTCGGCGAGTTACGGCTTCTTCCAGCGCAGCGAGTAGCGGGACAGCAGGTGGCGGCGGTAGCGCACGCCAGGAAGCAGGTCGCTGGCGGTGGCGCGGACCTCCGCCCAGGTCATCTCGGGGTCCTTGACCGGCGCTCCCGGACCGCGCCTGCGGTGCTCGCGGCAGGCGATCCGGTACAGCCGGTACAGCCGGTACAGCCGGTCCGCCGCGACGCTGGCCGCGCCGGCCGGGTAATCGCCGATCGATCCGGGAGCGGCCACGCCGACCACGGCGAGACGGCCGCCGGGCCGCAGGGCCCGCGCCATGGCGGCCAGCGCCGCCGCGAAGTCCATGTGGTGCAGCGCGGTGTTCGCGCAGGCGAAGTCGAAGCTGGCCGCGGGCAGGGAGCAGGCCAGGAAGTCCGCTTCGGTGAACATGACGCGGCCCGGCGCCTGCCTTTGCGCGCGTTCCCTGGCCAGGGCGATCATCCGGGCGTCACGGTCGATCGCGGTGACCTCGGCGCAGCGTTCGGCGAGACGGCAGGCGAGCAGCCCGTCGCCGCAGCCGACCTCGAGCGCGGCGCCGCAATCCGCGGGGACGGCCTCAAGGATGACCGGCTGGTAGTGGACGTTGTGGTTCCAGTACTCGGCCCGACCCCTGCTCATTCCCGGCCCGCCTCCCGCGTCTTCCCGGCCCGCCTCCCGCGTCTTCCCGGCCCGCCTCCGCGTCCGGAGGATACCGTTGGCCCCATGCGCGCACTGATCATCGTCGATGTACAAAATGACTTCTGCGAGGGAGGCTCGCTCGCCGTGGCCGGCGGCACCGCCGTGGCGCGCGCGATCAGCGAGCGTCTCGCCGCCGGTCATGACTACGCGCACGTGGTAGCCACCAAGGACTTCCACGTGGACCCGGGCGCCCATTTCTCCGACCATCCGGACTACGCGGCCTCCTGGCCGCCGCACTGCGTAGCTGGGACGCCGGGGGCGGACTTCCACCCGGACCTGGACACCGGGGCGGTGGAGACCGTGTTCACCAAGGGGGCGCACGCGGCCGCGTACAGCGGGTTCGAGGGGGCCGACGAGGCCGGGACGCCGCTGGCCGACTGGCTGCGCGCCCGCGGCGTTGACGAGGTGGACGTGGCCGGCATCGCCACCGACTACTGCGTGCACGCGACCGCGGCCGACGCGGCCCGGGCCGGTTTCGCCACCCGGGTGCTGCTCGACCTCACCGCGGGCGTCGCCCCGGAATCCACCGCCAAGGCCATCGAGGACCTGCGCGCGCTTGGTGCGGACCTCACCGGCACCGTCGCCGGCGCCTCCTAGCGGATACCGGATTGGCATGAATGTGACTTTCTACCCGAAAGAGTGGGTAGAGCGCCACAACCATGCGTCCTGATCCCAGGCGAGATCTGAGGTTATGTGGCTTTTGTCGGATTTGCGCGGCAAGGGATGGGCTTGGGGCCGCCGGTTGGCTGAGCGGCCCGCCTCACTCGCACCACGGGCCACTTCGCTCACAACGCGGGCTGAGGCTAGCGGCCGGAGATGGCCCAGCGGCGGATGGTGTCGATGCGGGTGCGGATCTGGTCGGCGGTCGCCTGCGGCAGCGGCGGGCCGCCGCAGGTGCGGCGCAGTTCGGCGTGGATGACGCCGTGCGGCTGGCCGGTCCGGTGGCTCCAGGCCCCGACCAGGCCGTTGAGGTCCTTCCGCAGCGCGGCCAGGGCCTGGCGGCTCACCGGCGGTGCGGCGGGAGGGGCCTTCGGGGCTGATGTGGTATACGGGTCTGTTGAGGCTTGCAGAGCTGCCGGGGCTATTGGGGTTTTGGGGGCTGTTGGGGCTGTTGAGGCTTGCGGGGCTGTTGGGGCTTGCGCGGCGGCGGTCGCGGAGCGGGCGGCTAGCTGGGCGTCCTGGCGCTTGCGGAGCAGGGTACGGACCTGGTCCGGGTCCAGCAGGCCGGGCAGGCCGAGGAAGTCCTCTTCCTCCGGCGAGCCGGCCGCCGTGGCGGTGCCGAACTCCCCGCCGTCGTACAGCACCCGGTCGAAGTGCGCGGACGCGTTGAGGGCCTGGAAGGCCGGCTCGTCGAACGTGTCCGGGGTATCGCGCTGCCGTTCCGCCTCGGCGAGCGCGAGCTCGTCCTCGGGCGTCTCGGCGAGGGGAGAGCGGAGCACGTGGTCCCGTTCGGCCTCAAGTTCGGCGGCGTAGGACAGCAGCACGGGAACCGACGGCAGGAACACCGACGCGGTCTCCCCCCGCTGCCGGGCCCGGACGAACCGGCCGACCGCCTGGGCGAAGAACAGGGCGGTGGACACGCTGGTCGCGTACACGCCGACGGCCAGCCGCGGGATGTCCACGCCCTCGGAGACCATCCGCACCGCGACCATCCAGCGGTCGCCCGAGGTCGCGAAGGAGGAGATCTTCTTGCTCGCGGTCTTGTCGTCGGACAGCACCACCACGGGACGCTTGCCGGTCAGGCCGCGCAGCAGGGCGGCGTAGGCCCGGGCGTCGTCGTGGTCGCCCGCGATGACCAGGCCGCCCGCGTCGGGCATGCCGCGGCGCACCTCGGTCAGCCGCTTGTCGGCGGCCTCGAGTACCCGGCTGACCCACTCCCCCGCCGGGTCCAGGGCGGTCCGCCAGGCCTGCGCGATCTGGTCCTTGGTCATCGGCGTGCCCAGGGTGGCGGTGATCTCGTCCCCGGCCCGGGTGCGCCAGCGCATCTCGCCGGAGTACGCGAGGAAGATCACCGGACGGACCACGCTGTCCTCCAGGGCGGGCCCGTAGCCGTAGACGTAGTCCGAGGCGCTGCGCTTGCCGCCACCCGGTTCGTCGAGGTAGGTGACGAACGGGATCGGGTTGGCGTCGCTGCGGAACGGCGTGCCGGTCAGCGCGAGCCTGCGCCGGGCCGGGTCGAACGCCTCCTTGACCGCGTCCCCCCAGGACAGCGCGTCGCCCGCATGGTGGATCTCGTCGAAGACGACCAGCGTGCGCCGGTTCTCGGTGCGCTGCCTGTGCAGCGCCGGGTGCGCGGCGACCTGGGCGTAGGTGACGGCGACCCCGGCGAAGTCGCCCCCGGCCCGGCCCTGGGCGTTCCGGTACGCCGAGTCGATCGCGATACCGAACCGGGCCGCCGCCTGCGCCCACTGGTGCTTGAGGTGCTCGGTCGGCGTGACGATGGTGAGCGACGCGATCTCGCGGCGGGCGAGCAGTTCGGCCGCGACGGTGAGGGCGTACGTGGTCTTGCCCGCTCCCGGCGTGGCGACCAGCAGGAAGTCGCGCCGGGACGTACGGAAGTACTCGTGGTAGGCATCTTTCTGCCACCCGCGAAGACCAGAAAGAAGATCATCCCGAACGGCCTGGGTTCCAGCGGTGTCAGATGCAGGGGTAGTCACGAGGCCGAAATGTTACCGGGGCAGCTGCCCTGTGCTGGCAAAGGCACGCCGGCCGAGTCAGTCGCCACCCTCGCCCGAGGGGAGCTGCTCGTAGATTTCCTTGCAGGTGGGACAGACCGGGTAGCGCTTCGGGTCGCGGCTGGGCACCCACACCTTGCCGCAGAGCGCCACCAGGGGCGTGCCCATCACCGAACTGTCGACGATCTTGTCCTTCTGCACGTAGTGCGCGAACCGTTCGTGATCGCCGTCGCCGTGTGACGTGTCGGGCCGCACATCCTCGTGGATGCGCGTCTCCTGCTCGGGAAGAACCTGAGTATCGCTCACGTCCGCGAGTCTACGCGGTCAGGCCGCCCAGGGGACTAATTCAGGCCCGGGTCGTCCGGGTAGGTCGCGACGTAGGCGAGTTCGCCGCCCTGGCGGCGCAGCACGGCCGGCCACAGCCGGTCGGGCTCGGCGCAGAACGCGTCGGACGGCTCGGCGGGCACCACGTACCAGGCGCCCTCCTCGATCTCCGCCTCGAGCTGGCCCGCGCTCCAGCCGGCGTAGCCGACGTAGACCCGCAGCGAGACGATCGCGGCGGCGAGCAGGCCCGGCGGGGCGTCCAGGTCGACCAGGCCGAGCCGGGCCATGGCGGGCGCGCCGTCCAGCGGGTGCCAGCCCACCGGCTCGTCGGTGCCCGGCACGTGGGCCAGGGCGAGCGCGCTGTTCGGCGCGACCGGGCCGCCGTTGAACACCACGGACGGGTCGGTGGCCAGCTCCGTCCACGGCTCGAGCACCTGGCCGACGGGGACCTTGGTCGGCCGGTTCAGCACCACGCCAAGCGTGCCCTGCTCGGACTCGTGCTCCACGATCAGGACGACGGTGCGGCGGAAGTTGGGGTCCCCGAGCACCGGGGTGGCGACGAGCAGACGGCCCGCCAGGACTTCCGATGCCATTTCGTCCATATACCTATCATCATCCGCAATGGTCAGGGTTCCGGGGTCACCGCGCGCCCGAGGAGACGCTCGGCGCCATCGCCACGTTGGTTCCCGCCTTTCCGCTGGACTCCAGGGTACGGCGCGCACCGCGTACGCTGAAAAGGTGAGCACGGAATCGGTGGTCGCGGCGACCCCGGACAAAACGAGCACTGCCGAGACCAGCACGGACGGGGCCAGCACGGACGGGGCCAGCACGGACGGGGCCAGCACGGACGAGGCGCCGGCGGTCGACGTCACCAGGCTGCGGGTCGCGCTGGCCCGGCTGTCCCGCCGGCTGCGCCGGCACGAACTGGCCGGCCTGACGCCCACGCAGCTCGCGGCGCTGGCGACGGTGGAGCGGTCCGGCCCGATGCGGCTGGGCGACCTGGCCGCGGCCGAGGGCATCGCGCCGTCCACCCTCACCCGGCTGGTGACCGCGCTGGAAGACAGCGGCTACGTGCGCCGGTTCGCCGACCCCAGCGACGCGCGCGCGAGCACCCTGGCCATCACCCCGCGCGGCCAGGACGCGCTGGCGCGCATCCGCACCGAGAGCACCCTCGTGCTGACCGCGAGCCTGGGGCTGCTGACGGCGGCGCAGCGCACCGCGCTGGCCGAGGCGCTGCCCGTGCTCGAGCAGCTCGCCGAGGCTGATCCGGCGGAGACGCGAAGCCGCTAGAGCCGTTCGGCCAGGCGGCGGGCCAGTTCGTCCCGTTCCCTGGTCACCGCGGCGAGCTGCCGCTCCAGCTCGATGATGCGGCGGATCGCCTGCAGCGTGATGCCCTCGTCGGCCATCGTCATCACCTGCTGGATGACGCGGATCTCATAGCGGGTGTAGCGGCGCTGGCCGCCGGCCGGCCGCTGCGGCGAGACCACTCGAGTTGCATATTCCCTGAGGCCTGAGTGGGATGTTCCCGGCTGTCGCGGCGGCTCGCAACAGCAGCGGCTCGCAACAGCAGCGGCTCAGAACAGCAGCACGGACAGGGCCGAACGGGCCTTCTTGACCTGAGAATCGTTCGGCGGGAGGAGCTCGAACAGGCTGACCAGGTGCGCGCGCGCCTGCTCGCGCTCCTCGCCGGACGTCCGGCGCACCACGCCGAGCAGCCGGTCGAAGGCCTCCTCGACCCGGCCGTTCGCCAGGTCGATGTCGCCCACCTTGATCTGGGCCGCGACGTCACCGGGGTGTTCGGCCGCGTCCCGGCGGGCCTGGGCCTGGTCGTAGGAGCTGATCCGGCGGATCAGGTTGACCTGGGCCAGCCCGGTCTTGGCCACCGGATCGCCCGGATTGGCCGCCAGTTCCTGCTCGAACGCCTTCGCGGCGCCGTCCAGGTCGCCGCGCTCCATGGCCGCGCGGGCTTCGGCATAGGCCGGAGGCATCGGCGGGGCGCCCACCGGAGGCCGCCCAGCGCGGTCGCCCGGCCCTCCGGTGCGGTCGCGCGGCCCGCCGGCGCGGTCGCGCGGCCCGCCGGCGCGGTCGCCCGGAGTCCCGGCGCGGTCGCCCGAGCCCCCGGCGCGGCCGTTGGTGGCGTCGGCTTGCGCGTCCTCACCGAGTTCAGTGTCCTGGTCGGGCGCGCCGGGGGCCAGCGGCATGCCCATCTTCTCCGCGACCGCCAGGACCTGGCCGATCCACTGGCGGACCTGGGCCTCGGGCATGGCGCCGAGAAAGCCGTCCACCAGCTGGCCGGCGAGGACCGCCACCACCATGGGGATGCTCTGCACCTGCAGCGCCGCGCTCAGCTGGGGATTGGCGTCCACGTCGACCTTGGCGAGGATCCACTGGCCGCCCGCCTCGGCGGCGAGCTTCTCGAGCACCGGCGAAAGCTGCTTGCAGGGCCCGCACCATTCGGCCCACAGATCCATGATCACGGGCGTGGTGCGAGAACGCTCCACGACGTCGGTATTGAAGGTTTCCTCGGTGACGTCGATGACGACTCCGCCGTTCGACCCGGCGGTGCCGGGCTGAGACTGCGACTGAGCCGTCTGCTGCCTGCGCTGCGCGGCCGCCTGCCGCGCGCCCAGATCGACGGCACCGTAAAGCGAAAAATCTCGCGGCTGCATGACTCCATCCTGCCGTACGCGTGCCAGTCGATGATCCGGGGCCGGTCCAAAGGCCTCAGAGCCTGCGGCCGAGGTAGACGACCGCCCGGCGCCCGTCGTCGAGCACGAAGGCGAAATCCGGCTCCAGGAACACGTAGGGACCGGCGAACAGGTCGGGCATCAGGTCGTCGCTGCGGTACTTGCCCCGGGCGTCCGCGCCGGCGTCGGCGGTCCGGACGCAGACGTCGTAGACCGCGGCGAGATCCGCCTCGCGGTAGGGCCGGATCAGCGCTGCCGTTCGGGTCATTCTCTGACTATAGTCAGAGAATGGAGCGGGCCTTGATCGAGGCGGTCCGGCGGTTCAACCGGGCCGTCACGCAGCGGATCGGCGCACTCGACGACGCCTTCCTGGCCCGCGGCCGGCCGCTCGGGCAGGCGCGGCTGCTGTGGGAGATCGGCCCGGACGGCTGCGACGTCAGGGACCTGCGATCACGGCTGGACCTGGACTCCGGCTACCTGAGCAGGCTGCTGCGGTCACTGGAACACGACGGGCTGGTCACCGTCGAGGTGAACGAGGCGGACGGCAGGCTCAGGACCGCTCGGCTGACCGCCGCAGGTCAGGCCGAACGAGCCGAACTCGACCGCCGCTCCGACGCGGCCGCCGCCAGTCTCCTTGGTCCGCTCAGCGTGCGCCAGCGCAGTCGGCTCGTCACCGCGATAGCCGAGGTGGAGCGGCTGCTGGCCGCCTCGGCCATCGCGGTGTGCGTGCGCGATCCCCGGGACCCGGACGCCCGGTACTGCCTGCGCGCCTACGTCGAGGAGTTGTCCGGGCGCTTCGACGGCGGCTTCGACCCGGCCCGGAGCATCTCGGCCGCCGACCGCGAGATGACCCCGCCCGCCGGCCTGTTCCTGGTCGCGACCCTGCACTCCGAACCGGTCGGCTGCGGCGCGCTCAAGCTCCACCCGGGCGCGCCCGCCGAGATCAAGCGGATGTGGGTCGCCCCTTCGGTCCGCGGGCTCGGTCTGGGGCGCCGGCTCCTGGCCGAACTGGAGGCCCGCGCCGCCGCGCACGGCGTGCGTGTCCTGCGGCTGGAGACCAACCGGGCCCTCGGCGAGGCGATCGGCCTGTACCGGGCGGCCGGCTACCGCGAGGTGGCGGCGTTCAACGACGAGCCCTACGCGCACCACTGGTTCGAGAAGGCACTACCTTCTTCCGGCTGACCACTTCTTCCGGCTGACCATCAGCCTTCTTCCGGCTGACCACTTCTTCCGGCTGACCATCAGCGGCCCGGCCAGAGCGAACGCTCGATGGCCGCAGCCGGGAACGGCCTGGTCTTGCTCCCGATGGACAAGGCATGGTGGAAGTCGAGGGTGAGCAGGGCGGCCGGCGCCCAGCGGCTGAGCATCGCGGCGGCCTGTGGCGGCAGATCGCAGGTACGGGCGCCCTGAGTGGCGCTCCCGTCGATCCACTCGCGCAGGAACTTCGCAGATGACGCCGCGCCGCGCAGGCCTGCGATCAGCGAGCAAGCCAGGCCGGTTACGGTGCAGCAGCGGTCATAGGCGCAGTGCCGGGACAGGAATTCCCGCTCGGGGGCGGAAAGATCGAAACGGTTACTCGCCGCAAGCCCGAAATCCGAGAAGTACAGCAGGTCGCCGTCGGTCAGGATGTTGCTGAAATGCACGTCGAAGTGCATGAAGCCATGGGAGTTCATGAACTCGACGCCGGATGCCAGCTGTGCGTCCACGCGGGCGAAGGGCGAGTGCGGGCCGACTTCAGCCGCCGGATCCTGCCTGCTGAGCCAGTCGCCGAGCCGGTGCGGGATGTGTTCAAGGAACAAGACGATGCTCGCTGAGGATTGGCAGATCGCTTCGACCCGCCGGCGCACGGCCGCGGAACCATCCCAGTGGGCGACGGTTTCTTCGATCCCGCCGAGGAACGACATGCCTGCGTCCGCGGCGGCCGACCCGGGAAGCACCCGCCAGCCGTACAACAGCGGGAAACCCTGGTAACCGCCCGCGAGGACCCAGTTGGTGGCCATGACGTGGGCGGCCAGCTCACGCCAGGCGCCGAAGCCGGCCGAACCGAGCGGATACTGGTAGAACGCGGGCAAGCCGAAAAGGTTAGCCGTCGACATCGCATGCTCGCTGCGTTGTTCGAGCTCGGTGAGCGGAATCTGCTTGGCGAACACCCTGGTGCCCTCGACGTCCAGCTCAGCGGTTGACCCCCCGATCCCGGAGCCGATCGGGCGTGCCGCGGCTAGTAGTTCGCCCAGGCGACGGTCGGACAGCAGGCTCAAAGCGGTAGCGGTGGCAGCGTAGGTCGCGAGGCGGGCGCCATGCTTGGAGTTCGGGTCGGGCACAGCTTGCTCCTCGGACCGCAGGAAGGACTCTCAACCTAGCCGAGCCAGAATCACCTAGCCGAGCCAGAATCACCTAGCCGAGCCAGAATCACCTGGCCGAGCCAGAATCGACGCCGGGCGCGGACGGGGGCGCGATGATTTCTGGTCGGCTTAGCCGTCGTTACCGGTACAGGCCGGGAGATTGTCCCAAGGAGGTTGCCATGCCAGGAACTGCCAATCAGCTGGAGCAGGCCACGGGCGGTCACAATGGGGGAATGGACGAAGCGGTGAAGCGTTACATCGACGGCGTCGACCCCGCGCACCGTCCCCTGTTCGACCGCATCCACCGGCTGATCCTGGCCGCCCATCCCG
>Ga0208044_1000807_pt1 | contig 19809 bp, 13 predicted proteins | sample Sb_taG_8_FD_187712 | JGI IMG/M metagenome (GOLD analysis project Ga0208044, IMG submission 187712) | Peat soil microbial communities from Weissenstadt, Germany - Sb_50d_c_BC metaG (SPAdes) (version 2) | ecosystem: Environmental > Terrestrial > Soil > Wetlands > Peat | place: Germany... | reverse complement strand
CGAATCGCGGCTCTTGGCGGCTATAGACACGGACATCGCCGGCGAACGATCCCACGCCCGCGCCCTGGACGCCGACACGACCGGAGTGCTGCGGGACATTCACCGGCGCGTCGGAACGACGATCCTGTTCGAGTCGTCCGGCGGCCAGGTCCACAAGGTCGCGCACCTGCCCGAACTCCGGTTCGCGCTGGGCGAGCCGGAAGTGGACACGACCTCAGTGGACACGGCGGCGGTCGCCTTGGAGGCCAAGGCGTTCTTCATCCAGCGCGTGGGCACGGACGGCTTCAAGGTTTACCATAAGGCGAAGATCGACAAGGCGGTTCACGACCGCCGGGCATCCCTCGACGAAGATGAAGAGATCAAGCCCACGATCCGCACTTTGGTCAAAGACGAGATCAAACGGGGCGCGAGCATCCCCGTGGAACCGTTTCCGACTGACAGCAACACGGTGCCGGACACACCACGGCTCACGCTCGTCGTACTCGACCCGACCTGCGAATGGGATGGGGGCGAGGCGATCCGCACACAGGTCGCCGAGTGGACAAAGAATCGGGGCAAGTCGTCGCGTTTGTACCCAGGCGCGTTGGTCTGGTGTGTCCGGAAGCCGGGGCGCGACCTGCGTGACCAGGTCGAACTGCTGCTGGCATGGCGTCGCGTGCAACGCGATGTGCGCGACGGCCTGCTGGGCGCGGACTTCGAGCGAGCAGACCACCAAGAGATCCAGGCCAAGGTCGCGGAGGCTGAGGATGACGCCAAGGACGAGGTATGGGCCGGCTACCGTTTCGTGGTCCTGGCCGACAGCACGGACCCCAGCGGCCTGAAGGTCATCGACCTGGGGGCCGGCCACTCCAGCGCTTCCGAAACCCTGTGTGGACGCATCATCGCGGCCCTGAAGGCCGAGGCTCTGCTCAACGAGTCGGTGGGAGCGGGCTACATCGATCGCAACTGGCCGCCGGCGTTCAAGGACTCCGGGGCTTGGCCGCTCGCCAGCCTGCGGCAGAGCTTCCTCAACGGGGCGCTGACGCGCTTGCTCGATCCCGACGGCGTGCTAAAAGCCAAGCTCGTCGAGTTCGTGGGTCGTGGCGACTTCGGCCTGGCTTCCGGGCCAAAGCCGGAAGGCCGATACGAGCGGCTCTGGTACTCCGAACCCATACCCACTGATGAAATCGCCTTCGAGTCTGGGGTGGTCCTGCTCAAGAAGGCCAAGGCCGAGGCACTCAAAAAGAAACCAGTGCCCACACCCGGCGACGCCAAGCATCCTGGCGAGCCCGAGCCGACCGGGGTGACACCGACCGGCACGGGCACCGGAAACGGCACAGGAGGGTCGACGGGCGTGCAGCCAGCGGGCGACTCTTCGACGACAGGCCCGACGACGAAGACTATCACGTTGTCGGGGAACATCCCGGCCGAACTGTGGAACCGCCTCGGTACGCGAGTGCTGCCGAAGTTGCGGACAGGCATAAACCTCACGATCGGCATCGACTTCACGGTCACCGTGGAGGCGGCGAACGCCAACGACCTCCAGGTCGAGTTGAAGCAGATCCTTACGGACTTGGGTCTTCGGGATTCGATCGAACTGGAACAGACCTGATGAGACCGCCTGCCTCTCATGAGCGAGAGCGAGAGGGGCCACCCGTGTTCAACCACCCAAGAAACGTAGGTGGCCCATTGTGTTCCCTTCGGGAGCATGAAGACGGCCCGGCCAAGCTGGCCGGTGGGGACGTTGGGGGCCAACAACGCTTCCCGGGCGCCCGAAAGTAGGTGGCCCCGTTCCGCCTTCGTGACCTTGAAGGCCGCCTGAACTCCGCGTTTCTCGGACTTTTCTAGACAATTTGCGGTCCATCTGTTCAGGCCATGGATACCCAGCTCAACGCGCTGCCAACACTTCCTGTCCTCGCTCGGACCGTTTCTGGCTGCGTGAACTCCGCGTTTCTCGGACTTGAACTACTTAAACCGCTCCAGCGGTCCGGCAGGTCGGGCCCGTTGCACTGCCCCTCCTCTCCCGCCCGGCTCAACCCTGCTCAGCAGGTGGGGGCGTCGCTGGGGGTGCCTTCTGAGCCAGGGCGATCGCGTACGCCGTGGCGTAAGTCCGGCAGTGGGAGATGGAGATCAGGATGTCGGCGATTCCGCGCTCGCGAGCGACCTCCTTGGCAATGCCGCCCACCATGACCTGCGGCTGTCCAGACTCGCCGGTCCGCACCTCGATGTCGGTCCAGGAGATGCCCCGGCTCCAGCCGGTGCCCATGGCCTTGAGGATCGCCTCCTTGGCCGCCCACCGGCCCGCGAAGTGCTCGATCGCGTGCTTCCTCGACTGACAATAGCGAACCTCCCGGGCCGTGTAAACCCGCCGCAGGAACAGCTCGCCGTGCTGCTCGATCATCTTGCCGATCCGCGGGCATTCGACGATGTCGGTGCCGATCCCCAGGATCTCCATGCCCAGCGTCCTTCCCACGAAAATGGGTCGCCAGCGGAGTTCGCTTCCATTTCAGTCTACTGGGCGCCGGAAACGTGGCCAAGCTGGAAGACAGGCGCAGGCTCGGAGGGCGGTTTCACAACTCGCTGTCAGCAGCTTTCGTCCGGAAAGGTCAATCCCCACGATCGGCGCAGGCGATCGGTGGAATCAAGGATGGCCAATGTTTCATCGAGAGGCATGAGCGGACTTTCCAGCAGTCCCTCGCCAAGACAACGCATCGCCTCGGCGGCTTCGAACTCGTAGCCATGGCCCGCGGCATGATGAACGATCGACCTGGTGTTGCGGCGCATCGACTCCAGCACGGGTCGACCGATCGTCTCGAAGGCACGACGCAGCAGCCGGATTCGCTTGATCCGGGTCTTCCAGCCGCCGGTGGGCATGACCCGCGAGGGCGTGCCGGCGGGCTCAACGGACCTGGTCCAGGACACCCGGCGCGGGGCATAGAAGGGCTCATGGATGCGAATCTGACCATGCGTTCCAATGATCACAGCCTCATTCCTGAGCCGGCTGCGCAGCGAGGACGTGAGCACAGCCAGGGCGCCGCCATCATGACTGCAGAGCAGCGACTCTTGCTCGTCGACTCCCGTCGGTCCGATCGAGGCGCGGCCCACGATTTCCTCAGGCGTCCCGAGCAGGAAGTGCGCCAGCGAAATCAGATAGACCCCACGATCAAGGAGAGCCCCGCCTCCTTGCCGCGGATCGAAGAACCTGTTCTCCGGATCGAAGGCAGTCGGGTAGCCGAAGTCGGCCGTCAGCAGACGGATCTGGCCCAGGTCGCCGGACCGCACCATGCTGCGAACCTCAAGCAGCAGGGGATGGAATCGCATCCACATTGCCTCCATGCAAAAACGCCGCGAGCGACGAGCCCGGTCGATCACTTCGCGAGCCTCGGCGGCGGTGCGGGCAAACGGCTTCTCACAAAGCAAGGCCCGCCCGGCAGACAGGCAGGCCAGAGCATGTTCCCGGTGCCGATCATGCGGGCTCGCGATGTACACGATATCCACGTCATCATCACCGGCGAGGCCTGCCACGGTGTCATGGGCGCGACGAGCCCGGAACTGACTCGCGAATGCGTGGGCTCGCTCCGTCTGTCGCGACGCAACCGCGGACAGCACGGCGCCAGGCACCAGGCACAGATCCTCGGCAAACGCCCGGGCCGCGACCCCGGTTCCCAGGATGCCCCACCGGACGACAGACGTGGTTCCAGCGGTGTTCAAGAGGCAAGTTCCCCATCAAGGCGACGATCTGCTCAGAGCAAGGGTTCGATCGGGTCAAACGTGGTCGTCACCTTGTAAGGAGCTCCAGTGTCACGCGCCTGATGGATTGCAATGACCAGCTCATTGGTATGCAGGCTGTAGCGCCTCGAGAGCCGCGAGGGACGATTTTCGCGTATCGAGGCTGCCAGTTCGGCCACTCCCCGAGCGAAGTCCATCTGCTGAGAACCGCGATAACGGTAGCGCTTCTTCTTTTCTCCGACAAGAGGATACCGCGTCTTCCAGGGAGACTTGAAGGTCCTGCGACGAATGGTGTAGAAGCGCTGAATCCGTACGGGCGAACGGTAATACCAGCAGTCGTGAGTGCTCAGAATTCCCTCGTCACCGACAATCCGGAGCGAGTGATCGTGGGGGGCGATGATGCTGCAAGTGAGCCGGGCCACCACGCCGGAGGCAAACCTGATGCAGGCGACCGAGAAGTCGGGAGCCTCCTCGCGCAAAGGCTCGTCGGTCTGCTTATCGGGCACAAGGCAGGCCGAGAACGCGGTCACCGTCGCCGCCGGTCCGAAAAACGCAGGAAGCCAGGTCAAGTAGTAACCAGCATGCTCAAATGTACAACCGACCTCGAACTCATCAGTCGCCGGCCAGGGGACCCCGGAGGCACTCTTCCATTGTCTGTAGGGCATCCGGAACACCATGCCATCGTCCATCTCGGCGTAAACCAGACGCACCGTTCCGACCTGGCGTTCACGAAGAGCCTTCCAGAGAGTCTGGGCCGTTTCTCCCAGCAGGCTGCAGGGAGCGGAAGAAAGATGCAGACCCTTGGACTCGGCAAGCTCGACGAGCGCTTTGGCTTCGTCGAGTTGCATGGCCAGTGGCTTCTCGCTGTAGACGTGCTTGCCAGCCTCGAGCGACGCCCTGGTGACCTCGTAGTGGCTGCGGGGGTTGGTCAGGTTGAGTACCAGTTGAACGCGGGAATCGTTCAACACTTCTTCCAGCGAGCCAAACCGGGGGACGCCGTGAAAAACGGCAAACTTCGTCGCGCGGTCCGGATCGCGATCGGTGACGCCGATCAGCTTCAGTTCCGGATATGCCGCCAGGGTCGAGAGGTAGTAGTCCGCGACGAATCCACAACCAACGATTGCTATATTCATATCATATCGGCACGGTCGGACTGCAGCTCGCCGCGGTATTGGTCCGCTGCTCTTCCCGCAGGCCAGTCCGAGGAATCCGTGGGGGGTGAAGATGCCGCCGGATCCTCACGATCAATAAGCCCCGCGGCCGACCAGTACCACGATGAAGGTCCGGGCGATGATCCGGAGATCCCGGGCCAGGGACCGCACCACGATGAAGGTCCGGGCGATGATCCGGAGATCCCGGGCCAGGGACCAGTTCTCGACGTAATCTCGATCCAGCTTGACCATGTGGGAGTAATCAATATCGCTCCGCCCCCCGACCTGCCAGGGGCCGGTAAGCCCTGGCAACACCTGGAGGCGACAGGCGTAGCCTTCAGGATCGAGTTCCCGAAGCTTGTCGCTGTCCCGCAACTGGAGAGGCCGAGGGCCAACCAGGCTCATCTCTCCGCGGAGGATGTTGACGAGCTGGGGAAGCTCGTCCAGGCTCGATCGCCGCAAGAATCGTCCCAGGGATGTGACTCTTGGATCATCGCGCAGCTTGAACAGAACGCCATGCTCGGACTCGTTATGCTCCTCCAGATCGCCCAGGCGCTGCTCGGCATCAGCGACCATCGTGCGAAACTTGAGCATGTGGAAGAGGCGTCCGTGACGGCCGCGACGCAGTTGGCGGAACAAGACCGGACCGGACGAGCCGAGCCGGATCAGAAGGACGATCCCCAGCATCACCGGGGCGAGTAACAGCATCCCGATCAGCGCACCGGCCAGATCCACCGAACGTTTGAGAGCCTGGGATAGACCATCGATCGTGAGCTCGGTCGACTGCAACGGGCGGATGGGCGAAAGTTGCAGCTCAGCGTTCAGGGTCGTCGTCAGGTCTTGGGATTCCGAGCCGAAGCGCATGGCGTTTGATCTCGACGGGTAACTCATCGGTGCAGATTCTCCAGGGGCCCTTCTGTGAAGGGGCAAACGCCTTTGGAACCTGGACTGAAACCAATCTGAGCGCGATTTCACACGCAACGGGGAGAATGATCGTGTTTCCACAGGTCAAACGGTCGTCGTAAGCTAGCACGGTCATTCCGGACGGTCAATCATCATTCCGCACGGTGTTGATTCTGGGAATCAATGGGGGACAAGGATTGCAAGAAGCTGGGGGAAATGCATTGGTTGTTGCCAGCAATGCACACGCCGGGCCCGGGACAACAGCTCGGCGAGATCGCCGCATTATTGCGGTCGAGCATTTCACGCGGGCCGCGGCGAAGGAAGTCGGCGCGGGGGGCATCTCGGTCAACAACGTCGCGCCCGGACCGATGGATACGCCGCTTTTCTACCGCCTTCATCCTATATGCTGACGCCGCTCTTCTTCATCACGCCTCCGCGGCCTCATCGGCCGGCTTGAGCGAGGCATGAGTTGCGAGCGATGACCATGGAATCAGGCATCTGGAGGCTGCGGCGCCTGATTCCCGGTGGTGAGATCGGGAATCTCGCTGATCAGAAAGACGCCGTCGCCGCTGCCGCCGAGCGGGTTGCAGCCGAGCTCGATTGGAAACTCGGTGCCGTCCTTGCGTTTTCCGACAATTTCGCGAGTCTTTCCCGTGCGGCGCGCCGACGCGGACGCAGAGAAACTGTCGAGCAATACTCGATGCCCGACTCGGAATCGCTCGGCGATCAAGATCTCGGCCTCTTGCCCGATGAGTTCACCACGCGAGTACCCGAAAAGCCGCTCGGTTTCCTTGCTCACCAGGCAGATGGTACCAGCGCTGTCGAACAAGACCATCCCCGTCGGGATGCACTCGACGATGGCCTGGAACCATTGCGTCTGACGCTTTCGCTCGGTGATGTCGGCGATCACGCTGATGACGAAAATCCCTTCCTCGGTCTCGAGCGGACTGAGGCCGAGCTCGATCGGAAACTCGGTGCCGTCCTTGCGCAGTCCCCAGAGCTCGCGTCCGGAGCCGGGACGCATCGAGGGATTCATGAGAAAGCGCTCGCGGTGGGCGAGATGCCGTTGGCGAAACCGTTCCGGGATCAGCATCTCAACCATTTGCCCGGCCAGCTCGTCACGCTGGAATCCGAATAACTTCTCGGCCTCCCTGTTCAACTGCACGATTCGCCCGGCCCGATCGGTCATGACCATCGCCATGGGCGACGACTCCACGATGGCCTCTAACCTTTGTTCCAGGTGTTTCCGCTCGGTGATGTCACGAGCCGTGGCGAAAATGATTCCTTCCTCGGGAACGGACTTGGCCGTCCATTCAAACCACTTGTAGTTCCCGGACCGATCTCGATAGCGGTTCTCGAAACGGACGACGGGGAGCCCCTGAGAGAGCTTGACCACCTGCAATCGCGTTTGTTCGCAGTCGTCGGGGTGGACAAGGTCGATGAAAGGCTTCGCGAGGAGTTCCTCCGTGGAGTATCCCAGCACGCGGGTGAAGTTCTGATTGATCTGCTTGAAGAATCCGTCCAGCCCCGCAAGGCAGAAAAGATCCAGTGAGAGTTCGAAAAACCTTGCCATCTCCCGCTCGGGCCGTCGCAGCACGTGAAGGAGATAAGAGGTCACCTCGGCAGCCACCTCCGACGCGTTGCGGGGGCGGCGATCGCGATCGAGCTCCAGGCATCGCTTGAGCAGGCTCACCATGGGCGCGTCCGCCCTGGCGGCGTCGAGCCGCGTCCACGTGGTCAAGTAATGGGCTGCTGCAAATACCTCCAGAGATTCCCTTTGCACGGTGGTGACAGGACGCAAGGGTCGGCCAGTCAAAATCTCGAACAGAATCACACCGAGGCTGAATACGTCGGTGCGCTCGTCCTGATCGCTGTCCCCTCGAGCTTGCTCCGGGGACATGTATTGAGGCGTGCCCAGGAGGTCGCCCGGGATGGTGATTGAGGATCCTCCCTCGGCCATCGCGGAATCTCCGGTCCGGCCGGTCAAGACGAGGGTGTCTTGTGGGTCCAACGAGAACGGCGGCATCACATCGACGTCTGTGCCCCGCTCCCCTGCCATTCTCAGGAACCGAGCAATCCCCCAGTCCATGACGTAGACCGAGCCGTAATCTCCGACCACGATGTTCTCGGGCTTGAGATCGCGGTGGATCACACCCCGCGCGTGGGCGAACGCGACTGTCTGGCAGACCTGCTCAAAGATGGTCAGGAACCGGGGCCGATCCTTGAGATGATCCACGGATTCGGCGAGCAGTTGGGCCAGAGTCTGCCCCTGGACCAGCCTCATGCTGAAAAACGGCCGCATGTCCGAGAGCGTCCCGGCCCCGTAGACCGGTGGAATGCCCGGATGTTGTAACTGAGCCGTGATCGAGGCTTCGCGACGGAATCTGTCGCTCAGCTCACGATTCTTCTGGTGCTTCTCGAGCAGAACCTTGAGGACCACCGTGCGGTCGAGTGTTTCATCCCGGGCAAGCAGGATAGTGCCCATCGCACCTTGGGCGTATGGTTTTTCCGAACTGGCGACCGAATAGAGCGATTGGGTTGTCACCAGGGAACTGGAAGACGCCGTGGCCGCCTCGCTGCGGTCTCGCGAAACGTCCTCGCCAGCCAACCGGGGACCGGAGCACCTCGGAAGCGATTGGTCGTGTACAGTCCTTTGCGTCTGGAGGATGTTCGCAGGCTCGTACAGATCCTCAGCCGGTTTGGAAGAGCTCTCTGGGAACATAACCGTAGGTTCTTTTCGCCGCATTGCTCTCGTGACTGACTCGTTAGCGTGGCCCCGACCGGAATTTCACGACCGAACCAGGGCGAAGCTCACGTTCCTCTGAGGCCGCGACCGATGCTTGCACGCAACTTTCGCCTTCTTGGCTCGGACCGCAACGTGTACTTACCATCAGGCATGAGCCCCGTGCTTCAGCTACATAACCTATCGTACTGTGGCCGATCACACTCCTGCTAGGTTCTGGTCATCGTTCGAGATCAGGTCGAAGCTGCCTCGCGACCGGCATTTCCCACCGCTATACTGAGGAGAGCGACCGACGTTCAGACATTTCTCGAAACCGCTGCCGGTTTCCGCCACCTGGCAGGGAACGCCGCGGTGGAGGATGTATCGATCTCTATGGATTTACTTGACGATTTGACGCCGGCCCAACGCGAAGCGGTCACGCACATCGAGGGCCCCCTTCTGGTCCTGGCCGGCGCCGGGTCGGGCAAGACGCGGGTCATCACCCGGCGAGTCGCCCACCTGCTGCACGCGGGAATCGCGCCGGAAAATGTTCTGGCCATTACCTTCACGAACAAGGCGGCCGGCGAGATGCGCCAGCGGATCGATGCCCTGGTGCCGAATTCCAGGGTCTGGGTGGGGACGTTCCACGGCTTCTGCGCCCGGCTGTTGCGCATTCACGCCAAGCTGGCGGGGATCGATTCCGGGTTCACGATCTATGACCAGTCCGACCGCCTCCGCGCCGTCAAGGACGTCATGGACCAGATGATGGGCGAGGGAGCCAGCATCACCCCCGAACAGGTCGAGGCGGCCATCAGCCGGGCCAAGAACGAACTGGTCAGCCCCCAGGTGCTCCGGACCCGAGCGCGAGACGAGAAAGATGTGTTCAAAGCGCGGGTGTTCGCTGCCTACGAGGAGAAGCTGAGAACCTCGTCGGCCGTGGATTTCGACGACCTGCTCGTCCACGTGGTGTCGATTCTCAAGAACCACCCCGACGTCCGCGCAGGCCTGGACCGCCGCTACCGGTACGTCCTCGTCGATGAGTACCAGGACACGAACCTTGCTCAGTATGCCATTGTCCGAGCCCTCTCGGTCGATCATCCCAACCTTTGCGTCACGGGGGACCCCGACCAGTCGATCTATGGCTGGCGAGGGGCCAACCTGGCGAATATTCTCGAGTTCGAGCGCGATTATCCCGGCTGCCAGGTCGTCAAGCTCGAGCGGAACTACCGCAGCACGAAAAACATCCTGAGCGTTGCCGATCACCTGATCAGGTTCAACCGCAACCGCAAGCCCAAGTCTCTCGTGACCGAGAACCCGCGGGGCGCACCCGTCGAGCTGACCGTTTACGCCCGCGAGACCGATGAGGCCGAGGGGATCGCGGGCAAGATCGACAGCCTGGTCCGGGAGGGCGAATTCCGATTCAGCGATATCGCGGTCTTCTGCCGGATGACCGCTCTGACGCGTCCCATCGAGCAGGCCTTTCGCTCCGCCAAGGTCCCTTACCAGATCGTGGGCGGCGTCTCATTTTATGAGCGGCAGGAAGTCAAGGACATCCTGTCTTACCTCAACCTGATGGCCAACCCCAAGGATGACCTGGCCTTTGCCCGGATCGTCAACGTCCCGCCGCGGGGGTTGGGCAAGACGTCGCTCGACCATCTGGTTGGGGCTGCGCGACAGCGAAGCATCCCACTCCTGGCCATGGCGCGGCAGGCCGGGCAGGTCGAGGGACTCAAGGACAAGGCGGCCCGCGGCCTGCTGGAGTTCACGCGGCTGGTCGATGAGCTGGTCACGCTCTGCGACCACCCGGCCGAGGAGGTGATCCGCCGGCTCCTGGAACGCACGGGTTATCGCACCTACCTGACCGGGGGCACGCACGACAACGGTGAGGATCGCCTGGCGAACCTGGACGAATTGATCTCGGCGGCTCGCGAGTTCGACCAGGATCATCCCGGAGCGTCGATACACGACTTTCTGGCCGAAGTGACGCTGGCGTCGCCCATCGACCGCTGGGACCAGCAAACCGGCACCGTGACATTGATGACGCTGCACGCCGCCAAGGGTCTCGAATTCCCGGTCGTTTTTGTGGGCGCGCTGGAGGAGGGATTGCTCCCCCATACGCGCGCGAATCACGACGCCAAGCAACTGGAAGAGGAACGGCGGCTGCTTTTCGTCGGCATTACCCGGGCCCAGCGCGAGCTGTACCTCAGCCGCTGCCGGATCCGGACATTCCGGGGTCAGCAGCAGGCGACTTTTCCTTCCCGGTTCCTGGAGGAACTGCCCGCCGAGCCCATGGAACATCACGATCGCTCGGGCGTCGAACCGCCGCAGCGAGACGGGGGCCAGGGCACCGGCGGATGGCCGCGCCGTCCAGAACCGTTCCCGCAGTCGCGGCCCGGCCCGCGCGAGTTTCGCCTGACGACGGCGGCCGAGCTGGCGGGGGCGACGGCGGAAGGCAGGGTCGGCCCGGCAAACGCCACAGCGCCAGTAAACCTTGACGCCCTCCGCCCCGGGATCACCGTGGTCCATCCCCAGTTCGGCATCGGACGAATCATCTCGGTGGAAGGGGCGGGGCCAAGGCGGAAGGGGACGGTGGCCTTCGCCGTGGGCGAGCCGCGAACCTTTGTGCTGGCCCTCTCACCGCTGCGCCCCATCGGCGGGACGGCGGGGCCCGGTCCTCGTCCATCCGAAGGAGGCGGGCAAAACCGCCGTTGAGCTTGACTGGAACCAGCCTGATCGGAACAGTTTTGGGACGGAGGATTGCGAACATGCCTCGCCTGGGCGTCAATATCGATCATGTCGCGACTCTCCGCCAGGCGCGAGGCGGCCAGGAGCCAGACCCGGTCTGGGCGGCCGCACTGGCCGAGCTTGGCGGCGCCGACGGCATCACCATCCATCTCCGGGAAGACCGCCGGCATATCCAGGACCGTGACCTGAGACTGCTCCGGCAGACGGTGCAGGTCCGGCTCAACCTCGAGCTGGCGGCCGATTCGGCAATCCTTGATCTGGCCATGGAGCTCCGGCCCGAGCAGGTCACCCTGGTTCCCGAGCGACGCGAGGAGCTGACCACCGAGGGAGGACTCGACGTGGTGAGCCAGCGGTCGCGAATCACCGAGGCCGTCAATCGCTGCCGCAATGCCGGGCTCGAAATCGCTCTCTTCCTCGACCCCGAGCCAGTCCAGATCGAGGCAGCCCTGCATCTGAACGTGGACGCGATCGAGCTGCATACGGGGCGGTACGCCAACAGCCACGAGGGCCAGCCGCAACGCATTGAACTGGAGGCCTTGCAAGTCGCGGCCGAGGCCATCGTCACCGCTGGCGTGGAACTGCACGCCGGTCATGGACTGAACTATCGCAATGTCCTGCCGGTCGCCAGGCTGGATCGCATGGCCGAGCTCAACATCGGCCACAGCATCATCAGCCGGGCGCTCTTCGTGGGCCTGGAACGGGCTGTGCGGGAGATGAAAAATTGCATCAACGACCGGACCCCTCGGGTGTAATCGGTCGACCCGCGGGCGTGTCCTGGCCAGGCGTTTGGTTTTTTTCTTCCTTTTCGGTGCGCGAGGATTTAAGATCTCTCATCTTGCCACACCCAATTTCATTTGTCGTGTCTCCCCATGATCGCATCTGGGAATCCGGCGAATGAACCAGGGTTGATACCGAACCCGCAGAGGCATCCTTGAGAGATTCCTCCAGGTCTCGGCTGGCCGCCTGTTTCTCGGGGATGGGGGTATGAGTAAGAAAGGTGGGATGTTCGCGGGTTGCACGGTGGCCCTGGTCACACCGTTTCGCGACGGTGCGGTGGATGAGGCCGCACTGCGGACACTTGTGGAATGGCACGTCGAGCAGGGAACCCCTACGCTCAGCCCGGTGGGCACGACCGGTGAGGCGCCAACGCTCTCACACGACGAGCACGAGCGGGTCATCGCGCTGGTGATCGAGGCGGCCGCCGGTCGAGTCCGGGTGATGGCCGGCACGGGGTCAAACGCGACAGCCGAGGCAATCCGGCTCACCCGGTTCGCCGCCCGTGCCGGCGCCGACGGAGCCCTGATTGTGGCCCCGTATTACAATCGGCCCAACCAGGAAGGCATGTACCGCCATTTCGCGGCCATCGCCGAGAGCGTCGATCTTCCTCTGGTTCTCTACAACATTCCAGGTCGAACCGGTCGGAACCTGGAGCCCGAGACTGTGGAGCGACTGGCCAGAATAGGCCCGATCGTGGCCATCAAGGAGGCAGCGGGCTCGCTTGACCAGGTCAGCGAGCTGATCGTCCGGACCGACCTGACGGTCCTCTCGGGAGATGATAGTCTGACATTACCGATGCTGGCCGTCGGGGCTGAAGGTGTCGTCTCGGTGGTGGGCAACCTCGTCCCCCGGGACGTCATCGCGCTGATCGACGCGTTTCAGCAAGGACGTCTCGAGGAAGCCCGGCAACGCCACGCCCGCCTGTTCCCGCTTTGTAAAGACCTGCTCGGGCTCGCCCCCAATCCAATCCCGGTCAAGGCCGCCATGGCCAGGCTGGGACGCGGCAATGGAGAGGTGCGTCTGCCGCTTTGTCCGCTCGATGAAAGGGCTCTCGCAACCCTGGAAGGCACACTCTTTCGATATGACCTCTTGACCTCATCTACCCAATAGCGGTATGATACATTTATATCGCAGAAAAAATGGACAACGATGTGTGTGCAACACAGACATCAATGTTCATTGAGGTTAGCAACGACCGACGGCACGTACGAAGGCATCTGGTTTCTTGGATAACATGGTCCCGTGTGGTTTTCGATCATCGATGATGATGTGCCCGGGCCACTGGCGTAGACCTCATTGCGTGCCGAGGCCCTCCTGCACTGATCGCATGCACCTGCGAGAGGTAGTCACCGTGGCGATCTCTTGGCCAGGTTCCAAAGATGGATTCGTGGCACCGCCTGTCGCGGTGCCGCATGCACCGAGGTTTCTGGCCCAGCCGTCGCGTTCCGTGTTGGAACGGGGTGGTGTCAGCCTCGTTTCTGGTTCCGGCTCTTTCTGTGAACTTGTCTCCAATCCTGCTGAAAGAAGGTTCCATGGCGCGTAAAGATTCCAAGCGTCCCGAAGAGGGCGATGGTCAAAATCTCGAGCTTCTGCCCGAGGTCTCCGAGCAGGCGATCCGCGAGCTTGCTCAGGTGTTCAAGCTACTCAGCGACGAGACAAGGCTACGGATCCTGTTCTACCTGGCCCTCTCCGAAAACCGCGAGCTCCACGTGACGGACCTTTGCCAGAGGCTGGGTCAAAGCCAGCCGGCGGTGAGCCATCACCTGGCGCTCTTGCGCGTTTCCGGCCTGATCGAATCACGCCGCGAAGGCAAGCACAACTTCTACAGCGTACGCACCGACCACTTCGGCGACCTGCTGCTCTCTCTCTTCTCGGCCGCTGGCGAGGTGCCCCGCAACAAGAAGTACAAGTTCCACGACTTCATCCTCGCCTACACGGGAGCTTGATTCGCAGGCTTGAACGATCGATCACTCCGCGACGCTGGCCGCGGCCGCGGTTCCCCTCCGGCTCGAGGGCCTCAAACCCACCGCGTGCGTTCGCTCACAGCGTCCTTTCGCTGAATCAACCGAAATTTGGGTGTTTGCCGTCCCGAGCTCTCCATCAGGATTTTGCACGCAGCCACGAGATTCCGGCCAGACGGTCTGGACAAGGAGCGGCACGCAGCCAGCCTCTCGCCCGCCCCGAGAGTTTGGAACTCGCGTTGCGGGAATCCCCGGGGTTCGTTCCCACGCGTCAGAGGAGCCGTTGTCGAAAGCAAACCCCATTGCCGGCAGATCGCACTGCACCGTGAAGCATCTCGCCCGGGTGAGTCTCCCGTCCGTGCGCTGGTTCCCTGCAAACACGAGCGGTTCGTCTTGACCCCCGGGCTGCTTCGGTGCAGAATGCCCGCGTGGACGTACCGGATCGGTTAGCGCGAGGGCCCTTCCTGCTCTCCCGTTGATCTGTGGCAGATCCCTTCGTTCTTGCTCTGATGGCGGCAGGACCGTCGAAATCCTGCACCGCACCAGGGCGGCTCGTCCAAAGCGAGTACATTGACCGCAGTTCAATCAACGACTACCAGCGGTAGAAAAGGAGTTGTACCGATGGTCATTTCCTCTCGTGCGATCGTGGCGGTGGGGCTCAGTGCGGTGGGGCTTGGCCTGCTGGTGGGTCCCTCCCTCGGTCAGCAGCAAGACGCCGGAGTTCACCGGACGGCCAGTCCCTCGACGGCGGCACCCACGGCTCCAATCTCTCCCGTGATCGGGACGATCGATATGGACGTCGTCTTCAAGAACTATGATAAGGTGAAGGTTTCCAGCGAGGAGTTCAAGGCTGCCGCGCTGGCACGCAAGGGCGATCTCCAGAAGATCCAGGCCGAGGCCCAGCAGGAAGCGGAAATCCTGGCGAAGCTGACACCAGGAACTGAGGACTTCAAGAAACACGAGAATCGCGTGACCGAGCTGAAGGCGCGGTTCGAGGCGGGACGTGAACAGGCCGAACGTGATTTCGCGTCCCGCGAGGCCGAGGCGATGGCCACACTCTACAAGGAGGTGCAGGCCATGGTCGCGCGGATCGCCAAGTGGCGGAAGATGACCTACATCGTCAAGGTCTCCAACCAGCCGATCTCGGGAAGCAACCCCAACTCGGTGATGGCCGCGATGGCCAACACGATGGTCTATGCCGACCCGACAAACGACATCACCAATGACGTGGTGTACAACTTGAACCGGATCTACAAGGCCACCGGCGGCCCGTCCGTGAAGGGTTCCGCCGCCACGAGCGCTCCGGCCGCCGGTCCCGCCCAGCCCGAGGGTGGTAACTGAGCCGGATCAAGCCGCCAGGGCGGAGCAGCCAAACCCGGTCCGGTCCGGGCTCAATCCCGCTCCGCTTGCCGGCCCGGCAAGACGCGGCATGGCAACTCGGGGTCAAGTAAGAGGTGCCGGAGGAGTTGAACGCAACTCCCCGGACCTCGCAACGCACGCGGCTCGCCAGCGGCCGCTGAATGCCACTCGATCAGTCACGATGAGGAAAAGACAAACCCATGCTTACCACCAAGCGTTCGCAACGCACGCTTGCTTCCGCCACGGAAGTGCGCGGGGTCGGGTTCTTTCATGGCTCGGACGTCACACTGCGGTTCAACCCTGCCGAACCCGACACCGGCGTGGTTTTCGTTCGTTCCGACCTCCCCGATCGGCCCACCGTGCCCGCCCGGATCGGCCATGTCGTGCCGTCGTTACGACGGACGACAATCCAGCGCGGGTCGGCCCAGGTCGAGATGATCGAGCACGTGATGGCCGCTCTGGCGGGCTCGCGGGTCGACAATTGCCTGATCGAGGTCGATGCCCCCGAGTGCCCGGGTTGCGACGGTTCGAGCCGGGTCTTCATCGAGGCGTTCGAGCAGGCAGGGGCGATCGAGCAAGATCACCCGCGTCAAGCCCTGGCAATCGAGCGGTCGTTCACGGTTCGCGAGGGAAATGCCACCCTGGCCGCCCATCCCGGTTTTGGAGACAGCCTGACCCTCTCTTATCACCTCGACTACGGCCCGGATTCGGCCATCGGCCCTCAGAGCTACCTGATCGATCTCACCCCGCCCACGTTTCGCCGTGAGCTCGCGGGCAGCCGGACCTTCCTGCTCGAGACCGAGGTCCAGGCGCTGCGCGGCGCCGGCATCGGCACCCGGGCCACCCCGGCCGATGTGCTGATCTTCGGCCGGGATGGCGTGGTCGGCAATACGCTCCGCTTTGCCGACGAATGCGCCCGGCACAAGGTTCTCGACATGGTCGGCGACCTGTCGCTCCTGGGCATGGATCTGCACGGGTTCGTCGTCGCCCATCGGTCCGGCCATCACACCAACGCCTCCCTGGTGCGCAGGCTGCTCCAGGGTCTGGAAAAAGAGAAGGAGAGCAGCTCGCGGGCCCCGGCCATTCCGGTCCGGGAAGACGGAACAATCGATATCCGAGGTATCCTCGATATTCTCCCCCACCGCTATCCGTTCTTGCTCATCGACCGCGTGCTCGAAATTCAAGCCGGCAAGTCCATCGTGGCGATCAAGAATGTGAGCGCCAACGAGCCGTTCTTCCAGGGGCACTGGCCGGGACGGCCGATCATGCCGGGCGTCCTCATCATCGAGGCGATGGCCCAGGCCGCGGGCGTCCTGGTCGGGGCGACCATGGACCGTTCCGGGCGGGTGGCGATGCTCGCATCGGTGGACGGGGTCAAGCTGCGCCGGCCGGTGGTTCCCGGCGATCAGCTCCGCCTGGAGATCGGCGCGGAACGAATCAAGCAAAACTCGGCCTCCGTCTTCGGTATCGCCAAGGTGGGCGACGCCGTGGCCGCCGAGGCCAAGATCCGGTTTGTCCTCGTCGACGCTCATCTAGCCGCGTAAGAAGCTCCTCGGGCCGCGATGATCCGCCGTCTTGCTGCGCTGCAAGGGATCGACGCGACGAGGTGCTATCCAGTCAAAGGACCCTGGCTCGCGAGGATCAAGTCCCATGGCCACGATGATAGCGGACACGGCGTGCATCGACCCCCGTGCCGACATCGCCGACGATGTCGAGATCGGGCCCTACTGCGTGATCGGGCCCGACGTCAAGATCGGCCGGGGCACGCGGCTGATCGCACATGTCTGCCTGTTCGGCCACACGACCTTGGGAGAGAACAACATCGTTCATCCTTTTGCGGTCATCGGCGGTGAGCCCCAGGATTACTCGTACAAGGGGCAGCCCACGCGTATCGAGATCGGCGATAACAACGTCTTCCGCGAGGCAGTCACCATCCATCGCGGCAGCGAGAAGGAAGAAGGCCTCACCCGCGTCGGTTCGAACAACTACCTGATGGCCAACGTCCATGTCGGCCACGATTGCGTGCTCGGCGACCGCATCCTCGTGGCCAACAACTGCATGTTCGCCGGCCATATTCACGTCGAGTCCTTCGCCAACATCTCAGGCGCCGTCGGACTGCACCAGTTCGTCAGGGTCGGCGCCCATAGCTACATCGGCGGCCTGTCGCGAATCGTCCACGACGTGCCTCCTTACATGCTCATCGAGGGCAACCCCTCGAAAGTCCGCTGTATCAACGTGGTCGGTCTGAAGCGGCACGATATCAGCCCCGAGTCGATCGCTTCGCTGCACGAGGCACACCGGCTGATCTTCCGTGCCCGCATGACCACCAAGCATGCCACCGAAATCCTCGAGGCGCACGGCCATCTCTGTCCGGAAGTCCGCCGCTTGCTCGATTTCATCGAGTTCCAGCAGTTGGGCAAGCATGGACGGGGCCGCGAGCGCGGGAGAGCCTGATCCATGAAACGGCTACGCGTCGGCGTCGTGGGCGTCGGACATCTGGGCCAGCATCATGCGCGAATCCTCGCCAGTTTGCCCGACGTGGAACTCGTGGCAGTCGTCGATTCCCGGCCCGAACAGGCGCAAACCATCGCCGACAAGTTCGGCACCCGCGCCGTTGCCGACTACCACCAGCTCCTGGACCGGATCGACGCCGTCTCGATCGCCGTTCCCACCGTGCTCCACCGCGAGGTCGCGGGGACTTTTCTCTCACGGGGAATCCCCACACTGGTCGAGAAACCCCTGGCCAGCACTCTGGCCGAGGCGGAACTGCTCGTGTCCCTGAGCCACTCCACCGGCGCCTTGCTCCAGGTGGGCCATATCGAGCGCTTCAACCCCGCGCTTTCCGCACTGCAGCAGATGGCCATTCGTCCCAAGTACATCACTGCCGAGCGGCTCTCCACCTACACGTTTCGCTCGACCGACATCGGAGTCGTGCTGGACCTGATGATCCACGACATCGACCTCGTGCTCTCGCTGATCCACTTGCCGGTGTGGTCGGTCTCGGCCGTCGGCGTGAGCCTCTTCGGCGAGCATGAAGACGTGGCCAACGCCCGCGTCGAGTTCGAGAACGGCACCGTCGCCAACCTCACGGCCAGCCGCGCCAGCTACACGGCCCTGCGCAAGATGCGGATCTGGAGCACCGAAGGCTACGCCTCGCTCGATTTCGCCGCCAAGTCCGCAACGCTGATCCAGCCTTCCGACGAGTTCCTGAGCGGCCAGCTCGACCTGGATAAAGTCGATCTCAGCCAGCCCATGGCGGTCAAAGAGCACCTTTTCGGCAAGGTTCTGCGCGTGGACCAGGTCCAGACGGCCAGCCGCGAGCCACTGGCACTCGAGATCGAAGACTTCGTGCAAGCCCTTCGCGGCGGAGCGCGCCCCCGGGTCGGCGGTGACGACGCCCTCCGCGCCATGCGCCTGGCCGACCAGATCCTGAAAAGCCTCAACGCCCACCACTGGGACGGCGATGCCTCCGTCACCCCCCTGCCCGCCCAGCCCGTCGAAAGCACCTCCGTGCTCCGCGGCCCCCACGCCTGGCGGATCAAGAACCGTCGCCCGAACCCCTCGGCCGCAGGCCATTGATCACACTGCGCCGGTGGTGGGGTCGTGGGTGAAGCCGGTGACCACGTTGCTCAGAAGCGTACGGTCCTCGAGGGTTTCCAGGTTGGCCATCCGGCGGCGGCGCTGGCCTTGCCGGGTCCGGTGGTTGTGGCCGGCGACGCGCTGAAGCCTGGGGCTCTGCGGAAGGAGGCGTGAAAGCTAGGTCATCGTCGGAACTCCTGAATCTTGGTGCTTGGGCATGTTAACCACACGTCGATACAAGTTCTCGAGGAACTCTCACTGAGGTCATCCGGCCAAGTTCGGATCTGGACCTGGGACGCTTCAGCCACAATGATGACCAACTTAAAGGGCTCACGGCGCGTTCTGGATGGCTTGTTGCTGGGCCTTCTCCGCATGCTTGAGTGCGACAGCAAAGCTGATTCCCACCCCATGGTGCGCATGCAGCACGGCAAGGTGTGCGGGCGATTGGTTGATGGCCAACGCGACGTACAGCTCCGACCTGCCCATGTTGAGCTGCTGCAGCCAGGAGAAGAGATCCGCGGGCCCAGGAGACGTGAGGAGCAAGTCGTGGTAGAGGCTTGTCACGAAAGCGATGCGCCCCAGGACGACCGGATTGGTCGGAGGCATGATCGCGAGCGTGCCACTGACAAAGCGAATCGCGTAGTTGGGCGACGCCGCGCCCCCGACGAGGATCTTATAGGAACCGGCAAAGCTGGCGAGCACCGCCGGAGTCGAGAGGGTTACGGGAGCAGTCAGGCTCGCCGCGGTGTCACCGTTGACGAAGCCCTGGTAGGAGGCCGTCAGTGGCGGGTTCGGCTGGTCATAGACGCGGGACTGGTTATTGGCTGTGATCGTCAGTGCCGCCGGTGTGACGGTCAGCGTGCCGCTCACATAGCTGATGCTGTAGTTGCCGCTGCTGCCGGTG